>ERZ794946.8-NODE-8-length-188059-cov-104.106865_pt1 | contig 188059 bp, 96 predicted proteins | sample MGYA00433072_ERZ794946 | MGnify/ENA primary metagenome ERZ794946 (study PRJEB30137, sample SAMN04331413) | food metagenome | isolation source: Y3 must sample point D1 replicate A | place: Australia: South Australia | collected 2014 ...
GAGGCGGAGGCAGAGGCAGCAGCGGCGGAGGCAGACAAGGAAGCAGAAGAAGAATAATCATCATTTCCTACACCTGAGACTGACCTGCTGTCAATAGTACCGTTCCAGCAGTAGTTGGTAAAACACTGGCTGCATTCAGAGGGCAATGTAGCATTCAAGTTTTGTTGCTTACGTCTGATAATGGCGCAACCAACACAGCCCAAGAAATCAGAATCATCAGTAAAATTACCCATTGTGGCAGCTTCAAACCCATTCTTAATCATACCAAGACGTTCTGAATCGGAGTATGACATCTTAAAAGTACTTTGGTTACCATTAAATGAATGTCTTGAATTTGGAATGTAAACAATTAATGGTGGAATGTACTCCAAGTCTGTCAAATTTCTTGCATCACAACCAAAAAAGGTTGGCTTTTTGTTCAACCCCAAGTTGACAAATGTGTTCACATCTGGAACATATGGGAAAGACAAATTGAGACCTTGGCTGCCAAATTGACGCTGATAGGTGTTAACTAATGAAGCACCATCTGGCCAATAGTCGTCAGTATCAGCAGAATTGTCTAATGCAAAAATAACATCTAGTTCACGTTCCTTTTGCAACAATGGAACTAAAGGAATATTTTGGTTATCTTCACCACCATCAACCAAAAATAGATATTCTGATTCGATAATACTGGAGGTTGCGTTCTTTTGAAGAAAATTAGCTTCCTTGAATGGATTTGGGGCGTAAATTGCAATATCGTCACTATTGTCGGATAAATCTTCCAGGAAATCGGTGGCTAAGTTAGCAATAAATGAAGGTAAATCGGTAGAATTCAATCTTAGTAAAAATTGGTTAAACAACGTAGATGAAGTGGCTGTTATGAAACCAGTGTTATCAAACCCGGCAATGCATTGGCCTTTATTAACTGGTTTACCGTTTGTAACGTTGGTACCTAAATACTTCACATCCGTAAATGCGTTCAAAGTGGGGTCCCATGAACCCATTTCAAAGGGATTAAATTCGAAAAGAGTGGCATTCAAGTTTATCACGGTGGTACCTGGGTATCTACCGTCTGCAACAGTGATAGGGAAGGGCATTTCCCCATTCTTGAAGACATCAGCTTCCCTTAAAGTTGACCATGTGTACCCTACCCCACCACGGTGTAAGCTTGGCCAAAAATTGTACGCAAGAGCACGGCCCCAAACATCCGCCAAAGAGATGTTGAAACCGGCGTCTTTTTTATCCTGAACGTCATCTGATATGTCGTCCCATCTACTCCCAGTCTTAAAGATGTTAATGCCGCCTGGGGTAAGAATTGAATGAGAGATGTCCCAAATTGAGTTAGATTCTGTTGTATTATCCACGATAGCTTGCACAGACGTCCAGTTGTTCCAAGCCAAAGTACTTGTTAACCAGTTACCACCCGACAGACCTGCCAAGTAAGTTGCACCTTGCAGCAGCCCACCAAGACCATGCTCATTTGCGCCATCAGTACGATTGTCCATAGCAGCAAGCATACCAGCACCAGACAACATGGCACGGTAACCACCACCAGAACAGGCGACGGCAATCTTAGGCATATTGGAAGAGTTGCTACCAAAAAGAGTGGATAGCAAGGAAGTGTCACTGAAATTCGAAGTGGCCCTATTCAAAAAAGAATGCAAAGCCTCCTTGGTGTATGCATCTCTTTTTTTCAGCCATTCTGTTTCGTTATCTGACAAACCAGATGCTTCTCTGACTAAGTTAATATCATCATCACAGGTTACGTTCGCAGGGACGTAACTGTTATTTGGTGACCAAGCGTTAACGTTTTCTGTTAGAGAAGTCAAAACTGCAGCAGAAACCAACAAACTCTGCAACTTCATGGTTTTGTTTTATTTTCTTTCCCGTTTGCCCTTAGGATGGATAGCTTCGTGTAATTTACGTTATATGAACGAAAAAAGAGAGAAATGTTAAGAAAAGAACGAAGAATTGATTAGTTAGTATAACCTAATAAATGTAGAGCCTTACAGCGAAGAAACGTTTCCGTTGGTTAAATGTGGTGGAAGCGTCTTTATATATTAGATGATGTAGTTTACCTAAGCAGTTAGAAGAAAATAAAGTAACCAAGTCATCTTCTAAGCAAAAATAGGAGACGTAAATGAATGTTGCTTAACTGAGAAAAATATGCGGGAATAAGCGGACATGTTACTGTATGAGGTTATTTCCCTTTATAGATAAGGGCGTAAACCGCATATAATGAGGAAAGGCGAAGTTAGAAACGGACTTTTTAGGTCGCTTTGAAGAAGTCCGTGCAGGAAACCCATGCGTCCACTTATTTTAGCACTATGTGGCATGAGAAAGCTTTGGAAGGAATAAACGTTAGGACCCCACTGCGCCGCTTTTACGCAGGGCAATTTCGGGGACAAAGGGGGCTGAAGGAATGCAATTCCGATCCAAGGCAACAAGTAGGTCAGAACTCTTTATTAACCTGCGCTTGTTAGTGGCTTCCTTTGTACTCTGTCCGTAATCCAGCATAGCGCTGAATTGCTGAAAGATATGGGTAGCGGTCAGATGAGAAGGGCAATCGTCAGGACTTCTGTTGAAAAGCGGACTAAACATAGGCATTATCATTCTTAGAGTTTTACGAGCAAATAGAATCGAGTGACCTCCGTCGTTGCTAACAGGCGCAGTAATAATAACCGCGGACGAAAGCCACGCAGGCAAAGAATGCTTTCGCTGAAATATCGGAGTCTTGCTATTGTTCAGGGCTTTGCCGGTGCGTAAATAATAGGCTGAAGCGAATTTGATTTCCCGCACAAAAAATTTTTGCTCGAGTAAGTCATACATATATCTTGCATGCGTAAAAAAAATTGCAATTGCTGAAGATTGAACGAGCGCCCATCGGTATTTTCATCTCTTCTAGATCAAGACTAACTGCTCGTTCAGTACAAGTATTTTACGATAGTCCATATTACTCTTCAATTAATATTTTTTTTTTATATTCTGGCCCGTTTTTGACACAATTTTTTCCTTCTCTTTTTCTCCCTATAAACTATGCAGAAGTAGCGATAATCACGATCTTGTTAATGATTCACATGTGCGCAAGTCGTATTGTCTGTCTAGATAGTGAGATGCCTTCTAAATAACAGGAGAGAGGCAAGATAGCATAACGGCGCAATGAAGGTAATTTCTGCCAGTTTTCTTTGCATTGACGACTGAAAGGGCCCTTGTAAGAGCCGCTCGACAGGGCGACGCCACAGTAGAGTCGCTAACACCGAAATATGCATATTGAAAAACATCAAAGTATAAAAGAACAAAGAGGGTGGCATCTGCAGATCAAAAAAAACAATAACCACCAAACAAGACACTAAAAAAGGTCGTAAAAAGGTCAAAAGTTAGAATGGTTAAGGTATATATTCATGACAACAAGGTTGACTCCGATTATCGCGCACCCCACAATTCTGGAACAGAACTTTCCCTGGATGAATTAGCCAAGTTAGGAGTGATTTATAAATACTGTGCAAATGAGGAAGAAGTGAATGAAATTGCTAGGCAAAGAGAATATAAAAATAGAGATGTGGTCAACATCTGCGAAGGTTCCTTCAAAAGTGAAGCAGAGTTTAATGAAAAACTAGCAACATTCTACCAAGAGCATTTACATGAAGACGAAGAAATAAGATACTGTCTCGAGGGTGCTGGATACTTTGACGTCAGGGATGCTTCCACACCAGAGAACTGGATCAGGTGTTTGGTAGAGTCAGGTGATTTACTGATTCTTCCACCAGGCATTTATCATCGTTTCACCTTGACAACTAGCAACCACATCAAGGCCTTGAGACTGTTTAAGGACGAGCCCAAATGGCAAGCTATCAACAGGTCAAATCAGGCTGATTCATTGCCTGTACGCAAGGACTACATTGCCCTGATCAATCAGTACTAAATACTGCATCATAATACATTATTCTTAATGTATTACTTCTTTATATCTTTAAAGTAGCGTAGGGTGACTTCCCCGTCAAGAATGATTTTTAGTCTGTGAAATAGGAAAAGAAAAAAACACCAAAAGTGGAAAAAGAAACACCGGAAGTTTGAACGATTTTCGTATTATTTTTATATTTAGATGTTGGTCAAGTATTCATCTTTTCCTCCATTTATTTGCATACTTCTTCCATGGAGAATAGTGAAAAGTATAGGCCATAGTCGTAATATCAAAAAGCAAAGCCTTATCACTATTTATAAACATCAACAATCCTGAAAGCCAAAAACGATACGACATTTGATATTTTGATTTGGTTTCAGCGCCCTATTTTTTTTATAAAAACTATACGCATACTGTTGCATTCCTTTCTTTATAAAATTCAATAAAAAATTAATACTTTCCACAGATAAAGCTAGAGAATGTCAACAACAGGTCCGTTAGATGCTACTTTAATAAGGGACGTTGCGGTTGCTACTGCCACCAAAGCATCATACGATATGAGCGATACTCTATATTCATATCTACCCAAGGTCGACCAATTTTATATTCCTGAATGGCTTACAATGCAATTCATTGCCAACAATTTGATCAGCTTTACCCCCCTATTTTCATATGGTACCACGATCATTAGCATTGAGAAATGCAAGACTGCTTTAGGGTTTTCAATAGATATTTGTGCCACAATGTTGATCGCTAGTATCCTAAGAATATCTTACTATCTCATTACACCGTATGAAATCACTTTGTTGAGGCAGTCATTAGTGATGATTTTTATTCAACTGATCTTGCTGAGAACAAGCTTAAAATATAGACCTGATGAGTACAAATACCAAAATCTCACCGATGTAGAGTCATTGTCACATTTGATTCACGACATATGGTTCGAGTTTTTTAGCTGCATTAATAGACCGAAATTTTTAAGTGAAGATTGGAAGAATCTGATCAAATCTCTTTCGTTCACAAATTTACTGAAATTTTCATTCAAAATTTTTTTGGCATTTTTTTATAAAATTTTGAAATTCTTTGACCCAAATTTCAAAAGAATTGGAGCGTTTTGGCAGTGGGATGACGACAAAAATTTCTGGAGGTTTTTAGCTCTTTTTGCAACTGTACAAATATTGGTCACATTTTTCATCTCTAATATTTTAAACTGGGACTCATTAGCTCAAGGACTGGGCTCTATCATAGGGTCGTTGGGTTTATTGGTGGAGTCGCTTTTGCCGTTACCACAAATCGCCATTCTTTATAAATTGAAGTCTGTTCAAGGTTTCAAATTGATCCTTTTGGTAAGCTGGCTTTGTGGTGATACACTGAAAATCACTTACCTGATATTTGGTGCGAAAAATATTTCTGCTTTGTTTGTTATTTTTGCATTATTTCAAATGTCATTAGACTTTTACATCGGTGGTCAATACATTTACTACAGATACTATTATCCAAAGCTAAGGCATCAACATCACCCTAATGACAGTAATTCGCCATCAGATGAAGATGAAAGCGAAATGTACGAATTAGATCTTTTTAATACCTTACAAAAGGATGTCGAAAAGGCCTTGAAACAGGATAGTAATGATACGTCAGATTCACCTCAAGATGACCAAGTGGGTAAATCTCAGGCACAGGCGGTAACGGTATAGAAATTTTCAGGTTTGCAAATAAAAAAAGTTGATAGAGAGGTTTTTTTATATTTTAGATATATGCATTCATAATTCGATATATACATGCATGCATATCTCGAGTACAATATTACCATTGTTGTAATTACTTGTTAAATATCGCCTCTTCTATTCATGTTTGAAAGGAAAAGAATGGTGTGGTTACACCTCGGGGAAGATATTTTCACGGGCATATGGAACTAATAAATTGAACGTCACGGTAATACTACATAATACAGTACTGGCTAAACAAAATGTGCCTGACGATATCAAAGTTTCTGTAGTGATATTCATTCCTGGTTTGCAGGCATGAAAAGATTAATATTGTCATTGAGCAATGTTCAATTATTGCCTTTTATTTAATAACATTCTACAACCTCTGTATATAATACATATAATTCCATTTGTATCCACAATTCTCTTCATGTTGAGATATATATCTTGAGGGGTATTCGTATCGCTTGTATACAATGATAATCGAGGTAAAACTCATGTACAGTAGTGCGGCATATTTTTCTTATTTAGTTTTTGTAGGCGGCATAGTATTACTTGCAGATTTTTTTAAAGTCCCTGAGCCCCAAAGTTCCAAAGCAACAAAAAAACATAAATCCTTTGCAGGAAAAGTAACATTTGGCAAAATTTCAACAAATTATGCCCCCCGAATTTAGCAGTGATCAATGTTAATTTGCCTACATGCTGATGCAGAGTTGTAGAAACAAAGAATTTTACCCTGTATGAAAAATTTTCTACCGATGTAATACAAAAATGAATCATCAAAATTTTATGACGTAGGAAAAGACAGAGAAACTTTCTATTTCTTTTCTGGAGTAAAAAATTAATTATCTATTTTACTTAAACGAAGATAGGGTTTCGTAATCACGAAAGAACAAGCAAAATTCTAGTTGACAGGTCAGTTAAGGCACAGAAAAAGAAATATTATTCATTACTATCAAGATACCGTAGAAAAGAAAAAGAACCGGGGATGAATAATAACAAAACGGGCTGCTTTTTCTTTTTCTCTTTCTTTTTCATTTGGTCCCTCTCCACTCTTTCTCCACGTGGCTTTGCTTTCCCCATATTTTTCTTCGTCAGAGAGACTACATGATAGTCCAAAGAAAAGAAACGGGGGGACGAAGAAGAGGAGAGGAAAAACCGAAATATAATTTTCCGTGAAATAGATTCTTTTTCTCCACTGCACGACTTCTTCTCCTCCCACAAAAAATGACGCCTCATAGACAGCCCCGCAGCTTCACTTTTAAGTTTCTTTTTCTCCTCACGGCGCAACCGCTAACTTAAGCTAATCCTTATGAATCCGGAGAAAAGCGGGGTCTTTTAACTCAATAAAATTTTCCGAAATCCTTTTTCCTACGCGTTTTCTTCGGGAACTAGATAGGTGGCTCTTCCACCTGTTTTTCCATCATTTTAGTTTTTCGCAAGCCATGCGTGCCTTTTCGTTTTTGCGATGGCGAAGCAGGGCTGGAAAAATTAACGGTACGCCGCCTAACGATAGTAATAGGCCACGCAACTGGCGTGGACGACAACAATAAGTCGCCCATTTTTTATGTTTTCAAAACCTAGCAACCCCCACCAAACTTGTCATCGTTCCCGGATTCACAAATGATATAAAAAGCGATTACAATTCTACATTCTAACCAGATTTGAGATTTCCTCTTTCTCAATTCCTCTTATATTAGATTATAAGAACAACAAATTAAATTACAAAAAGACTTATAAAGCAACATAATGTCTGAATTCGCTACTAGCCGCGTTGAAAGTGGCTCTCAACAAACTTCTATCCACTCTACTCCGATAGTGCAGAAATTAGAGACGGATGAATCTCCTATTCAAACCAAATCTGAATACACTAACGCTGAACTCCCAGCAAAGCCAATCGCCGCATATTGGACTGTTATCTGTTTATGTCTAATGATTGCATTTGGTGGGTTTGTCTTTGGTTGGGATACTGGTACCATCTCTGGTTTTGTTAATCAAACCGATTTCAAAAGAAGATTTGGTCAAATGAAATCTGATGGTACCTATTATCTTTCGGACGTCCGGACTGGTTTGATCGTTGGTATCTTCAATATTGGTTGTGCCATTGGTGGGTTAACCTTAGGACGTCTGGGTGATATGTATGGACGTAGAATTGGTTTGATGTGCGTCGTTCTGGTATACATCGTTGGTATTGTGATTCAAATTGCTTCTAGTGACAAATGGTACCAATATTTCATTGGTAGAATTATCTCTGGTATGGGTGTCGGTGGTATTGCTGTCCTATCTCCAACTTTGATTTCCGAAACAGCACCAAAACACATTAGAGGTACCTGTGTTTCTTTCTATCAGTTAATGATCACTCTAGGTATTTTCTTAGGTTACTGTACCAACTATGGTACTAAAGACTACTCCAATTCAGTTCAATGGAGAGTGCCTTTGGGTTTGAACTTTGCCTTCGCTATTTTCATGATCGCTGGTATGCTAATGGTTCCAGAATCTCCAAGATTCTTAGTCGAAAAAGGCAGATACGAAGACGCTAAACGTTCTTTGGCAAAATCTAACAAAGTCACCATTGAAGATCCAAGTATTGTTGCTGAAATGGATACAATTATGGCCAACGTTGAAACTGAAAGATTAGCCGGTAACGCTTCTTGGGGTGAGTTATTCTCCAACAAAGGTGCTATTTTACCTCGTGTGATTATGGGTATTATGATTCAATCCTTACAACAATTAACTGGTAACAATTACTTCTTCTATTATGGTACTACTATTTTCAACGCCGTCGGTATGAAAGATTCTTTCCAAACTTCCATCGTTTTAGGTATAGTCAACTTCGCATCCACTTTCGTGGCCTTATACACTGTTGATAAATTTGGTCGTCGTAAGTGTCTATTGGGTGGTTCTGCTTCCATGGCCATTTGTTTTGTTATCTTCTCTACTGTCGGTGTCACAAGCTTATATCCAAATGGTAAAGATCAACCATCTTCCAAGGCTGCCGGTAACGTCATGATTGTCTTTACCTGTTTATTCATTTTCTTCTTCGCTATTAGTTGGGCCCCAATTGCCTACGTTATTGTTGCCGAATCCTATCCTTTGCGTGTCAAAAATCGTGCTATGGCTATTGCTGTTGGTGCCAACTGGATTTGGGGTTTCTTGATTGGTTTCTTCACTCCCTTCATTACAAGTGCAATTGGATTTTCATACGGGTATGTCTTCATGGGCTGTTTGGTATTTTCATTCTTCTACGTGTTTTTCTTTGTCTGTGAAACCAAGGGCTTAACATTAGAGGAAGTTAATGAAATGTATGTTGAAGGTGTCAAACCATGGAAATCTGGTAGCTGGATCTCAAAAGAAAAAAGAGTTTCCGAGGAATAAGAGATTATACTTAAACTAGCACTGATTTTTTTAAGGCTAATGGCTACTAATACTTTAATAGATGATCTTCATACTTTTTTATTTAACGATTTTTAATGATGTTTTTATTTGTACCACTCATTTATCTAGATTTTTTTAATACTGATCAAATCTTACGGACTCGACGTTAAAAAGTTCCTACATACGTCTGGTACTTGAAACGCTGCTTCGAGGTATTGACACTATAAGAATACGATCCAAATACTTACACCGCATGTAAAAATATGCCGACAATATGAATACTTGTTGATGAATGATATTTGATTTTAATCCGGCAATTTACCTCCTTTATATAATCCAATAATTGTTGATAATTAGTGGTTAGGTTGCAGTACTAATAAGAATTAAGACAAATATTCTTCTACTATATAAAAGGTGCAAACAAAACACACGCCGATCGGCCATACTAAACAAGACCAACATAATAATGGTGGAACCATTTACTGTATTTTCAATGTAACGACTCATATCCTTATACATGAGACGTCAAGTTTCTCGTTGAAGTAATAATGAATCTTTAACTTTACTGTGCCACATATCACGTAATCATATATTGTTTTTCGCCTTCAAGCATCAATGGCGTATTGTGGCTGATTACTTCATATGATCACTAATTAACTAATTATGAAAAATAATAAATAAGTCACCAACCAAGCAAGGAAATTAGCTTCAAGTAAACAGTTGGTTCTTTCTGGCGAGTTGGAACAAAATTAAACAATAATCTATCGACTAGCATTCATATCACCAATATATCGTCATATACAGCGAAATGATTGCATTTACTGGATTGAATGGATACACTTTGAAGATGAACCTTTATCATAGTTGAAATGGGATAGCTGAGAAACTTGTGCATGATTTGATGATTGTTTGGGTTCAACCGTTGGGGATAAGGACTATAATATTAGGTACACAGAAATTCCAAATATATAAGTAGCAGTGCTTTATGAAACTATAATGTCAGAGTAGTTATATAAAAATAGAACAATTGATATGATCGTTTCTTTAATAACTCGATAAGAAGTCCTCTACGAAGAATATCAACAGTGAAATATAATCCGATATAGTGTAACGGCTATCACATCACGCTTTCACCGTGGAGACCGGGGTTCGACTCCCCGTATCGGAGTTTTCTTTTTGAAGAAATTTGAAAATTTTTTTCTTCACGTCGACCAAGGTTTTTTCCGGTCAAACATGGCCAATAAAACGGATACCATTTCTTGGAAATTATACGCTTCGAAGTATTCTCAAAAAAGGAAGTTGTCTGCAGTGAAGATTGGATATAAGGTTCACTAAACACAGAGTAGTAATTGAGCTGTAATTTGTTTACAGAACGAATCAAATCAGCGTAGTGTTACAGTTTATCTGAGACTGCATATCTTTAATCTCTATGAGCGAGAAAAAAGAAGAAGTTAAAAACGCCACCGTTAAGGTGACTGTCAAACTTCCAAAAGAAGATAACCATTCGCATAATACGAAACATCTCAAAAAGACCCAAAGTTCAAAAAATAATGATATATCTTTTGAAATCGGCAAGGAATCCAAAATTCAAACTGTTCTAGATGTGTTGGCTATGATTCCAAGTTCCAAGTACCTGACAAACGTTGGGCTGAAAACAATTGAAGGTGACTCCCAGCTATCTGATGAAGTGTCTATAAAGGAAATTGTTGGTGAGAAAAGCGAGTTAAAACTTCAATTGATACTGAAGCCATATAGCGCAAGAGAGGCTTTGAAACATGTGATTACTGTTCGCGATTTCATCGGATTTGCCCAAGAAACCTCAGATGGATTATCTGAATTTGCTATTTCTACTGGTTCAAGCTTTTCCTCGTTACCATTGGGTCCTATCAAGGAACGCTCAAAACAAGAAGAAAAAGACGAGAAGAGCGATCCAGAAGAAAAGAAAAATACTTTCAAAGATGTGACTGACGAGGAAAAACTAAAATTTAACGAGATGGTTCACGAAGTGTTTTCTAGCTTTAAGAATTCTTCAATTAACAAACTTCTCACCTCTGAATCCAACATCATCACGCCGTGCGTCAGGTCTTTGAGTTTCGCACCTTACAATCCTGTACCTCCATTTTATAGAAGTAAAGGTCATCTATTTTACCTACAAATTGTCACTTTGGAAGGCGAGAGTTTCTATATCACTGCAATTCCATCTGGATTCTATGTCAATAAATCAAACTCAACTAAGTTCGATCCTTCTCCAAAAGAAAACACTGACGAGAACGCGCACTCATCCCCGATCTATTACAGTCTATTTGACTTGATTGCTTCTCGCTCTAAAAAATTCATTTCTCATGTCCAAGCATTTGAGAAAAAACTATCTGCTTTAGATTCTACAAGCTATGTAAGACCAAGCAATACTTTCTTGCATAAACCATGGTTTGTTTCTTCATTGCCACCAAATAACCCAGATTATCTGAGGTTACAAACTGCCGCCTTGGATACCACGCCAGAAAGAAACTTTAATGATGAATTTCAAGCCATTAAAGATTTGACTACGTCAACATTACAAGATCGTATTGAAATGGAAAGGTTGTTTTCTAAAGTTGTACATGAATTTTCTGTTACTGCAGCATCAGGCGCTATGTCAATTTTTTACAGTGATTTCGTTGCAATGAACCCAGAATCTCCAACTCGGGATCAAATTTTCCTAAAAGACAATATCTTTTATTCCTATGTTTCCGACGTTAGTGGCAATTATGAAGGGAAAGGTGGGGATGAAGCTGCAATCGCTGCTTCCAACCAAGACTTGAAGACAATCAATATTTTGAATCGCTTGCATATGCACGAAGTTCGTTATCTTTTAACAACTGTAGTCGAATTTGCAGGCAGAAGAATTTTGGCTCAAACTCCAGTACCTGGACTCTTAGCTACCATGGGTAACAAAATTGTAAAAGATGCTAATACCGGCGAAGAGGTTACCGAAGATTTTGTCAATGATATTAATGTAAAGTACGGCCTTGATGAAGGTTTGGGAAAGATTGTTTATGATGCTGACTTTGATTCTGTTTTAGAAAAAAAGTTTGTCAAGGCATTCCATTTGAAAAAGCACAAAGTCAACGGTACTGAATTAGCATTTTCATCGCAATCCAAGGGAATTGTTGGATTCGATAAGAGGCGCTATATTTTGGATTTAGCCAACACGTATCCCTTGGACATCAACTTTGCTAGACAAAACTTTGACAACATCGAAGAGACTGAAAACCGTTACCCACACAGGCAAACTTTGTTACGTCCGGAGTTAGTAGAAAAGTGGTGGAATAATAAAGTTGAGAAGGAAGGTGTTGAATTTGAAAAGGCCTATGAAGAAAATTTGTTTAGTTATAACCCTGATGCTTACCAGGTCGAAGGTATTGAGGACGCTAATGTTGACGAAATGTCGAACTACTTACAAAAAGAAGTTATTCCCAGCGTTATTCAAGATTATTTATCTGGAAATTTGAGCACTCCTTATAATGGTGAACATTTAGCCGATACTTTACATAAGAATGGTATCAACATGCGTTACTTGGGTAAAATTATCGAGCTTTCTCAAAAGGAATTGGACTCCCAAATTGTCCACTACGAACAAAATTTGAAAGCTGTTGAACAAGGCAACAAAGAATATGAGGATTGGGAAAAATCTTATCTGCAAAAAATTGAGAACATGATTAAAGAGAGACAAGCCAAGATTAATAAGCTGGTACAAGAAGGCAAAGAGGTTCCAAAAGAACTAACTGAAGATTTGAAATTAAACGATGAAGAAATCAAAAAGCCCACCGATGGAAAACCTGTGGTCGTTGCCTACGATGAGCTAGTGCCATTAATTAAAATTTCCGAATTAGAAATTGTTTCGCGTTCTTTGAAACATGTTTTAAAAGATTTGGGTAAAGATGTTCCGGTCTTCTTGGTTCCATCACTGGTAGCATACGTTTTCAATATGTTAGTTGGTATCAACTACAATGCTGATCCGAAGCCAGAACCAGTCGACGAATTTTATCCAGTCAATAAGTGCTCATTTGCTAAATTAACACGCTCCGAATTGCTGGAAGCTGTCTCTAAACAAGCCTTCTTGCGTTTCCGTCATCAATTACCATCCAATTGGATCGAAGCTTACATGGAAAATCCTTTCACCCTCATTAGAAGTGTTTCTTACAAATTTGGTATTCAATTGCTCAATAAAGAATACTTCTTTACTAAAGAACAATTGGAAAGTTATAAGCAAAGTCTTGACAAGAAAATTAGGAACAAGTTTGTCGAACCACCAACTACCTTCAGTTTAAGCGATTTGACCATTATTCCACGTGTTAAGTTCTCAGAATATACTTCTTCAGTTAGTGAGGAATTTTGGGCTCAAGGTGCTTCTATGATCAACGAAGACAAACAAAGTGCTTTGACTTTGCTCGCTCAATCAATTACAGTCTTAGAAGATGTCAACAATATTTTACATCCCGCCGTTGCTGAAAAGTACTTGTCATTATCTGCCATTTATAATAAGTTAGCATTATACCCTGAAGCTATCGCGTTCTGTCGTAAAGCATGTACTATTTATGAAAGAGTTAGCGGTATTGATTCTTTTGAAATGATGAGGGCTTTAACTAATTTAGCAATTCTAGAATTCTCTAATGAAAGTCCTTATAACGCTACTGTGGTTTATAATAGGCTCGCAGAAATCCTAAAAGTTTATGAGTTACCAAAAATCCATCACCCAGCCCCCACAAGCATTTTCAACCATTTGGAACAATTAGCCCTAGGTGTTCAAGATACCAAATTGGCTATTGAAGTCTTGGGACAACTAAGCTCCTATGTTGTGGAATTAGAAGGCAAAGATTCATTAGCATATGGCTATACCGAGTCACGTTTAGGTAATTTGTTTGCAGCATTGAAGGATTTCCACCGTGCATTAGAGCACATCACTGTAACCCAAGGGATTTTCACCAAGCAATTGGGTATGAATCACACGCACTCAGCCCAATCAAGACAGTGGGTTAATGGTTTAAGCTCATTAATAATGGATTTAAAACAAAAGAAGCAACTTGCACAAGATCAAATGTCGACAACGGGATCAAATTCAGCTGGCCATAAAAAAACCAATCACCGTCAAAAGAAGGATGACGTTAAACCTGAATTGGCTAACAAAAGTGTGGATGAGTTGTTAACATTTATAGAAGGCGATTCTTCCAACTCTAAGAGCAAAAACAAAACCAACAATAAAAAGAAGCATGGTAAGAAATAGAGAGCTAACTTAACAATCTCGTTTATTTATTATTTTTCTTTATATCTATAGCCCATACTTGTATATACTACGTGTAAGTACTAGATATAAAACGAAAAAAAAATACTTACAATTATTTTTTTTTCTTTACTGCTCTATTCTTTTCTTTATTCTATTCATAAATGCAAACAATTAGTTATGTAATTTTAAAAGTTGAAAATAATTGACTTTGTCAAAGAGTAATTAATTTTTCACAAATCATCATAAATGCAGGTATCAAAATATTGTCATTAAGCACACTATTACCTTCTAGCACTCCACTCAGTGTACAAAGGGTAAGCAATTGTAAAGTAGTTAGGTGGTTAAAAATTGCAGCTTTATCAAAACGTAACAATATCAAACAAACGATAAAACTCGTTACTATAAACGCAAGAGTTCCCTCTAAAGTTTTTTGTGTACCTTTCCAACGAATGCGGCCATACCTTTTACCAATAATAGATGCTAAGGAATCACCAATTCCCAATCCTATTAGACCCATTGGAGAGTTATTCATTAATAAAGGTGTTGATATTCCGAAGAGTAAATAAAGGTATGATATGATCAATGGCCCGCTGTGGTCCCTATCATCAGCAAACCTTCTTAGTTGTAATTCAATAGCAGATCCTAACGGCGGTAGGTTTTGAAATCTTATGTACTCAATTGATAAGAAGACTGGTATTGTTCCGGACAATGCAATTTTCACAAAGTTTGAATCCATTTGGAATGACGGTATTATGAGTAAGAAAATGATGAAATGCCACAATTTTCGGGAGGTGTTCAACGATAGACTGTCCTTCTCGATCAATATACTTGGTATGGACAGTATAAGAATTGAAGACCAAGCAAACAAAATCTTTTGACGAATAGTAGACTCTAAGATATATTTTACCAGCCAAAGTAGCGGATTTTCACCGTCTTCTAAATGAATGAAGGTATTGGCAAAAAGTGGAAGCCCGATGGCAAAAGATATTGACAGCATAAACGGTTTAAAGTGCATTACCTTTTTGAGCACATAGTTAATTGAAATTATTGTTGTGAGAGCAAGGATAATGCCCTTCAAAATTCTAAAATGTACTGTGCCAGCCTCTGAAACGTACAGAATATTGGTTAATAGGATACTAAAAAGATTAGAGTCGATATTATCTAAACTTTTCAATTGCCCAATATACTTCAAAATTAACGACAGTAAAGAATTTATTACTATGCTAATAATATTCTTTAACCTGTCACCAGCCTCAAAATTAAAAAATATGAGGCAGAGCTGTAAAATGATCACTACCAACTGAGTTCGCCATCTATATGAATTTAATACCGAAAGGATCAAAATAGTATTTATCACCGTAGATGATGTATCGAACAACAACGAAACCATAAACGGTAAATATAAACTGTAAATGGTATCGAACTTGGGTAGGCTTTTGTAACCATGTTGCCAATATTTTGTGAATATCAGACCAACCATTATCAAACACACCACAAAGACATTTACAAAGATTTGTTTATAAGATATATCAGCGGTAACAATGGACCACGGCTGAAGCCTTTCAACACAGTAAAAAAAAGTGCCCAACAATATAACAGTTTGAACAAAATTCGAATAAAAGCACTCAAAATCTCGAGAATTCCCGCCCACATCAAATTTACGAGTCCTCATATTGATTTTGCAGATCTCCTCAGTTGGCATTTGGCTTCCCTCAGTTTTCTGGGTTAGTTTAATTGTGGTAAAGGAAGCATGAGGTATTATAGCGACCATATAGGCAATGAACAGAATAACGACAGTTTATTGCCTCGAAAGGAGTCTGATTTACTAGCTCAATTCTAATATTTGGCTTACTACAAACTCTATCTTTCACAGAATACGTGCTTCGATACCATTTTCACCATCTTGACTAACAACGTGTACAACTCTTTTGAAAATTACGTGCCTGAAAACCCAACCATTGCGGACAGCCCTCAATAACGTATCTTAGCATTACCCGCACACCCATACATCTAGAACTTTTTTCATTTCTGAAAATTTTTTTTTCTTCTAGGATTACTTCGGGTATAAATAAGAGACGCAGAAATGGTTATTGGCAATGTAATGCTTCCTCTCTTTAATAAGTTACAATATTAGAATCCTATGATTTCCATCACAAAGATCAATATAAAAGAAATATTCAGATGAGTGGGAGCTATGAAAGGCTGAGAGAGAAATTGAATCCATAAAACGTTTTTTTCCGTGTTCTTTTTTTCTTCTTTATCAAAGTTAGTTTTTCAGATATGTCTTTTGTCATTATCACAGGCTAATTATTCCCTTGATGACCAAAATAAATTTTTACAAACTAGAGTTTCTGAATCTTTTGTGATTAGAACGTTTATTCTTATTTCTGAGGTTTTTAATTAGCAATAAAGAAGAAAAAACTGAAAGGAAAAGTCTAGATAGAAATACAGTAGTATTTCTTCAATTTCTCTGCTCTCCTTTCATTTACCACACCCATTTCAATTTTCTTTTTATTCCATATTTATTCAAAGGTGTTTGTTCATATGATGATTATAACAAAAACAAAAGCTGGAATTACTGGCTGAACGAGTATATGTTGATACGTTTTTGCACTATCCTGACCTAGCAAACACCTTTAAAATAAATACTAGAAAGTTGGCACATTTCCATAAATTGGAAGAATACATTTAAGCTTAGAAAACAGTAGTTTTTTAGTGCTATTCTTCCGTAGATTGATGTTTTCGATCTATTTGATACAATGGAAATGAGGATCCACAGCACTGGGCACTGAGGGGGAAACAAATATCCTTTCAAATGAGTGACAATGCTTTAGCGGGCCTAGAAAACCCGCGCAACTGATCCATTGTAAGTTATTCTGAGGGCTAACAGAATTTTCTATAGGGAAGAATGGATTTTTTTCTCATTTTCGTATAATTATGTGAATTGGTTTTTATGATGAGATATTTATAGATGACGAGTCTGATCATTCGTGAAGACACAACTATTAAAATTACCATTCATGCCTTTCTGAAGCTGTTTACATTATTCTTTTCGATTAGCAAAGAATTTGGAAATAGAAAAAAATCGACAGATAACTAGTTCATCAGTTGATGTGTCTGTATTGCTTCCATTTTTTTTTAAAGAAAATTTCTACCTTAGAGACGACAATGCTGCAGAAGATGAAACAAATTACTCAAATAGACAAGCATATGTCTGATCTTTATGATTGAAAAGAGCAATTAGTGTCTGATGCAATTTAAACTAGAAAATTTATCTGAGAGAGATGAGAGATCGTACAAACTGTTTCAAGGTTTTTAACTTTTCTCCAATTTCAAAAATTGTTTATGATGATTTCCACATTTCACGACGGTCAACTGTGTTTTTCGAATGTTTATCGATTAACTTTGATGATATTTCGCCTGTGACAGGGCGTGGTACTGAGCTTTAATATTTTTAGCAAATTTAGAAATTGGGTCAAGCGAACCATTGTAATCCTGACTATTTGGACGACTCTAATCTCTTCAATATATTTGAGTTCAAATATATTAACTTGAGTAAATTTTCTCTTGCGTTAATTATAACTAATTGTGATGTGATGACAACTTCTTGAGCTATATATTTTCTTGAGAACATCAATGAAGAAAACGTCTCATCAAATGATTTGCACGTCAGTCTGATCACAAGCCATATAAAATTCTTTAAGTATTTTATCCATTCTACCTTTTTCATCTGTTAGTGATCGATTAAAGCAACACCCAGACATTACATGGCCCATATGGCAAAAATTTTCATCTCATCTACCTCATCACTGTGTGCATTTAGTGTATGAATGGCTACTTTAAGCAATTTAACCAGTATATACGTATAAAGAGGTCAAGCGTACGGATAACCCAAAGGAAACATGCCTTCCGAATCATCCGTCTCTATCTACAAGCTTGATCAGTTGGAGTATCAGTACCATTATTTGACAAAATCATTACAGAAGTTTGAACCAAGATATCCAAAAACTGCCAAATTATACAATTGTATAGGTAAAAAGAACAAAAAGAAAATTGAAAAACTGTTAAACTCTTTAGAGTTGAAAACTTTGGACAAAGAACTAGATGAAAGTTACTCAAAGTTACTCAATAATAAGATTCACTATTACGAGACGCATTTATCAAAATGTATAAAAGAACAAATTCAGAAAATATCCAAAAAAAATTCTAGTAAAGTGAAGGATGCTCAAAAAAATAAATCACCCTCTATAGATATTGAAAAGATGCTTGCTACGCAGTTGTCATTAGATGATTTAGCACTCTTCATGACAAGATTTAGGCTGATCAAAATCTTACACCAGAGGATCAAACAAAAAAGCAAAAAGATTGAAGGTGATACGAATAATAAAACTTGGTTGAATAACAATGATTATAGTGGTTATATCAATGATAAGACAAGTAAGTGGAACCCAAGCAATATATGGAATGAAGTTATTACGAAGCTGCCAAGTTGTGAAAAGTTAAACGCACTAATTGGTCAAAGTAAAATCGTTCAAAATCTAACCGAATCATTCGATTTAAGTATTTGTCTCATATTTGGATTTGATGTAAGCGCTATGAAAGCAAAGAAGTATGGAGCAAGGGAGAAGACGGCCAATGCTAATCAGACGCACTCCAACATTGACTATGACACCGATGACGGCAATGAAAAGAATGCCATCGATAGCAAATCTAATGCGATCGGCGCACAAACTCAAAGCAATAAAGAAACAACGTCCGACAATGAGGATCTATTGATAAAGGAATACGAGGGAATGCTAGGCAGTTCAGGAGATGAAGGGGAAGGCGGCGGATACTTGAACCCTAATATCAATTACAATGAAGTAACAGATGAAGAATCTAGCGAAGCGTCATCCGATGAGGATGACAGTGACGAACGCTTCAGCGACTCTGAAGAGAATGAACCAAGGAGAAAAAAACCAAAATTGCATAATTTACCTGAACTAATGGCTGGTTATTACAGTGGAAATGACACTGAAGAGGAAAGCGATGAAGACAACAAAAATGTTAAGGGAAAGAAGAAAAAGAGAGACACAGCAGAAGACCGTACGGCCAGAGAGCAGATGTCAAACGAGCCAAAGAGGAAAAACAGACGTGGGCAAAGGGCAAGAAGAAAGATTTGGGAAAAAAAATACGGCTCACAAGCCAAGCACGTTCAAAGGGAATTGGAAAAGGAAATGGAAGATAGAAAGCAGAGGCAAATCGAGTACGAAGCAAGAGTAGCTAAGCGTGAAGCTAAAGCAGCATCATTAGAGGCCTCTAGGAGTAGGGAACGCGAAGACAGACGTACTGAAACGAACAATAAGAAAGAAAAAGAAACTGCATCCACTGGAGAAGAACATCCTTCTTGGATTGCAAAAAGATTAGCTGAAGAAAAATTACAAAAAGCTAAATTTGAAGGTAAGAAGATCAAATTTGATTGAACATAACGTCTTCATCTCCTAACTTCATGTATAATAAAAACTATTAGCACATCTATTTTATATATGTACGCGTATATCTTACATCGTACCGTTATAGCATTTGAATTATTGAGCTTTTGTATCATCTACCACTGTCATGCTCGCCTTCACGGAACTTAGTATATGCGAAAAAGAATTCAGGAAACCAAAGCTGGCAGGGTGAGTATTTGTTTGTAAAGTCGCACCTTTAGCAGATCATTAGCTGTAGCGTATGGAAGAAAACTAAATGAAATTGTTTATAAAACCTGAATATGATAAAAGAAATCTAAATAATAAATATGATTGCTATATAAGTAGTTATATTTGAAATGAAGAGAAAGGGAAGAAAATAAAAGTATTCAAAACGCCAACCCTTAATGAAGTAAATATGATTTATTGTCTGGACAAAGTTCTGTTTTTCCCCATTATTCGAAGACTTCTCCAGTAATTGGGTCTCTCTTTTTGAAAGTCAGTAACAAATCATCTTTTGGGAAAATTGTAGCGAAAACCTTGATTTTTTCACTTAATGGAGTCACTGTATGATGGAAATCAGTATATAGTGCAAATTTACCCAACAAAGCGGCGAAGGTAATCATGACATATGTTTGACCTAAGCAAACGTGTGGACCACAACCAAAAACCAACCAATTCTTCTTTGCTTCACTAGCCTTAGAGCCTTCTACCCATCTTTCAGGGATGAACTCATCAGGATTTTCGTAAACTTCAGGATCATGTAAAGCTGGGTATAAGGTTGGAATTAACATAGCGCCCTTTGGTGCGGTATAGTTAGGGGAAACTGGGAAATTCTTCTTAACAACATATGGAACCATCAAGACAGGAGGTCTGTAACGCAAAGTTTCTTTTATGACCATATTGGTGTACTTCATTTTCTCAATCAAATCCAAGTTCAATTCGGTAGACATGTCATTGTTACGAACAGCCAATTGTTCTTCTCTGATCTTAGCTAAGACATCTGGACGGTCAGCAACAATTTGGAACAACCAACAAGCTAAAGAAGAAGAGGCATCTTGAGAAGCAAATAAGAAAGTGAAAACAGCTTCGGAGATTTCCTTGTTAGTAAACTCTCTGTGGTAGATTCTAGAATCATCATCGTTACTATTCTTTGCATCGTGCATCAACTTACACCAAGCATCCATAACACAAACTGGCTTACCACCTGCAGCAATATGATCCTTAGCCATTTGAGCACAGTTTTCGAAAATCTTCATGGCCATGTCTGCAGTTTTCTTACCATACCATGTTTTAGTGTAAGGGATAATAATTGGGAAGTTGACTAATTCCAATGCTGCTGTAACCAAATAGTAATCATCAGCAATCTTTCTGACTTGATCTTCGGTAATATAGTTACCACAGAAAGAGTTCAATGATAAGGCGCAAAGAATTTCTCTCATTTCATGGAAAAAGACCTGGGGCTCGTAGTTATTCTCCTTAGATAAACGAACAAACTTATCCATGTACTTATCCATGATTTGTTCCAATGAAGGTAAGTATTGAGCCAAAGCTTGTTTAGTGAAAAGACCATTTAATGATTTTCTGTAATCAGTATGAGCTTTACCGTCCAAAAAAACCCAATTGCAAGGTCTTAAGATCTTCACAGCAACATCGACAACGCAAGGTTTGACGAATTTGGAAGATTGCAAGATCTTTCTTGCCAAGTCTCTAGTAGATGCGATAACAACAAATTTATGGAAAATAGAAACACATGAAAGTGGACCGGATGCCCACTTAGCCTTATATTCTTCAAACTTTGGATCTAAGGATTCCAAAAATGGACCGATGATGGGCCAGAACTTAAACTTTGGACCTGCGATGGAACCTTTCTTGATTTGATATGCAACTTGGTCCCAAACCAAAAGAATACAGATTAAAGTAGCAAATATTTTCAAATATGACATAGACTTAAGTGTATCCAGGATACTGAAGGCAGTAGTGACGCCTACAGAGGGCTGGTCTTTAGCCAATTGGTGTAGCGTAGAATTATGAGTGGCATGTTGTATTATATTTTCTGCGACAGAACTCATTTTGTTAAAAGGTATTTATTGTCTATTGGAATAGCAAAATGTGATGTTTTGTTTATTGTGATAAAAATTAAGGAAACAATATAACAAGAAAGAAATGAGTAAGAATAAGATATTTGGAACAATAGACAATTAGCTTATATATAATTTTTTTCTTCCAACAAGATTCCCTGCTTGCGTATATAAACCAATCAGTCCCTTTGCCTGAAGACAATAAGGACGATCTTTTACAACCGATTCGATAAAAAATCTTTTCAAAACCGAAACATGAGCTCTCTTCAATAGCGATATAAACACCGGCAGCATATAGACGCAGGTTTGGGCTATGTTTTGTCAGCAGCGATAAAAGGTACGAGACTTCGCAGACTTAAACGAGGGAAACCTTCTCGAGAACTATGGTAACAAATATTACCCGCCCCGGAAATTGCGGAACAAATACACTGTCTCTTTACGAGTTTCTCGTTTAAAAAATCCAGGGGTGTGGGGTGTGGGCGCCCATATGCGCGAACGAGCAGCTGCTTGTGATGTTTTCCGGGGAACCTCCCACGTTCACAACCGCGCCGCGGAAATAACGAAGTTTTTACGTGTAAAGAGATTACGTCAAAGGAAAGAAGTGTTCAATGTGTCTATCTTATAGGCGTGATAGATGTCATTTATAACATGAGTCCACCTCATGCATAACGTATGTACATATATGTGGGCGGTAGGGTTTTGATTAAAGTAACATAATTATCCAAGGAATTCATAGTTGTTCTATTTTTCTTGTTTTTTTGTATCATCAGCGGCAATTTCTTCGTTGGAGACATCGCCAGCTCCATCAACTTGTGATTTGGATGACTCTGACTCCTTGACAGGTTCTGCTTCACTAGGTTCGTTCGGTTGTGTTGCTTCATCGCTTGTACTTGTTTTTATTTTGTCAGTATCCGTCGAAGTCAATGCGGAGATTGGTAATTGACTAGATCGTGGCTCCTTTAATGTTTGATTATCTGGTACAGTATTCCCACTGTCTGCTTCCTTAGACCATTTGGAATGTGATGCCGATTCAGATTCCACTCTTGGAAGGGTGATTCCTGTATGGATACTTCCCACATTTGATTCAGATGATTGATTTGTGTTTGTTGTAGTTGGAGAAGGTGTCAAAGGCTTTGAATCTGCAGGTGTAATGCCTAATGTACTTGCCGAATTCATTGTGGCGTTGCGTGGATACGATAAGGGTGAAGCTATGTTGCCCATCAGTTGTTGTTTCATCGGCATTGTTGCCGAAAGGGTCTGTAGGTTAGTTATAGTATGTCCTTCTAGTTGGTTAGAGTTAGGCATTGTGCATTTTTTCAAGGGCTTTTCACCCGCAGCGATTGTACTTACAGCTGGTATAGAATTATTGGGTATAATTTTGTTGTTCAAATTCATTGAGGAGTATGTCAGCTGAGCAGCAGATATATTTGAAGGACCATTAGGATTTTGATAGTTGTTAATAGGTTGATAATAGGTACGCGGACTGATGGATTTAATACCAGTGCTACTGCTACTACTACTGCTATCATTGCTTGGATTATTTTGTTTCAATACGCTCTGAATATCCCTGATGAACAAGGGATAAAGATAGTCAGCAATTTTTTCTCTTTGTGCTATTGCTAGGGCACGCTCAAACGGTATCCAGACACCCTTCAAATGCATGGAACCAATCTTCACCACATGCCTGATTTTTTCCGCTTTTAGAATACCATCTCTTCTACCTCTTGTCATCTTAGTTACATTCAGAAGTTTGGTACCATTAACCATATCATTATCTGCTCTTCTTACCACTGAAATACCGTTAGCTTCTACCTGATAACATAGCGTTTTTTCATCCTCCCACATTGTTGTTGTTACTCTTGGCCTTATTATACTTGCCGAAGTGCCGCTGGTGTTACTGCCTGTGGCATTGGTAGTGGCGATTAAGGGCATCGGGTGCCTTATGGTAGTTGTTTGGAAAGAATTCATGGTTTTAGCCATTGAGTCATACTGTTGATCTGACACTCCGTGCCTATTTGCAGTTAAATAAGTTTCTTGATCAGTAGAGGGTTTAACTGGTGGAGTTATAGAATTTCCATCATACAACGGGCTCACCTGTTGCTGTTGCTGAGGCGGTAGCAAACCCACTTGCGGAAGATTGTAGCTTAAAGGTCCATTTTGGCTGGTTGGACCTTGAGTTGGCGTTGTTAATGATCTTGGAGGAATTGGAGAATGCGAGTTTGGAATTGACGAAGTCTTGTGAAAACCGGGGTATTGGTAGGTGGAAGGTTGTGGATAGTTTGACATTGGAGGCTGCTGAGCTAAGGACGAGATACTATTACTATTGCGACTAGTGCGATTAGAATTGGGAGACATAGAGCCACTGGACGAATCAGAAGGTGGTCCAGATTTACTGAACTTTGAAAATGCATTACCTATCTTTGGTGGTTGGGCCGGATACGTTTGAGCTTGTAATTGTTGTTGCTGCTGGTGTTGTTGCTGTTGTTCAAAGGTTGAGTAGGTTTTTTCCAAATTGGGGTTTTGGACTTGATTACTGGTTACAGATGGTGTTGCACCGTTAGTGGTTCCATCGCCGTTTGCAGGATAATAATAATACGCTTGTGGATACGAATATGCCATTGATTGTTGGGCTTGCATTTGGGGAAAATAATAGTAGTATGGTACATTGTTACTGATATTAGTACTGTTATTGCTTTTTTTGGTGGTGATTGCAGAACCATTCGGTAACGCAGTTGCAGTAGCGTTGGAAGGAACACCTACAGACGTGGAAGGTGGATTGGAAGCATTTGAGTCAGAACCGCTACTCTGAAAGGATTCTTGAACTTGATACATCTGAGGCTGGGATTGCAGTTGCTGTTGAGACTGGGATTGCGGCTGCTGATAATATTGCGGGTACGGCCACTGTTCAGGAACTACGTATTGGTAGGATACGGGCATCAGAGGTTGAACGCTCTGGCCGAGATATTGTTGTTGTTGCTGCTGCTGTTGGGTGGACTGGCCAATAGTACTTTCGCTATTGCTCACGGCACTCATATTTGATTCCTGGCGCATGCGGTTGGACTTGATATCATTCGTATTGATTGGGTTACCGATGGGCATGACAAAAGGACCTTACCAGGGTTATATAAGGATGATTTTGTACTGTGCTTAACAAATCCACTTTCAATTTCTGAAAACAAAGATCAAAAAGGTTTTTTTTTTTTATACAATTGTGAAGTATGTTTAATGAAAACAGCACAAAATGATATCTCTCTGCTTGCAATATAAAAAGCTATGGAAAAGGATTATCAACTATACTAGAAGGCTTACACACGCACAGGCACACACAACTAATGCAAAAGATAGTGGGGAAAAACTTCAAAAACTAACAAAAAGAAGTGTTAAAGATGAACTTTTTTCTTTTGTATCGTCGGCTTGCCACATTCGATAAGTTAATAAAACACAAACGGGCAACACATCTACGTACTTTTTATGTGAAGACAAGAGAAAGAATACATCACTGATACGTGCGTCTATTGCGCAGCACTGTACTATTGCGAAGAACTGAGTGAAGGCAAAGAATGAGATGATCGATGCTTAGCCGACTGTTAAACTTACTGAGCGGTAGCCTCTACTAGTTCCTTAGTCAGATCGCACTCAACTTGGAATGTTCCGTCAGGCCCACGGAAGAAAAAGCAACAAAAGAAAGAAAAACCGGACAACATGCGGGAAAAATGCAAACTGTGTGAGGGAAAAATTAACTTTAAAGATTACATCAACGGCGGGAAAAGATCCTTCCGCAGTCCTTCTACTGCGGTTTCCCTGCAGGCACAGCTAACCGGAGGGAAGACAAGTCAAGCGGACATGCAGTTCCCGCTCAGGCTTCTTTGCAGAGAAATCGGAATATGAATTTTTTGTGTTTTTTGTTAACTTCTTTACCATTCGCATCACGGGAAGAGTGTGTTGGCATAAGAGGCGCAAGAAAAAGGTGACCCACGGTGGTGGGAAAGAGAAGAAAAAGCCGTTTGCGGAAAGCAATGTTTTGCCCATTCAGAAACAATATCTTTGCTGTATCCCTACATGTATTATGCCGCGTTGCTTGTGCAGGTACGGAGTCCCTGCACGATTTTTCAACAAGGTCTAGATTTGCTAAGACGATGAGGCGGAGCCCGAAACAAACAAGCCAAAAACCGGAATTTCGCGCTTGGTGTGCTTTCGCATCTTTTCGTGTGGTGAATGCACCTGGTGCACGCTGCGAAGGTGACGTAGCAATCCAAAAAAGGGAAGTCTAGGCGCTTTCAACCGCCCCCCACCGTGCATGCGGATTGGTTGTCACAATTCGCAGACATATTGGCAATGTTTCCTCCCCTCCTGTTGATGCGGGTAAGGGGTGTCTGTTATGCAGGAACAGGAAGGTAAAAATTAAATGGGCCTTAATTCTGTAGACACTCTCTTGGGGTAATAAGGTTAAAAGCCATTGTTGAAGTACGGAATCATCTCTTCATTTTTTCAGCGCTTGTAAGGAATTAATCCCCAGGAAGGTGCCGATGTAATGAGAGAAGTATTCTTGTTGTATCTCTTTGGTTCGGAGTATTTCCTTCTTTCTTTTCTTTGTAGTTTTTATGCAAATGCAGGGAACAGAGTACCCGGTTAAGGCTGTTAGTCAGCCGCACTCTACACAAAATTACTTGGCAAACACGTTGGTTGGGAAAAGCTTTATACTTGGCGGTGTAGTAATTGTAAAGAATCAAGATTGTGTCATGCTAATGTGCCGCTGTGTAACAACCTTTTTGAAGCGCGTATTTACCACCGGCAAAAGGCCATTGTGTCACATATAAAAAAAAACTCCCGCCAAAGCCAGGTTCATTTTGCATAAGATTCACCACAGTACGGAAAATACGATAAGTTAACCAGTAATTTGCTCGCTTTAGCTACTGATAAACCCTCTCTGTTAGCACTATTATTTTTTTATTACTTTAGATTTTTCCGTTTGTGAATAGCCATTTTTAGATATATAATGGGGTTCAGAAAAATACTTGCTAGCAAATCGCATCACAGTCGCCACCATAATCAGCACCATAAGAACCTGAAGTTGCAAAATCATCGCTATGTACTTATTTCCAATATTACAGGATCCCATGAAACAAAATATTTATCACCCTTCAGGATGGACAATTGTTCAGGAAGCAGAAGACGTGATAGGCTACATGTGAAGCTTAAATCCTTGAGGAATAAAATCCACAAACAACTTCACCCAAACTGTCGGTTCGATGACGCCACTAAGACTAGTGATGATAAATGCGTCTCTTATGAGGTGCCCGAAAAGGATGGCCTTGCTACTATTTCGTTAGAAGAGGTTTTTCCAAAGTCCAACAGGTGCCAAATACCTGAAGAAAACTTGGGAGAAACAGATAGCGTTATTCACAGAGATTTGGGAAATTTTGCAAATGAGAATGACTATCCACAGTGGAGAAAAGTTGAAAGTCAATATAACTTAGAGAATGTCCAGCCTGAGGAGGATGAAATAGTTGATAGACTCAGGTCCGAGATTAGAAGCACTAAATTAAAATCTGTAAAAACGACAAGCAGAACACTTGAAAAAGCTATAGAGGCTCGATGTACTGGAAAGAGAGTTCTTCAACAACTAAGTTGTCAGAGCAACCAACTCACCAAGATCGAGAGCAATTGTGACATGCTTAAAATTCAATCTAACGTAGCCGACCGAAAGATTGACGAACTTGCCCATGAAAATAGAAGCCTGCTTGCATTAAAATCACCCAACCCCTTCAGGAAGAAAAGGGAGAGAGAAAAGCGAGACCAGATCAACAATTTGAAGTTAAAGCATCGTCACTTACAGCAAGAAACTATGAAAAGAGCCCAAGATTCTGACAAAAATTTAGCCATAAATCTAAGTTCTGAATATGGACGGTATGGCCAAGGGGTGGAAAGACAGCGTATTCTTAGAGATGCCCAGAAGTATCAGTTTGAAGCCGATGAAGAAGATAACCAAATGGAAATCGACTTGTACGGAAACCTAGAACAAATAAAAGCGGTGAGTGGTGACTTGAAAATTATGGCTCACGCTTTTGGCAGAGAGTTTGAAGCACAAAACACTAGAATGTTTGACATCGAGAACAATGTACAGCAGGCAGATAATGCTTTACAGGCCAAGCGATATAGATTGGAGAAAGTGATCGGGAAAAGATGGTGATCTGTTATACACACAAAATATCGTGTATAAATATATTGAATAAATAGTTTCTAAAAAGGCATACGCAGATATTCTTGCGAAAGAGAAAAAAAAAAGAGCGAGGGGGACATTAGTACTGAAGGTCTCAATTCTTCTTTGTATTTTCTTTCGGAGTTGTCAGACAAAGCTTTCTCTTTCCCATAAATAAAGTGCATTCAAACATCGGCAGGTTTGTTTTTCCCAGTTGTTACGTATTTGTTTCCCGTTCCATTCATGATCTTAAACTGGGTTAACTGAAAAATCAACATGATTTTGTGAAAAGTAAAAGAGGGTAAGAAAGATAGATACCGCTGTCGTGGGACTATATTTTTTACAGTACCAAGTCTACTTGCTTCTCATAAAGTTGATAAGTTATAATTCATATAATTTCATTTGTCAAAAAAGATTTTAGTTACAAAACGATATCAAAGTTCAATCTTGTTGGGAAAAAGGAAAACATTATGAAGGGTTTCCGGTAATCACTGCGTATGCCACACTATTCCTATAGAATTGTCTTGATTGGGTGCTTATGCTGCGGAAAAATTATATTCTGCGCTTGCCTTTTATATTAAGCGTCACAACGCCCTTACCAAGATCGAGCGGATTAAGACAAGAGTGTATCTCAAGCGTCCGTATATGTTTAAGTTGAAAAGGATATTTAGTAAGAATAATTCTACCCTACAAACGATATTAGTAAAAAAAAAATCAATAATAGAGTTATTGTACAAACATGTTCTGAAAATTGGAAGCATCACATCGTATGCTACTAGAGAAAATTTTTACTATCCTTTTTTCCACAAGCCCAGCCCTAGCCCGATCATCCTATTAATTGTCAGACCACCGAATGCTATCCCGCCACGGTTGATATAACGAAACTCTTTACTGCTTTGGGTCAAATATGCCTCTTTTCCGCATTTTTTCGGAGTAGTTCATTGCCGCATACATACCGCAACTTGGACGAGGATGTCCTCCTTCTCTTACTTTTTTATTCGTTTCCAATTTGTTTCTCGTACCGTTCAAGTTTCAAGCCTACAAGAAATGTACACGACATGGATGCGTCAGCCTGATTCAGATATGACAAGATTGTTCCTGCGCATATGTGAATATGAGCGCACGCAATACATTGAGATCTTATTTGGGTTTGTAAGTGCAAACTTAATTTACTTTGCTTCCTGCCGGTTTTGATGTGCACCTGGGAACTTAAATAGCCGCCAAAAGAAAAGCAATCAGAGCGGCGCGGCGCAGACAAAACCCGAAGAGTTTCCTGGGAACGGTAGAGGCCTTGGTAGTACCTTACTAACGCCGGAGAGGATGATTGATACGCATTGAAATCGTACAGAAAACTTGGGGCAAAGCGCTCTTACCCCAATATTCTCACCCAAACAGTGGCAATAAATAAAGAAAAGGTCATCACTTTTTTTCGTACTCTTATCCGTTTTATTTTATTTTAATTTTTTTTTTTGAGTGGAGAATCATTAAGAATAAAGGGTACCTTTTGTAAGCACGATGAACGAAGTTACTTGTTCCATAACTGGTGACAACCCAATTCATAAGATCAACAATGGATTAGGCTTGAAATGGAATAATCTGGGTAAATTCTCTGATTTTCAGACTAACGATAGCGCCGCGCGAGATGCTAGAACAATAGATTACATCTTTACCAATTGTCAAACCGGCAGCAGTATTGGTAAGATAGATTTTCGGGCCGCACTACCGGCAGATAAATCTCAACATAGTGGTGTCAGCGAAAAAGAATTTTCAAGACTTGAGAACCAGTGGTCAAAGGAATTCTCTTGTTTCCCCAAGAATAAAAATGCTGATGTGACCAAGCCCAGTAGAAACAAACATGAGAAACGCTCCGCTAATTTGCACAATAGGTACTTTGCACAATATTATAGTACGGCATATCAGCAAAATCGTATATATCCTTGTCGAATATCTTACAATGAACACTCATCTGTTTCTAATGGCTGGGAATTTCAGTTCAAATCAATCGAAAATCAGTTACTAAATGAGCTAAAGATAGAAAACAATGTAGAAGAAAAAACTGTTGGTTATGAATATGTGGCAGAATACGAAGAAACAATTGATTTCATGCATATGCTGTCATCCGTACCACAAACATATCAATTCCTAAAATCAAACATCTACATAACGGAACGGGACCCATATAAAATAGGATGTGTACTAATGGACAACGGTTCCAATTTGAACGAAGTAGTAATGGCCTTTGAAGCAGCCATTTCACAAGATCCAAGCCATATAAATGCATGGTTGAAGTTAGGTATAGTTAATTTTGAAAATGAAAGCGAAAGCAATGGAGAGCTTGCTTTGCGAAATTGCTTAAATTTGGATCCAAATAATACAATTGCATTGGAAAACTTAGCAATTCACCATATAAATCAACAAAATGAATCAGAGTCATTGAAACTTTTTCACAAATGGATTCTTTCAAAATTTTCGAAGGTTTTCCAACCTTCTGCGGGGGAAAACAAAGATAGCATTAATAAAATTCCGAAAAAGGCCCATTTGGTGCATATTCTAGAATCCCTGTTGAATATGGGTATAGAAAAAAAAGATCAGTATGATATATATTCAGTATTATCAATCTTATATTATTCGGATCAGAAAATAAAGCAATCTCAGAAATGCTTAGAGTTTTTACTACTGGAAAAGCCCAATAATGGAACAATATGGAATAGATATGGTGCTATTTTGGCCAATACTAAGTCGTATCACTCTGCGATAAATGCGTACAATAAATGCAAACAACTAAGACCGAATTTTACAAGGGTTCGTTATAATTTAGCGATCGCCTACATGAATAAGGGTGACTATGTAAAAGCAAGCAAAATGCTAATCGAAGTTATACTGTTACGAAGTAAAGGATATGAACACAACAAAGCAAAAATGCAAAACAAATTTATGCAAAATTTAAAAAATGCTCTCATCGCTTCAAAAAATTTTGATTCACTTGATCTAATAAATGGTTCTCATAATACAGAATCGTTAATATCAACCTTAAAAGCTATTTATAACAAAATGGATTAGGTTTTAGTTAATTTTTTTGCTATATAGTGCATTCAAAATAAAAAAAATTAAAGCTGAAACAAACCAAATATGCTATTGGATGTTCGAAAGGCTAATTGCGTAAAGGAACACTAAATACAGCAAGCTTATGCTAGTTCTTCTCAAAAATATAAGTTCCTCTTGCAAGAATATGAAGGTAATTTCACTTTATCGCGCAAGTGCATATTTCTGAGTTTACTATGTGCTTCGTCTGAAACCTCTCATTATCTACTTAATATCGGCTATTCATCTCACGTATTCACGTAATATTTGATTTTTGTACTACTATTTCTCTCTGTCATAAGTGCATGATACATTTCCTTGTTCAAATTAAAAGAGTCACCGTCAGCCTCTCAAAACAAAGAAAAAAGATACCCGGCTGAACATGAGTATCAATCATGAAAATATATTATATACTTGTATTTGAGCATCGTTCAGTAGCAATCAAGCTCATCATCGTAGTGATTGTTCTCCTTCAGTTTTTTTTAGCACGAAGTCGGCAAATTGATAGGACATGGGCCCATACTAATAGAAAGGAACGGTTCAGAGAAATGACAGCTATCGGGAATACTGATGATGCACTTGATACTAGTACAGCCGCAAGTAAAGAAAATGGAAAAGGTAGACTCAGGGTTCAAAAAGCTTGTGAACTTTGCAAGAAGAGAAAGGTTAAATGCGACGGTAACAATCCTTGTCTGAACTGCTCTAAACATCAAAAAGAATGCCGTTATGATTTCAAAGCTACAAACCGTAAAAGAAGAAGACGACAGGTCGCATCAGCTGTTCGGGACGTTAGTAAGACATATGCAGAAACCAGTGAGTCTTTTCCTAGGGACTTGTTAAGTAAATCAAATATTATCATAAATGCCCCCTCAGATGGTGTATCTTCGTCTGCTAGCAACTCTCCCAATCCAAATTCACATTATCATCATATATCATCCACTTTACCCTTCATGAGCGGTAGGCCAAACCATACATTCCATTCCGGAAGCAACTTAAATGGAGAAAATAACAATAACAGTTTTCCGGAGGATCACATGGCTAAATTACTTCTGCAATTGAGTTCAAAATTGGGGAATACGACCAAGGAATCGTCAATTAGAACAACTAGAACCAATGCTAGTGATGTGAATGCAAACCCGACAGTGGTCAACATGAAAAATAGTCAGGAAGACTGTGACACGAATCACAGGTCTGCAATATGTGACTCTGCAGAGGCTCTTCATAATAACAACATCAATTCTAAAGAGAATAAGATAATCAACTCTCAAATAACTAACACTGTTAATGATCATTTTGAATCACCCTGGCAGACATTTTCTTTAGATAAGTATAGGTTTCACCGACGCTACCAAAATATTCTGCCCTATTACCTTGGTGTATCTATTTTAAAGGATCTATCTCCGCAGACAATAGAGTACGCGAAGTTGAAAAGGCCAAGAGTTCAAAACTATGGTTGGAACTTGTCAGGAGGCCATTACTTAAAGTATAAGGGTGACTTTAGAAGCCAAGAAAAAAATATAAGGCATGAGTCTAAATTTTTCGACTTTGATGACCCTGTTCACTTATCCTTAATCAATAAGTTACTAAGGTATTATTTTGATGAGATCAATCCTGTTTTCAGTATCATTCACGAAGCGACATTTTGGCAGCAATATAACAATAAATTTCTACGGCAAGGTAAACAAAATAATTCATCTGCGAATCTATTCACTTCCATGCTTTATCTAATTTTGTCTACTACACTAAGATTCAGAGAAGGGCATCTAGATGGTCAGAAAGGGCAAGGAACCTACAGTAACACATCCTTAAATATCACATTCGAGGAAAAATCTATTTTGATCAAAAAACCCTCCATAGAGGAAAATTTATTCAAATACGCTTATTTAATAATCAACACGCTGACCTTTGAGTGGGAATCATTCGAACTAATACAATCGTGGCTTTTGATAACCTTCTATTTCAGAACCTGTTACAGACAGACGGCGTGCTGGAACGCGTTAAGTCAAGCGGTGAACATGTGTAATGGGATGAGTCTATATTTAAACAAATTTCCTGAGATCCATTCCACTTATGATGAATCAAAAGCATGGCATTGTTTCTGGTGTTGTTTTATAATGGATAAGTTGATAAGTTTTCAAATGGGTCGATTCTACCAACTATCATTACCCGCGAGCGAGATGTGCGAACAGATGAATCTAGTGAAGTCAAAGAAATTTTTACAAGAAGAAGATGATTGGTTTCACGAAGAGACTTTTCAAATGCTTGATTTGTCCATAATAGTGACACAGTTTTTAAAAAGAGACGCACAGGATTTAAATTTGAACGAGACCGTGCAATTGCGCAGCCAACTTGGTCAATGGTATGACACCTTTATAGTTGGAAGTCAAACCAATGCGTACGACGACAATTATCGTTACTTCTATCAAGTTCAACCATTCATGACATACCTGGATATAAGGCTGACTTTCGAAGTAAGACAATTATTTTGTCTAATCGCCCCCTCATCTACCGCAAATAATAAATCCCTAGAATATGTCGTCGATACTGAATTGTTAATTTCTCATTGTCAAATGGCTATTGAAAATTTGGCTGAAATTACGAGAAGTAATCTTTTCTTTGTTCCGTGGTGGTTAAACCTTTCTCAACTATTCACGGTAAATTTAATATGTATTATCTACCTGCACGCAGGGATTGCCGTAACTCAAAATAAAGCTATCATGCAAAGCTGCCAAGAAATATGGCGAACCTTAGAGTGCTCTAAGCCAAAAAATCGGCCTTCAATGCTTCCTGAGTGCTTGTGGTGTTTGAAAATGCTGAATCATATGTTCTGCATACGACTGAGAGATTCTGCTTTGCAATTGGAAGCTACTCTCGGAACTGATCATGGTGATGACACCCCTAATAGAAATAAGTTTGAGCAGTTCAAGAAAGTTGGCGATAATGATGCGGATGTTGAAGTTGATGCTGGTGAAAGAGAAGAAAATGCTGATGAAAGACAGGAAAATCCACATAACAATAGCAAAAGAGTACCATTAGCTACTAGATCTCATAATACCACTAACTTCGACGGTTCAATCGCAATTTCTCCGGAAAGTGCAGTAGCAAATCTAGGTACTGATACTGGATTGCCCTCAGATGTTCTTGATACTGTCAGTAAAATAGGGAACTCTCCTAATGTGTTTGATGATGATTTATTTTCCAATTTATTATGGTTTGACCAAAATTTTGCATAAGGATTCTTTTTCTATTCCATAAAACCATTTTATGGACACGTTTACCTACATATTATTATATTGTATATAAGATGTTGAAAAAATTGAGTCAACCTCACCTTACCACATGTTGGTCCGTTGCTATGACAAACTCTCGTTTTACAAGAAGGAGGCTCAAATTTCGGGTCACCCACCCATATACGGATGTCACGCTATGAGATCTTTTAAACAATAGACAATTTTTGGTATCCTAAAGATATAAAAGAGGAGTTTTTTTAAACCATGGTAACTATTTTCAAATTTGCTCTGCTGCAGTTTTTTATTTCTGTTTTTCTTTTTTTGTTCCCAACAAGAAGTGAGTTAATAAAGGCAAAAACAGTGGTCGTGAGAGAATGAATACAGTTTCACCAGCCAAAAAAAAGGTTATTATAATTGGTGCCGGTATTGCTGGGCTTAAAGCTGCATCTACGCTACACCAAAACGGTATTCAAGATTGTCTTGTTCTTGAGGCCAGAGATCGGGTCGGTGGTAGGTTGCAAACTGTCACAGGCTATCAAGGTCGGAAATATGATATAGGTGCTAGCTGGCACCATGATACGTTGACAAACCCTTTATTTTTGGAAGAGGCTCAACTGAGTTTGAATGATGGGAGAACGAGGTTTGTTTTTGATGACGATAATTTTATTTATATCGACGAAGAACGTGGAAGGGTAGACCATGACAAGGAACTGCTTCTTGAAATTGTGGACAATGAAATGAGCAAATTCGCAGAGTTAGAATTCCATCAACACTTAGGAGTTTCAGATTGCTCCTTTTTTCAATTAGTAATGAAATACTTACTACAAAGACGCCAATTTCTCACAAATGACCAAATAAGATATTTGCCACAACTCTGTCGATATCTGGAATTGTGGCACGGCTTAGATTGGAAGCTTTTGAGTGCCAAGGATACATACTTCGGTCACCAAGGAAGGAACGCCTTTGCTTTGAACTATGATTCTGTGGTTCAAAGAATTGCTCAAAGCTTTCCTCAAAATTGGTTAAAGCTAAGTTGTGAAGTGAAATCAATTACACGAGAACCTTCAAAAAATGTGACAGTGAACTGTGAAGATGGTACTGTGTACAATGCTGATTATGTTATTATTACAGTACCTCAAAGTGTATTGAATTTGTCTGTACAACCTGAAAAAAATTTACGGGGAAGAATAGAATTTCAACCACCCTTGAAACCAGTGATTCAAGATGCTTTTGACAAGATCCATTTTGGAGCGCTAGGTAAAGTAATTTTTGAGTTTGAAGAATGTTGTTGGTCGAACGAAAGTTCAAAAATTGTAACTTTGGCTAACTCTACCAATGAATTTGTCGAAATAGTACGTAATGCGGAAAATTTAGATGAATTAGACTCTATGCTAGAAAGGGAAGATTCTCAAAAGCATACGAGTGTTACTTGTTGGAGCCAGCCTTTATTTTTCGTAAATTTGTCAAAAAGCACAGGAGTAGCAAGCTTTATGATGTTGATGCAGGCACCGCTTACAAATCACATAGAATCCATTAGAGAAGATAAAGAGCGTCTTTTTAGTTTTTTCCAACCTGTGCTGAACAAGATTATGAAGTGTCTAGATTCTGAGGATGTCATCGACGGAATGAGGCCGATAGAAAACATTGCAAACGCTAATAAACCAGTCTTAAGAAACATCATCGTTAGCAACTGGACACGCGATCCTTACTCACGCGGTGCTTATTCGGCCTGTTTTCCAGGAGATGATCCAGTTGATATGGTTGTTGCAATGTCTAATGGTCAAGACTCCCGCATAAGATTTGCAGGCGAACATACTATCATGGACGGCGCCGGCTGTGCCTATGGTGCTTGGGAAAGCGGAAGACGGGAGGCGACTCGAATCTCTGACTTACTGAAATAGAATCTATTTTTTCGAAATTACTTACACTTTTGACGGCTAGAAAAGGATATACATACATATTAAAATTTTTAGTAACACTCTGTGCTTTTTCAAAAATTTGAGGTACACCTAATTCTCCCACTTGTTGCTTATACCAAGTTTGAACAATTTTAATGTTAAGCACAATAGATTGGAATATTATCATATGGTGGTTCAGAGAGTTGTAGGGTGCATTTTCATTCCTGTTGCCTCAATGTGTTTTCTATCTGTATTTACGTGATTTTATGAAGTGGTGGCATCGCTTAGATGTGGTGCATAATTAGAGACTAATTTTTGAAACCACGCATGAATGTCAAGTAATTCTAACTGAGCATCTGTCATCAATGGCACTTGCAACTTCAAAAAATCCCACCAATATTTTGACGGCACCAATTTACCTTTGAATTTTATTTGAGTTTTCCTTGTTAATCTTGCATTCAGAATTCCATAGAAAAAGAATTTTTCAAATGGAATTATATTTGTAGAGTGAGAAAAACATCCATCACAAGTGCAGTTATCCGGAGGACATATGCATTCCTTGTCAGTGCATTTACAATCATCCAAATAATCCATCATCTTATCAGTAATTTGAGCTTCACCAATATTGGTTAAAGGAACACCACTTTGTTGAATATAAGAATTCAGTTCCTCTTCGCTTCTATGGATTAGACAATTAACACATGGGCAGCTTTCATCTTCACAAGAGCACTGCGTGCTTAAAAAAATGCCCTTATGAGTCAGGACTTCAACTTTCGAAGCAACGTCGCTTGAATGAGGAGCAGCAATCGTTGTTGTACTTTGTGGGGTGAGTGTTTCTGAACTGTCATGCGCACCAGGAACAGAACTATTGTAGTTTTCTTGTAAAATATCGTTAAAAGCGGACGTAGATTCCAAGGAGCCGTATGGCGTAAATATGTCATCAGACGGTGCCTTGTTCGTCTTGCCATTAGAAGCTGGGTTCTGTGATTTATCTTTCTTACAGCAGTTTGAAAAATGTCGTATAGGCTCCTGTTGAAGCCGGCTTCGCTCTTTCTTCTCACTTGAAGAAGATGACTTGGTAGAGTCCGGAGATATTGTTCCTGTTGCCGGAGCTTTGGGAGAGTGTTTCCTAAGAAACTCCGTTTCGGTGATATATTTGTTACCATCATCGGTAAATGTGCTAATATCTTTAGGCTCATGAGCAGTGAAACCTTCCTCCATTAATATATGCAATTTTCCGTTTATCATTCTTGCCTTTCTAACAGCAGAGGCACGTACAAACAGTATTGGCTGTTGATTCATTGCGCTGCAGCAGTCACCTTCAATTTGTGCACCATTTTCGTATTCTGTACTTTGCGATGTAGAGTCTACTAAAATAGCGTCTCTGATAGCCATGGGTGAAGGTCTTCCTCTAGTTCTCACCTTAATTAGCATTCGGTGAGAATGCCTGCATGTTGAAGAGCGATGCCCTCTGATGCACGATGCACACGCATATTTGTTCCCATTAAATATTATCATCTCTGATAGAGCTTGAAGAACTTACCAGACTGTTTCAAGTTTAAAACAAGGCGCCTCATCGCATCTACCTCACGAAGATGCAGCAGCTTATTGTCTCGAGATCCTTCTTATAACTCCTTTTCGCCATTACCCGAAAACGAGATTACAGCCTCTAAACCAAGAGCTCGAAAAGCGCCAAAGTAAACTCTGGCGTTTAGCGTACGAAGGAGATTATCCTAAAAGGAACTTCCCTAGTAATAGTGTAATTTGGAAGGGCATAGCATGTCGAAAACCGCTCAGAAACGTCTCCTCAAGGAGCTTCAACAGTTAATTAAAGATTCTCCACCTGGTATAGTGGCTGGTCCCAAATCGGAGAATAACATATTCATTTGGGACTGCCTAATTCAAGGGCCTCCAGATACGCCATACGCTGATGGTGTTTTTAATGCTAAGCTAGAGTTTCCTAAAGACTATCCGTTATCTCCACCTAAACTTACTTTCACACCCAGCATACTACATCCAAATATTTATCCAAATGGGGAAGTGTGCATATCCATTCTACACTCCCCTGGTGATGATCCTAACATGTACGAATTAGCGGAAGAAAGATGGTCGCCAGTGCAAAGTGTAGAAAAAATTCTATTAAGTGTTATGAGCATGTTGAGTGAGCCCAATATCGAAAGTGGTGCCAACATTGATGCTTGCATCTTGTGGAGAGATAATAGACCTGAATTTGAGAGACAGGTAAAGTTATCCATTTTGAAATCATTAGGATTCTGAAAGCAGGTAGCAGGTTAATGATCATTTGGTCTTCCTTTTAACTGTTCTCTATATACATAAATAAGCATATCTACCATCTAAAAGAAAGCAAATGTCACATAATAAATATGTTAAAATCTCAATGTCTTCCTGGCTTTTCAGGAATTCAAACCATTTCCATTTCGTTGGTGTATAATCAGGGGCCCCTCTACTCTCACCTCTCTGTACCGAAGCGTTAATCAATTTTCTTTTATTTATATACACGATGATTGTAACTAGGTTATTTTCCTATACAAAATTTGCTGAACACTGAATCTAAGATTTCCTCAATACCAATAGCTTGTCCTGTTATCTTAGCTATTCCATCGGATGCATACCTCAAATTTTCTGTGGCCAATACTATATCATTATGGAAATCTTTGGATTTGAAAAACTCTTCCAAGCCGTACAGTACGTCGTTTTTGAGAATCTCTGACACTCTTTTGGAAACAATGACAGGACTTGCATCGGCACTTGATTGAGACAAGCTTTCAAAATTACTTGTCAAAGTGCTAATTAACGATTCTATTCCCTCCTTGGTCTTACAGGACACGCTTAATATGGGGTACTTTGATCCGAGTCTAGTTTGTAATTTGTTCAAAACTTTCGTCATCTCATCATCGGAAACTAAGTCGCTCTTATTGACTACAATAATTATTCTCTTATTTCCAAACGTCTTCGATGATAGATGTGCTAATATGTCCTCAGGCAAAAGTTTTGATAAATCAGTAGGATCTACAATGAATAAACATAAGTCGCTCTGTACACTTTTCTTCTTTGCTCTATCTATACCCAGCATTTCTATCTTGTCAGAACTCTTTTCTCTTATACCTGCCGTATCACAGATAATAACCTTATAGCCATTCACGTTTATCATTGCATCAATAGAATCCCTAGTAGTGCCAGGTATATCACTGACAATTGATATATCATCGTTAGTCAAGCTGTTAACTAATGATGACTTACCGACATTGGGAGCACCAAGTAATACCAGCTTTATTCCATTTTGCAGTATGGTAGACTTTTCGACTTTTTGCATGAAAGTAACGATTTGGTCTCGCAGACATATGATGTTCTTTTCTACATTATGGAAAATCTCATCCGTATTCTGAATTTCTTGGCTATTATCGTCGGCAAAATCTATTATAGCAGTCAACTGTGCCATATTCTCGATAATGGTTTCCCTCCAGTTCTCAAATAGGATTTTGTTATCCCCATTGAAACTTGACAAGGCAGATCTCCTTTGAGATTCTGTTTCCGAATCAATAAGATCTTTGATACCTTCAAGTTGGGTAAGGTCAAACTTTCCATTTTGAAACGCCCTCCTGGAGAAGTCGCCAGGCAAGGCAAATCTTATATCTTTACCACTGCTTCTATCGTGTAACGAGCCGATAGCTTTCAGTATACTATTAACTACGGCTTTCCCGCCGTGAACGTGCAGCTCTAACACATCCTCACCAGTAAATGAATAAGGAGCTTGGAAATATAGCAACAACGATGTGTCTAATAATATTTTACTTTCCTTTTGATCATGAGGTTTCACACTACAAGAGGACGGCGAATAAATGTTCCTCAAAATAGCCTTCCTGATCGGCGGAACTGTACTTGAATCAACTAGTCGATTGTAAATGTACTTAGCATGGGTACCAGATATTCTTATGATTGCTATCGCAGAGGTTTGATTTGCTGGTGTAGATAATGCATATATGGTTGGTTGCTGGAAGGTATAAGGCTTTGCAAGTCCGGAGTACCTCTTTAACGACCTTCTTACGAGAAAGGATCTCGAAATAAGCCGTGATTGTAAGAAAGATGCACTATTCATAAATAGAATACTTATTAACCATATATAACATTCTCTAAGTAGATAGCAGTCGTATGGAATATTGCTGTATCTTCATGTAACCTCGTAAAAGACGTTATATATGGGTTAGTTAGCCAAAAAAAAATAAAAAATGGACGAGTCCGGAATCGAACCGGAGACCTCTCCCATGCTAAGGGAGCGCGCTACCGACTACGCCACACGCCCGATTTGTATTGAAGACTTTGAAGAAGTATAGAAAACATAAATGTAGGATACATTTTTAAACTTTTATTAATGAAACCAATTTGAAGACATGTGGCAACCAGTGTTACTCATATATATATATATACAACTATCAGAAGATTATCAATCTAATAGATCTTTAACGCCGCCTCAGTACTTTCTGAACTGCAAGTAGAATATTTTTTTCTGGAATCGGCACATTCACATTCAGACGTATACGATGTCAGCACTTAGATTGCTACTATAGCAACTCATTTATTATTAATCCCCATTCGTTCCGATATGGATGGCATATTATTACCTTTAAGAAAGGTGGAGTTCCAAAGATTCATCAATTTTACTGTTTATAGAAAACGTTACGGAAAGATGAAAAGTAAACACCAAGGTCTCTTATGCCTTGACATAAAGAATACGAAATAGAATGATTGTAGACGCAACAAGATGAATAATTAATGGCAAATTATTATCCTATTAGATATAAATTACAGTCGCTTTAATGCGTGATTATAGAAAAGGTCCTTACAATATGCAGCCGGGTAAAGAGTGAAGTTTCCCGCCTCTGAAAAAGAGCAATACTAAAATAATCTGAAAAGAATTGGTGAAAAGAAAGCTGTAGTTATATATACAGAATGGGCATAGTTTTGAAAAGAGCAATAGCAGCAGGTATGAAACCTTTTCCAAACAGTACGTGGCATTGGAGCCGAACCATAAGACCTTTCTCACAGCATTTGTCTAGCACATGCTTTCTGCAGCAATCCTCGAGATTTACTTCAAAACGATACCTACACCTTTCAACATTAACACAACAAGAAAAGCGCTTCCTACCCGAATCTGAACTTGCTAAATATAAGGAATACTACCAGGGTTTGAAGAGCACTGTAAATGAAATACCTGAATCAGTGGCCTCTAAGTCACCTTCGTTAAGAACGCTTCATAAGAGATTACAATTACCTAATGAGTTGACCTATTCAACACTTTCCAGATGCTTAACGTGTCCCTCTGCAAAACTACCCGACAAGATAAATAATCCTACAAAAGGTGCAGCTTTCGTTAATACTGTACCTACTAATAAATACTTGGACAACCACGGTTTAAACATCATGGGAAAGAACTTGCTCTCTTACCACGTTACAAAATCCATTATACAGAAATATCCGAGACTACCCACTGTGGTTTTGAATGCTGCGGTTAACGCATATATATCAGAGGCGGTACTGGCGCACATTGCTAAATACTGGGGTATTGAAGTAGAAACTACGTCTGTTTTATCACGCTATTTGAAAATGGAACCATTCGAATTCACTTTGGGAAGACTCAAATTCTTTAATAATTCATTGAACTCTAAGGACGGTATTGAGCTAATCACCGGAAAGAACTTTTCAGAAACAAGCGCTCTTGCAATGAGCGTGAGGAGTATAATAGCTGCCATCTGGGCAGTAACGGAGCAAAAAGATTCTCAAGCTGTTTACAGATTTATTGATGATCATATAATGAGCAGGAAATTGGATATCACGAAAATGTTCCAGTTTGAACAACCTACAAGAGAATTGGCTATGCTATGTCGTAGAGAGGGGCTGGAGAAACCTGTATCGAAACTGGTCGCTGAGTCTGGTAGACTATCGAAATCACCTGTCTTTATTGTGCATGTATTTTCAGGCGAAGAGACATTAGGTGAAGGTTATGGTTCCTCATTAAAGGAGGCAAAAGCAAGAGCCGCTACTGATGCTTTGATGAAATGGTATTGCTACGAGCCTCTTGCTCAACAGGAACCAGTTATTGATCCTGGCACTGTTGTTGTTTAGTTCTGTGTTTGCCATTTTGTAGATAGAGAACTCCTTAACCAGAATACATTCTTGTACATATATATATACACGTTGGTACGATATGCGTTTACTTTATGTGTACTAAAATATATAAAAGTGAACAGAAGCATGTTCCTTGTTTACTACTATATCTTACCAGGAAACAGACAAAAAAAAAAAAGACTTGCTATATTTAAAGAGAACGCACATTTGTGAGGGGATAATAACACAAAGCAAAGTAATATAGGGTAAATGGACCTCCTAAAATTCAGTTCTCTAGCTATATCAGAAATTAACTTCCTGCACGAGTCATCGTTTGACTCGATAGACCACTCTTGGTTTTTATTGATAGGTTGCAAATTGGATCAAGATGATGAAATTTACATCCCAATAAATGGTAATGAAGCAGAGTCTCAATGGTATATTGAAAAAGTTATACGAATCCCGATGCAGGAAAATGATAAAATAAATCAAGAACGCCTAGAAAGGAGAATTAACCTAACAAAAGTGACTCAAAAGGACATTTGTATACTGGGTATTCTTGATTTATGTCAGTTAGAAGAGGACGAAAATATCACTAATAAAGTGACGGAGAAAGTGCTCACCCAATTGACCGCCTTGGCATTGAAATATCTGATAAAATATAACGTGTTTCGCCAACATACCTCCTTCCAAGAAGCTGTCAATAGTTTAAAGGGTTATAAAATTGAAAATAGTGTACAGATAGGCGCGGAAATTATCCTTGATTTTCTACAAGATAAAGTGCAAATTAAGGATGTAAATGACAGATACCAAATTCCCACACCTAATAATACCGTAGACCCAGGTTTTGATGAGTTTCAATTAATTGACATGAAGGATAAAGAAATCAATATTCAAAAATATAATAATAATACCATAAGAAAATTACTCGAGAAGATTAATCGAATGATAATATTCTTGAAAAATTATGATGCCACTGACAAGCCTTTCTCTTCCACGCAAGATGTAATACTTCGAAAAATATCAATGCTTGTAACACAACTGCAAAGAGGTGGAACAAGTGACATGAATTACCTGCTGGATAACAAAATTAATGAAATAAAATTATTAGAAATTTCGTGTAAACAATGGGAAATTTCAAATATGTTAAAAAAATAACTAGAATATATATATTACACAGAATTATTTTCTTCACTTCCTCCGTCATCAGATTAGTAGCTTCCTAATACCTGTCACAACTTCCCATTTATTCGTGTGTTTGTTGTATGTACAACCCAGCAGCTTTTTATTGGTAACGGGACAATGGCCTTCATTATTAACCAAATAGCTTATGGCACACGGGTAGCATGCCACGTATCCTGTTTCCAATACACAGGGGTTTTGTACAGTTTTTTCGCAAACGGGACAGGCCTCAGAAACTCCCTCTTTATCTTCCGTTTTGTCACTATGTGAGGAGAAAGGCGGCCTTGGAATATCTTCATCCAAGTCATTGACCCTTTTCTGCAATTTAGTAGTCATGTCTTGTGTGGTCCACCATTGGTACACTCTTAGGACAAATATAAAAGTGGGGAAGAATTGCGAACCCATAAATGTTAAAAATCTGGGTATAATCGATAATTGTCCTTGCATTAGCGCGAAAATTGACGATATATTTGTTTTCCTTAGCCTATTATCCATCCCTTTCGTCTCTTTGAGACCAGAGAGTTCTGACGATAGTGGTCTTACCGTTGTGTACTCTATCTTGAATAAGTATTGCAACAAGGAAACCGACCCTGTTCTTTTAGTTAAAAATAATAATTTAACGAGTAAATTGGATAACGCTAATAATTTCTTAATAAATGGATAAATTCTTAGAAACGCTCTCTTGGGCCATTTATTTTCAGTTTCATCGCTGCTGAATATATTATTCATTGATATTTTCTCTAATATTTCATCCAACTTCGCTGTGATATAGGGGAGAATAATTTTTTCCAAAAAAATAACACTCTTTTGCTGTTGATTCAGCTGCAAACCTTGGGGCCATTCACTCTGGCCCTTTGGATTTAAACATTGTGTTAAGGCAAGATTTCTGTCCCTCGAACTAAATAGTTGCAATCCATAAAACCGATCAATAAACGTAGAATTGTATGTCTTTAGATGATACCATTCAACAAACCCTTTTATCGCTTGAAACCACTCAAAAAAGTACTTGTTCAGCCGCAAAGTATACCTGTTAGGGAAGTTCGCCACTAAATGATTTGCCAGTAGATAACGGATGGATGCGGGCAGTAACGAATCGATTTCTTGTGATGACATTATCTCAAAGATAGTCGGATACAATGGTTCTAATCCCACCCCATTTCGACCGCTTGTTGAAGACCCTCGACTAGATTGTCCTGCAGACGGTAGGTTTGAATAAAAGCTCATCACTTGACGACTACCTTCCTTTCCTTTGCTTTATTTTCCCTGCTTATTCCCTTGCTTCTTCTGGAGCCTTCATGCAAAACCGTTTCTCTACCTAATGTGATTCTGCGGTAAGCATTGCTCTTAAGCATCTGAATGAGACGAAAGGATGACTCCACACTAAATTGTACCTCTCTTCTCCAGTGACTGAATTGGAGGTTACCATTGCCAGTGACGGTAATCGTCCACATCGATGATTTCTTAGTATAACCCACACACCTCTCAGACATAGAGGCCCCAGGTGCAACGTGATAGTATAACTGCCCGGAAGTAGAAATACAACTATTCCCTTCATATTAAAAGAATAAAACTTCATTTGAACTCTTTAAAATTTAGTGGTTCATTGTGGTCCTTGTGTAAACGGAAAAAAAGGATATTACGGTAGTGGGTAGTACATAACAAGAGATGACTATCCCTGGAAGATTTATGACAAATGATAAGGGCACTTTTGGTGAATACACTGCTAGCACCCGTTGGCCCATTATCATTCAGAATGCTATAGACGATTTAAGTAAGCATCAAGAAACGGAGAAGAGTAACGGCACTAAGTTCGAACAAGGTGAAGTTATCAAAAAGGAGCTCAAGGAATTCCGTCAGGAGATAATTGATCGTGTACCTTTGAGACCCTTTACTGAAGAAGAGATCAAAATTGCCAACGTCCCGCTTTCGTTCAATGAATATCTAAAGAAACACCCTGAAGTCAATTGGGGGGCTGTAGAGTGGCTGTTCTCGGAGGTTTACTTGTATAGAAGAGTAAATGTTCTTTTCCAACGCCAATGCGAATGGGCTAAATTTGACATATTCAACAGACTTAAACAGTCAACTTTTGAGTCCTCGTTTTATGGTGTCGTGGAATTGGCGTTAAGGTATGAAAATCTGTTACCACAGCTGAGAGAAATGAAGCAAAATCCAGGAAATGAGATTGACGATATATTGAAAGTTCTTTTTAAAGAGTTTATTGAGATTTCTTTGTGGGGCAATGCCACTGATTTATCTTTATTGACCAACGCTACGTTAGAAGACATTAAATCAATCCAAGGGGCGAAAGCAAGAGCTGCATCCGAGTCCAAGATTGTTGTTAATGACACGGAGAAAGCATGGGAGGTATTAACCAAAGCCAGGGCCGATGCCAATAGCAGAGAAATTCGTGTTGATTTTGTATTAGACAATTCTGGCTTTGAATTGTATGCTGACTTGATGTTGGCAGCTTTTCTGTTACAAAGTGGTTTGGCTACCAAATGTATTTTCCACGCTAAAGACATTCCATACATGGTTAGCGATGTTATGTTAAAAGATTTTGATATATTAGTTCATGACCTGAGAGATCGTGAGTTCTTCCCAAGTGGTGAACCCTCGACAAAGGAATCCAGAGCTCTTGATTTATTTGCTGGTGAAATGGAAAAGTTCGTCTCTAGCGGTAAGATAGAATTCCGCGAAGATTCTTTCTGGACCACGGAATTAGATTATTGGAATTTGGACGCAAACGAAACCAAATACCATGGATCCATTTTGCACAAAGATTTGCAAAAATCCAATTTGGTTATTTTTAAGGGTGATCTAAACTATAGAAAATTAACTGGCGACAGAAAATGGCCCCGCACCACTAAATGGGAAACGGCTATCGGACCTCTTGCTACGAATGGTATTACATCATTGAGCTTGAGAACCTGTAAAGCCGATGTACAAGTTGCTTTACCTGAAGGTCTAGACGCGAAATTAAGTCAAGAATGGGAAAAGGAAAATCCTGGCCGTGGTTCTTGGTGGTGTTGTAGCGGTAAATGGGCAGTCATTTGTTTCTGCTCTGGTATACATAAATAAGAATATGATAAGTTCTCTATATAACTTTACTTTATGACTTTCCCTATGAAATGTTCCAAAAAAGCACATAGATTTTTAGTACGTGCCTTTTATTTTATGTACTTCTGATAAAAAAAAGAAAGCTCCTAAGGACAAATTACAATCAATGGCGAAAGAAGAGGAAGAAAGTAATAACGAGGAGAGATCATAAACATGGCGTCAGTAACAGAACAATTCAACGATATTATTAGCTTATACTCAACAAAATTGGAACACACATCTTTGAGGCAAGATTCACCAGAGTACCAGGGATTATTACTTTCCACGATCAAGAAATTATTAAACTTAAAAACAGCAATTTTTGACAGGTTGGCATTGTTCAGTACTAATGAGACCATTGATGATGTGTCTACTGCTTCCATCAAATTTCTAGCAGTTGATTACTATTTAGGATTATTGATATCAAGACGACAGTCGAATGATTCGGATGTTGCTCAAAGGCAGTCTATGAAATTGATTTACCTGAAAAAAAGCGTTGAATCTTTCATTAATTTCCTGACACTATTGCAGGATTATAAGCTTCTAGATCCTTTGGTTGGTGAAAAACTAGGTAACTTCAAGGATCGTTATAACCCTCAGCTTAGCGAATTGTACGCGCAACCAAAAAATGACAAAGATTTATCTGGAGCACAGTTGAAGAGAAAAGAAAAGATTGAGCTATTCCAGCGCAATAAAGAAATTAGCACAAAACTGCACTGCTTGGAGTTGGAATTAAAAAACAACGACGAGGACCACGACCATGATGAATTACTAAGAGAACTATATTTGATGAGGTTACATCACTTTAGTCTTGATACGATTAACAACATTGAACAGAATTTATTTGAATGTGAAATGCTCTCTAATTTCCTCAAAAATTCCGTACATGAAGTCAAATCATCAGGTACTCAGATACGAAAAGAATCGAATGATGATGATTCCACTGGTTTTACCGATAAATTAGAGAATATAAATAAGCCATTGATAGACAAAAAAGGTCAAGTCTTGAGGAACTTCACGCTTGTCGACAAAAGGCAACAACTGCAACAAAAAGTGCGAGGATATGGTCAATATGGACCAACAATGTCGGTGGAGGAATTTTTAGATAAAGAGTTTGAAGAAGGTCGCGTTCTTCAAGGTGGCGAAGAACCAGAGCAAGCACCAGATGAAGAAAACATGGACTGGCAAGATAGAGAAACCTATAAAGCTCGTGAGTGGGACGAGTTCAAGGAAAGTCATGCTAAGGGAAGCGGAAATACCATGAATAGAGGATAGAAAAAAATACCTATATACGTACACATAAGTATCTATTAGACAGATTCATATATTATTTTTTTTTCTGCCTACATCAGTTATATTTTAATCTTGTGCAAAAGGACTTCGTTATTTTTATTCACGGTGATTAACACCGGCGTAGAATCTACAATCAGATTTGAAGAAAATACCACAGGCTCTTTTCTTTCCGAGAAGTTGATGTCTGCTACGACAAATTCGTCGATGGATGGTTTTAGGTTTTCTAAATTCCTAAACTCAAAGTCTCCATTACTATATGATACGGCGATTATGCTGTCGTTCAAATCGAGTTGTATTGGTAGTGTTGACGATGGAGTCAATTGTTCCTTCAGTACAACTTTTTTCTTATCAAAAGAATAAACCAATAATCTCTCATTGCTTAGCTGAATCAGTAGCTTAGAAGTTTTTCTATCCAAAAATAAATGGTAACCTTCTTCTTCTGGCTTACCCGATAATATTGTATCAATCTTCAAATCAATTTTTTGTAGAAGCTTACCCTCGAAATCATATATGGTAAGCTGGTATGGATTTGAAGACAGTAATATTAAGGATTTTTCTGTTATACCCAATATACAATCCAGAATGTTTGTGGAATCATTACTATCATCGTCATCATTATCATGTGTTATTTCATATGTTTCTTTTATGCTAATTGGGACATCCTCAGGAGCCTCTATATTGTCCAATTCCCAGATTCTAATTTGAGATTTATTCTTACTAGCTATCAACAACCATTTATTTTTGAAGTCTATATTAATGATATCACTAGACGAAAACGGCTGTTCTGAGTCTTGTAATAGGTCCACATCTGAGATCAAAGATGCGCTAGAAATAGAGAACAATTTCAAATGGAAACTCTTTTCAATAACAAGGAGTTTGGACGTCGAAACCCAGAAAAATTTCATAATGTCGCTATCTTGCCCTAAAGATATTTTCTTTAAGAGTTTGGAATTCAAGTTTGCGTCCACTTGGTGTATTTCTAACGATTTGGTGTCTGCATCATAAAGTGCCATACAGTCCCCGTAGGAGCTGATAATGTCGACTTTCGACAATTCCGAGTGTATCTTGGATATTGTTTCATTATTTTCACGCTTGTTGGCTGTGCTAAACAAAGATTTCACTTTGGTTGGTGATGGTGACTCTGAAGGACCTTGCTTTGGATTGGGTTTGGTGTCCAAGAGGGCATTATTTAAAATATCCATCCCATTTGTCTTCGCACTGCCCTCTTCCTTGGGAGTATTCACGTTCAGTTTCTCTAAATCGTGCAATTCAGAACCCGCTTCTCTGCTATTTAATGACTCTAACTGATTGACCGTGTTAGGGCCTTTCAACAAATAAATTATTTCCTTCACATTTTCTTGAACAGCTAGCTTAGACTGCAGTAATGAATCAGGCACATGTTTTTCTTCCTTTTCACCTTCAGGAGAAACAGCTTTCGATTGTATTTGATTCAATTGATGCTTCAAATCTCTATTTTCGCCCTCTAGTTCTGCAATTCTTGCTTTCATTTCCGACCTTTCTAGCTCCCAGGTGATTCTATCTCTTTCATTCTTCGTGAACTCCGTTTGCAAGTAGTGCATTACACCAGGTAACGTGTAATGCGGATGAACATGTGCCTGGTTAATAGCCATATTGTTTTCCGGTCTAACTACACGCACTTACTTCTTTTGGGTTTCTTTATTAATGTTGTTGCTTGCTCCTCACATTTAGTCGTTCTAGGTGGCTTTTATCTAAGATTACGCGACGGGGAAGATCGCAAAGTTAAGACCAATAGAGTACTATACCATATCCCAACAAAGAAGCCTAGGGGATGGTGCAGCAGTAAAAACTGAATAGACTATAATAGATCATCCTACGTAAAACCCGAATAGGTTATCTCTTAAACCTTGTTTTCCTGTAAAGTTGTCCCGCGCATGTGAAGACGCAGAGAGTGGAGATCAATCTTAAAACAACTGAAGCAACTAGCACTTTCTTGACATTTAATAAGGAACTATTATCGCGTAAACCAAAAGAAACGCATGTAAAACATCTGCAAGTTACTCCATCATCTGACACCTAGAGACGTACGTATCAGAACGATTTGAGTGGAGGGGTACAAAAAGGGACTCTGTAGATCAAAAACTGTAATATTATCCTTTTTTTTACTTTCTGAGAAGCTATTCGAAAACAAGGAGATAGAACTACAAGCAGTTATGAAGGACCTAAATCCAGAAATGGGGAAATTTGCTACCACTAAAGGCCCTCCTCAAGACAATAGAGGCATGGTTGATATAGCGACACTGCCTAATTTTCCTGCCAACCGTAGTGGGACTCCTCGTGAGGAGATGTATCTGGCGCCCAACAAGATGGAAACTCCAAGGATACTTAATATGAATATGGTACCGGATTATTTGCAAAAAGAGAACTTCTCGCCAGATTTTTCTTCTGCTACCGTATCTGCCAAGTCATCTCCTGTCAACGTTACTCATGATGAGTCGCTTCCTCTGGGAACTATTGAATCGAATAGCACAAAGGATTCTAAATATGCAGTTCAACGGCAACAGCAACAAGTGGTAGATTTCATAGAGAATAATATGCAGCTACTGTCTTCAGAAACACTAAATTTTAGATCAGACATTATGAAAACTTTGGAGCTTCCCATTCCCAAGAGAAGAGATATTAAGGGAAACCATCTATCTAAACTATTATTTGCTAAATCACCTCTAACTATCAACACATATTGCCAATTTTATGGCCGTAGAACCAAGCGAATTTGCAATCAAGAAATGATATGGAAAGATAAGAACAGTAGAGAGAAGCATGGTTCTAGAAAGTATCAAAGACATTTGAGTAAAGTTCACGATGTCCAGCTAACACCAAATAATTTTACCGAATTTTTTGATCATAATTCTCCACTTTTCCAGGAATGCTATGACTATCAATCTAGATTGATGCGTGATTTACTTGTTGAACCAGATGCCAAATTCAAAGAGAAGAAAAAGAAGAAAAAAGGGGACGTCAACGGAAATCATCCTGAAACCGGATCGAGCCTCATCAACCACCAGGTCCAACAGCAAAATGTTCGAGAACTTCAATCGAAAATAGCCATGAACGACTTGATAGAGATTCTTATCGATTTAAACATTCCGTTTTCTGTTTTAGACTACCAACCAATAAGAAATTGGCTCATCAAATATTCAATAATTTCAACAGATACTTTGCCGGATGAAGTATACTTCAAAACTGATCCAGGCGTGAATGAACTGGAACACAACAGTAGTAATTTAAACAATAGCAATAGCGGTACTCCTCATAATCATAATCAAAACCAACATACCAATTAATTAAAACTTGCTTTTAATCTGCATACATAAAACTTAGATCAAATAAATAAAAAAAAAAGTAAAACAACCATATATACTATTTCATAAGCAAAAGTAATCAAATTAAACAAAAAAAAGAAAATACAAATATTAAATTTAAATTAAGGCAATAAACATATATTATACACATAAAAAGAATAATTAAAGCGCAGATGAGAACTATCTTAATTATCAAAATTCTGTAGTATCCCACTCAACTGTTCAATATCTTAGCCGCACCATTTCTTCGTTATCTAGGCTCACTAGCAATTATTTTTTCTCTTGATTACTAATTGCATCCTGATCGTCTTCGATCGAAGAACCCTGTGAAAAGCCACTAAATGTATGTTCCAAACTATCAGGGCTAACTCCCAATGATTTATTGTTTCCTGCTTTCTGTGAAACCGAGATTTCTTTTGAATGCTCCGCTGATTTACAATCATTAGCGTCTTCTTTTCCACTTGATTTATTTCCGATCGAAATTTTTTCTTCAGGTTCCTTTGTTTGAACAGCAGAACTAGTTTCGGTAGCTTCTTTTGCGGCAGTACTCACCGGAACCCCATCACCACCTGAATTTTTCGTTTCGGCTCCCACTATCTCTTCCTTCTTTAGTTCATCACCTTCCTCTATTTTTTCAAGTTGGGTTGGTAAATCTTCAACATTTTTCTCGACGGATTTGTTTTGTGTTAAATACTCCTCAGAAGTCATACCAATCAATTTTTTAACCTTCTCTTCGTCAATCTTATCATCGCCACGTGCAGAAGCAACATCTTTCATAGCTTCCAACAAATTTAGTTTTTCCTTCTTTAACTCGATTTCGGTCGCGTTCAACTCGCTCTTACGTTCGTTAATCAACGAATCCACTTCCAATTGCTTCAGACGGGCCTCCTTGGTTGATAACTCAGCCTGCTCTTTAGCCTTATTAGCAAGAATAATAACGTCATCATTCAAATGGGATTCCAAGCTTTCTTTAGTTTGACCTAGTTCCAGTAATTTGTCATCCTCTCTGATATTTCTATTCTTCTGGGCGTCAAGATCATTTCCGTAACCAGAGATCTTTCTTTTATGGTCAACTATAGCATCCTGCAATCTTGAGATTTCTGCGTTAATTTCATCGCGCTCTTCCACTAAAGTTTTGTGTTCCGCTTCTGCATTTGCCAGATCGTCATGGTAAGGTTTCAATAGTTCTTCTTGCTCTTTGCGCGCTTCAGTGATATCTTGTTCACATTTCTTACCCCATTCCTCCAAATCTTGATCTAGACGAGCTTTTTCGTCCTTTAACTCTTGCTGCATTTGCTTTTTAAATTCGATCTCTTTGCTCTTGGTATCTTCAAGCAGAGTTTCCCTTTCAGCGACTTTGGTATCCATTCTGGCCACAAGTGCATCAAAGCTGGCTTTAATCTTTTCCTGGGAGGTCTTTTTTTCGGTTTGATGCCTATTAGCCGTAGTAGTCAATACTTTGGCGTCATTAGAAATGATAGAACGTTCCATCGTTTCCCATTCATTTAATGATTTATTATAGGCCTCAGTTCTTTCTGCAATTTCTTCATCCATAGCACGTTGCGCCTCCGCCCTCTCACTCACTTCACCAAGTACAGGAGAAATCAATCCGGATGCGATTTTAGTGATATCTTCTGGTGACAAAAACAGGCCACCACCCATGTTAATCTTGTTATGGAATTCTGTCTTTTTCTGATGATTAGACTGTGCGACAGCGACAGCAGCTTTGTTGTATTCCATATTAGTGAATAGCTTTCTATGCATATCGCTTTTTTCAATGATATCCAATTGTCTGTCAACATTGGCTCTTGCCAAAGTCAAAACTTGCTGAGAAGTTAATTGGCTCAGATAGGTTTCCCTCTTCTGCGCCTTAAGAGCTATACTTTTGTCGATATCCTCACCAGGATGCATGTCTTTCACAGCATTAGCAGCTCCTAATGCAAATTTCATCGACTTGGCTTCCTTCTCAGCAGAAACTTTTTTGACCTTTTGTAAATCTTGTGCTTTTGGAGCATCAACTTTCGCCATAATGTTATTCATCATCTCATTGGAGAAACTGAATTGATTTAAATTACCATGCTCATCAGTCTTGACGCCGTATTGGAAGTTCGTCTTTTCCGGTTCCCATCTTTCCTTAATACGAGATTCTGCCTTTTTTTCAGCACCCACTAAGACTTTCTCCAAATTCAAAGTCTTTGGTTTAGGATTAACAGTACTGTTGAAACTGCCACTCGCGCCGCTTAACACAGAGCTGGCAGAGGTGATAGAATATGACCTGCTGTTTGTTTGAGAGCTTAAACTTGTAGTTTCCATTGTCATCGAATAAGCTTTCGATGCGGCGGCCCCTGGAGATTCTTTGGACTTTCTCTTCGTCTGAGATTCTTTTGAAGTTTTAGAAGTAGCAGAAGTTATTGAGTTGTTACGTACAACTTTGGGTCCCATTTTGGATGCAGCTTTAGTGGCATTAGGGTCAATAAACATACGTTTGTAAGCTTCTACCGTGGTTTGATTGTCATGAGCTAAATTAGCTGCCTTGTCGGAAGCTGCATGAGCGTCGCTGACGCCAATTGAGTAACTTTGGGCAGGTGACTGGTAAACCCCGTACTTCAACTTCGCCTTATATAAAGCCTCCCTGCTTAATAGTTCGCCTGTTGTCTGGTATACCTTTGGTTTTCTCAAAGATTTAGAGCCGTGTTTCAGCGACTTTTTCGACGAAGTTATAGACGAAGTCCTGCTCCCTCCACCAGAAGTCTTTCCTATATTATGTATGTCTCTATCTTCTACAGCTGAAATTAAAGACATTGGTTATTTTGCGTTGGTTCCCTATATGCAAAGCTATTTAACAACTAAAGACTGTGTAATCGTCAGAGTGCACTATTTTGCTTCTTGTCAAAGTAGCTGCCAAAGAGCTGAACCTTTAGGATCCACTGAATTAATAAACATTGGTGATATACTGCAAGCAACAAGGAGTTCTCCCCATCGAGTGGCAGTAGTTCTTCCCCCTCTCGAGGGTGCCCCTTTCGGTAGTTTGCGATTTTCTTCCAGAAGAGCACCGATTGCCCCATCCGGAAAGTACTATTTCCCTTTTGGGTAACAGCGGACCGAAGCGGAAGCGTTCGAGTAGCCGAGGTATATGATTTCCTCTTTGGGCAAGTTGTAAACAATAAATGGTAAAAAGTTATGAAATATATTCAATGGTAAAGGTCCATTTGATAAAGTACACATTCACTGTATGAGGGAAAGAGGAAAGCCAGCTAGAGCATTTTTTTGGAGCAGGCGAGCAAACAATATAAAATACAAAGGCCTCGTGTGAGACTTGGAAAGTGTACTACTAATATTCAGAAAAAGGTGAAAGAATGAGCTACAGTTATGAAGCTTGTTTTTGGGACCCAAACGACAATGGTGTGAACATCCTTCTGGGTCACATTTCTCAGGGAATAAGATCTTGCGACTCAATGATACATTTCTTTAAGCAGCGTAGTGAGCTTGAGAAGGACTATGCCAGGCGGCTTGGAGCCATCACGGGAAAACTAGACAAAGACATTGGAACAAACATGGATTATGGAAAGTTGAATGAAACATTTAATGTGGTGCTCAGTGTTGAGAAAGCTCGAGCACAATCGCATTCCAAGCAAAGTGAGATTCTTTTCAGACAGATTTACACGGATACTAAGGCATTTGCCGCTAACTTGCAAGCAAGATATACTACATTGAGTGGAAAGATTGAAAGGTTGCGGATGGACAAGTTCAACAAGAAAAAGGGGTGTGAGGTGTTGCAAAAGAAATTACAGGATGCCCAGATTAGATTCAGAGACTTGCAATTGAACGAGAATAATATGATTGGGGCCAAGAGAGTAGAACACAACAAGAGAGAACTATTGAAATGGGAATCGAACTCTCAGGAATATAAGGTTCAACTAGACGTTCTTAAGCAAGAATATAAGGCATCGCAGAAATTCTGGATACACGAGTGGGCGCAATTATCCTGCGAACTGCAAGAAATGGAGAACGCTAGAATATCCTTTTTACAATCGAAATTACAACAGTTCGCAACCTCATCGATGGAAACATATATTTTAGAGCAAACAAAAATGGACATGTTAACAAATCATCTGAACTCATTCACGGCAGCGGATGAAATATCGACGTTTTCAAAAGAAAATGGAACTGGTAGACTGAAACATAAGACTTCCAAAGGTGACATGAATTCTAGCGCCAACTGGGCTCAAATGAGCAGTATCTCCACGACAAGTAAAAAAACCGAATCGTATATGGACAATATAAGGAAACTATCTTCTCAGCTGAAGGAAACCGAAAATAAAAGGAAACTAGCTTCAATAGACAAATATGAGAAACCATTGCCATCTCCAGAAGTCACCATGGCTACACAATTTAGAAATTCCACACCCGTCATACGTAATGAGACAAAAGTGGTTGCTGACCCAACATTATCTTTGAGGTCTTCACCCGTCCAGTTACAGAGCAATGTGGATGACTCCGTGTTAAGGCAGAAACCTGATAAACCAAGGCCGATTGTTGGGGAAGAACAACTTAAACCTGATGAAGATTCGAAAAATCCTGATGAAAAAGGTCTAATGGTGCATAAAAGAAATCAATCTCTCAGCTCACCATCAGAATCAAGTTCTTCTAATCCAACGGATTTTAGCCACATCAAAAAGAGACAAAGTATGGAATCTATGACTACATCCGTAAGTTCAATGGCCAATAGTATAGACGACTCACAGAGATTTGCCAAATCATGGAACTCGTCAAATAGGAAAAGAAAATCTATGAGCCATTTGCAAGTACCCTCATCCGCTTCTTCGAGGTCGGATGATGGGGGAAGAACGCCTAACTCTGCGCACAACCTCAATGAAGATGATTATAACACGAGGAGAGATACCAGTACAAGCACAATTTTGTTCAAACCTCCTGTGGCAGTAAGAGGAACGTCTAGGGGGCACACGCATAGACAATCCATGATAATGCAAGATTCAAGTAATCCAATTGAAGATGCCTTGTACGAAATGGAAAGAATCCAAAGTAGTTCTAAACCAGGTACAAAAACAGGAAACATCATGGATGAGAGAGGTGTGGTCAGGGATAGAGGTATTACTGTTACCTTGCCTATTGTCACCAGTGAAGGTTTTCCAGTCATTGAATATGCCAAGGCCATGTATCCATTGATTGGAAATGAGGCACCTGGATTAGCGAATTTCCATAAGGGCGACTATCTGCTAATTACTGAGATTGTTAATAAAGATTGGTATAAAGGTGAAGTTTATGATAATGACCGTATAGATAGAAATCATAGGATAGGATTAATTCCCTATAATTTCATTCAGCTACTGCATCAAGGTCTTTGATCTCGATGTATATCAATTTTACTAGTTTTCTGATAAAAGAAAAAAAGTATAATGTCAGATTTTTGTTAAGTAGAAATAGAAAGATATACGCTGCCGTGGGAGAAGGACACCTCTCCGGATTTGTAACTAAAAATCATAAAATATCACGTCTTTCCTTCATATTTTCAAAAAAAAAAAAAGTTTTCTTTACCATTTTTGACACAATAATCACGATAATTGTTAGGTCAGGCATTCCCTTTCCACTTTTATGTTCATTTGGACGCAATAAGATATACATATTATTTAATGTGCTCTAATGACAGTTCTACTGTGTTTATATCATTAGAGTCACTTGTTACGAATACTACATATTTCCGCGCAGTGGCTAAAAGCAAATTTCAACATTATAAATCTCTAATAGTAAACTGACAATATTGCGGAATTAGAAAAAATGTACCACGCGAAGTTAAGTGTCTTGAACAACTACTATATGCATTGAATATGGCTCCATTTAGGCAGGACAGTATTTTGGTACGTATTTAGTTCATCAATGGATTTTTTAAGTCTTCACGAACAGTTTTTGGTTAATCTTTTATACTAACAACAATTCATAACAGATAATATACCCCAGATCTCAAACTACTCTCGTTCAATTTGGTTTGAATGAAGAAACATTCACTGTACCTGAGCTGGAAATACCAACACAGATTTATCGGACCACGAGACAAGATGGTTCCTACACATATCATTCAACGAACAAGGATAATAAAGCCGAATTAATCAAACCAATCCAAAATGGTGAAATAATAGACATAAGCGCCTTTACACAATTTCTTAGACTAATATTTGTATCTATTTTGTCTGATAGAGCTAATAAAAATCAAGATGCTTTTGAAGCTGAATTATCTAATATTCCTCTTCTACTGATTACGCACCACTCTTGGTCGCAATCGGATCTAGAGATTATTACTCAATATGTCTTCGAAAGTCTTGAGATAAACAATCTAATCCAATTGCCGGCTTCCTTAGCGGCCACTTATTCTATGATTTCGTTGCAGAATTGTTGTATTATTGATGTTGGAACACATCATACAGATATTATTCCTATTGTTGACTATGCACAATTAGACCATCTTGTCTCTTCAATACCAATGGGCGGACAGTCTATTAATGATTCTCTAAAAAAACTACTACCTCAATGGGACGATGATCAGATAGAATCATTGAAAAAATCACCAATTTTTGAGGTGCTCAGTGACGACGCCAAAAAACTATCAAGTTTCGATTTTGGAAACGAAAATGAGGACGAGGATGAAGGAACTTTAAACGTTGCCGAGATTATTACAAGTGGTCGTGATACACGTGAAGTTTTAGAGGAAAGAGAACGTGGTCAAAAAGTCAAAAATGTTAAAAATAGCGACTTGGAATTCAATACTTTTTGGGATGAAAAAGGTAACGAAATTAAAGTTGGTAAGCAAAGATTCCAAGGATGTAATAACCTGATTAAGAATATTTCTAATCGTGTAGGATTGACGTTAGATAACATAGATGATATTAACAAAGCTAAAGCCGTTTGGGAAAATATTATCATCGTCGGTGGCACTACTTCAATTTCAGGTTTTAAAGAAGCTTTACTGGGTCAACTACTGAAAGACCATTTAATTATAGAGCCAGAGGAAGAGAAGTCAAAAAGAGAAGAGGAAGCGAAATCCGTATTACCAGCTGCAACAAAAAAGAAAAGCAAGTTTATGACAAATAGCACCGCATTTGTTCCAACTATAGAATACGTACAGTGTCCTACAGTAATCAAACTGGCTAAATATCCAGATTACTTTCCTGAGTGGAAGAAAAGTGGATATTCAGAGATTATATTCTTGGGTGCCCAAATTGTTTCTAAGCAAATTTTCACTCATCCTAAAGATACATTTTATATCACAAGAGAAAAGTATAATATGAAAGGACCGGCTGCTCTTTGGGACGTGCAATTTTAAGAATACGTGATAGATGCTTCGTGTATCCAAAATCCGTGTGAATATGTGCTGTTTAGTTTTTTCCATCCAATGAGGATGGGAAATATATACATAAACGTTATGTAATATATAGAATTCATGCAAAATTAACAAGGGAAATATCACCTTGGTTGTGTATATGGGACGTTGTTCGACAGAACGGATTGATTTTCACCAGTTCCAATTGATATGATCTTTTCCAAATCAACTTCCTCATTCTCATTTGCACAAGATGACTCGCTTCCGTCTGCTTGAGCGTCCTTTTGTATCCATCTTTTGAACAAGCTTACAAAGAAATTTGCCGTCATGACTTGCTCAACTTGATATAAAACCAAGGGAACCAACAACTTACCCAGGTGTTCTTTTTTATCGCCGTATTGTGAAGTAATTAGTGATACACCCAGTGCTGCAGTTTTAGCCGGGCCACAAAACATAATGCAAATCGCATCTTCCTTTGAATAATAAAAAGGCCTAAAGATATTATACGAATAGCGGTACAATCTTGTAGATTTGCCCTCTATTGGTTCATGAGGGAAAAGCTTGAGGATGAACCATGGCCTTGCACATAAGTATGACAGACCCGTGAAGAATATATAAATTCCCAAATTAAAAAAGCAGAGAAATATGATGCAAACATGAGAAACGCTAGTAAACGCATCCTGATAAAAGGCAGTTGAGAATGAACTAAACATAATCAATAAAAGCATGTAAGATCCAATTTTAATATGGTATTTTTTCAAAAAGCCCAGGTAATAAGCAGTACCCTTCGGAAAGCAATTTTGAATAACCTGACCCACAAACAAGGGTACGAATACAGAGAGACCAACCTGTTTCATAACACGGCCATAAAGCGCACCAATGCCATTTCCAGTGGCAGGGTTGCCGTATGCAAATGGTGCGCGGTTAGTAAACATTTGAACCAATGCAGGTGTAATAAACGCACCCAACAAATTTCCAATGAATACTTCACAAACGCACAAAAGGCTATTTCCACCTGCATTCGTAGTCATGATAACGTTTGAAGCCACGGTTGTTGGACAAGTGGCAGTCAAAATTAGACCGATAAGTACCCAGTCATCTATTTTCGGATCATTAGCAGCCTTTACCGCGCAACAAAATCCATATACTATGGACGAGGTAATAAGGAAACTCAGAACCAGAATAGTGGCATGAGCTCTCCAATTTAACATATTTGCCATTAGTGACCTTGATTTCATTCCCAGGCCACTTTGGAGAAAAATCCAGGCGACGCAGCCGTACCCAATACTATATTGGCCTTTAATTAACCCTCCGTCTCTTGCAAAATTCGGAGCAAATCTTGCAATAACGATTAAAATAGCCAAACAGATGAAAAACCACTGGGATTTCAGAAATTCTGTTACTGAATGTGCCCAAATTTTTCGTATTAGAGAGTACTGAGTCTTCATTTGGCACTAAGTAGGTGTATTAAATGTGTGTCTTCCTTCTTTTTGCAAGTTATGTCAGAGTTGGGATATATCGTAGAAAAGGGTGCGAAGGTGATTCAGGTAGCATAGACGGTTTCAGGCAATAAAAAGCTATAAATCTCTCTTTATATAATTGAAGGTTAAAATTTGCTAGATTTTAAAGTGGTTCGGTTCTTTTTTATGCTTTCTTAGCTTCTGGCTGTTCGTTGGAGCTCAGACTTACGGGTAGACCAATGTCATCGAAATACTGTGGAAGATCAAGCTCGGAAGGAGAGCGAGACTAAGTTCCGAGCTACTGAAAAAAATGGAAAAAACAAGTGCCTTAATTGAATGACTAGATGGGTGCTTGTTAACGAAGGCGTGCTGCTATTCATGAAGCTGTTGCATTGTACTGTACAGTAATGTTTCGAGCCGGATCATCAAAAAGATTCTTACGAAACACACTAATAGCAATTTCATGGGTTCCGGTACTTCTAACAATCAATAATAATGTGGTCCATATTGCGCAAGTTAAAGGTACCTCTATGCAGCCTACGCTGAACCCGCAAACGGAAACGCTGGCAACAGATTGGGTGCTGCTTTGGAAGTTTGGAGTCAAGAACCCAAGTAATTTATCTAGAGATGACATTATCCTTTTCAAAGCTCCTACAAACCCTCGGAAAGTTTACTGCAAAAGGGTTAAAGGTTTACCGTTTGATACCATTGACACGAAGTTTCCATACCCTAAACCTCAAGTGAACCTGCCCAGGGGACACATATGGGTCGAAGGGGACAATTATTTTCATTCGATTGATAGCAATACTTTTGGCCCCATTTCCAGTGGGTTGGTCATAGGGAAAGCTATAACAATTGTTTGGCCACCCTCCAGGTGGGGAACGGATCTCAAACTGAGTACCGGTAGAGACTGCATTAGCAAAAGAGCCATTTTAGAATGAAAATCAGCTTATTTTTATGAATTTAGAAGTGACCCCGGTATTCAAATGCAAATTTTTTATATTATGTGATTAATCTAATGCAATAAATATAGATGATTGTGATTTATGTATTGATGTTGTTGCCGTTCGGTTCCTGAATATATACTTCTTTTTTTCATAATACTTCATGCACATGTAGTATCATTTTTTATCTTCAGTCTCTAGAGAAGGGAATAACGATCTTCTTGCGGGCCTGGGTAAATCTTCTCGGTCGGAACCAACGAAAGTAAAATCTCCGTCTTGCTCTTCATCTCCACTTACTTGCTGATGATTGCCTCTCTCATCTTCGAAACTAAAATATGATGGGGTATCCAGTCCGTCCATTAGTAGCATATGTGAAGTGCTTAGGTTACTGTTACTACTCATAGACGACTTACTTAAGATGGGGAAGAAATTTTCGTCGCCTGTACTCTCACTTGAATTTAATGATGAACCACTAGAGACTCTTCTGTGGTTTAATGACAGCTTCGGAGGCGGCTCAAACCTGAACGATAGTGCAGAAGATGCCATTGTTGTTGAAGATTGATGGCTATCTCTATAAAAGAAGTTAGGATTTGAAGGGGAAGCTAGTTTTCTAAAAGAATTATTTTTAGTAGCAAATCTTTTAGATTCTCTCCTAAACTTATCCATTTCTTGTTCACAATTCAGCAAATTTTCTTGTGAGTTCATTCCCACGTACTGACGTGGATAACATAGTTCAGGAAAATTGTCAAAAACAGCTTTGTATCCGCCATCCAATATCAATATGTCGGGATAGAATAATTTGGGATAATGATCCTGATTTATTATACGATCACAATTTCTCAAATGAGAGGCCAATGAAGGTCCCCGGTGGGAACTAAATTCGCAATGGATAATTAAAAGAGTTGGTAGAGTGTTGTTGTTGCTAGTATCGCTATGCAAAACTTTATGGATAAATTCGTACTCTAACTCATCTCTCGAGTGTATGTTAACGGAGTTTATTATGTGGCCGCCAGTATATTCGTATTCAAACCGACAATCTATAATACGACATGAATTATAAAATGACTCGCACATATTATTCTGCAGAATATTTTTCAACGTTTCTGGAGAAATTCGAGGGAAAAAGTCATTTGAGTTACGATCGTCATAATAATATGGTATCTGTGTTTTGGCTAGGCATGATTCAAAACATTTCACCCCTACCGAATTAGGAGCTAGTGGACTGGATGACGCAGACGTGAAGTTCAAAGTATTCTGAGTAATGTTAGAAAATTTCTGTGAACTTTTTCTCGATGACCTCGGAATTTTCCCATCTTGCCGTTGCACCCTCCTGCTTGAATTGCTACTGCTATTCATGCTTGGCTTTCTCGACAAGGACCTTGACCTTGAAAAAGAGCTCGACCTCTGGGGACTGCCAGGATACTTGATTCTACTTAAAAGATCATTATCCCTATTATTGGTCAAAGATCTTCTTGATGAGTTTCTTGTTGGACTTTGTAAGGTTTGAGAAGCAAAATGCATGCTTAAGACTATATCATCATTTTCATTTTCATTTTCATCTAACTCATCGCGATGGCCAAGCTGCTTTATATTCGGTGAAGGACCATCAATTTCCTTACTCCTGTGATTTGTTAACAATGGAGATTTATCAAAGGCAAGATTCTCTTTATTGATTAAATCATCGTCGACATTCGAATGTTTGCTTTTTGACTTAAAGAAGGTCTGAACATTTCTAAATATGTTCTTCTTCTTACCAAAGGGACTTTTCAAGGAAATTTTTTGGAAACTAAGAACGTCTTCATTGGCACATTCATCTTCAGTTCCATGAAATATATTGTTCATGGTTTCTTCACCCTCGCTGACTTCAATCCTGGTTTGTCCACTGCTCTGTTTATCTTTTGTCTCCTTTCAAGTTAACTCTCTTTTCTTTGTTTTCGCTTGTAACTTTAAGTTTTCTGATATACGGCATCGAAACAGGGAAAAAACAGATAAAGCATAAAAAAGAAGGAAATAACAGAGTGTAACTGTTGGGGAAATATCATAATGAGAATATTTAAACGCCGGAACAATGTATCAAAAAGGGCTTTACCGCTAATAAGTGGAGTATCTATGCTTTTTTGACGTATACAATGGACAGAAAAAGCGCCATATAAAACATTGAAGCCCCTCTTCATCCTTAGTCCTGAAAATGAGGCCTAGGAAATTAAGTATTCGGCAAAGATACATAATACAGTTCTAAAAGTAGCAAACTGGTAGATACTATTTGTGGCGCAGTTAGCTACCCCAAAATAAAAACGGTAATCTTCTCCCATTAGGGGCACCCCTCTTGCTTTTGTACGATGTGGTATCTTCGATTTTCAAACTGACAGGCATATTGCACAGCATAATGCGCACGGAATTCATTAAACTGTACGGATATATATATGATATTACGGTGCCATATGATATTATACAATATTATACTGTACTGTACTATATTATATTATATTGTATTAATTATATTATACTATACCCTATCATACCAAATATTTTGGCTATATTAATTTTTTATCTACGTGTATCTAAGTTGTTACAGGCGGGGGAACTGAATTCCTTCAAAATGTGAAGGTACCGGAAAAATGGCAAAGAATCATGATAATAATAACAATAAGCCGTAAGCTTCATAAGTCATTGAACAGAATTATCTTATGAAGAAAGATCTATCGAATTAAAAAAATGGGGTCTATTAAATGTCTCCATGTTTTTTATGAGTCTTGATGTGTTGCGACAAATTATCGCTTCTACTAAATTTCTTATCGCATATGTGACAAGCAAATGGTCGTTCGTTAGAGTGAACAGATCTCACATGCCTTTTCAAATGTTCGCTGCGCTTAAAGCTCTTGGGACAAATGTGACAGTGGAACGGTTTCTCCTCGAGTTCCTTTGTTGATTCTATTACGACACTTGATCTTCTGGACGGTGTCATTGATTTTCTCCTGTAACTTGGCCTTCTTTCCTTCGTAACCCCAGCACCATTGCCAGTTGAGTTGACACTACTACTGCTTATATTATTTTGTTGATTTGTAAGCGGCACCGTACCCATCAAAGGCACAGCAGACTTCCGCCTCCGAAGGGAAGAACCGATTTTAGAGTTCATGGTATGGTGACCCTGCTGTGGGAAATGGTGATAGAAATGATTTGTTGCAAGAGACGTGGAGGATGATGATGCAGGCGATAATGGAGCCATATTCATTTGAGTGATGGAAAGATCGAAATTTGGAGTAGAATTAGCATTTTGTTCACCTTCCTCTGTCAAAAATGGCATATCATTACTCAAGCCTGTAGTCGCCACTTTCGCAATAACGGACGCATTGTCTGAAAGAATCATAGACGGTTTGATAAATTGTTGAGATGAACTCAAATTTGAATTCGGCAGCATATCGTTCTTGGGGTCTTCATCCTGCTTATTAACCAGGTCGTAGCTTAGTGAATCATCGATTATGGGTAAAGAAGCTCTTTGCCTTCTTGAATAAAGATCGCTGTTGAAGGATTTCATGTTAGTGCTACTGTTATTATGTGACGAGGTGAGCTGCTTGTGTTGAACTCGGTTTAGCTGTTGCTGTAATTGCTGACTTGGATTTATCTTTGTCATAGCATTGGCATCAAAAGAACTTGGGCAAGCAGATTTGTTCTTGCCAGAAGTGGATGTGCCCAAATTATCGTTGAAGTTCATATTATATTCGTTAAGAATCTGTGTCAACTCATTGTCTATGGTAGCGTCATTGTTTTTCGGGTTGCCAGCAATATTTGAGTCTGCATTTGCGTTCATAGTAGTGGTATTCGGACTTGCATTGGAACTTGAGGTAGAATTAGTAGTGATATTGAGATTTGTATTTCTATTGCTTGGATTAATTTTCGGATGGTTCCAAAGGTCCAAAGAGTGAGAAATAGAATTCCTCGAATTTGTCATTGACGGAAATTGGTTTGTTATAACGTCGCTAAATCTTCGGCGTGATAAATTAGTGTCATCATCATCATCATTCAATAAGAGATCACTAGAAACGTAATCATCTAGCATGGAGTCTATGTTCAGTGAATTAAAATAACTGGAATTTAAATTACCCGTAGAATTGGAGTTTGAATTAGAAATGGAGTTAGAATATGAATTTGTATCTGAGTTCAATTGATTTCTTAGTTTTTCGTTCAAATTGTTTGGGTTAGTGTCAATGAAAAGATTCGAATTAGCACCATTAGGTAAGGACAGACGATTATCTTTAATGGACGTATGTTGTTGGGCTCGAGGAGATATAAGAGTTTCATTACCATTTGAAGTTTGAGGCGATAAATTAGTTTCGTTACTTGCTGTATTTATGGGAGGATTTATAGTCGGATTTTGAGGTACCGATGAAGGTGACGGTGATTGTAACGGATTGTTCATGTTGTACAAAATGTCGTTCATAGGATAAGGTGAAGTAAGAGTTGTGTATTGATTTGCCCCAGAGCCATTAGCATTATTAGTACTCTTAATTTCACTATCATTTTCAATAGTTCTTGCATCGCGATTTTTGTTGCTATCAGCTTTCAAATGCAAGCTGTTATCGGTAGTGGATGGTATCGTTTCCGTTACGGGCAGTGGAGAGTCGAAAGATAGTGGAGGAAGCCCCAAATTCAGTGAAGTTTCTTGATTTTGAATGTCATTGAGATCCGCACTATCTAAGACAGTGTTTTTGATATCTAGAGAATACGGGATAACATCGTTGTTAATATTATTTGGGTTATTATTCTCCACGTATTGTATACTACTCATGCTTTCTATGGGGAATAAAATATCTTCGCTATTGAAATCATGGTCGACCGTCATTTTAGATCTAGTTCTTCTATGAGCAATAAAAGTTGAAAAAAGAAAGAAAAAATAAAGCAAATAAAACCAAAGAAAAAAAGGTAGCCTCTTGGCGTATGAAATACCTTGCTACTACTGTTGTGATCTTCCCGAAAAATATGAGGAAGATACCGATAAAGTAAGGAAGAAAAAAGCAATATCTTTTTTTTTTTGAACTTTTCGTATTACAGACTAGTTTCTGTTATCTCCAAGGTTTCCGTCTGTTTTATTTTCGTGTAACACAGTTTCTAACTGGGAAGTCTTGTTGAGCTCGTGCTGCTTTCTTACTATTACCAAACAGGAAGGCAAAAAAAGGGAACACGGTTTACGCGATAAAAGTAAAAGGGCCAAGTCTGACTGGTGCTGATATCAGGCAACAAACACCACTTTGTTCTGCTATTTGTCTTTATTACCTGTCTCTTTCGCTGGAAACAACAAATATAAATAAGTAAGTGTCAATACTATATGTTGTCTGTAGAGGGGAAATTGTATATATTTTCGGTGTCTTGTTTTTCTTTTCCGCAGTTTGTTTTTCCCATTCTGATTTTCTGAAATTCGTAAAAAGGTGTTTTTTTCGTATAAATGGCTCTCTTTAATTTATTAGAGACAAAAAGAGCCGATATGTATGACGTAGACAGATGGTGTCAAGAACCGGCTTGGCTGCTACGGAATGCGTAGCTGAACGCCGTGGTTTCCGGAGAAAGACGAAAGATCAACTCCGGCCGTCTGGCCAGGAACGATAGGTGCTGGAGATAAGTGAGGTACGGATACCAAGAGCGAAATACCTCTTTAGGTACGTTCCGGGCCGTTGTTGCCGGCGAAACCGGAGGGACAAGGCAATATGAGGTAGGATTGGAAACCGGCTTTGGCATATTGCCACATGCGTATGTACATGTCCGGCATCACGTGGTTATGATGTAGTATACTATATTATGTTATATCTGTATTACGCTACGTTGTGCTATCTTGGATGTTCTATTTGATGTTGTTGGCCAAGGCATCTTTTCTCTCTTCCCAAACAGTCTTTCCGGTACACGCACACACTTGTTTATTATTTTCCCACACACCAGCGCTTCTCGCAATGACTCCCAGAAATGAGTAGTCCTTAACGGAGGAAGGCTCGTTTTCTGGGTGGTTCAGAGACTTGGAAATGACAAAGCTGCGGCCGATAAGTTGCCATGTTGGCAAGGGAGCGCTCAGAAAGGTCTTCCCACTGTACAAGTTCTTGCCCAAATCACTCTCGTTGAAGCATTCAATGGGTTCGTCGAACTTGTGCCAAACTTTACCAGTAGATTCCACGCCCTTGGAGACGTCGCCTTTCTCGTGAATGCTGGCGTGGTAATTTCCCGCCTCTGGGACGCCATTTACAGTGATGTCAAAAAGAGTCTTATTCTCTCCAACCTGAACGATTCTTGCTAGGCCCCTCACGGCGGTGTCCTTTTTCTGGTCTATAGTATATTTTTGAAAGGTCTCTAAGATAGCGACCGCGGAAGAATTCGGCTTCCCGGCGCCTCTTATGATGGCGTCTTTACCACAGTTTCGCAAGGTGTTGATGATGGTTGAAGGGGCTACTGAGCTTTCCACGCTCATTATTTGTTGCTCTATATCGAAATTCAATGAATTGATTCCTGGGACATTTTTTAGGCATGCCTTTATATCATTCACGCAATTTTCACAGTGCATGGGAATGGCATAAGTAGCCTCGTATGTATCGTTCGTGGTCATTTTTGTGCTGATCGAATGGGTTTCTGCCTTGCAAAGATATCTTTATTCTTTTCTTAGTCTAAATTTTTTTTTTTTGGCTTGCCTTTAATATATTATTTTTCCGAACAATGAATTTTTACCCTCTTCCATTCTCACTGTGTACTAGTTGTACGGGGAAAATGCTTAGTAAGCGCAAATTTTTTTTTGATAGTATATTATACTGAAATGTACAAGATTAACTTTTGTCTGGTTATTATAAATCACATATTTGATTATATGAATTGTTAAAATGAATTTGACAAACAGAAAAGTATATATTTTTATTTCTTTTTTTTTTTTTTTATTCTCTAATAAGCTCGTTGGATGGAAGACGTTGACATAAGCAAGCTCAACTTCCAGGACTATTATTCTTCTTCACTTATGTCGTCTTCAGCCTTGTTCATTTCAGCTTCCAAGCTTTGAGCAAATTCTTCGTCACTAGAATTTGCATCTTTTGACTCGTTTATGTTGGAGACAATATCTTCTTTTTTAGCTTGAAGTGTGGGTACAGGTTCAGGTTCAGGTTCAGCTATCTTTTCTTTTGCCTTTGCCTCTTTCTCTTGTTCTGCAACTGCTTTTGCCTTTGCCTCCTCTGCCTCTTCTTTTTCCTTTTGCTTGCGTTCCTCTTGTTGTTTCCTACCTGCCTGGCCTGGGATGATCAAAGTAGCATTGGCTTCTCTTTCAGCGTTTTGAATGTTTTCCTCGTGTGGAAGTAGAGTAGGTGGAGCAGGTTTCTTCTTCTTTGAACGTGGCTCCAAGTCATGACTCTCATTAGATGCTTTGGACTTATCTTCTCTCCTCTTCTTTGGGCTGTTCTTGTCCTTCCCGTTTTTATCCTTGTCGTTATTAGTACTGTCATTATTGTTATCATCTTCATATTCGTCGTCGGACAATAGTCTAACCATTTTGGTTTTTGGTCTCTTGGATCCTAGCCTTCTCAAGGCTTCATCAATATTCAATCTGTGCTTAAGCAATTCGTCGTATAGATCTTCTGTCAACGAAATACCTTTCTTCCCAGGTTTCATTTCGCCTGTAGATGAGTCCAGATAGTACTCACGGATATCAATTAAATTTATGTTTCTAAATTGTCTTACCGTGACCCTCTTATTTTTACCCAGATCAAAAATTGCATCTGATGCGGATAGTCCAGATGGCATACCACCATTGTTATTGTTACTGTTACTTAAGTTTCCTCCACCATTATCGCTTCTTCTTTTGTTCCTATACCTGTTGTAATATGACATAGCGCTTGTGTTTGTATATATGTCGAAAAATTGATGTGTACGGAAAGATTTAATATTAAATAGCTTTCTTAAGTGGGCAACCAAAAGTGTTTCTTTGATTGGGGACTTTTACAAAATTCACGTTTACAACCTCTTCTCTTGTCTTCCTATCGTTCCCTGGATCAAATTAAGAATTTTCATCAAGAATAGAGAGCAGAAGGCAAGCCAAGAGAGAAAAAGAAAGAGAGAAAGAAAGAAAGGAGAGGAAGAGGAGATGAAAAGAGAGGAAAACTTAAGTTTTGATAAAGAAATTTGAGGAAGGTAAAAGTAAAATTCCCATTCAAATGAATGTATTAATAAATTCTCATCATTAAAAGGAGGGAAAAATTACGTATAACGTAAAGATAAAACGTGTGTGTGTGCAGTGCTATACTCATTGTCCTTGTTAGTGATGATAATTCGTCCCAGCTGAAAAAACTCAAAATAAGTATTACCCGGATCGAGGCTGTGGCATTTAGCGCCGCTGTCTTGACCATCCACCAATGGTTGATAATAACATCGGATGATCAGCCCATTTTTGGTGTATTACTATCCCATCTCATTCTTCCAAAAAACACGTATATATCATTGACGAGATGGAGACACGTCTGCTGTGTTTAACGGCTAACTTGGTTGTGTAGGCTTGTGTCAATTAGGCAAAATGGTTTTCTTGGAAAAAAGACAAGGGAAAAAAAAGGGTTGATAGAGTAATATATGTACAGCTGGCCTTCTCTGAGAAAAGCTAGCCGCCTGGAAGTAAATAAATACGCTGAGTGTTCGTTAGAGCATGAATTATGTGAATAGAAAAATACTAAGCAAAATTTCAAAGTCGAGTTAGTGATGGGTGTTTATTTGGCAGTACTCTTTTCGTTACTGGTCATCGAAATGGCCATTCTGTTTATTTTGGTACTTCCGCTTCCACAGCGTATGAGAAGGTGGCTGTATATACGCTACAGTATCATAAGTACTAATAAGAAATTCAGAACTTATATGGTTGGAATCATGATCTTCGTTGGTCTTTTGTTCATCGATTCATGGAAAAGGTCACAGATCAGAGTGTCTACGTACCGCAACCAGAAAAATCCCTATATAATAAATAGTGTAACCCCAGTGGATGCACTGGCTTCAAGGGCATATAACCAAAGGAATGTTTACATTTCAGGCTTCATCATCTACTTTTATATATGTATACTCACCGTGATGAGTATATTGCGAAGAATAGTGGAATGGAATGACAAAATGAAGGCTGGAGATGACATTCTGAAGGAAAAGTTAAGACGAAAGCAAAAATATTTAGAGGAATTGCAGAAGAAGAAATTTTAAAAGGAAAAAACTAAAAAAGAAGAAAAGGAAAAACTTACATATGTAAATAGAACAAATGAATATAAACTAAAATTTGACAAATTTTTTTTCTTTTTGGGGTGATTATATCATTTCTGGATGAGGAATACCTGAAGACCACTCTTCATTAAAATGTTCTTTAAAAATATTCTTTTGGATATATTCTACTAGTTGTCCGTCCTTAGAAGATAATCTGTTGCCATTCGATTTCACAATTTCGTAATTATCCAGAGCAAGTTTCAATTCTTCCATGCTACTGACTCCAAGAACAACGGGTCCCTTTCCTACCCATTCCGAAATCGCGTATCTTGTGGCCAAATCGGCTAAGTCGACATTTTGTTCTTGACAGTATTTGGCAGCCTGAGATGCGCATTCTCTCAATTCATGAGAACACGGGTGAAACTGTCTTGTCTCCTGTGACCTTAGTAGCGACATGCTCAAGATTGATGCGTTGCAAACCATTTTCAGTTTAGCATTGCGTAGCAGTCTTTCTCGAAAGTTCAATAGCTTATTGTTTTGTAAGTTCAAGTTACAATAGGACAATACTGCATCCAATGACCCAATATCACTTTCCTCGGTAGAGCAGTACTCAGCAAGCCAGGTGATAAAGTCGATTGGGTAGCCTGATATGCCAAAATTTTTGATAACTCCTTTGTTCTTCAAGGTCCTCAATTCCTTTAATGCCTCTAAGATGTCTGGAAATTTGACAAACTCGACATCGTGCAAGTACACCAAATCGAGATATGTAGTGTGTAATCTTTCGCACGATCTGTGAACACTAAATCTCACGAAATCTCTAGAATAGTTAAACTCTTCCGCACCAATACGCCCAACCTTTGTGCATATAAAATAAGTGTCTCTGGGAAATTCATTCCTTAAATTGGACAGTGCCCTACCATAAAGAACCTCACTAGGGCCATAGTAGGGAGAAGTGTCAATTGCATTGATACCATGCGAAAATGCGTATTTGATTATGTCTTCCAGTGGAATGGATTCTGGCTCATCTGTATATTGCTGGTTCAGTATTGCACCTCCTAAGACTAAAGGAGAAACCGAAGCTAAGTCGAATGGATTCACTTTTTCATTAACCATCTTATAGTCTCCGTTGTTACTCTTTTATTTATGTGTACTCTTCCTTCCTGTTAACAGAGTAGATAAATATAGGCTTTAAACTTACCGTGTACTGAAACCCAGAAGGCAGCTTTCTTTTTTCCAGAAAGTAAAATAATGACAAAAAAATCGACTACATATGCACAATGCTAAGTTATATGACACTTTCTTTCTTATCCTCACTTATCCATAAGACACCCCTCTTCTTCAGAGAATTTGGTAAGCAATTTCATGTATTTCCATGAGAATGGGCTCGCATCCCAGAGCGCAACTAATATATGAATATAAGCGGATTTAGCTCAGTTGGGAGAGCGCCAGACTGAAGAAATACTTCGGTCAAGTTATCTGGAGGTCCTGTGTTCGATCCACAGAATTCGCATTAATTTTTTTTTACTTTTCATTCGTTTTCCTCTTTTGGTGATGAGCAGCATCACAGAAGCGGGTGGGTCATCCATTATTAGACGGTAAGTGAAAAAAATTTGATGATTCAGGTGAACCGCTATGGAAAGGCACGTAGTTCTACTTACTCCTAGCAAGTAGCTATGCGATTTTCCTGCGCCATTTTTTTTCCCACATTAGTTACATACACTCTCTAAAGAATATTGCTAAATATGACGTCGAATAGCGACGGTTCAAGTACCAGTCCAGTTGAGAAACCAATTACCGGCGATGTTGAAACTAATGAACCTACCAAACCAATACGGCGGCTTTCAACGCCATCGCCAGAACAAGATCAAGAAGGCGATTTCGACGAAGAAGACGATGATGACAAATTCAGCGTGAGCACATCAACTCCCACCCCAACCATAACGAAAACTAAGGACAGCAGCGACACAAGTACGGTTACGAGGCGGAAGCAGCCGATCAGGTACATCGAGAATAAGACCCGGAGACATGTCACCTTCTCGAAGAGGCGGCACGGGATCATGAAAAAAGCATATGAGCTCTCCGTCCTAACCGGCGCCAATATTCTGCTTCTAATTCTGGCAAACTCTGGCCTGGTCTACACTTTCACAACGCCTAAGCTCGAGCCGGTGGTACGGGAAGACGAGGGTAAGAGCCTCATCAGGGCATGCATCAATGCTTCAGACACTCCTGACGCTACCGACACGTCGCCGGCACAGGAACAATCTCCGGCAAACTGAACATGCGAGAGTAAGAGATGCCCCACGAAGGCATAGGCAGATCCATATAGCACAATACGCGCATATAAAGTAGCATTGCTGCCAAAGGGGGTTGCACAAGGAGTTGCCCTCCTTCGGCACGCAGCTCGGAACATACCGGAGTGTCCCCCTTTGAGTAATTTTTCTCAAAAGAGGCACTTTTGCGCTGGGCCGCAGGAAATTTCCCTTTCTGTTCAGCACCTGTTGTCCTATATTAAGCTGTGCCAAACAAGGTCATCTCCAAATACTTACCAAAAAGCTAGGGCGTACTGTACTGGAATCTCTGCTTTTTTCTTTACCTTACTTCAATTTGCCTTGTCTGCTTTTTACGTGTGTTTTGGCGTTTCTGCTTTTCTTTTTTATTACTCGTTGTTGTAAATCATTTTCTAAGTATTATACATACTATATCATCGCATACCCAATCGGTTTCCTATTCTCACCACTTTTTTCTGGAAAAATACATAGCCTAACAAGCAATTTTATTTTACGTTTGTTAATTCATTATACTGATAATATTTTTGAATTTTTTTTTTTTTTTGATACATTTTTTTTAATCGCTGTTTTGTCTGTTTTTTTCGATTCAGTTATAGGGAAAAAAACGGGAAAGGAAAGAGGAAAAAAAAATTAGTGCAGAGCAATAAGAAGCGAAAATCAAAAAAAAGTTTTGGATCTGCAAGACTTGCTGTCACGCAACAATATTATAGCCACCCAGCAAAAATGTCAGACATCGAAGAAGGTACGCCTACTAATAATGGGCAACAGAAGGAGAGAAGAAAGATAGAAATTAAGTTCATCGAGAATAAAACAAGGCGCCATGTGACATTTTCCAAAAGGAAGCACGGTATCATGAAAAAGGCGTTTGAGCTTTCTGTTCTAACGGGGACCCAGGTCCTGTTGCTAGTCGTTTCAGAAACAGGTTTGGTATATACTTTCAGCACGCCGAAGTTTGAACCTATAGTCACGCAGCAGGAAGGTAGAAACCTGATCCAGGCCTGTCTTAACGCCCCTGATGATGAGGAAGAAGACGAGGAGGAAGACGGTGATGATGATGATGATGATGACGATGATGGTAATGATATGCAACGCCAGCAACCACAACAACAGCAACCGCAACAACAGCAACAAGTATTGAATGCACACGCAAATAGCTTAGGCCATCTAAATCAAGATCAGGTACCGGCAGGCGCGCTGAAACAAGAGGTGAAGTCACAATTGCTAGGCGGTGCCAATCCTAATCAAAACTCAATGATTCAACAGCAGCAACATCACACGCAGAATTCACAACCACAACAGCAACAGCAACAACAACCACAGCAGCAAATGTCACAGCAACAAATGTCACAGCATCCTCGACCACAGCAAGGAATACCACATCCGCAACAATCGCAGCCACAGCAACAGCAACAACAACAACAACAACTGCAACAGCAGCAACAGCAGCAACAACAACAACCCCTCACCGGCATTCATCAGCCTCACCAACAGGCTTTTGCCAACGCTGCCTCCCCCTATCTGAATGCTGAACAGAATGCTGCCTACCAACAATACTTTCAAGAACCGCAACAAGGCCAATACTAATCTTATCGATTTCCGTATAAATTCATAGACGAGCATTAAGAGGAAAAAGCTGTTTCCGTACCAATTAAAGAAAGATAGACAACAAGAACAAAACGTACATTACTCTATATTGAAAAAAGCCCTATGTCGGTAAAAGAATAGGAAGTACCTTAGTCATCGGCACTTACCTTTTTTTTTACGATTACTTCTGGTTTGTTTCTTTGCCTCATTTCATTTTGCTGCCACTTTCTTTCATAGGCAAGAAGATTCAATCAAATCTCCCCTTCTCCTTCCCCGGATATATAAAATATAAATATAAAACTTTAAGAATATAAAAATATGAGAAACCACACATAACTTGTATACTTTACTCACATACACACATTTTCAAAAAAATTATAATGTTAATTACATTGCTTTTAATGCTAATCTTTTTTTAGTTGTATAATCATTACCATATAAATGCCTCTCGGTCTAATTTCATTGCCAGTATTGTAAGTTATATACTTTTATACGAGTGTACGGAAAATATCGTGGCTCCCCGTTAACAGTGAAATAAATCTACGCATGTAGCTGCCAGTTTTTTAAGCGTTATATCAATATTGGTAAAGTAAGAATTGACGAAGAAATTGTTAACTACATTTTTCAGAACGGCGTGTCATTCTCCGATAATGTCTGAAGCGATATTCCAGCCAACGGACATTGTCCTTGCCAAAGTTAAAGGCTTTTCAGCATGGCCAGCAATGATTATCCCTAATGAACTCATCCCAGATAACATCCTCAAGACCAAACCTGTGAGTGTCCACAAAGGCAAATCAGGTAGTGATAAAAAAGCAAATGAAGATATAGATGCAGACATGGAATCAGAGGCTAGAGGTCGAGAGCAAAGCGAAGAAGAAGAAGATATAGAGGATTTTGGTGAGAGTGAGGCTAATCCTGAAAAATTTATAATATACACTCCCGTTCTGAAGTTTCGTAAAAATGATACGTTGAAATCGACTTACTGCGTCAAGTTTTTTTGCGATGATTCTTATATCTGGGTGAAGCCCATGGATATGAAGATTCTAACAAGCGAAGATTGTCGTAAGTGGCTAAGCGGCAAACAGCGGAAGAATAAGAAACTCATACCGGCATATGAAATGGCTATGAGAGGCAAAAATGGAATTGATATTTGGGAATTTGTGGAATATGGGTCTTACGGCAAGCCAGATGAAGAGGAATATGTAGAGGAAGAGGAAGAAGAGAACGAACCTGAAAAAAAGGCTATAAGGCCAACCAGGTCTTCCAGTAGACAGCGTCAGAAGCGCGCCTCAGAAACGGAAAAGAGTGAGGGCGGTAATAGCAATAAAAGGAAAAGAGTTACTAGATCGACTAGGCAACAAGCGATAGATGCTTCAGAAGAGGAAGAGGAGGAAGAGGAGGAAGAGGAGGAAAAAGTACAAGAGGCTGTTAGAAAGAGGCCGCAAAGGACCAAAACTAAGAAAGTTGTAGTATCCAAGACTAAACCAAATCCAAAAACAAAGGCAAAGAAAGAGAAACCTAAACCACCTAAGCCAATCAAATATCATTTTGAAGATGATGAAGATTGGAGCATTGTTGGGTTGGGCCCACAAGATCTATCAATCGAAAAAACGATGGATCCGATTGCGAAAAAACTGTCGCAGAAGAAAAATCTAGAAAAGCATGTGGAGATTAAGCTAGATCTCGAGGATAAACTAGCAGGTATCAACAAGCTCCTGTGTGATGTCTTATGTTCAGCCATTAACCAGGCTGTTTCGATAAAGGATGATTTCGAAATAATATTAGATGAATTGCAGATTGCCCTTGACACCAGGGGGTCCAGAAACGAATTTATAACAATTTTCCAATCAAATAATTCCCTACTGTTAAACTTTAGGATATTATTTAACTTAAGAAAAAGGGAACTGAACAAATGGGATCTGTGGGATCGTTTCCAGGATATTTTCAAGCATATTTATTCCTACCAGTTCATACCTGATACGGAAGATTGGCAACTAGAGCAAAATATGGAAATTGAAGAAATGGATCGGGAAAAGCCGAGCTTTAGTGAAGACGTAAAGGAAGAAGAAAGCAAAGTAGGAGCATGACCTGTTGCTATTGCAGTTGATGTACTCTGCTTTTGAACAATAGAGGGGAAACCTGTGTACTATAAAATAGACTAAAACTATGTAACTTGTGTATGTTCTGATATGTATGACGCAGTCTTTGATAGTCCAAAACTCACCTAGACTGTGCTGTATTATTACAATTAAAGTTCTAAGTCTGTTGTGCATTATCATTTTCAATGAAGCTGTGACCTTGGCATTCGCACCGCTTGACACTACAGGACGAATAAATTCCATGTTCGGATGGTGGCTAGAGGTACATATGCGGTAAATGTACTGTATAGCCCAGCATGTTTTTCTTAACAATCCAAGTTTGCCATCTTAGTATAGTGGTTAGTACACATCGTTGTGGCCGATGAAACCCTGGTTCGATTCTAGGAGATGGCATTTTCTTTTTTTTCAAAGAAAAGAAAAAGGGAAGGCAACAAACGACATGAATTATTGTCTTTTTCAAAAGGATGTAATTATCGCAGCAGGTCTATGAAGGGTCCCTTTTCTCTTTTTTATCACTTGTTCCATCTATAATTTTATACTCAAAAATTTAACAGGTTAATTACACTAAATGCATTACAAATTTGTATTTGATTCTATATATAGTTTCGTTATATAATAACTCAGGTCTGCTCTGCAGCGTGGTTTACGATAAACACGTATGTACCACTGTCTGCATCATAGCTTTCGAACTTAGAATTTGGATTTTTCTTTAAGCGTTCGATATGCCTTTTAACCAGTTGATGATTTGGATCCTTTATAGGTTTTCTGGTAGATTTGTCTACAGGATAACAGTTAAAGCAGGTAATCCTGGCCCGAACATTAATGCCCTCCCCTCTCTTCGGTCTGTTTGGCAAGTTCGCATATATTATACAGGTTTTTGGTTCAAAAGTAATGATTACGCCCCCTAATGAGGTCAAAGGAATTCCAGCGAGGTCAACAGGTTCAAGAAATTCAATTTTACCATAACTTTTATGACCCACAACTAAATGAGGAACTTTGCGCAGTTGCAAGAGAGAATAAGAGGATAATGTGTCCAGGGATGGTGAGATATAGTAGTTCTCATTAATGAAGGAGGCATCTTTTTCCGCAACGTCCGTAAAAACAGCCTTTTTATCATCTTCTGAATATTCTTGCTTCTGTAAATCGGCGACGTTTTCTTTATTTTCTTCGTCCATATTCCGGGAATGATGTTTCGTTGCGCTATCTTCCCCATCGTTCTTTGAGGACAAAACCATTCTTTCCCCCCCATTAGCAGTTTCTTTTTCATCCATCTTTGGCTTTCCCAAGATCGTTTCTTGTTCTTCACTTTTACTTTTAAAATTCATATCGTTGTTCTGTGATCCGTTATTCTTTTCCTCAGATGCGATCAACATTTTCCTGTTATTAATTAGATTCTTGAATGACCTTTTATCGGGATTGAATAATAACTCAGAAGCTTTTAATATGCTTTCGTCCAAATTTTCCTCCTGCTGGTTAGAAATCGCAATCTGATTATTCTTTTTATCAATTGAAATCGACAAATTTGGATCAACCTTGATCTGGGCCTTATCGATGACGGAATTATTAGTCTTGAGCTTGGCCGTAAATAAAGTTTTAGGAATCATTTTGTATGCGTTCGTCAAACTGGCTTTTTTGCGTTCATCGGCTTTGATCTTTGTAGCGCTTGGTTGAATTGGATAGGAAACCGTGTTGGTGACAGTTGCTTTCGAAAAAAGCTCATTAGTACCGTAGGGATTGTTATTCTGAATTTGTAATCGTTGTTGCTGCTGCTGTTGTTGGAGCGCATTTTGTGATTGTGCCATTGGCTGGGAAGGTTGGGAAAATAACCCTCCGCCCGAAGTGTTCGTACTAGTGTTATTCTGAAATAAGCCTCCAGCATTAGTGGATTGAGATGTATTATTACTACCAAACAGGCCCGTTGAACCGTTGGAATTGTTTAGAGACGAGTTGTTATTGTTTCCAAATAGTCCTCCAGCACTTGTAGAAGCTCCCGCACCAACTGGTTTATTACCAAATAAACCAGTAGAATTGGTGGTGGCCGCCGTGTTAGATGCATTATTGGACCCAAATATTCCACCCGAAGAGGCGTTTGGAGCCGTGGAATTAGTACCTCCGAAAAGGGATCCTGTAGCAGGTTTGCTACCAAATAATCCGCCGCTAGTTGAGGCAGGATTGTTTTGATTTGCAACTTGATTGTTTCCAAATAATCCGCCTCCAACAGTGTTTGATGGTTTTGAACCAAACAGGCCACCCGAAGCAGGTTGCTGTTTATTTTGGAACAAACCTCCTGATTGCTGCTGCAAATTATTTCCACTTATACCGTTACTTTGATTTGTTGTGCTGTTAGAGAATAAGCTTGTATTTCCAAAACCAGTTGGTTTCGCTCCAAAAAGACTATTATTCTGTTGTGGTTGTTGTAACCCATTTTGGCCAAATGGCTGATTATTATTTTGATTGGTCTGGCCAAACAATCCACCAGGTTGGGACTGCGACTGGTTGTTTTGTTGTCCGAATAATCCCCCGGTTGATTGCTGTTGTTGGTGATTTTGCCCAAATATAGAATTATTTTGGGCATTACCAGACGCAAAAGTGGATGCTCCCTGCTGTTGTCCAAATAGTCCACCTGCAGGTTTGCTTCCAAATAATCCGCCTTGTTGCTGTGGCTGGCCAAATGCGTTTGAGGAGTTTTGTTGTCCAAATAATCCGGATTGGTTCTGGCTTTGGTTATTCTGACCGAACAATCCTCCAGCGTTGGAATTTCCTTGCTGGCCAAATAACCCTCCTCCACTTTGCTGCTGATTGGTTTGTCCAAATAAGCCACCAGTGGTACCAGTGGAGTTGGTATTCATTCCGAATGCTTTTGAACCAGCAGATTGTCCAAATAGTCCACCAGAAGCAGGTTTAGCTCCAAAAAGAGCACCAGTGCCTTGCTGTTGGCCGAAAGCGCCACCATTTGCGTTAGCGTTTGATTGACCAAATATACCACCACTACCTTGTTGTGTTTGTTGTTGGGGAAAGGCACCACGATTCACCTGACCAAAGGCACCCCCGTTACTGACATTATTCGCCCCAAATGAATTTTGCTGTTGACCAAATAATCCTCCGTTTGTATTTGAGTTCTGCTGGCCGAAAAGGCCTGTATTATTAGTGCCGTTTGTTGGGTTGTTAGTTGTATTACCAAACAATCCCCCGGAAGTGGCAGGTTTATTCGCTCCAAATGCAGAATTTCCTGAGAGGTTAGTAGAGCTTCCAAACAATCCTGTAGAGTTGGTCGCTCCAGAGCCAAAGCCACCACCACTCCCAGTTCCGGTTCCAAACATGCCTGTTGCTGGCTTTTGACCAAATAATCCTCCTGTTGTAGCAGAAGTAGTGGAGTTATTATTACCCATAATTCCAAATCCAGTATTGGTAGTTCCTTGAGGATTGTTAAAAGTAGTACCAGTGCCATTTTGACTGGTACCGAATTTTCTACCAGCTTGGTAATCTTGAAATCTCAATTCTTCAAAAGAAAAATTTCTGTATTCAGGCATACAGGTGATACTTTGGAAGACGTTGATGACACCTGTGGTTGGATCCTTCTCTTCGAATGTAGTAAAAGGTTTAATGCTTGTACCTGCAGTAGAATTGGGCACAACAGAAGCGGAACCAGCAGAAAGTGCTGTGTTATTACCCATTCCACCGAAGATCGAGCCAGAGGCATTGTTGTTCGTCAATTGACTTTGACCAAAAGGAGTACCATTTGCTGTAGTCGAGCCTGACATTCCGAAGGGAGAATTAGAAGTTTGGTTACCAAAGTTACCAAACGCAGGTGCTTGCGTTGTATTTGTTTGCTGACTGAGGCCGAAAGCAGAAGTGTTTGCTACTGGTTGTTGTTGTTGCTGTTGGGCACCAAAGGTTGATCCTGTTGAGCCAAATGGCTGTGTTGTTGCGCTGGGGAATGCGCCACGGCTAACTCCAAACATAGTAATGTTTTAAAAAAGAAATCTTCGAAGCTGAATGGTGCCTCTCAGTTGCCGGGATCTCTATGCAATGCTGATAGTTTCCTTTGCGATCTTATGACACCTTATTAACTCTAAGTATAATTTAGTTTTGTTCTTTTTCTAATGAGCATGGTAAGGAAAAATGCCGGGTAATGATAATCTGCAAAAGTGACAATAATAAACTGACGCGTAACAAGATCAATGATATACTGGACTAAAATGCCATGAAAACGTGAACAGAAACTTTTATTGAGGTCATGGATCAAGATTTTGACAGTTTATTACTAGGTTTCAATGACTCCGATAGTGTCCAAAAAGACCCAACTGTACCAAATGGCTTGGATGGTTCAGTAGTTGATCCTACCATTGCGGATCCAACCGCAATTACAGCTAGAAAGAGAAGGCCTCAAGTAAAATTAACAGCCGAAAAACTACTCAGTGATAAAGGTTTACCATATGTTTTGAAAAATGCACATAAAAGGATACGAATTTCCTCAAAAAAAAACTCATATGACAACTTATCAAATATTATTCAGTTTTACCAGCTTTGGGCACATGAATTGTTTCCCAAGGCAAAATTTAAGGATTTTATGAAGATCTGTCAAACAGTAGGTAAAACAGATCCAGTTCTTAGAGAATATAGAGTCAGCCTTTTTAGGGACGAGATGGGCATGAGTTTCGATGTTGGCACACGGGAGACTGGGCAAGACCTGGAAAGACAATCACCTATGGTTGAAGAACATGTCACTTCCGCGGAAGAGAGGCCTATTGTCGCAGATAGTTTTGCGCAAGACAAAAGGAATGTAAACAATGTCGATTACGATAATGACGAAGATGACGATATCTATCACCTTTCTTATCGCAACAGAAGAGGACGAGTTTTGGACGAACGTGGGAATAATGAAACGGTACCTAACAACGTTGTGCCGCCTAAGGAAGATTTGGATGCATTATTGAAGACATTCAGGGTACAAGGGCCCGTTGGCCTTGAAGAAAATGAGAAGAAGCTCTTATTAGGATGGCTAGATGCGCATAGAAAAATGGAAAAAGGCTCTATGACTGAAGAAGACGTTCAACTGATTCAAAGTTTGGAAGAGTGGGAAATGAATGATATAGAGGGACAACATACTCATTATGATTTATTGCCAGGGGGAGATGAGTTTGGCGTAGATCAAGATGAGTTGGATGCTATGAAGGAAATGGGCTTTTAGCAATGTCTTTGAAGGTAATAATCCAAACGTGCGTGTGGGCATCTATACATATAGGTTTATATATATTGTGTAAATAAAGCTTGTAGAAAGAGCCTGGTTCGAGTGTTTGATTTTTTCTTCTTGGGCGTTATTATACAATATCTACTTCAAATTATTTATCTAGGTGGTCCATAAGCGAGCCGTATTATCAGCACCGGCAGAAAACAGCCAAGCTTCCCTCGGATGCCAAATAGCATCAAGAACACCCAGACTATTGATTACTTTATGACCGGTTAGTTTCTTTAGTGGCACAATCATCGGATTTTTCATCATGTCATCATAAACAGTGGCATGGAAAACATGTATGGTACCGTCATCAGCGGCAGAGCTGAATAGAGGTAACTTTTTGTGGAAATTCACACTTCTGACGGCTTTTTCATGATATCTTAGTGTCTTGTAAGGTGTGCTAGCCAAATCCAGGTCGTGCCATAAAACTCTCTTGTCAAACGATGACGCAATTAAATTATCACCCCTTGGGTGAATATCGATTTTCGATAACCAACGGGCACCAGGCAACAGTTTCTTGACCAATATTTGTTGAGATAAATCATAAATTCTGACATATCTTTGGGAACAGACAAATAATTGAGGTTTAAAAGGATGGAACTTCGCATCCATAATAATGCCCTTCGATTTTTTGAATGGGGATTGGGTTAAATGCTTGGAAACTTGGTGAATCAAAACAGAAGTGTTACCAGAGTCAGGTTGAACAGTGACAAAGTAATCACCTTTTCTATGCCATGAAAGCTTTTTTACTGTTTTTTTGCAAGAAATAGTGATACAAATATCCTTTTCTAGTTGCTTTTGAGAAGGCTTGTTCCATTGGGCTACTTGTTTTTTTACAGCATTCTTAGCAGATTCATTCTCTCCATCTTCATCGCCATCACCATTCTCGTTCACTTCTAGGTTAGATTTTTTAACAGTCCCAAAAGTATCGTAGCCAAAACCATCTTCAATCTTAGTTTTGCCGTTATTTTCAATATCGTAGCCGAATATTGGTGGTACTATTAAATGAATGTTTTCACCAACAGCAACGGCGAGAATACCATTATTAGCATCAGGATTCCATTCAATGCATTCAATGTGGTCATCTGGGTTTTCCTCGTCATCGATTAAAGTAGTTCTATAAACTTCTCTACCAGTTAAAATTTCCCATACCCTGACTGTTCCGTCATCAGATCCTGTTGCTAGCCATAATCCAGAAGGATCAATGGATAATGTGCGTACTTTTCCTTTGTGACCAGCGTATATTGTTGAGCAACGAATAGGGAAGGGTCTTAAATCCTTGGGAGAGGGAAGTTCTGGAATTAGAGAATTAGGATCAATATTCAATTTGTTTTTACGGACACGAGGAGCTAAATATAAATCCAAAGATCTTTCAAATCTTTCCCTAATAGATTCACCGTAACCAGGGACCTTTCTTAAGGCAGAATACTTTTGAGGTACGAAGTTTCTTTCTCTTTCACTATATTCAGTATTTTCCCAGGCCTCTTTTTCTTCAGGAGACAAAAGATACTCTTCTGGTGGATTATAACTCTCTTCATTAGTTGGTGGAGGTAATTTTGGTGCCCTTAGATGCATTACATGATCATTTGTTTCCGTAGAATCACCCCATAAATCGTATTGATAGTTTTCAGTTTTTTCCTTTTCTTTCATTTCCTTTAATTTTTTAGGAGGAATAATACGGCCCTCTCTGATAGCTCTTACAATTTTCATAACTCTCTTGGCTTCGTTTTTGGATGGAACAAATCTTCTTTTTGGCTCCGGAACAGCAGTTAATGGCATCACTTCTTCGTGTCTCGTGAACCAATCGATTAACGGTTCGTATGGATTTATGCTATCATCAGTTTGTTCGTTCCTTTGGATTTTGGAAATAAGTTCTAATTCCTCTTTGGTTAAGTTCAAACTTGAACCGGAATTCTTGTCCAGTAAACCAGTCCAGCCTTCAGGTAGCTCGATAGAATCCAACAGTTGATCTAAAGCAGAACCCTTGGCAGGTCTCATAATCCTTTTACCGTTGATATCGTATCCAATGTGTGGCATTTCATCGTATGCAGAAAGTGGAATATTACCAATGGTATTTTGCGTTTCGGCATCACTATCATCGCTATCATAAACTGGATTAATTTCAGGTTTGATAATTCTATCACTGCCATCTGCATATTTTGAGTAAATATTCGGATCAACGATCGTTTGCAATTTCACACCCGATAATCTGTCTGTTAAGGAAGTTGTGTCGTCTGAAAACTCAGAACTGTCATAGTCCTCTTCCCCATCACCTTCTTCTTCGGCAAGCAGTTTGTTTAATTCAGCATCGGAGTCATCATCAGAATCATCTTGGGCTTCTTTATCAGAAGATGATTCCTTTTCTTCAACGGCAGACTCGTATTCGTCATCATCCTCGTCACTCTCACTTGCTTCCGCATCGATCAAACCGTCAACGGATAAAAGCTTGTCCTCATCTTCCTCGACATCAGATTCTTCGCTAGCTGCTCTCTTTTTCGACATCTTTGCCTCGGTAGTTTTGTTGTTCTTAGCCATCATTGACCTAGTTATGTTAGAACAGATTTAATACAGTACCTTTCTTCGCTAGGATCTATATGCGAATATATCACATATGTAAATTATAAGCTCATCGCAAAACCAAAAAAAAAAAAATTTTCAATAATTTTTCACTAATCTTCAAAAACAAATGGGGTAACCCGTACAAGAGTTATTAAAACCCAAAATGACAAAATCGCGACAATTCAATCCTACTTAATTAGCAATAACATACTAGCGGTAGAGCTACTATCACATGTTGAACCTTGAATGCTCAATTCATTGTACTCAATACTGCTATCAAAAGAAAAAAAATGTATTAATTATATTCTTGTCAAAATCAATTTTACACTATAAGAGGAAAATGTTCTTCAGTCCTAGTAACATTAGTTTTCTCCCTTTGCTAGAGACTTTACATAATATCCTAGAAGGTAAAATTCGATAATACAGCAGTAAAGTCGTATATTGGTAGCAATCCTTGGTGACGCTGACTTTTTTTTTTTGTAATTTTATTGTTTAGTTCATGATAAAAAACTTCAAATCACTTTTAATCTGGTAGACAGAGAAAACAAATCGAAACGAAAATAGAGAACTACGAATAAGAAAATATAAGTGGAGAAGATCGTCACTACGCATTAAACAATATTGATCGCTCAATGCCAGTACTGCGCGTAAAAGTTTAGTAACTTAACGATTTAGGCACAATTTGAGAAAAATTTCGCCCTGCAGTAAGTATGTTATTCAGTACGATATAAAGCTGAGGTTTTATGCTGGCAACGTTCAGATTTTTTAGGTTATCAGCAATGTTAAAATATTAAATAGGATACTTTTATTGTTTGAGACCACCCTCAATGCCAGATATGTTAAACGCTTTTTTCTGGAGTGAGGTATCATAGAAAAAGGCTCGAGTACATCAAGCACTTAAAGGTTCAACACTCTACTGTTACTTCTTTAAGCTAAGCTATTCATACATAATAGTCCATCAAAGTGGCTCAAATTGCGCATACAGTATGAAAATACGTTCAGGGAATAACGATGTCAAGCAGCGTGTGAAAATTGGACACGTTGAATAATAAACTTCCTGGAAACCGTCGCGCGCCACTGCTGTCAGAAAATAGTAGACTACTTAATTTTCAGTTCATATTTAGCCTGATTTTTGATCTATGAAATCGCCTACTCTAAATCAGCGGTGTTTTTGCACGGTTTGTAATTTTAACTTCATTATATGTATTATTCGGTGGCTTCTCTAAAAAAGAAGGATCTATGCAATATTCTTATCTTCTATTTTTTTCTTTTCGATTTTTGGAGTTAAACCTTCGTAATGAACAGATTCGATCAGTCTACAGCTGATGACAATTTCATGTTAAACTTTCATTGATGATAATGGCACGCAGCCCACCTGTTGAAGAGGCAGAACGAAGAACTATTGCTTATAACATAAGTCAGTTTATACTGGATAATAGCATCGAATAAGCAGTATAGTATTTTCTCTGGAAATACCTTTAAGGGGTTTTTAGAAGAAAAACAAATCCTAGTGCAACTTGCAAGTCATCAAAAATAACCTATCTTATCTTGATATATATATTTATGTATTTTATATTTTATGACAAAGCTAGAAATATAAAATCAGATACCGCAATAGAAGATATTTCAAATAATAATACCAATCTCATAGCTCAAAACAGGCACTAAGGGAATACTGAAGAAAGGAATGTCTAGGAGTTAGTATAGCTTGAAGTTGCCATCGGTGTCATTTAGGTAGATCTATCTAGATTACGCGCGGCCTTCAGAAAAGCAAGTGATTTCTGAAGTTTCAACCTACCCAGACTATTCACATAAGGTTAATTTATGATTGAACAGTTCAAATAAATCTGCGCCATTCATGAAGATGATTCGATACCGCAATATGCTGATAAAGTGCTAAAAAAATGATTTCGCCCAGGATCGAACTGGGGACGTTCTGCGTGTTAAGCAGATGCCATAACCGACTAGACCACGAAACCAGGTTTTATTGAGAAATTGCATCTAAAATAACCTATACTAATAAATCTTCTAACTCTTCGCTGTTCTATGTGATATCGTTGATAGTTAGGTTTTCGTGTTGAAATAATCAATTACATTTATTGACTGGTTTAATATTAATATATTATCATATACAGTGTAAGAAGGTGATCTAAAGATTGAGAAACAGTCACCAGATTTAGGGGAAGCTGAAATGCAAAGATTGATAATGTAATAAGAAGCGAGAGGGAAAGTATAAAAAGGAAGTGATCAATTTGTGAATAATTTGATAACCGTTGGGATTCTATTGTTGGCAAGGGCTTTATTTTATTATGTGTACAGAATATAATAGAATTTCCCCTGAGAGATATACGAATCCTCAAATTGGAATCGATACTCCTATATAATACAATTACAATTATTTCTCCCTCCCTTTCGTATGTTTCATTATCCTAGTGCATTATCAATCCTTATATTTCTGCTTCCATTAAATTTTAGGACTGTTTCTCAATGTTTAGATCATCTTCTTACACTGTATATGATAATGTACGAGTGGCATGAATACTACTGAACAGATGATATTTTATAGCTTCATTCCAACAGAAAGAACATAAAGTAATATCGTTACGTAAAACTATCGATTCCCTTTTGACGATTCCTACATCCTCGAGAAGAAGTTCTAGTATATTCTGTGTACCTAATATTGTAGGCTCTAACAACAATGGAATCCCAACAATTAATCATCTTGATTATTTTATTCCCCGCGTTTTAGAGCATCAATCTTGCCAGCTTATAGCTGGTCATTGTCGACGATAATCTCAAGCACAGGGCTAAAAAATAAATTGAAACGGACAGGAATTGAACCTGCAACCCTTCGATTGCAATCTTATTCCGTGGAATTTCCAAGATTTAATTGGAGTCGAAAGCTCTACCATTGAGCCACCGCTTCAACTTTTATTGTTTATCTTGACACCTGTATGACAATATAACGACAATAAAAGGTTCATTCAAAGCTCCGGCTAGCATTCGGCGATTAATGAAGAAAGTAAAACCGTGATTTATTACTTCTTGCTCGTTTTTTCCATCATAAGTTCGCACAGAGCAGTATATATAGTGATTTGCAAATATGAATAGCGGTGGTACTGATAGTTTCGATTATCTTCTTCAATTAACAAAAGCTTTAAGTGCAGAGTGTCGGGCTAACAGACAAGAGACCGATCGAATAGAACTATTGTTAAAGCGCCTTGCCAAACAGTCAGGAATATCTTATGATAATTTGAGCAAAAACATAATTCCAGATTCATGGAAAGATAATGCGTCTCAAAAAGCATCTCCTCCCACTGAGGCACAGAAACTTATCAGCGAAAATTTTAAACTCATATACGAGATTGAAAAACAAGAGTACTTCAATACAAAGGCTGTTGCGCTAATTAACAACATAAATGAGCATTTCTCATATATTAAAAATTTTATCGACGAACAGAATGCAATAAGAGAACGAAATATTGCCACATTTACATCAGAAAAGCTTGATGAAAGGAACAAAAGTCTTCAACAAAATTACGAGTCATTGAAGACAGAAAATGAAGAAACAAAAAAAAAATTGCATTCAATTATCAAACAGTTTGAAAAACTTTTGAAGGAAGTGGATTGGGATCGTATATCTAAAGATTCCAGAGATTACAGCCGCTTTAAAAAACAGTTGGAATACCTGCAAGACACGTACCAGGTACTGAAATAGCCTACGATGGATCGAACAAAAGTGTAAGCAGACGTGAAATCGCAAACCTTTGAATGCATTTATATATTTTAATATACTTATAACAACGGATAAATGTTTAGATCCCTTTTGAAAAAAAAAAAATTAGGATAAACCGAAAAAAATCATACTCGTATTCCTCTATCGTCTTCACTGGCATTATTGTGTAAAGAATTATTACCAAATAACCACCTGAACCACCCCACAGTATCATTCTTTAAATCTTTAAAATAACGGCGGCTCAGCATCTTTAAACAAAGAGCTTCATAGGTGGGGTTGTTAGTGGTCATCAAATCATTTACGCATCTATCATATTCGTCTTTATCACTCTTGGGATCTATTGCAGAGCATATTCCAGTTTTACCCTGTCCCTGAAGAGAGCTTTTCAACCCAATTAATTTGGAATCAAACTGAGCAACACTACTTTCAATATCTCGTACACGAACTTCCAATATCCTCATATCATATTTCAACCTAGATGATAAGGAATTTAACTCTTGCATCTCATGGAGAAGAAGTTGTTGCTTATTGTCAATGTCTTCAAATCTCCCTTCAAACACTTTTGCACCATCTGAATACTTCTTATATAGTTCTTGCAGTCTTTTATATCTTTCGTTGAATTTAGAGTACTGACCAACAGTTCCCTCCTTATTTAATTTACCCATATAATGCTCATCCATTTCTTGTATGTGTTGCTGCGCTTGGATGTCGTATTTCATTCGTAACAAATCTCTAGCTATTCGAACAACAGATGGATCAAATGGTAAATCCCATTTTTCCACAATATTCTGTACAGCAGAAGAAGAGTTGCATCTATACAAACGAGATGACTTTTCCTTCAGCTCTGAAAGATCTTCATAAATGTTGTCGTGTGTGCGATCTTTACAATAGGGAAACGAATTTCTTCGGTAGTATTCTCCTTGATATAATTTGTTGATGCCAAAATTATATGCATATTTGGTATTATCGTAGTTTGGAAACATCGATGACACTGTTGCAGATGAGGGCATAGCATTGGTCCTCCCTACGTCTTCAGATGTATCAAGACTGGAAGAACTAACCTTTTTGGAGGCGTGCTTTTGAGCGTATGCGATTCTTTCCAAACGAAATTTTTCTAGTAGCATTTCCCTTTCTCTTATCTGCCCATCAGGATCGCCTCTCTGGTAGTTAAATTTCAAAAATTCTTCATTAGAAATATCCGTACAGCATTTCCTTGGGTGTCCCTTACCTTTCCATAGTAGTCCTACAGAGCCTCCATGAATATTATGAATAAGTGTATCTAGATCTGTTGTAAGAATTTTGTGTGACAGGTTGATGGGATTTCCCTTTCCTATGATGTCCTGTACCGTTGATGTCACCATTTTCTTCAGTTTAAAAATGTCTTTGCTGGAAACTTTCGCTGTCACTTCAAAGAGTTTCTCTAACGTTCTTGGGTCTAAATAAACTCTAGATTTTCTTTTATTGAGGCCATGCTTTTTTTGGAAATTATAGATACCTTGGAAGAAACCAGCTTCATCAAAGGGATCCTTAGAGGAAATGCAATTTTCTATCATCAACTTGAAATAGCAACAAAGGATCAAACTAATTAGGCCAGCTACTGTCGTCGGACCCAGTGTGCATTCATTCCTTGGCTTTTCTGTACCAAGGTACAGTTTCCCGTAAGTTTCCCACCATTCATCTATAGCTCGCTTGGTGTCTTCACACAAAAGACCATCCGTCTGGTAGTTCTTAGATAACAAATTGAAATAACTCAACGAAATTTGAATTAAAGTTACCATCTCCACGACTGGTGATTTACTATCGGTATTTCGACACTTTGAATTTCCAACCGTCTTGTATTCTTCCTCAGGCAAACGCGGTTGCTGCTGCTGAATCATTTGGGGATACTGTGCAATAAAACCATTTGTAGGGATTTTGAACAGTTGTGAAAACTTATCAAGTGATGCCATAGTTGGAGGGCATAACAGATTTGCTGATCTTCCACCACAATGCAGGTTTTTCAGATCAAAATTAACCTCGAAATCCTTCCAAATTGTTCTCAAGTCACCACATTCCACATGCAACAGATTCAAGCCAAAGGACACACCCGAAAGATTGGTAATAAATAGAGTGCCCTTTGGTGTAAATTTTGGCCGCGCAAATTCCATTAATTCTTCAAAATACTGTCTAAATCTCCCTGGCCACATACTCGTATCCTTTGGCAAAACGACTCTGACTCCCGATATTGTATCCTGAGAGTTTCCTGTATATGACGTAATCAATGTTGACAAATTCCTACATGCTACCCATTGCTCCACAATATATATTTCAAACCCGTGTACGATAATTTCTTCATAAGTTAAATCAGCATAGTTGCCTAAATCTAACAAGAACAAAGCCCTAGAATCTGGGAATATAAAACTGTCGAGAGGCGGGAGCTGGCTCACAGTATCATTCTTTATCAACCCAACCACTTCCGAATCATCTGAGTGACCATAGTAACTACTTCCACTGTAATTGGTTTCCTCATTGTTTAATTCATCGTAATAATCACCGTTTGCATCTTTTTGTCCACGTTCTCCAAAGAAATTACCATCGAGTGTATCCCTAGTGGAGTAAATTCTTTCTAAATCCTGCATATGTTTTCCATCAAACTGGCTAGTTTTGTCTCCTGTGGCAATAGTATCCGCCATAACCATACATATTTATTAATAGGTGCTTCTTCCAGGGTCTAGTTCATTACCTCCCCTAAATATCATTCTCAGATCATTATAGCTTCTATTTCCTGTTATGCGGGTAGCGGGGCTTATTTTTGTTTCTCAAAATAGAGGTGTCCTTTTTTGCCATTTTTGTTTATGTAGTCAACTGCATAGGTAGTTAAGAAAAGACATAGGCCCACGAAGGTGATTGGAAGTTCAGTGTTGACAATAATAGAATAGTAGCACACTCTTTTTATTTCGTTTTGCTTACAGTTTTGTACTCGCTTTTGCTTTTGCTTGCAAATAATATCCTCGTGACCTCGAGGCTTACATTAAGGTGCATATCATAATTCGCAACAGACGCATTCTTATTCTCTAAAATTCCTCGAGTTATATGAATAATTATGAATCAAGAAGAGGCTATATTCCGGTCAGCAGACATGACGTACGTCCAACTGTACATACCGTTGGAAGTCATAAGAGAGGTAACTTTCTTATTAGGGAAAATGAGTGTCTTTATGGTGATGGATCTCAATAAAGATTTAACTGCCTTTCAAAGAGGTTATGTTAACCAGTTGAGGCGTTTCGATGAAGTGGAAAGGATGGTAGGCTTCTTGAATGAGGTAGTTGAAAAGCACGCCGCAGAGACCTGGAAGTATATTTTACATATCGATGATGAAGGAAACGACATTGCCCAACCCGATATGGCGGATCTCATCAATACCATGGAACCACTATCGTTGGAAAATGTTAATGACATGGTGAAGGAAATTACTGATTGCGAATCCCGTGCAAGGCAATTAGATGAATCTTTAGATAGCCTTAGAAGTAAACTGAACGATCTTTTAGAGCAAAGGCAGGTAATATTCGAATGCTCAAAATTTATTGAAGTCAATCCTGGGATTGCTGGAAGAGCTACAAACCCCGAGATTGAACAAGAAGAAAGGGATGTTGACGAGTTTAGAATGACCCCTGATGATATCAGTGAAACATTAAGCGATGCTTTTTCTTTTGACGACGAAACACCACAGGACCGGGGCGCTCTAGGGAATGACCTCACTAGAAACCAATCAGTCGAAGATCTAAGCTTTTTAGAGCAGGGATACCAGCATAGATACATGATAACAGGCTCTATCAGAAGAACAAAAGTAGATATATTGAACAGAATCCTGTGGAGGTTATTGCGTGGTAATTTGATCTTTCAGAATTTTCCAATAGAGGAGCCATTGTTGGAAGGTAAAGAAAAGGTTGAAAAGGACTGCTTTATTATTTTTACTCATGGTGAAACATTGCTCAAGAAGGTTAAGCGTGTCATAGATTCCTTAAATGGTAAAATAGTCTCCCTGAATACTCGTTCTAGTGAATTAGTTGACACCTTAAACCGTCAAATAGACGACTTGCAAAGAATCCTGGATACTACCGAACAAACTTTACACACAGAACTGCTCGTTATACATGACCAGCTGCCAGTATGGTCCGCCATGACGAAAAGGGAAAAATATGTTTATACCACATTGAACAAGTTCCAACAAGAATCACAGGGTCTAATAGCCGAAGGTTGGGTGCCTTCCACAGAATTGATCCATTTACAAGACTCATTGAAGGATTACATTGAAACGTTGGGTTCTGAATACAGTACCGTCTTTAATGTGATCCTAACCAATAAATTACCACCTACATACCATAGAACCAACAAGTTCACTCAGGCCTTCCAATCGATTGTGGATGCATACGGTATCGCAACATATAAAGAAATCAATGCTGGTTTAGCCACGGTTGTCACGTTCCCATTTATGTTTGCCATTATGTTTGGTGACATGGGCCATGGTTTCATTTTATTTTTGATGGCACTATTCTTGGTGCTAAATGAACGTAAGTTTGGTGCTATGCACAGGGACGAAATTTTTGACATGGCATTTACAGGTAGATATGTTTTATTGTTGATGGGTGCATTTTCTGTATATACTGGGCTGTTGTACAATGATATCTTTTCCAAATCTATGACAATATTCAAATCAGGCTGGCAATGGCCTTCCACTTTCAGAAAGGGCGAATCGATTGAGGCGAAGAAAACTGGGGTTTATCCGTTTGGATTGGATTTTGCTTGGCATGGTACTGATAACGGACTACTATTTTCCAACTCTTATAAGATGAAGCTGTCCATTCTAATGGGATACGCACATATGACTTATTCCTTCATGTTTTCTTATATCAATTACAGAGCTAAAAACTCTAAAGTGGACATAATTGGTAACTTTATCCCCGGTTTAGTGTTTATGCAATCAATATTTGGTTATTTGTCGTGGGCTATCGTGTACAAGTGGTCGAAGGATTGGATTAAAGATGATAAGCCTGCTCCAGGGTTACTGAATATGCTAATAAACATGTTTTTAGCACCGGGTACTATTGATGATCAATTATATTCCGGACAAGCCAAGTTGCAAGTTGTACTACTGCTTGCGGCACTAGTTTGTGTCCCGTGGTTATTGCTGTATAAACCTTTAACACTGAGAAGGTTAAATAAGAACGGTGGTGGTGGCAGGCCTCACGGATACCAAAGTGTGGGCAATATTGAGCATGAGGAACAAATAGCACAACAGAGACATTCAGCGGAAGGTTTCCAAGGGATGATCATCAGTGATGTTGCCAGTGTTGCAGACAGTATCAATGAAAGCGTTGGTGGAGGTGAACAGGGGCCATTTAATTTCGGCGATGTCATGATTCATCAGGTAATCCATACTATTGAATTCTGTTTAAATTGTATCTCTCATACAGCATCATATCTACGTCTTTGGGCACTATCGTTGGCGCATGCGCAATTATCTAGTGTTTTATGGGATATGACAATTTCAAACGCTTTCAGTTCTAAAAACTCAGGGTCGCCTTTGGCTGTCATGAAGGTGGTTATCTTATTTGCTATGTGGTTTGTTTTAACCGTTTGTATCCTAGTTTTCATGGAAGGTACTTCCGCAATGTTGCATGCGCTACGTTTGCATTGGGTGGAGGCAATGTCCAAATTTTTTGAAGGTGAAGGATATGCGTACGAGCCATTTTCATTTCGTGCAATAATAGAATAATAACCTTAAATTACTGTAAATTTTCTCATCTACCCACTGCTTTTTTCGTTTTATTTTTTTTACACATACAGACATATAAACGTTGTAGAATTAAACGATAAAATATAATATTTCTTCACATAGTTTACGGTATATATATGTCTGGGTCGGTCAAGTGGTCTACCAATAGGTCATAAATTTGAGCAGGGATCTTAGCGATGAACCCGACGCCCAGCCGAATGATCTCGTCAGCATCAAAATCCGGAAACTGTCGTAGTAAATTAACAGGGGAATCCGATTTGAAAACCTTGGATCTCATTTTAACTAGGAATGCCACCACAAAGAGAATATTCATATGGAATCCATATGCAAACATGAAATCCCACAGTTTAATGACCTGATCAAGCGGTTTATTGCAGCTGGATAACGTGAGTATGGAAGGCATACCATAAATCTCTGCTGTAAGTAAATTGTCCGATAGAAATTTACTCAGCTTTGGATCAATGATTCTGAGAGAAATATCTAGTAGTTTGGCGCCGTTCTGGGCGCCGTTTAGGTTCTTAGTTAGATACGTCGGTATCATTTCATAACAAAGCTTAGTGAAAAGTTGATACGCCATAGGTTCAGAAGGACATGAGTAAAGCAGAGGAGCTAATAACACGTTCATGCCCTGCACATATGTGCTCACAGGAATGCGACCAAAACGAGTCTTTTGTCTTCTTTGTTGTGTTTGCCAAGCAAAGCACGACAGACACCGGATGAGGGCATCCTCTGAGACTCTATTTCTAAAGTTTGGATCCGTCTGAAAAGTTCTGGATGTGTCGTTCTTGATTTTTTGGTAAATGGTTGTGGAAGGTGGGCCCAGTTTCAAGAGCGCAAGGTACCGTTGTGTAGACGCCTCCATAGAAGTTTGAGAGAGCACCGTCCACACGTAACATCGCGTGCGCTGCTGCTGTTTATCTTCAGATATGGGAAGCCCTTCACTGAGTATGAGGTAGCGAAGTTGAGAGAGTGAGGAATGCAGTAGCAGGGGAGGATTTGATATCAGATCTTCAATTGAGGTCATGCAAAAATTAACAAGTTTAAAAGTCTGTTGTTTCTTTTACCTTTACGTCGTTACTATTATTAGTATTATTATCATTTTTTTTTTTTTTTTTTTTTTTTCAATGTTTAGCTTGGCGTACGTAAACGGTTCCCTTCCGCACGGCGTTTACTGAATTGTCGGGACATAAATTCAAAGAAGAAAGAAGACCTCCAGTGTCATTATAGCATAAGACAGGTATGTAGCAAGAATGAATATGTAAATAAATAGCAAGAATATGTAGAATTTTTAGATTTTATTCGTTTGTTGTTTTCTTTTTTTTTCACTTGAATTTTTTGCCAAACATTATGAGTTGCAACTGATCGTACAATGAGATGACACCAGCTGCAGCGACTCCTCTAAATATGTTGGCACCACAGCCCTTGAACAAGGAATACGCGCCCTCTTTCTGAACAATCTTTCTCAAACAGTCCAGAGCACCGTCGTACTTGATGGTCTGGCCCGAAGTCATCATCATCCTTCTTCTTACCGTATCCAAGGGATACGACGCAGTGGAAGCACCCATGGTAATGACCCAACCCAATAGGAAAGAGGCAACAAAGGACCCCTCTAGAGCCCCCGTCAACAGTACAGGCTTGAAAGAATCGTACAAGCCAAAGTACAGACCTCTGTAGACAATGATACCCAGAACTGAGGGCACAAACCCACGGTACAGACCCAACAACCCGTCCGTTTTCAGTGTCTTCTTATACACGTCTAGCAATCCATTAAACTGTCTTTGCGAGGTTGACTTAGAACCCCTAGCATCCGCTGCAAGCCGCGTCCTTGCGTAGTCCAAGGAATATACAAATAGAAGCGACAAACCACCAGCCGCTCCACCAGAAAACAGATTTCCAGCAAACCACTTGGCATACCCATCGCGCTCTCTGTCGTAACTCAACAACGACTTAATTTTGTCTTTGAAGGCAAAATTCAGCGCCTGCGTGGGGAAATACCGGAGAACATTGGCGGTGTTACCCCTCCAGAACGACACAATACCTTCATGAGTCGCAGTCCTCTTGAAGCAATCTAAAATTCCCTTGTACCGTGTATCCAACGAGCCCTGTTTAAGCATCTCTTCTTGATTCTGCATCAACAGTTTCACCCGTTCAATGGGCGCGGCACCCGTCTTCGCAATGGCAGCAGAAACGCCGCCCATAAGGAAGTCCACACCGAAGTGTGACTGCTGAGTCTGTGTTTCTGTGTGAGACATTACTGCTGTAAAAAGGAAAAATAGAAAAGAATAACAGATACGAGAATCTGTGCTGCCTTCTTTGCGATAATGCCTTGGCTTGCCTATTTCACGGTTACAGGAATAATAACATGTTCATACCGTTTCAGGACCAATAAATGGTCTTCTGCGAGAGAAAAAGGACACTCTCCGTCCGACAGAAATAAGCTTTACTTTCCGGGTGCGAGTCAGCCCGTTGCGCCTGGGGTGGTCCCTACAGTACGCTGAGTCGCCGATAAAGACCCTCCGCCTAGAGCTAGGCGAGGCTGACTTAGGCAGGCCCAACAGGCAAGGCCCATCTTCAAAAGTGCACCCATTTGCAGGTGCTCTTATTCTCGCCAATTGCGACAGAAAATGAAGGATGCACTCAAACAGTCGATCCTTCGAGGGAGTATGCCAAGGCCTCGTGCATGTAGTGCGATTATATATATATATATGTATGTAAGCAGGCCATGCCCTATAGCTCTTGTTCTATAAGCGATGGATAGGCATAGGAAACGAAGAGGACCCCAGTGTAAGGAAGAGTAGCAAAAAATTAGAACTAGATGACTAACACTTTGCTCTCTATAGCCGTTTTGCTTTTCTCGATGCTCTCGCTAGCACAAGCGGAGACGCACACGTTTAATTGGACCACTGGCTGGGACTACAGGAACGTTGATGGGCTAAAGAGCCGTCCCGTGATCACCTGTAATGGCCAGTTCCCATGGCCAGATATAACGGTCAACAAAGGTGACCGTGTGCAGGTTTACTTGACTAACGGAATGAACAACACCAATACTTCTATGCATTTCCACGGTCTCTTCCAAAACGGAACCGCCTCTATGGACGGTGTGCCCTTCTTGACGCAATGTCCAATTGCGCCAGGCAGTACTATGCTTTACAATTTCACGGTGGACTACAATGTAGGCACCTACTGGTACCATTCACACACGGACGGTCAATATGAAGACGGGATGAAAGGTCTTTTCATCATCAAGGATGATAGCTTCCCCTACGATTACGATGAGGAACTTTCTTTATCGCTTAGTGAGTGGTACCACGACTTGGTCACGGACTTGACGAAGTCGTTCATGAGTGTTTATAATCCGACAGGTGCTGAGCCCATCCCACAGAACTTGATTGTTAACAACACGATGAATCTGACATGGGAAGTCCAGCCCGATACGACGTATCTTTTGAGAATTGTCAACGTGGGTGGGTTCGTTTCGCAGTACTTTTGGATCGAGGACCACGAAATGACTGTGGTCGAAATCGACGGTATCACTACCGAGAAGAACGTAACGGATATGCTTTACATCACTGTCGCTCAGAGATATACAGTCCTGGTTCACACTAAAAACGACACGGACAAAAATTTCGCCATCATGCAGAAATTTGATGACACCATGTTGGATGTCATTCCAAGTGATTTACAGCTGAATGCAACCTCTTATATGGTCTACAACAAAACCGCTGCGCTGCCCACACAAAATTACGTGGATTCAATTGATAACTTCTTGGACGATTTCTACTTGCAACCGTACGAGAAAGAAGCCATCTATGGCGAGCCAGATCATGTGATTACCGTTGACGTTGTTATGGATAACTTGAAAAACGGTGTGAATTACGCCTTCTTCAATAATATCACCTATACTGCACCAAAAGTTCCTACTTTGATGACCGTTTTGTCTTCAGGTGATCAAGCAAACAACTCCGAAATCTACGGCTCAAACACGCACACTTTCATCCTAGAAAAGGATGAAATCGTGGAGATTGTGCTAAATAACCAGGACACAGGTACCCATCCTTTCCATTTACATGGTCACGCTTTCCAAACCATCCAGAGAGATCGTACATATGATGATGCCCTAGGTGAAGTTCCTCACAGTTTCGATCCGGACAACCACCCTGCCTTCCCAGAATACCCAATGAGAAGAGATACTTTATACGTTAGACCACAATCCAATTTCGTCATCAGGTTCAAAGCCGATAACCCAGGTGTTTGGTTCTTCCATTGTCATATCGAATGGCATTTGTTGCAAGGTTTGGGTCTTGTTCTCGTGGAGGATCCTTTTGGTATCCAAGATGCTCATTCCCAACAAATCAGTGAAAACCACTTAGAAGTTTGCCAGAGTTGCTCTGTGGCCACTGAAGGTAACGCCGCTGCCAATACACTGGATTTAACTGATTTAACTGGTGAAAATGTTCAGCATGCCTTCATTCCTACCGGGTTTACCAAAAAAGGTATTATTGCCATGACATTCTCCTGCTTTGCCGGTATTCTTGGTATTATCACAATTGCAATTTATGGTATGATGGATATGGAAGATGCGACCGAAAAGGTTATTCGAGACTTGCACGTGGACCCTGAAGTCTTGCTAAATGAGGTTGATGAAAATGAAGAGCGTGAGGTAAACGAAGATCGTCATTCCACTGAAAAGCATCAATTTTTAACTAAAGCCAAACGGTTCTTCTAATAAAGGAAGATCATGTATTTTGCGGTTAACCTATTTTTTTTTTTTCGGTCAAGGGTTCCAAATGCATTTGCATGTAAAGTGAATGCCCTTGTCTTACTTAATATTACATAGACATATACTTAATAATCTACCACGTTTCAAATTCAATAATGCATGCTTCTTGGCGGTTTTTGACATGAGATCCTCATCTGTCACGAGGCTGATGTGCATACTTTTACTTTTAATCGATGACATGATCAGTTTCTTTTGAACAAAAAGCCGTTATGGGTTGAAAAAAAGTGAAAATGATAAAGTCATCAGAAATATATGAAAGATATAATAAATTGTCGAAGAGAAATTACGTCGAGGAGGTTGAGGAAAATAAGAATGGCAACGACAGATATCATATCTCTAGTAAAAAATAATTTACTCTATTTCCAAATGTGGACGGAAGTGGAAATTTTACAAGACGATTTATCATGGAAGGGAAATAGCCTGAGATTACTGAGAGGTCGTCCGCCTCACAAGCTGAGCAACGATGTAGACACAGAGCATGAAAATAGCTTGTCATCGCCACGCCCGCTAGAGTTCATATTACCCATCAATATGTCACAGTACAAAGAGAATTTTCTCACTTTGGAATGCTTGAGCCAGACATTTACTCACTTATGTAGTCCATCTACTGAAAGAATACTGCTGGCCATAATTAACGATGATGGTACAATTGTTTACTACTTCGTTTATAAAGGAGTACGAAAACCGAAAAGAAATTGAAAAATGAACTTAAAGACACCTTTCTGCATTATTTTGTTTATTTTTATTATATGTATTTACAGGCTAAATTATATAATGACATCACAACGTTTCCTTGCTCTCTAAATTGAGGATCTCTTTGCTCCAAGTTATTACTTGGTCTATGGACGAAGTCATCAATTTTGTTCGACATACTATTCAATAATTCACTTCCAAAGGTTTGTTCCAGTTTTGAACGGATGCGGTAACCATCAGGTAGGCCTAACTGAACGTAAAGATTTGCAAGGAAAAGAAGGTCAGAGGAAAGTATTACAGAATCATCCAGTTTTTTACGGGCAGCCAACCAATTGCTGACGCAACTCTGTAGTCTATTATCAAATTGAAGATTATATTTCACCTGTTGTAGCTCTTGCTTACCCTTAATTTTGTTCTTATGCGCAATTTTGAAGGTCTTTGATTGTGCTAGTTGCGAGGCTGACTCCATTGCTTTACTTTCTACAAATTCTTCATCATCCTCAAGGGTCAGTGAGCCTATAATCTCCTCACAATTTTCACGTGCTTGCGATCTTAGTTGCAATGGCGTATTATACCACATAGGAAAATATAGCAATTTTGAAAACAACTTCTTGGTATATTCATTGTAATTTTTGGTGTTCAAAAAGAGCTGGTAGTCCGTTAGTCTAGAAATTTCAACGTCAACATAATTCAATAGGGAATACTCTAAAAGGCGATCCTTTTTTCCAACAATTGCTAAATCTTCTTCATAATCCGTACCTTTCTCATATTTGCTAGTACATATATTTTTATGTAAGAATTGTACGATGTTCACGTAACCAGATACTTTCGTTCCATTATCTAAAATTAACACTGGTAGTTTTCCATCTGATGATAGGTCTGTATTGTTTGAGAATACGATCTGCAATCCCGCAACCATACTCTTTGCCTCTTCTGAAGTACATAACTTGATAAACCATACAAGCGCAATGCTGTCCACTGAAATCAACGATGCTTCGCCATCCTTTCCCCATAAATGCACACTACCTTTAACCATTACTGACTCGATAATAGCCTTGCTTTGCGTTTATTTGAAAAATACAAATTCCAGCATTAAATAGTAGCCATTCTAAATAGCTTATTTCTTATTACATTTCCCACTTCGTTTAAAATGATAACAATCGTGACAAAATTGTCGGTTACCTTGTAATAATTAAGAAGAAAATGTAGCTTGTGTGATGAAAGAGTATTCTACAACGAAATAAAAGGCCAAACTGGAGAGTCAAACAAGAGATATGTCCAGCTCTACGACTCCTGATTTACTATATCCCTCTGCGGACAAAGTCGCAGAGCCTAGTGACAATATACATGGAGATGAACTACGACTTAGAGAAAGGATTAAAGACAATCCCACGAATATTTTATCATACTTCCAGCTTATTCAATATTTGGAAACTCAAGAGTCATACGCTAAGGTGAGAGAAGTATACGAGCAATTTCATAACACATTCCCGTTTTATTCACCTGCGTGGACTTTGCAACTAAAGGGTGAATTGGCAAGAGATGAATTTGAGACTGTTGAGAAGATTTTGGCTCAATGTCTTTCTGGCAAGTTGGAAAATAATGACCTATCTCTTTGGTCAACATATTTGGACTACATACGCAGAAAAAACAACTTAATTACTGGTGGACAAGAGGCGAGAGCTGTTATTGTCAAGGCATTCCAACTAGTTATGCAAAAGTGTGCAATTTTTGAACCCAAATCATCTTCTTTTTGGAACGAATATCTCAATTTTTTAGAGCAGTGGAAGCCATTCAACAAATGGGAGGAGCAACAGCGAATTGACATGCTCAGGGAATTCTACAAGAAAATGCTATGTGTTCCTTTTGATAATCTAGAAAAAATGTGGAATAGATACACTCAATGGGAACAAGAAATAAATTCCCTAACAGCCAGAAAATTTATTGGCGAGTTATCAGCCGAATACATGAAAGCCCGTTCCTTATACCAGGAATGGTTGAACGTTACTAATGGATTGAAAAGGGCATCTCCAATTAATCTGCGCACAGCAAACAAGAAAAACATACCACAACCAGGTACCTCAGACTCAAACATTCAGCAGTTACAAATTTGGTTGAATTGGATAAAATGGGAAAGGGAGAATAAGTTGATGCTTAGTGAAGATATGCTATCACAAAGAATCAGTTACGTTTATAAACAAGGTATTCAATACATGATATTTTCTGCTGAAATGTGGTACGATTATTCAATGTATATATCTGAAAATTCGGATCGACAAAATATCTTATATACTGCGTTATTAGCTAATCCCGACTCACCTTCTCTTACATTCAAGTTATCCGAATGCTACGAACTGGATAATGATTCTGAAAGTGTTTCTAACTGTTTTGACAAGTGCACTCAAACTTTACTATCGCAGTATAAAAAGATCGCCTCCGATGTAAATTCGGGTGAAGATAATAACACAGAGTATGAACAAGAGCTGCTATACAAACAGAGGGAAAAATTAACATTCGTGTTTTGCGTGTATATGAATACGATGAAAAGAATATCAGGACTATCCGCAGCACGTACTGTATTTGGTAAATGTCGTAAACTGAAGCGTATATTAACACATGACGTCTACGTGGAAAATGCATATTTAGAATTTCAAAATCAAAACGATTATAAGACTGCTTTTAAGGTTTTAGAATTGGGTTTAAAATACTTCCAAAACGATGGAGTTTATATCAACAAATACTTAGATTTTTTAATATTTTTAAATAAGGATTCGCAGATCAAAACCTTATTTGAAACATCAGTGGAAAAAGTGCAAGATTTAACCCAGTTGAAGGAAATATACAAGAAAATGATAAGTTATGAATCGAAATTCGGTAACTTAAACAACGTTTATTCTCTAGAGAAAAGATTTTTCGAACGGTTCCCCCAAGAAAATTTGATTGAAGTTTTCACAAGTCGTTATCAAATTCAAAACTCCAACTTAATAAAGAAATTAGAGTTAACTTATATGTATAATGAGGAAGAAGACAGTTACTTTTCTTCTGGAAACGGGGATGGCCATCATGGCTCTTACAATATGAGTTCGTCAGATAGAAAGAGACTAATGGAGGAAACTGGAAACAATGGAAACTTCTCCAATAAGAAATTCAAAAGAGACTCAGAGCTTCCAACAGAGGTTCTTGATTTATTGAGCGTTATACCAAAACGTCAATATTTTAATACAAATTTACTCGATGCGCAGAAATTGGTCAATTTTTTAAATGATCAAGTAGAAATTCCAACAGTTGAGAGCACCAAGTCAGGTTAACATTACGTTAATAAATAGGTATATATGAATATTTATACCAACACATCTATTATAATAGGCGAATCTCTGTATGTAATTAAGTAAAAAAAAACGATGTGACAGGATAGTTAACGTGCCTCGTACATAAATAAAAACGGAAATAGTTAATTCTTTCAAAAATATGGCAATAGCCAAACTCATTCAGAAGGTACAGGAAACACTCTGTTTCTGTGCGTTTATATAACCATGCTTATAAAAGAAAGATTGAACAAAATATACATGAATTTATGAACGGTAATCACCGTTAATTGTTACATATTCATGTGATAAATCACAAGTCCAAAATTGTGCTGCCTGATCACCGGTTCCCAAGTCGACAGACACTTCCAAATCATTCAAAGCCAATATTTCAGAAGCCCTTGTTTCATCGATCTCCAATTGTGGCACACCATTAGCGACAAGCTTCAGCTCACGAGGTTCTGAATTGTCGGTAGCAATAAAGCTAACATTAATTTTGTTGACATCTAGAGATTTTAAGTCATTCAGCTTTGCATACCCGATCGCGCACAATATTCTTCCCCAATTGGCATCTTGCCCATATAGTGCGGTTTTGACCAACATAGAGTTCGAGATTGATTCAGCAATTATTTTGGCGTCTTCAAAATGCAAAGCATTTTTAACGTTAACAGTAACAAACTTTGTCGAACCTTCACCATCGCGAACGACTAACTGGGCCAAGCGCTGAGCAAATTCTGTGACCTGCAATTTTACTTGTTCAAAATCTTTAGAGTCTTCGTTAATTTCTTTGGTGTCAATAGCACCGTTGGCCAACATGCAAATTGTGTCATTGGTGCTCATATCACCGTCCACCGATATACAATTAAATGAACGGGTAGTAGCGAAAGTCAGCATCTTCTGCAACGCCTTGCTTTCAATAGGAAGATCTGTAACTATGAAACCTAATAAGGTAGCCATATTCGGACAAATCATACCCGCGCCCTTTGCCATACCTGTCAAAGTATACTCAGTACCACTAGGTAATTTGAATCTAGATGTAACTAATTTTGGGAAAGTATCAGTAGTACAGATTGATTTGGCTACGTTCAACCAAGAGTTAAAATCACTGCCGAACTTTTCTTCTCCAAAAATTTTATTGATACCAGTGCTGATCTTGTCCATCTGTAGTCGTTGTCCAATAACGCCTGTAGACATGACTAGGGTGGAATTTTTTTGACCAATTTTATCGTTAACCAAATCAATCATTACTTGGGCATCTTTCATACCAAGATCACCTGTGACTGAGTTAGCACAACCGGAATTGACTACAATAGCGTTAATATTTTTACCACGAGCAGTTTCAAGGACTTTTTTCGATGTCAAAACTGGCGCAGCTTTGAATTTATTAGTTGTGAAAACAGCTGCTGCGGTTGAAGGACGAGATTTATTGGTATTCAAGATTACACCCAGGTCCAGGCTCCCGTTTTTTTTGACTCCAGATGCAGTGTAGCCTACTTCAAATCCTTTAGGAAAAGAGCCCGTCTTGGGCACGTATAATGCATACTTATCTATAAGCTGCTTCGAGCGTTGAAGCAATGTTGATGATATTCTCATGCTATGTTGAATTTTGGACTTCTTTAAATAAAGGGAATAGAAGTGTTGCTGATACTAGCCCAAAAATCGTCACCTTTGTGCGGCAAGCCGAGGATGAGGCTTTCATATACTCGACGACTAAAGAAGTTGGCAACGAATTACGCAGTGAGTCATCCTACCTGTCCATCGCAGTAGAAAAAAGACCTTCGCCAAGAAAACACCGTCAATAATGATTGATAAGCACTCTCACTTAGTACTACTATCAACGCTACCTTCAATTTGGGTCTAACCACGGCCCTATTGCATCACTACTCTCTTTATTGTATGATACAGCGTGGGGGTGAAGTCAAGAGCCCTGTGTTTTACTTCAGCATACCAACAAAGTATAAGATTACTTTTGCTATACAGCGATGAAAAATGTATTTTAATGTTTGTAAATTTATGATCTACTGACACGTCTCAGACAGATCACATTTACAACACAGCATGCTATGACTATATACAAAACATGACTTTTCTTTATCACTAAAAGTAACTGCCAATTTATTGTCGAATCTCGCTATGGTTTGATTTTCACCAGCGGCGCGCGCAAATATAAGCTAAGAAACAATGAATATAGATAGATAGTGATGAGCGTTGAGAACCGGGAAATGAGTAGAGACGTCCTTCTAAACAAAGATTTATACGGTTGAGACAGATTCATTGAGGAAAAGAGGAGAATGGTTAGCATGATCCATATTGTGGTGTTTTTGCTAGCAATCACAACCATCTTCGAAATACTTCCGCTAATAACCGTCCCCGTGACCAAGTACCTATCGCTATCGTCATTCAGAAACCACTATTATGGCCTGTTTGGCTGGTGTGTACGTGGTCAAAACCAAGAATTGATGTGCACGAAAATGAAGATAGGATATGACAGTACAGATGTCGACTCCTCCGGGCACGTTTTGACCCTGCCATCGAACTCAAAAGTGGTCGTCTCCAATTTATTAGTGGTTCACCCGATTTCACTGGCATTCACAGGAACGCTATTAATTTTAGCAGTGATTATCATGGTAACTCCACTAGGGGACTCACCTGAGATGTTATTGTTCACGGCCCTTTTTTCGCTGCCAACGTTCATGCTATGTCTTTTATGTTTTTTGGTAGATATTCTTCTGTTCATCTCCAAACTGGACTGGCCCGGCTGGCTAATGCTAGCCGCTACTATTAGCGTAGCACTTTGTTGTTCCATGCTGTGGGTCATGAGAAGAGTTGTGTCAGTCAAAAAATATGAATCGCAACAGTCAATTGCGCATGCGTGCTCAATGGAACAGTACTCAATTTCCGACATTTACCAGAGTAAACAGAACGGCAATAGCTCAGAATATGAAGTGGCTCCAACACATACAGATAGTCTGATTGCTCCAGAAGTGACATATAGAGGGTTCATTGAATAAGTAACATCATGTGTCATTTTGCACGTTGCATCGGTTTGCCAATCGGCTTCCAAATATTTGTACATTTTTTTCTTCCTCCATCACTATCTGTTAAGGGTCTTAGAAAATGATTACTACAGTGCAAGAAATCAGCAAATGGAGAAACCTGTGCTTCATTAGGATGCAATCTCGCAAATGGTACCCAGTACTTAAAAAGACTCCTTTAGTAGCGGACGGTCGAAAGATCATTAAACATGCCGATAAAGTTCCCCATCCGGGAGAAATAATTCACCCATTTTACCAACCAACAGCAATAGAACAATTCACGGCATGCGCTACGGAATACAATCCTAGCCTGCTTGATGGCAAAAAAATTGCTCCATCACTGATAAAACACCCGGTGAGCCTAAAAACCATACTAGTTGATAGCAAATTAAAGTTTGATGATATTAGGGGAGTGAATAGATGGTTGATGGAATTTGTTGCAAGACGACAACATCAAAGAAATATTGTACTTACGCCTGCGAGCAAAAGCGTTAGATCTTTTCACGTTCTGCATTTGTCTTCAACCGATATTGCCAAATTAAGAGGTCTTGAAAATGTATTATCAGAGATTGAAAACACGAATGATTTGCAATCCAGGGTCGAGTCCGTGAATAATGAACTACAGAATATTTTTGACCGCGACAGTAAACAGACAAGATTATTTTGCGAGGATATACTGGCTTATTTGATAAAGAATTATGGAAACTCGACTGAAAACCTTATACTACTAATAAATGTTACTGAGATGCAATTATTTTCACGTTTAGACCAAATGAAGGCCATGAACATTATTTTATATCATATCCTTTGTAAAGTGGAAGCAAATGAAAACCCACCATACAGTCCCACATTGGTTACCGCACTAGAAAACCTATTGGCAGCGATCAACAACAGATTTTTTCCAGGGCGTTGCGAAAATTCATTGCACCCAATAGTAATTGAACAACTATTATCATATTTCATTATAACCGGCAATTTGAATGAAAGCAAAAATTTTCTAGGCCATTTAATAAAAAAGGGTATTTTACCAGAGGCTACTATCATTAATAGATATTTGGAGGCAATTGATGTTCATTTCGATAAAAGCACTAAGATCTTTGATATAAGATCCAAATTTGCATTCATAGCAGATCTTGCACCCATAATAGAAAATTATGGAACAATAGACCTGTTTAAATTTTTGATACCTATGTGCCGGCATTTCGACGAATTGTGTTCTCTGCTAAATATTATTCGAAAATCCAATAACGCAAAACAGGCTGTGGATAGCACCTTACCTATTTTTATCAAAAAAGTATTAACATTTACTAAAGATCCAATGATCAACTCCGGAAATCTATCCACTGTTTTCAATATAGTGAGCCCAATATATGGACAAAACGTGCCCAGCGAATTCGTGGAGAAATTTATACTGTCTTTTGCACTTCAAGGAAATTACACTATGATGGCTCATATGATAGATACATATAAGATCAAACTAAGTCATAAATACCAACTACAAATTATTAGGGCTCTCAAAAATAGTGAGAGAAATCACGCGCTTAAGAATACGGGCGCTGTAGGTTATAATAAGGAATTTAAAAAGTACTTCATCGAGAAATATTTGAATTGCACTGAACGAGAAGCTTTACGCCCATAAATCGTCTATATTAAAAAAAGGCAGCATAAGAGCAACTCACTGCAAAGGGAATTGCGCATTCCACGCAAATAAACAATGTAAATAAGAATACGTACTGTAACTGTGTCACACTAGCGGGTTGTTTTATCATAATTGTTTGGGATTAATCCTGAACAAATTTTCTATATATAAACACTGGTTCGGAATACCAATGAAGTATACATATTCTGGTTCAACAACTGTTTCTATTCAAAAACTTTGAATGTTTGAAATGCGCTACGTCTATTTGTTTGCAATTTGTATTAAGTTTGTTTCAAGCTCCGAACTAGGAAAAATCAACAATCTGCTGCAAGGAAGATTGATATACACAGATAATTCCGTTGCGACAAATGTATTAGAATCCAAATTTCCATTCTTGAAATCAACATGTGTTAAAGACGCACTAAAATTATTTTTGCCACAATGTATTGCAAATGGACTTGAATCCATTGACGCTGAAACAAGGGTAGAAACGGCCATTAAACTTTCAATATGCGAGTTTCAGGCATCTGGCTTGGGCGAAATACCAGAAAATTGCATGGTTGACGACCTAGGATCAATGATGGATTGTATGTTTGAACTAGAATCATCTTCACAGTGGTGGACAACTTATAGTGGAAATTATCAGCGACTATCGAGTATTTGTTATGAAAATCTTCTTCCTTTTGAAAAAGAACAGATACTGAAACTTTTTTTAAATATCACTGAACTTTATGATTCATTTGGGGATGATGTCGATACTAAGTTAAATCATCTGATGTTTCAAATGGAGCAAGATTCTCAAAATTTTTTGGACGATCTGGCCAGGATGTTCCGCAACTATGACAATGAACTGCGAAATGCGACCGAAAGCAATCGAATAATCTTAGAAAACGACCTCTCATTTTTTAGAAATAAAGTGAATGATGTACTCTATGAAACTTCCGAACAACTAGAGGTCCAAATCATAGAGAAGAACAGTCAACTAATGAATGAAGTTGATACCGTCCATCATATTATGAGCGATCTAGCCGATGAGCTTGCTAAAAATGACATAAAATCTAAGATAAATGACTTGAAGGACGACAGCCTGAATAATTTACAGGACCTAGTGGAAATGTCCAACGACGTAAAAGAATATTACTCTAGAAATAACAAGTTAGTTAATACCGAGTTGGAAAACTTCTCGATGGGTTTAAAAAAACAGTTAGGAGGCATGTCAAAGGATCTTTCTGAATCACAAATGGAAGCTATAGAGCTCTTGCAAGGGTTCAATTCCATCCTTCATGATTCATTGTTACCATCCATGACAGATGAGATAGTACCTGAGATGACGAACTTCAAAAATACCTTACTACAAGAATGGACAGCTATAACATCTACACTAAATGGAGATTTTGCTTTATGGAATGAGGAGATTTTTTCAACTTTTAATGATATTTCAGAGAAGCTGAATGGCACAAAAAAAAAATTAGACGACATTGAAATCAGAGTCTCACTTGTCCATAAAAATGTCATGACAATGATGAGGGTATTGGATTTTATGTGGAAAACTAGTAAAATGATTATAAGATGTGGGTACCTTGCAGTCAAGAATAAATACTACTGGTTACTGTGCTCCGTTGTGTGGATTTGGTCAAAATACCGTACGTCTCGAGTAAACGTCAAAATGATTCCTATTAAACGCTATTACCAATGGGCAGCTCTTCTACTTTCAATTTATCTAGGAGCTAAGACTGGCTCATTGATTGATTTTTAACATTACCGATGTAACAATATATGAAAGCCTATATATACATAGATGTATAGGTATATAACCGCATTCAAAGTCTAGCAAAGTAAATATTCTTTAAAAATTCAAGGACACCGGATCATGGTGGCCATAATACGGGCAAGTGAACCTAGAGAAGGTGTCCTACGTCACTATCCAAGTTAATTTGCTTAAGAGAGTTTGAGTGCAGCACCTACAGCTTTATCATTGAAGACGAAGCAAAAAGATCTTGAGATTCTATATCATGGGCACAGGTAGTATTCATGAGGTAGTAGTAACGTATTAAACAAGGCCATACTATATTTATAACTCATGTTCAAATACAACCGCTCACTCTGTAGCAGCGCTTTGATAGCAAAGTCTCAGATTCGTTTTTATAGATTGAAGCGGGCGCCATTGAATTATGCCTCCCATATACCTGAAGTTCTTAATAAGACCATCATAGGGCCAGACGAACCAGAAAAATGTCTCATTTTGAAAGGAAAAACATCAGAGGAAATCGAAAATAATCTTCTCAGTAATAAGAAATTTCAGGAGATCAATCCTCTTGATACTATCCAGGAAACGTTCATTCAATATCTGAAATTTTGTAATGAAACTAACTTTAAAAGAAGTAACAAGAATTTAAACAGATTAAAAAAAACCTTAGAAAGCAAGGACTCTAATAGCACCGTAAAAATTAATGCAGTTTTCAATTATTTGCTGGAAGAGTGTGATTTAGAAATCAAAAGATTGAACACGACCGGCCAAACCCAGGTATACAATGAAGAGAAAGGAAATGAAGATGACTTAGAGCAATCCATAATGAACGATATTTTCCGATCAGCACAAGAACAATTTGAAGATCAAGAGGGCCATATACCGTTAAGGAGTACATCATTTTTACTGGAGATTTTGAAAAGTTTTAATGAACGGTTTAATGGCATAATCAAACCGAAAGAGTCAATAACAGAAATGGTCACATTCAGCCAACTTGCTCAAGCTTTTGAAGTTGTTAAATTGATACCAGTGCAAGAAATGAAAGAAAAAGGGATTTACTTGGTCGGAAATTTACTTTATGGCACAGGGAAAGTTCGTTTAGATCCTATAAATGAGTCATTCTATATTGAATCCCTACTAGTTTTTGGAAACTATAAGGCTGCATACAGTTTATTTATTACCAATAAAGACAAAGTAAACGAGCGCTGGTGGAACGAACTAGGATTAATGATCACATTAAGGTCTAACCACTTGAGAAACTTCAGGAAACTTTTAGCCGAGACAGATGCAAAGTACTCAACAAAGTATTCTTATTTGAGCCCAAGAATTGCCAAATTGAGCATACGAAAATATTTGTCGATTGGCATTGTTACTGAAGCTAATATACTGACTGATCGATTTATTAAGTTAGTGGAAGAAGTTGGAATAATCAGAATGAAAGATGAGCAGGAGGAACTTCCCACGGGAGTTAAAAATTTTCAGAATGAGAAACATGCAACTGAGTTCTTAAATGAACTAGAAATACCATCGGATCATGATTATATCAGCATTGTTGATTTCCATCTTTATAAGAGAAATATTCCCATGGCGGCTCAACTTATCAGCAAGTACATGGAAATACCTGGAACGACACAAGAAGATGCCGCATTTCTACTTGTTAAAACCAAGCTAAATATGTTGAAAGATTTTGAAAAGCTACGAAACATTTTTGCTCAAAATAAAGATTATGTAGTGCCTGAGAATAATGTGAAAATGTTGCAAGAGGCATTTGAGAGCGTTATTACTAAGTATAACACTAATTCTCCAATATACAATGAATTGCTGTTTGAGAATGTTTCGGCCTTAACAAAAAGTATTGTATTAACTGATTTTCTGGAAGAGTTTATTACTAAACAGGCTTCTGGACAGTGGATGGAATTAAACAGTGTGTCACGTTCCAGAAAGTTTAATGGCTTGTTGAACATACTTCTCGGTACAGGTGAAGAAGAAAAAGCATATAATATCTTAAAAAAACTAGAAGAAGCCTCAAAGAAATCAAAAACGGATCCGGGTTTACTCTATAATCAGTTTTATTCGGAAGTTAATGCATATCATTACGCTAAATTTGTTGAATTTTATAGTCTTCAAATTCAAAATATGAAGGCACAAAATACGCCCTCATTTAGAAAAAAGGAATTTAAGCAGAAAGTGAAGTCACTTTTAAAAAGAATGCAGGAGTCAGAGGTTATCCCAAATGCTGTTTTTTTGAGAGAAATACTCAATTTTTATGATAGCATGTATGACTTTAATTCAAGTTTTGAGATCATCAATCCGCTACTTGAATCCAAACAACAGGTGAGCTCTGAGTCTTCATTATCCACCTCAAACCCTTGCCGATTTTACAACCGTCGCATCATAACAAAACCGCTGTACCACAAGATTTGGTCTGTGTATTGCCATTATTATCATGTTTTACAAAATAATTCTAGGATTTTATCGAAAAAGTCGTCCATTGTAAAGAAATTAATAAAAAGGCAGATAAAGATTCACCCAACTTGTCACCCAAGAGTATTGTTCCAAATGACGACAGAAAATGGTGAAATTTTGCCAGACAAAACTTTTTCTAAATTAATTGTGTCCACGTTCATGAAAAGCGGGGATTTAGAAGCAATACCTGCCATATTAACGTTTCTAACGAAAAAATTTGACTTGAATATTGATTACGATTTGAGTATGTATATTCTAAAGGGTTTGAAAAGACAATATTTACGAGATATTAGTAACATCAGTAAAGATGCTTGTGAGTACAAGTTACGGAAGGCGGAGCTAATGAATAATGAGTCAATCTTAAAAAACATTCCACAGGGTACAAATCAAGAGAATACAATATCCCATTTGATCAGGGAGATTTTGATCTTTATAAAATGGAAGGAAAAAAGTGATTGTTCTACTTTCTTGATGGTAGAAGATGCTTTTAAAGAATTAGGAACAGAGTTTACTTTACTCGAAGAATTAATAGAAGATGTAAATAAGTTAAAGATAAAAGCCTAAAAAAACGGATGCATTTTATATAATTTTAGCTATACGTGTACATATTTGTAATAAAGTTAAAAGAGGAGACTGTTTAGCTTTGTATTTATTTTTTACTTAATTTCATCCATTTAGGTACTCTATTTAAAGTCTTTTTGATACTTGTAGCGTTATCAGAAGGGCCCTGTGGATTGGATTTATTTATCGTATTAACTGATGGGGTTGTCCTCGTTTCGTGTGTGATTTTTTGTGCGTCTTCCAAAAGATGAGCCTTTATTAATGGGCCATTAGAATTTGAATTTGTTTCAAAAAGCAGCATTGTTTTAGAGCCAAATTCCAGGTCATCCAGTAGCTTCTTATCGTCTTTAGCCAAGGGTTTGAAAGGATGAGATTGGTTTAACGTAAAAGGCATGTTCTCATCGATCAGGAACTGCGACACGACGTTATAAACTGTACGCATGTCTTCATTGGGTTTGAATGCTATTTGAATATGGCTTCTATCGGGGAACTTGACTCTCAGCAAACACTCAGATATAGCCTTATTTTTCTTTGGCAAGTTGTTGGCTGATTGCTCTCTAAGTCTCTTTGTCAAAATAGGACCACCCAAAGTACCAGCCTTCGATGATAACATTTTTTGGTATTTCTTGGCTTGTTCTACTGTCAATTCATAATCTTCTTCATCCTCGATTTGATCCTTGATAACTGCTAATGGCTCATCCGAGGGCAAAAACACAGAAGGTTTATGTAGTTCGTGAGGTGGTAGTGAAGCAACCGTTTCCGGGTTCGTCATCGTAGGGGGAGTTTGTTTTGGGTGAATAGCGCTATTAGCGCTAATGCCCTCAGAATGAGATGTATTATTAAAAATCAATCTAACTGACGAAGGCTCCTGAATCCCTAAATTTTCGAGAGTCAAATTCTCATCCTTAATTGTTTTGAACTCTATTATCTTGGAAAAGACCTGGATCTTAAAATCATCTCCCGCAGCGCCGCTCATCTGTCGCAAGATAGGGGCAATTGGTTGGTCAGATGGCATTTCTTTAACCACGGAATCTCTTCCTGGGATTTGAAACCGTATTTTGATCGTATTGAATGGAATATCTTCGCGGTTGGTCTTATTCGCCACCGGAAAATTACTACTTTTAGATAATTCTAAGTTGACACCCGTTGGTAAGTTTAGAAGCCTCCATGGCAAATCTAATGGCACCGGTTTATCCAAATGTATCAATGACCAGTCGTTTGACGAGGTGTGCAGTTGAAAGAATTGTATGGATTGGTGTAACACATCGTTTAGTGTTGAATTCAACGAAACTTTACATTTGAAAAGTTGGAAGTTATACTTCACGGTAACCATAGGCATTGTATTGTGCGCTTATTAGTCTGCCTTGCTATTCTTCGCAGTACGTAGATTTATCTTAGTTTTTGCATTTTTTGGTTTTCTTTTTTTTTTGCCACACATAGTACAATAAAAGAGAACTTGAATCTTTGAAGAAACGTCTAAATTAACATCGAAGATAGAAGACAGGGAAACATCTAGGATTGCAAGAAATAGTGCTGAAATTTTGTAATAAAGTTGCAAGAAATAGCATCTAGCGTTTTATAAGGCGTACATCTTTCTTGGCAAGAGTTCCAAGAGAAAAGAGGAGCAAAACAGCGGTTGAGGCGCCCGCTATCTTGAATATTATACAGTTTCTTTAAAAACGCTTGTACAACACTGCATAAACATGGACAAATTATTGAAATTGTTTCAAGATATTTCCCATATCATATTCCAATAGCGTTACTCTCTCATCGCTTATTCTGGAATCATTATTTTAATAAAGATAACTCACACGATATACGTGTACTGAGCTGACCTTTATACCTACCCTTACCTGCTTATTCCTGATAAAAATGTTCGTGCAACTAATTGTTTGATTTCTCTTGCGGCCCGGTTATTCCGGAGTTGATACTTTTTTTCTTCTGTCTTAATTACGTTTTTTTCCTCTAGACTTTTTTGATCTGGTACAATTGAAAATGTATAAATTAACTGGACCCTAAAAATAAAAAAAAAACGCCCATTAGAAAAGAGGATATATTGAACAAAAGATGTTGAAAGAGCCCTCAGTTCGCTTGCGGGAGGCTATTATTGAAGGCAATCTACTTATAGTGAAAAGATTATTGCGACGGAATCCGGATTTGCTAACCAACATAGACTCAGAGAACGGATGGAGTTCATTACATTACGCCTCATACCATGGAAGATACCTTATATGCGTGTATTTAATTCAGCTGGGGCACGACAAGCATGAACTAATAAAAACCTTTAAAGGAAACACCTGTGTGCATTTAGCATTAATGAAAGGGCACGAGCAAACCTTACATTTACTTTTGCAACAATTTCCGCGATTTATCAACCATCGCGGAGAGAATGGTAGAGCCCCCATCCATATAGCATGTATGAACGATTACTACCAATGTCTGAGTCTGTTGATAGGAGTTGGTGCTGATTTATGGGTAATGGACACTAATGGCGACACGCCGCTGCATGTATGCCTGGAGTATGGCAGTATAAGTTGTATGAAGATGCTTCTCAATGAAGGTGAGGTGTCCTTGGATGATAATGTCAGGGACAAGGGAAATTGGAAGCCAATAGATGTAGCACAAACGTTTGAAGTAGGTAATATATATTCAAAAGTGTTAAAAGAGGTGAAAAAGAAGGGGCCACCGTTGGGTGCAGGCAAAAAACCAAGTTCATTCAGAACTCCTATACTAAATGCGAAGGCCACTTTCGAGGACGGGCCTTCCCCAGTTTTAAGCATGAATTCGCCATATTCGCTCTATTCCAATAATAGTCCGTTGCCGGTATTACCAAGAAGGATATCAACGCATACAACAAGCGGTAACGGTGGGAATCGGAGGAGTTCTATCACAAATCCAGTATTCAACCCACGAAAACCAACCTTGTCTACGGACAGTTTTTCGTCAAGCTCAAATTCCAGCTCGAGACTAAGAGTGAACTCCATCAACGTCAAGACTCCAGTAGGTGTGTCGCCCAAGAAAGAGCTTGTATCTGAATCAGTACGACACAGTGCAACACCAACAAGTCCGCACAACAACATCGCGTTGATTAATAGATACTTGTTGCCTAACAAGAGCAATGACAACGTGAGAGGAGACTCACAGACAGCTACAATCAACGATGACGGTGGCGGCGGCAATGGCGGTGATGCCACTATAGGAATGGGACTAAGAAAGGACCCGGACGATGAGAACGAGAACAAGTACAAGATTAAGGTAAACAATGGCGAGCCGAGGAGACGAGTGTCACTTCTGAACATACCCATCTCAAAATTAAGAAATAGCAATAACACGCGTGCAGAAGATTGAGAAGACTACTACGTATTTTTTTTTATATGCATCCTTTTTTCCACATATGTATGCGCGGTGCGCGCGCGCCATTAAAAGATTTTTTTCTTAGCTCTTTTTCTTTTTTCTTTTTCTTTCCACTGAGATGCGTTCTTCGGTATATAGTGAGAACACTTACAACTGTATACGAACATCGAAGGAGCACCTAACAGAAAGAAGGAGGGTCGCCATGGCGCCAATGTTCCAACATTTCTTAAACTTATGCGTGGAAAAATTTCCTGAATCCATCGAGCACAAGGATACAGATGGAAACGGTAACTTCACCACCGCTATTTTAGAAAGGGAGATTATCTACATCCCCGAAGATGACACTGACAGTATTGACAGCGTTGACAGCCTCAAGTGTATAAACTACAAGCTGCACAAATCTCGCGGCGACCAAGTGCTGGACGCCTGTGTGCAATTGATAGACAAGCACCTGGGCGCCAAGTATCGCCGGGCCTCGCGCATTATGTACGGCAACAGGAAACCATGGAAGGCAAACAAACTCGCAGAGATGAAAAGCGCCGGCCTTGTGTATGTCTGTTACTGGGACAACGGCGTGCTAGGTGCATTTACTTCATTCATGCTTACAGAGGAGACGGGTCTCGTCGAAGGTGACGCTTTACACGAGGTTAGCGTGCCCGTGATATACCTTTACGAAGTACATGTAGCTAGCGCGCACCGCGGGCATGGAATCGGTCGGCGGCTACTGGAGCATGCACTGTGCGATGGCGTAGCTCGACACACCCGCCGCATGTGCGACAATTTCTTCGGTGTAGCACTCACCGTATTCAGTGATAACACTCGGGCCCGGCGACTATATGAGGCGCTTGGGTTCTACCGCGCTCCGGGATCACCCGCACCAGCATCACCCACAATTCGTCACACGCGACATGGTGGGGGACGTGTAGTCGTGCCCTGCGATCCGCTTTATTACGTATATTGCCTTCACATGCCGTGAAAGCCGACAGGGACAACGCGCGATAAAAAAAAAATTAAAAGTAAAACTACGTACGCGGCGGCGCGACTCGAATCCTTGACTCCGACTGAGGAGACCCGAACAACGCTCCCTGCTCTCCGCCTTCGGCGCCTTCCGATAACTGCGCACGGCAAGGAGTAGTGGCGATAACGGTGTTTATTGCCGGTTTTTTCGTTTTTCTTCTTGATTTTCTTCTTTTTTTTCCTCAAAAGATGTGCTGTAGCCTCCGCTGTTGTTTTTTTTTATCCTACCAAGGCGCATCATCCTGTCATGATCTGCGCTGGATAGTATTTATACTACTACTCCGTCTGGATTTACTAAACTTTGTCTCTCTTTTGATGTAAAGTTAAAGAAGAATTACGAAAAAAGAGAGAAAAAATAGAAACAAATAATAGGAATTAAGGCCTTGTAGCAATCAAAAAAAAAAGAAAAAAAAGGAATTTTTTTTGGAAGAAAACTTGAACAAAACAATTCCTCAAGAAGGAACAGGTACAAGAAAAGATTTAACAGAAGGAAAACTAATAGGCAACAGTAGGCAAATAGTAAAGGGACATATCATATTTGAGCAATGAATGCGGACCATCACCTGCAACAGCAGCAGCAACAGCGACAACAGCATCAACAACAACAGCATCAGCATCAGCATCAGCATCAACAGCAGCAGCACACGATATTACAAAATGTGTCGAACACTAACAATATCGGCAGCGATTCGCTGGCGTCACAGCCTTTCAACACGACTACTGTTTCCTCTAACAAGGACGACGTTATGGTGAACTCTGGGGCAAGAGAACTTCCAATGCCCTTACATCAGCAGCAGTATATATACCCTTACTATCAGTATACAAGTAATAACAGCAACAACAATAATGTGACGGCTGGTAACAATATGTCTGCGTCGCCGATTGTCCATAACAACAGCAACAACAGCAACAACAGCAATATTTCTGCTTCTGATTACACTGTCGCAAACAACAGTACTAGCAATAATAACAATAATAATAATAACAACAACAATAATAACAATAATATTCACCCAAACCAGTTTGCTGCGGCCGCAAATATGAACTCAAATGCTGCAGCGGCTGCTTATTACTCCTTCCCCACTGCGAATATGCCAATACCGCAACAGGATCAACAATATATGTTCAATCCTGCTTCATACATAAGCCATTACTATTCAGCAGTTAACAGCAATAACAATGGTAATAACGCCGCTAACAATGGCAGCAACAACTCTTCTCACTCAGCCCCAGCCCCGGCCCCCGGTCCACCCCATCACCATCACCATCATAGTAATACACACAACAACCTCAACAATGGTGGTGCTGTAAATACAAACAACGCTCCTCAGCACCATCCAACGATAATAACGGATCAATTTCAATTCCAACTACAACAAAACCCTTCTCCAAATTTGAATCTCAATATTAACCCGGCACAACCTCTGCATCTACCTCCTGGTTGGAAAATAAACACTATGCCGCAACCACGTCCTACGACAGCACCTAACCATCCCCCTGCGCCGGTGCCTTCTTCGAACCCTGTGGCCTCGAACTTGGTTCCTGCCCCATCATCAGACCATAAATATATCCATCAATGCCAATTTTGTGAGAAGTCTTTCAAAAGAAAATCATGGTTGAAAAGGCACCTATTGTCACACTCGCAACAAAGACATTTTCTATGCCATTGGTGCTTAAGCAGGCAGAAGAGAAAAGATAATCTCTTACAGCATATGAAACTCAAGCATACAAATTATTTATTAGACGAACTCAAGAAAAACAACATCATCTTTAACTACAACAATTCTTCCTCCTCTAATAATAACAACGACAATAATAATAATAATAACAGCAATAGCGCTAGCGGCAGTGGCGGTGCCGGTGCCGCGGCGGCAGCAGCAACAGCTCCCGAAAATGAAGATGGAAACGGTTACGATACAAACATCAAGACTTTAATCAATGATGGTGTACTGAATAAGGACGACGTTAAACGTGTTTTGAATAACCTTATTGTTAGTCACAACAAATAGATAGACTTTATAGACACACAAAATATCCCTTCCCACTCATTTAACAATCAAGATAATAGTAATAATCACAAATTTAGAAAGTAATTATGCATATATACATTATATACATATAGTTTATGTATGGTACGGAACTGATTACAACATCTCTCTAACAACGGCCTCGTGAGGGAAATCGTCATCTGTAGGATTTTTGATAATGTTCGTATTCTGGAACTCTTGGTGTTTAGTATATGCTACCGCATAACTGATTGACGATATCGTTAGCCCGACAGCTACCACAATTAGACTCGTAGCCATCACTGCAATGGAAATATACTGGATTATCGCCATTGCTAGATAGAAAAGACATCTCCATCCATTTGTTTCAAATCTCTTGATGAATTCAATGAAATTATCGCTAAGGGGACAGATTTTCAACAAAAATGGTATTTCAATGAATAGGATCACTAACCCTTGGATTATACTAATGATACCAAAAGCTATCACTCCACTAACGTGGAACAGATTCGCTATCCCGAGTGCAATACACAAGATTATGTTGATATATCCAAACCATCTACCATATACGCTAAAGTTGAAACTTTTCAAATCCTTCACCATACCACCCACATTGATGAACTGTCCTAAACTTAAAGCCATTTTATTGAAAACTACTATATTTTAGTTGTTATTGCTCTTCTCCTGGTGACCTACAATCCCACTTCACTAGTAGGGGAATTCTGGATCTTTACTTCGCTGATATAGCACCTTTTTTCTTTTTTTTTTTTCTTTTGCCTTTTTTACGAGCCACAGACTTTCCTCCTTTACCCTACTATTCGTAGCCGTCTTTTTTTGTTGTTTTTTTTTTTTGTGAAACAACGTAGCAAGAAAGGGATCCTCATCCAAACTAGGATAAACAAGTAAACAGATTAACAAAGAAGCCAATCAATTACAACAACAAATAAATGAACAGTTACAGCCTATTAACTAGATCTTTCCACGAATCTTCTAAGCCCCTTTTCAATTTGGCTAGCACCTTGTTGAAGGCTTCCAAGAGAACGCAGCTTAGAAATGAATTGATAAAACAGGGTCCTAAAAGGCCCACATCTGCTTATTTCTTATATTTGCAAGACCACAGAAGTCAATTCGTTAAGGAAAATCCAACCTTACGTCCTGCTGAAATCAGCAAGATTGCCGGTGAAAAGTGGCAAAATTTAGAGGCTGATATAAAGGAAAAATACATTTCTGAAAGAAAAAAGTTGTATTCTGAATACCAAAAGGCGAAGAAGGAGTTTGACGAAAAACTTCCTCCAAAGAAACCAGCAGGACCCTTCATTAAGTATGCCAATGAAGTTCGTTCGCAAGTTTTTGCACAACATCCTGACAAGTCTCAATTGGATCTAATGAAAATTATCGGAGATAAATGGCAATCCTTGGATCAAAGCATTAAGGACAAATACATACAAGAGTACAAAAAAGCTATCCAAGAATATAATGCTCGCTACCCTCTCAACTAGACCGCGGTACTCTCACAATGTTTTTTATGCCTTTATTCTTTCCGTTCCTATCCAAACAAATAAATAAATTTAACTTAACCAAGCAAGTGTGTAGTGTTTTTATATCCTATGTAAGTCTTCAAACTTTTTTTTTATCTCTGGTAACCTTTATTCGCATACAACGCCAATGAAACAAACCTGTAATAATTTTTCATAGTTAACCCATTGATGATACTTATTAAAATATGTAATCAAATCGTCACTATTACGGTGCTTTATTAAGATGTCCGTACCACCTGGATGGAACTTCAAATAACTAGAAATGTCATAGACTTTGCCGTTTATAACGCACCATAACTCGTCCTCACCTTTACAATGCTTCTTTACGATTTTTCTGTTTATTCTTAAGGGTGGCATTATTTTATAAAGGGGTATCTTTTGGACAAGCAATTGGTTCTTCAGTTGTGAAGGTGAAAACTTGAAGTTATCTTTTTGAAATACCGGATCATCGAGTAAATCCTGGATAAGCTGTAGCGAAACGAATTTTGTATAATAATTCGCTGGATTGGAGGTTAGAGAGTGCCAGTCCAGAGCACTGTGCCCAGGATCTAGTCTTATTTTGGTTCTTACAAGAGGCTTTCTTGACGACTTCGACATGGGCATATGCAGCGGGGATGATATGGCAGGATGAGCAACGCTTAGTCGCTGAGGAGCAGCGAATCTGACATTTGGTTTCGAGTTTGAAACATCTCTGTTCATGCCGTCACTACTCATATCTCTATGAGTGTAATCTAAGCACCTGCTAATATGTTATATTCTGCTTATTCGTCCTTTTGCTACACATAATTAATGTAACTTTAACTCTAGTTCTATAAAGGATATGATTTGTACTAAATGTAACATTATACGAAAAAACATATTATTCGTTTATATAAACTAATCAAAGAAGTCGTCATCATCTTCGTCGTCATCATTTTTAGCATTCTGCTTGTCAAATGAATTCAGATCTTCGCTGAAATCTTTCCGTTCGAAGATAATCTTACTGTTATTTTGTGAATTTTGTTGCTTGGCGATACCATTCAAGATTGAAACAATTTCAGCTTCAGTGATTTTATGAGTGACGTTGTTTGTAGCAATCAGTTTCTTTAAGTATGTCTCTACTGCTTGGGCCCTGTCTCTACGGACCAAGGCCACTCGAGATAATCTTTCTAAAGCTTGTGGCTCCAAGAAATTTGCAATAGCTGCACCAACGGGAGCGGAATTTTCACCTCCACCATTATTAGCACCGCTATTTCTATCGCCGTTGGTACCCCCACTGTTGTTTTTCAACTGAGCCAATCTGGCTTCCCTAATAGCTTGTAACTCTGGGTCCATATCTGAGCACACACTTCCTCCTGAATTGTAATCCAGAGAGCAAGAAGATTTTTCAACTTTTACTCTTGGTTCTCCTTGTAGAACCACAAGTGGTATAAAAATTCTCGCTTACCCAGCCCAAAAATTCTCATCTGTTTCTCATCTGTTTCTCGTCCGAATAAGTTTCCCGTTCGCAGCTGGGATTTCACCTGCTCACCATAATAGGCAACTTTCTTCCTCATGTAGGAAATTATACTATTGCTCTCTGTTGCAAGGTTATTTTTGAGCCTTAATACCATATTAGTAGATATAAATACATATATATCGTGTTAACCCATAAGTGGTAGTTTTAGTAGCTCGCTGCAAGATCTGCCTCATTCCTTTGTAGAGAACGACGTACCCACTACGCGTTTGAACATTTGCAACAAGCACGAGAGGAAGGAAGAAGAATACCAAGTATAAACGAGAATAATCACCATAGAAAAACCTATAAAAGACACTTCCATTACCATCTGCTAATAATAATACAATGGACACCAGCAAGAAAGATACTACTAGGTCGCCCTCACATTCCAACAGTTCTTCTCCTTCATCTTCTTCTCTCTCTTCATCTTCTTCCAAAGAGAAAAAACGTCCTAAGAGACTATCCTCCCAGAATGTAAATTACGATTTGAAAAGGAGAAAGATCATCACTTCTGAAGGTATAGAAAGATCATTCAAGAACGAGCATAGCAATCTTGCAGTTGAAGACAATATCCCGGAAGAAGAACCCAAGGAACTTCTTGAAAAGGACTCCAAGGGTAATATCATCAAACTTAATGAGCCATCCACCATCTCGGAAGATTCAAAGGTATCTGTCACTGGATTGCCGTTAAATAAAGGTCCTTCTGAGAAAATCAAGCGAGAGTCTCTTTGGAATTATAGAAAAAATTTGGGAGGCCAATCGAACAACTCAGAAATGACGCTGGTCCCCAGTAAAAGATTTACTCAGGTGCCGAAAAATTTTCAGGATTTGAACAGAAATGATTTGAAAACGTTTTTAACTGAGAACATGACTGAAGAGAGCAATATACGGTCAACTATTGGTTGGAATGGCGATATAATAAACAGAACTCGTGACCGTGAACCTGAAAGCGACCGCGATAATAAAAAGCTATCAAATATTAGAACCAAAATAATACTTTCAACGAATGCTACCTATGATTCAAAAAGTAAACTATTTGGCCAAAATTCCATCAAGTCAACATCGAATGCGAGTGAAAAAATTTTCAGGGACAAGAACAATTCAACCATAGATTTTGAGAATGAAGATTTTTGTTCGGCTTGTAATCAGTCAGGTTCTTTTTTATGCTGTGATACATGCCCCAAATCCTTTCACTTTCTTTGCTTAGACCCACCAATTGATCCGAACAACCTGCCTAAAGGTGATTGGCATTGTAATGAATGTAAGTTTAAAATCTTCATAAATAACTCAATGGCAACTTTAAAAAAAATTGAATCCAACTTCATTAAGCAAAATAACAACGTCAAGATTTTTGCTAAATTACTTTTCAATATCGATTCCCACAACCCAAAACAGTTCCAGCTACCAAATTATATAAAAGAAACCTTTCCTGCTGTGAAAACGGGTTCGAGAGGACAATACTCTGATGAGAATGATAAGATTCCATTAACTGATAGACAATTGTTTAACACTTCTTATGGCCAAAGCATAACTAAATTGGACTCTTACAACCCGGATACACATATAGATTCAAATTCAGGTAAGTTTTTAATTTGTTACAAATGCAATCAAACCAGACTAGGTTCATGGTCTCATCCAGAAAATTCAAGATTAATAATGACTTGTGATTATTGTCAGACTCCATGGCATTTGGATTGTGTACCGAGGGCTTCTTTCAAGAACTTAGGTTCAAAATGGAAATGTCCTCTACATTCCCCAACTAAAGTTTACAAAAAGATACACCATTGTCAAGAAGATAATAGCGTAAATTATAAGGTGTGGAAAAAACAACGATTGATAAACAAGAAAAACCAACTTTATTATGAACCTTTACAAAAAATAGGCTACCAAAATAACGGAAACATTCAAATCATACCAACAACTAGTCATACAGATTATGATTTCAATCAAGATTTCAAAATTACACAAATAGATGAAAATTCCATTAAATATGATTTTTTTGATAAAATTTACAAATCAAAAATGGTTCAAAAAAGAAAACTCTTTCAATTTCAAGAAAGTTTAATAGATAAGTTAGTATCAAATGGATCCCAAAATGGCAATAGCGAGGATAATATGGTCAAAGACATAGCCTCGTTAATATATTTCCAAGTTAGCAACAACGACAAGAGTAGTAACAATAAATCGGCTTCCAAAAGCAATAACTTAAGAAAATTATGGGATTTGAAAGAACTGACTAACGTAGTCGTGCCGAACGAACTAGATTCTATACAATTCAATGACTTTTCCAGCGATGAAATAAAGCATCTGTTATATTTAAAGAAGATTATCGAATCCAAACCAAAGGAAGAACTGTTAAAATTTTTAAACATAGAAAATCCCGAAAACCAATCCGAATAGAAACGGCGTACATACATAAAGAATAAATCAGGAACGTGAACACCTTCCTTACATATATACACACATACATAGGCATACGTATCGCATCTTAAAGTGAGAGATCTACCTATTTTCCTTTTTTTTCCATTTACAACATAGCAATTGATGTTTTTTTCCCTTCTAAGTCATCTCGATGTCATCATCTTCATCGTCTTTGTAGTCAACTTCTTTCCTGACCCTCAATTTCTTCATCACAATATTTTCGTGCCCTTTCTTGGTTTCATTTTTGTTAGACGGTGAATAACTGTCATCATCACTGTCTGATTCTCGATCCCCATCACCTTCTTCGTCGTCAGCCTGTGATCTCGCATGATGAACTTTCTTCTTTTTTTTTTGTGATTCATTGTTTTCGTGAGCTAATAACCTCTTTTGAAGCCTTTGTCTTTGAGTTTGTGACGTGTGAAGAATCCGTCCGATTTTAGCTTTTATATTGTTTTGTATTTTTTCAGTCAAGCTCTCTGGTATGTATGTTTTGAAAGATAACTGGGCCTCCTGAACCGTTGCAAAAGGTTTGAACAAATCTGATGGTAAGTTTAATTTACCTGGATATGCTGAATGTTGCCAATTTTTCTTCTCTTTTAAATTCAATAGAATCATTTGCGACAGCTCACCTATGATATACATTTTCTGACCGTAAGGTCTATGCTTCTTTGGCGCTTCTTCTTTTTGTGGTCCTTCTTCTTCATCAATTTCATCCTCAACTAACTTATCTTGATAGTTTTTTACCCTTTCTGATAAATAATAGAGCAAACTGAAGTTCTCTTGGGCGGCAATAGAGTCAAAGTAAAACAGCAAATAATCAATCGCTGTTGTTAAAGCATTTAGATATGCGTCTCCTTCGGAATCTAAACCTTCCACAATATCAGGGTGATGTGCAATCGCATGTATCAACCTAGGCAAAGCTCTTTCAAATATCGTCCCTTTTTTAAATGATTTTAAGCCAAATGTAAAGTTTATCCATATCTTCGTTGTGGTTTTCAGTTCGACATCTGGTTCATAAGCAGTAAAAAATACTAGTGGTAGGAACTTTATGGAAATCAGTTCATTAGCAACATAATCTTTCAGTTGTTCCAAAAATGTTTTTCTTACTGGCAGCGATTCATCTTCAACCAAATTAATTAATTTAATAATGTCCGAAGGTTTGATAAAGTTGTTCAAATTAGAAATCCTGGCCAGTTTTAAAACTTGAATTCCTGCCACACACCTCAATTTTGTTTGATAATTACTGGGGGTGGGATAAAACTCCTTGTTAAACTCGGAAATCAGCTCACCACCACTTGCAATCAAGTAAAAGAATAACTTCATAGTTTTTTCGGTGAAACTTTCTGCCAATTCATCTCGTGGAACATCCGGAGCAATTGATCTCAATTTGTTGGTGAACAGCTTTAAAGTAAACACCTTATTACCTATTGCAGAATATTTCGTGTCACTTAATAGAGAATCTTCTATCCAGTCAATTTCTTTTTTTGAATCACCAACGACCTGGTTTGATAATAGAACTTCTTTAATTAGGTATGATATGATATCAGTGGAATCATCATTTAGGACGTGAGGGAATTTTTTAAATATTTCCATGAGTACAATAATATGAGATGTAAAATACTTGTCTTTTTGCAAATCTAAAGGTAGGATACGTATTTTTATCTTTTTCAGAGTTTCTTCAGCTTTGGGCGATAAAGCGATAAGTTTTGTGGCGTATTTCGTTATTTCTGGTTTACTTTCAACTGCAAAATCGTATAATTTGGTGAAGAAAAACGTGTCGTCAAAATCCACTTGATCCTTTAATGTTTTGGAAGCCTTGTAAAGGGTTTTTAAAGCTTCTTCCAATGACAAGTTATCATTTTTTTCTGCATCTGGATCATCCAAATCCTTGATAATGGTTTTTAATGTTCTAATCTGATCTTTAAATAATGTGGGATTGACTTTCGATATATCATCCAAGATTCTTCTTTTCAAATCCAATTGTTTTGCGTCAGAATTATTAGATAGGTTCAATAAAACACTGATGTTGGATACATTATAAATTATTGGTGAGGCTCTAAAAAGCAAAATTTGTATTACCTTGGCGATATCACGTGGCATAATGGAAGCACCAGTAGATATATTATATTTTTTAAATAGTCCTGGCGTTTGTAACTTACTGACCAATTCATTGTAACAATTTTTAAAAGTAAGAAACGGAATATCGTTGGTGACACAGGCATTTAATAAATAAAAGATTCTTTCGTCGTTAAATTGTTTTATTGTTTCGAGGGCGTCGATTGCTTTCGTAGAGTCAGAAAGGCCAGAAGCTAACCACTGGAGAGTTTGGTTGTACTTGTTCATTACAATAGGACCTTGAGACGAGCTCATACTTTCTTGATTGTTCAAAAATTTACTAAAATCAATATATTTGGATATAGCGAAGGATATTTTGATTTGTCTTGCATTGAAAGCGAAAAATGAAGTGAATGCCTTCTTATCAAAATGTGACAAAACCGTTAGCAGTCTGTGGACTCTTTTATCGTTATCTGGTTCAAACGGTAGTAGGTATTCGAAAATTACGCTGTCGACTTGTTCATTGATGTTTAAATCATTGATATAATAGAGATTGTATAAAGTGGATGGTATGGTGTCTATGATTTCCCAAATTTCTTTATTTTGGTATGTCCTTTCGATCTCATTCAATGAATTTGAGTAAAACTTGGCCATAGTGTTAATGCAGAGTTCCCTAACCTCCTTATGTTTTTCTCGGGCCAAATGAAGTAAAGATGTATAAATGGCTTTATTGGTTATATTTTTCCAAATTTCAGTAACGGGAACTTTATTAAAAATCATAACAGAAGTCCTGCGTACACGAGGATCAGAATCAATAAAGGTTTTTGCCAGTGCCTGATTCAGTTCTTTGGATATGTCTTCTCTCGTGGCAATGATTTGAGGAATTGATTCTGTCCATTCTACTCTAACATCGGGACTAATATCAGCAATTTTGGAAATCCATGCCTTGAACGTATCGGAATGTGTAGAAACAAAATTTAAATCCGAATATGAGGTAAGTATTTGACCAATTAATTTTGTAGCTTCTTTTCTGAAAAGCTCGTTTTCCGAAGATAATTCGTGGTATATAAATCCGATTACTGCATTGATCAGTTCGGGTACTGTTTCCCAAAGTCTCAATACCAGTTTATGTAATTTCACTACCACAGTGAGAAGTCTTGAATTATTGTCATCATTAGTTGCTTCATGAATAATCTCGGAATAGTATTTAGTTAGATGTCTACTCATTCTATTGGAATAAGTATCACACAAAATTAGACTAACTTCGTAGCCACAGTCAGAAGTAACGTTCAAACCTTCAGGAATTTCATTCGGGTTATAGGTCAAAAACTTATTAAAAATTAATCTTAGTACTTCTAGGGGAACAGAATCGAACTCAGAGATGACTTCACCGAGAATACCGCCTATTACATTGAAGAGCCTTGCGGGGAAGCTCTTGTTAGGATCGTAAAAAATATGGAATAGTTCGATAAGTAAATTGTTTGAACTAGGTAAATCGGCTAATAATACGATTGATCTGTATTCTAGTAGCTTAGTGATCAAATAAGTTTGTTGGATGTGATAGCCGTTTTCTTGGTCACCTAATTGTTCAAATTGTGAGAGCACCAGCTTGAAAATGTCCGTTAGTTGAGCATCCGTATAAGGCGCATCTGGAGCATATAATCTCAGGATATCGCTTAGACAACAAGCGGTGAAAGCGCGGATCCCCACGTCTTTATGTTTTAATAATTTTCTGCTAACTAGTGCGTCCCTATATTTATCTAATCCCGTTAAATCTGTATTGTCTTGATCCAGAGAGGCTAATTCCTCATGTAAAGCTTTTAAACGATCTAATAGTTCATTTGTTGATATCAGCTGATCGGAGGTAGATATTATAGGTGAGTTAAACTTCAGTTTAGTAACAGCACCTTTAGCCATTTTGTTCGCACTTTATTTCTTGCTTCTTTACAAATATACCTGTAAAAATTGAGACCGGATACAAACTATCAAGGTGGATAAACTTCTTTTAGGTCTTTTTACAATTAACAACAATTTCGATGGAGCCTAGGTTTATAAACTTTCACTTGTTTATACAACTTTACGCGTCGCGTCGCGACATGTCTATAGATTAAGTCACTTTTAACGCCATCATTCCGGGTAGTGCATATTTTCCCTTGGCGGCTAAATAGATGAAAAGGTAAAAGTTTAATCTGAGAAAAAAACTGCATTGAGGAGTCTGAAAACTGAGGATAAAACAAACAGTCGCAGTTGAGTTGTTCTTTTTCATGGAAATTCTTACTATGTACTGCATTTAGGAGGGGAGTTCATCACACTATTATAAATTAAAATATACATCCTGCTTCTTACTAAATTATGTTTTTAACTATTCTTACTGCCGCAATTCCAAGAGGGTAGAGGGTAACTTCAGAGTCTTTACCTAAAAGGTGGGACGCCAGACGGGCGTTAAAAAACTTTCCGTAACGGCTGAGATAAAAATGATTTCGCCCAGGATCGAACTGGGGACGTTCTGCGTGTTAAGCAGATGCCATAACCGACTAGACCACGAAACCTGTTATTTGTGATGGTCTGGACCTATATTTATGGTTTTATGGACTAAACATTTTATGTAATCTTTTATAGAAGAACATTTCTTTTTTCAGGTCAACCGTACAGGAAACTTTCCTCTAATAATAGGATCTTTTTTAATGTAGCTCTCAATATATGGCCTAAATATCATGTCCTATTCTTTTTTTGAAATATCTCCGACATTTAACAAAATAGTATTATTTCATGGCATGACCATTGAAAATTGTGCAAGAACTTTAATTTAGGAAAGTTCATTGATTCAGGATAAATATATAAAGAAAAAGCCACTATCCCCAGAAATTTTGCTGTTGATGAAGGCTACGATGCTGTGAATTCAGATTATAGGAGAAATTCACCTCGAGGACTTGAAATCCACATTAAGGAATCGATATTTTTACACGATAATATTATAACTTTTTCCTCTATTTTGTTTTTCTTTTAATATATTGTCATTCATCATTTTATTTCAAGCAAAATTTAAAGGTTAACATAAATTAATAGTTGCCATAATTGGGACAGAAACTTCCATTACATCTCTAGACTTTTCTCAATCTTTATATCATCTTTTTATGTCGTATATGATAATCTTCTAGTAGTATGGAACAAGTCAAGAGATGATAGCTGATGCTTCATTTTAACAATAAAAATTCTAACGACTATTTATCACGTCTTGGCTTAGCTATAAAAGTACTATATAAACTTAGTATTTATTTTTGAAAATACTAAACAAATTCTATCAACGAAAAACCTGGAAGGAACCTATTTACATTCCCTTTATTTTTAATTTTGAAGCTACATACAGACATTCAGGATAGTAATGCTAAAGGTTCCTTAGTGTCTGATCTCTCCTCCGTCGCGAATTCCTCTCTTTCTTTTTGCTCGGTTTGTTCTCCTTGAGGCAATGATGGCAAACCTTCTGTTGATGGCATGTTAGCTACTTTTGCGTTATTCATCTTCTCTGGATTGAGTTCACTTTCTAGAGCATCCAATTCCTTATCTAGATCGTCTTCATAATTGCTTGTTCCGACTAAGCTTCTAGATAATGTCTCGTTAATTTCATTTTGATACGCAATTTGATCTTGTACATCGTCCATCAGTTCATCAACATTGCTAAATTCCTTGTTTAGTTTTTTCAAGATTTCATTTCCATTTTTCAGTCCATTAATAAATTGCTTTTCTACCATTTTGAACTCAAGTGTTGACACCATATTTTCCAAATTAATAAGCTGATCCGAAGCCTGCTGCAACAAATGCTCCTGATAATGAATTCTTTTTAGTAGAAATCGTACCTTCATGTTAGATTTATAATTTTCAGGATTTTTTCGTATTAGGTCTTTTAGTTGACTCTTCTCTACCAAAATCAAATTATCTGTCCTCCTCGTAAACTTATGAATTTCATCTTTAGATCGTTTTACTTCTAGGATCGCCCTATCTGTTTTGGTTATATGCACTTTACTACTTTTTTGGCCCATTCGATATATACAAAAGCACCAAGTGGAGTTAATTCAGCAGTCTGTACTATTTTTCCAAACTATCTATGTTTTGTTCTTTTCTATGCGCTATATTGTATCCCACAGATAGTAATTCGATTTTCGGTCTTTCTGCTCTTCGGGGTTCCATTTATGTAGAAATAAGAACGATAGCGAAGAGGGTAAAAGATCACGAATAAAAAACGAACGCTGCGTGACAAAATCGGAGCTGTTGCGACTACCGGCAGGATTGATTGCTAATGTTCTTTATTTACTTCTTTTAGATTTCTATGTAAGCTGCTGGTCCATATACAAGTATGCTTCTTAAGAGAGACTGCGTATATATCTTACGTCATTTATTCCCACAGGTTATTCCAAGTCACATTTTTCCTGACAGCGTTAGAGAACCCCTCATTGTATTTCACCCATATTTTAACCGTTTGATTGCAGTCATCTGCTTGGTTGGTTTCGTCTGATCCAATAGTTTTTTGTGTCTCTTCCAATTCCTGAGTTTGCTTCAATAATCCGTACTGATTCTTGAAAAAGTCGATTGTACTTGAGGAAGAATTTAACCCAGTTTTGACTTTTTTGCTATGCATTTCCTGTGACTGTAGTCTATCCTCAGTCACTTGGTCTATATGCCTTTTCTTGGCCCGGTTTTCCTCAATCTTTGCTAACAGTGAACTCAAATTATTAGCCCGTTTATGTTGGACTTCGTTAATATGTTTAGGATTTAACAATACGACTTCATCGATTGGGGGATCGATTGTTAGGCCACCCCTTACATCAAATCCTTCTGACCGATTTTGGATTAGATTCAGTTGAAAGCTTTTCAGCAATTGAACTAATTCCTCCATGATGGCTTGTTTGAGTTTCAGGTTCCTTATTTTATTAAAATCGGAAGAGATCATCGAATCTAGATATGGTAGTATTTCAAAGATTAACGATTTTCTATCCGTAAAACTTGCCATTAGTGGGGACTGAACCGAGATATGTCTCATAATCAGACTAACTATATCTGAATTGGCTCGTTTTAATTCACGTTGTTCGTATTCACTATTCTTCATTCTAATATCATCTTTGTTTGCGATATCGCCAAACGTTTGGAAGAAGACTAGGGGCACAAGGGCGGAGTAACGTAACAATTCGCCATTATGCGCATACATTGATTGGTACATTAAATCATGGAAAAATAGCCAATCTGAAATGTTTGCTGGCTTTCTTATACCATTGTCGGAATATTTTACGTAGGGAAATATATTAAAACAGCCTTGCAATATCCTGTCAGAGTTACCATTAAGCTCTACTTGGTTTAGCAATTCATAAAACTGCTCCTTTATATCACGATGTGGATCCTTTCTAAACAATTGGTTCACGATTTTAAACCATGATATGGGGGAGTCCTTGTTGGATGACGCCCACGTATTTTTTGCACAAGCAGGTTTATCTGATGCAGAGGAATCTCTTGAATCAACATTCGAGGCCAAGAATTGTAAATTGTTTATACAATTCCTTACGTCACCTTGAGCCAAATCAATTAAGTCATTGATTGCTTTTATAGGAATATTCATGTTTTCTTTATGGCAGATAAGGTTCAATCGCTCTAGTAGGGTAGTATCGGAAGGTCTTTTCACAGCAATAATTTCACAGAATGGTTTCAGCTTTTCCAAAGAAGGAGCATATAGATTATTGCAAATACAAATAATAGGTCGCGTAAGCAATTTAGACCTTTTCTTTTTGCGCTTTTTGTCCTTTTTATCTGGTTGACCGTATAATAGTTTATTAGTGGCTTTAATATCGCTTTGCATAATGTCAACTAAAATTCTAATAAATCCACTCTCAATACTTCCATCAATCTCATCCGCCACTAAGCACACAGGATTTGTATCGAAAGTATGATTGAATAAAAGATTATATATTTTCTCTTTTACCATAGGTCCAGCCCTTTCATCACTTGCATTGATTTCTGAGACAGAAAACCCTGATTGTTTGGCAATAACGTGAGCTACTGAGGTTTTGCCTATTCCTGGTGGCCCGTGCAGTAGTAAAATTTTCTTTGGTGGCCTTTTCAATGGATCGAGTTCCATATCACTGACCTCTTTTTCGGTTGGCAATTTGGGTAATTGCTCTTTAAACACAGCCGGCGTCCATTGTCTCAACCAACCTAACATTCTCCTGTTTGTCTTTTCATTACCAACCAAATCTAGAAATTTTTTAGGACGCCATTTCTCTACCCAGAGTGTGTCGCTACCTATCTTGCCAGTTATAGGTGAAGTCTTTTGTGCGTTAGTGCGGTCATCGCCAGATGCCTCAATTTTGTCTAACAAATAGTTTATATTGATGCCGTACGTGTCGTCTGATCTCCAAACAGTATCTGGGTTAGTGTATAGACTAATATTCCCGGTTGCTAACTTCGCAGGCTTCTTCTTTAATTGAACCGTTTCGCCAGTACTTGATACAAACGCGTGAATATCTTCCTCATTAATACCAATTGCATTATTACCAGGGGCTTGTTCTATATCACCAGTATCAAAAAGGGAACTTCTCCCTAGTGAACCAATGTATGGTGCGGTATCAACCATGATCCCTGACCTTACATCCACCTTTTGGGTCAAATAGTGTACACATTAGGAATAAAATATATGAAATCATGTTTATTTACGTGTTAGATGTTCCGTACAACGCGACTGGCTAGTTCGTTTTTTCCACATTTTTTTTTTCAACGTTGATCAACAATAAAATGGTACATCTTCCTTTGTTTGTGTCTTAAGTGTCCTTTCCTGGTATATCGCTTGACCAGCGCCTGTAGCATCAAACCAAACCTTCATCGCCCTAAAACACAATGGTTACAGTATGTTGTTGCTTTTATTTACTTTTTCTTTTTTTGACATTCATTGTGACAATATTCACATTCTTCAGATAGTTCTGTCTATATGAAGCAAAAATGATATATCAATAAGTTTACTAACAAACACAAGTGGTATTACTATGACTTCACTTTAAATAGCAACAAGAAAAGGAATTTTTAGAATCCTACCCTCAAAACTGTCCTCCAGATGCCTTGCCTGGTACTCCAGGAAATTTAGACAGCGCTCAAGAGAAGGCATTGGCAGAACTAAGAAAACTTTTGGAAGACGCTGGTTTCATTGAACGTTTAGACGATTCAACTTTACTACGTTTTTTGAGAGCCAGAAAATTTGATGTTCAATTGGCTAAAGAAATGTTTGAAAACTGCGAAAAATGGAGGAAGGATTATGGTACCGACACTATCTTGCAAGATTTTCATTATGATGAAAAACCATTGATTGCCAAATTCTACCCACAATATTATCATAAAACCGATAAAGATGGCCGCCCAGTATATTTTGAAGAATTAGGTGCTGTTAACTTACATGAAATGAACAAGGTTACCTCTGAAGAGAGGATGTTGAAAAACTTGGTTTGGGAATACGAATCTGTCGTTCAATACAGATTACCTGCCTGTTCAAGAGCTGCTGGTCACCTAGTGGAAACTTCATGTACAATTATGGATTTGAAAGGTATCTCCATATCTAGTGCATACAGTGTTATGTCATATGTTAGGGAAGCCTCCTACATAAGTCAAAACTATTACCCCGAACGTATGGGTAAATTTTACATCATCAACGCGCCATTCGGTTTCTCTACCGCATTTAGGCTATTTAAACCTTTCTTGGATCCAGTCACTGTTTCAAAGATTTTTATCTTGGGTTCTTCTTACCAGAAGGAATTACTAAAGCAAATTCCAGCTGAAAACTTACCAGTCAAATTTGGCGGTAAGTCTGAAGTTGATGAATCCAAGGGTGGGTTATACCTATCCGATATCGGTCCATGGAGGGATCCAAAGTATATTGGACCGGAAGGTGAAGCTCCGGAAGCCTTTTCGATGAAATGATATTATTTTTAAAGACATTTTTTTTTCGAGAGAGAAAAGAGGAGTTCTAAGTAACGATATTTTACAACTGAGATAAGTACAAGTATGCTTATTTACTCTATTCTACTTTTTTGAATAGGCATAGTTCACACTTTTATCTCCTTAGTTTGTACTACTCTTTTTTTATTTTTTTTTTTTCTTCCACTCAGCTATTAGATTATTTATTATTTTATTATCTGTGGTATCATTTTCTACAGCCATACCTTGATTTTAGTTTATTTTGTTGGCAGTTATATACATTTATCTTATAGAATACATATGCACGTATTAAACAATAAAAAGAACATAAGCAAAAATGAAACCTCGCTACAATAAAACTTTATTACGCATTGCAGTGCGCCGTAAAGAGTATTCATTAGAAGTACAATGGTAGCCCTATTTGGTTGCAACATGTTTTAGCAAAGAGATTAGTAGGCTAGGATATCAAGTCCATGCCCCTTTATCACATACTGTAATGATAGATGCACCTCCGGAAAAGTAAAAAAAGTTTTTCAGGTTACAATTGTGCAAATTGCGAGTCTATCTCGAATAATTTTGCAGCGCTCATTTCACGGTTGAGCCGTTTTGTATCACAAGCCAAGTTTAACATTTTATTTTAACAGGGTTCACCGAATTATATTCCCAAATTGCTGAAGTCTTTTGACAATTCATGCTTTTGTTCTTCTCTCTGTAACTCTCTCGCGAAGTTAGAGTTCAAATGAGAAGCCTCCTCCTGGTACAAATTTCTATCGTCAATTTCATTGCGATTTTGCTTTTGAGAAAAAGCACTTTTAAAATTCTCAAAATTCCAATATTCATTATTGATGTAAGAAGAAAGTTCTGTGTTGTCAACAAATGCATTACCAAAGTCCCCAATTTGACCACTGAATGACACCATACTCTGTGCATCAAAATCCTGGAACTTCGGAAAGTCACCCATTTCAGATTCTACGTTAAATTGAGCGTTCATTGGCCGTTCAGTCTTTCTTGGCTGAGGACGAACTAATTGAACAGTGCATAACTGTAAGTTATCCAACGTACCTTCGACTAAACAACCCTTCTCTCTGAAGTGGATTAACAGATGGTTCCATAATGTGTTTCTTGCCAAAGATCTAGGATTACCAAGAATAACTAGACCATATTTGGCACGGGTTAGACCCACGTTTAGACGACGAGGATCACGTAAGAAACCAATGGCCTGTTGTTCATTGGCACGAACACACGATAAGATTATGTAATCCTTTTCACGACCTTGGAATGCATCAACTGAGGCAACTTCCACTTTGATATACAAATCCTTATCCAATGAACCATTCATTTGCATATATTGTAAAATATAAGCTCTTTGTCCCTCATATGGTGTGATAACACCAATTTGCTCGGGCTTGACACCGTCTCTGAAAAGTTTAGTGATGATTCGTTCACAATTCATGGCTTCAATTCTGTTTAAGAAGGAAGTACCGTTAGCAGAAATCTCCTCTCTACCGTAATTGGCCCAAAACATCATTGGTATACCGCGAATTGGCCATGGGAATTTGCTGTTGGGAACGGTACGCTGTTCAATCGTTACACCATTTTGTAGGCTGCCTTCATAAAACATGTTACTTGGAAACTCACTCAAATAAGGATTCATACGGTATTGAACTTCCAAACGAATCGGTACGTGGCCTAGAGAGATTAATCTTTCAAAGAGAGATTGTTTCAAACCAGCGTCTGCCGCCTTTCGTTCCAATATGACTGGGCCCAGTTGCTGGTGATCACCAACAAGTATAACTTGTTTCGCACCTTTAACGATTGGGATTAAACATTCCGGCTCAGAAGCTTGAGTACTTTCATCAATTAACACAGTCCTAAATTTAGTGTCTAAGCGCTTATCACCAGCACCAACACATGTGCAACATACGACATCTGCCTTATTGAGAATTTCTGCTTCTGTTTTCCTTACTAATTTAACAAACCGTTTTGTATCAGAAGCAGATAATTCGCCAACTTCATCCTTTAACTTTAATAGGTTTTTTAATTCCCCTTTAGCACCACGGCCAACCAAATTATGCAATGCTAAGTTGGAGACGGAACTCTCCACATCTTCTCTACTTTTCGCGGTAAGTCTAACAACTTTTAAACCCAAGTCACGTAATTTGGCAGCCAAATGATCTACAGCAACGTTTGATGGGGCACACACCAATATTCTATCCTTGTGTATTTTGGAAAGGTGATACACAATCGTTGCTGAAGTAACTGTTTTACCAGTGCCTGGTGGGCCTTGAATTAAAGATAACGGACGTTGTAATACATGACTAACAGCGTTCGACTGGGATGAGTTTAATTGTGCAAAATTCGGAATTGAAAACTCCTTAGGTAATGGGACATCAAATGAAATGTCAACCACTTGATGGCCTAAAATTTTATAGTACAAATAACCTGAAATAGATTTTTTATCAATGGCAAATTTTTTCAATGCGTCTTGCATCCTGTCATAAGAGGTACCTTTCCAGATGAACTCAGCAGTAAAACCAGTGGTCAAATGTGTTGGAGGTGGCGTTTTACTTGGTTTTAACTCTAATGTGAATGTGTCCTGGAAGCTATTTGGTAACCGAACAATGTAACCACGACCTTCCCAATCAGGATGTTGCATGCCAGAGTACCATAGTATCATTTCATCACCGATGGCAACTTTCAACTCGTTAGATTCGAAAGTAGATAAAGTGAAAGATGCTAAATGCCTATTATTTAAAGCTAAGGACCATGAAACAGAAATATGTTCTAAAGCTTGAGATTCCTTGAGTTGTTTATCATAGTCGGCCTCCAATTTGATTAAAGGCCCGTAAGATCTTTGGTATTCGTAGGCGTCTTGATATCTCAATAGTAAAGGTGGGATTGCTTCCTGTTCCTCTGGGGCGTCAATATCATTAATTGTAGCGTCTTTATTGGATCTCCATTTTGCCTCCAACTTGGAAATTTGGCTAGGAGTGATTAAACGAGCTTTCAATTTTTCTTCTTCAGTTGGTTGCTCTGCGACCCATGATAAAAGTTGTCTGTCTTCAATTAATGGTTGCCATTGATCAGTATCCCAGTTCGCATTTTTCGTCTGGGCACAAGGTATTCTACAAAGTAAAACAACCACGGCCTCACTTTTAGCGGAAACAAATCCCAATAAAAACACGTTCTTACGTCCACAGTTATAACATTCCAAAACGGTATCCCCTAAGTCAGAATCTGGATGTAAAGAAACTACGTTATGGTGGGATAAAACTAAGTGATTAACAATGTGGGAGCTGCTTGTACCGTTTTTAGTGTTACAAAACCATTTCTTACATGAATTACATTTGATGACACACTTTGCAGAATCTATACCACAATACGCACATGAATTGTCTGAAGCTGAAGGCGAACGGAATCCAGTCTCAGTGACTTGAGCCTCTTCAAATAGCTGATTATCTACATCGTCATCCTCCACCAAGGTGGAATTTAGTTGTGTTGCGGGTTGGACATTTACATCAGATGGAGAGTTTGATATATCATAAGGAGTGTGAGAACCGGAACCGACCATTTGATAATGACAATGATTGATGTAATATAAAAAGTATATTCGGTCTTGCTGCCCTTCCTTCTTTCCTGATGAAATCTTCAACGTTTGTTGGCTGACAAGAGAAATAGAGTCTTCTGTTAGTGTGCGTTAAAACGATGCCTCTTTTCGCTTTTTTTTTCTCCTTCACAATAGCATCGTAAGTTTCTGGTAAGCTTTTCATTTGATCAGTTAGTACGAAAGCGTATAAAGGTGTCCCTCCCAAATCAAGTAAGCAAAGGGAAACTGATGATACTAAAATAATGTAAATTAAGATTAAACTAAAGTTAAAAGTAAATGCATTCACTCGTTTAATATTATTGAGTGGATAGTAACTAACTATGTATATTTTCTTTTTGTTTTTCTTATTTCCCGTTCATGAATTCATTAAAAGTTAGGCGAATTACGGAGTTCGCCAGATGCATATGTTTCGTTTTCAATTGGAGAATGAACTCGCTAGTGACAATTTTATGAATGATTTTCTCCTGGGATTCCTTTCCTCCAGGCAATTAGAAGTGTGAGGACTAGATTCTTCGTTAGAAGAAGCCACACTAGTATTCAATGAACTATTGGAAGGAGATTTCACCAAAGAGTTGGAATACGAGTTGTTTCTAGTCTGCAAGGGAGAGGAAGAGGAACCATTGGAAAGAAGCGAAAAGGATTCTCTTCTTAGATTTGATGGCGTTCGTTCTCTGTGATAGTGGTTAAGGTTTCCACTGTGACCTGGGACGTTATTTGATGATATTTTCCCATGGGAAATCAATTTTAGTCGATTATTCTTTTCGTTGGAGAGATAAGACGACGGATATGCAGCCGAACTTGAATTCAGATTCAAATACGAGTTGGAATTCGAGGCGGGTGTTGAAACAGATGTTAATGGGGAAGTGAGATCATTTGACTGGTCGTTAGCTACTGCTAGAGAGTCTAGCTCGGATGAAACGTATTTTTCAAGGCCGTATAGATGTGTTGGTATACCGTAACAGGAAGAATGCCTGGATCTTGGCTTTATGCATTTGTGGTCAAAACAGGAATCCGCCGCGTCGCCCAAGGAAGACTGTCTTGTGGATTGTCTGGACAACTGGTGAATGAGGGTGCTACTATTTGCTCTTATTCTTCTTGGAGAAGGGCGAATTGGTTCATTGGAATTGTTCGTTGAATTTGCTGGGACGAAGCCATACAAGTGATGCGGAGCTGTCTTGATTTTTCTCAAATGGTGGCCAATAGTATGATTGCCTATGTGTCTGCTTGTATTACCGGCATTGGTACTGCTGCTGTGGTGAGAATTATTTGATTTCGAGGAATTTTGAAAACTAAAGGACGCTAATTTGGAATTTACAAAATCATTCAAATCATTTGAACCTAAAAAACTTTGTACGTCTGTTTCATCTTCATAATCACAATCTTGACAAAATGGATCTTGTACACCTCTTTCAAAAATTTCTGAAGCAATCATCAAAATACAGCGACTATTTCTATTCTTTGATGTTTTTTATTCCACTGAGGAGATAATTATTCAAACTGAAATATTTTACGCAAACCTTTCTATTTATGTGTATTACCTTTAATCTAAGTGGTTGTAGCTCATACACTTATTATAATTGGTAGAGAAAGAAGAAAAGAAAAAAAGACAAATTTAAGTAGACTTGAATAAAAGTAAGATAGAAAGAGATGTGAGATTTTCAGATGTTTGCTTACAGAAAAAACAAGAGTTCTTAAACATCAAGAAATCGGTAAAAGTGTAATTGTATTTATAATAGTGAGTTTCGGAACTTAAAAATCCGTTTCCCCGTCAAGAGAAGCAAAGATCAGTTCATATAGTGATTTCCCTTAAAAAGTTACCACAGCTTCTGAATTAACTGTAATCCTTATCTACTAGTATCAACCAACCCTTGTGTTTTTTTTTTTCACACTTCCTCTAGGAAAAAATCCAGGAGTAAGACGGCGTTTTTTTCAAATTTTCTTTCTCCAGTTTTTCCATGCTGGGTTTCTTTTCGTTAATAGTGGTGGGTAAAAGAAAACGTACGAATAAAATGCTGAATGTAGAATATACTGTAGGCTCATTAATACACAGTAGAACGCAGACCCATTCGAGGGGCTCATTGGAAACACGTAGTCGACATTAGTTCTAGATAATCCGCTTGATGGGCCACATATGGTAATGGCTTCTCGAAGCAGATGTTACGAGCCGCCAGAACGAGGCGGTGGCATCTGCCTCGCGCTGTTTTCTAGCGGCAGAGAAAACCCGTAGATATGTTTCTAATGCGCGTGTGCGGGGAATTTCGTTGTCACGTTGTTTTGGTAAGTTCCTTCGCTTTCTCGTAAAAATAAGTAAAAATCCGGGGAAACTATTATTTGCGGTTCGAAATAAAAGCATTTTAATTTCCTTCCTTGGCACATTTCTTGGCCACGGATGACCTAAAACATTGCCAAATAAAAAGGGGTAAGAGAACTTTTGTCTTATAGTTATTTCAGCGATAGTCATTCTTCCAGTTTCTGTTTTGTAGGACAAGGGGATTGCTGCTTAGATAATCAGTGCCGCAAGAAATCTCAGATGTGGGGCCAAAGGTAAAAAATAAAAAATAAAACTGAAAGATAAAAAATAAAAAAAAGATCGTCTCACGTACATCGTATCTGCTCGAGTGAAATCACTGTATGGTAAAAATGTATTATGCATCTCTTGTTAGCATTAAATGAGCGTAAAGCCGCATTTGTGTAGGTGGACTATCATTGATAAGGAATTCAACTTGATTTGAGTCATATTCTTCCGAATGATTTCTGGTTTAGTTTTAAGTTTTCCCTTTTGCCCCGCTAGGATCTAGTTTGTCTATTCAAATTACAGTGCATGAAAGTTAACTTCGAATTGATAGGGATGCGTCGCTACGCTCACGGGACAGCTCATAAACACAAGGAGCTTAATGAGCTGCAACGCTAAAAAGGGGTAGAATGATTAAAAAAAAATCTTGGACAGCGGGCCACTGATATCACGGTAGGGACCAAATACTTCCAGAAGCTTTCGTGAGATACGAAACATTACTATAGTTTTACTGCATGTTTACAAGGCAAACATTAAACTTTAATAGCAAAAAGTCATTTTTTTGTGGATTTTAAATGCAACGTTGCTCCTCACCTGCATCTTGTAAGCTCTAAGTTTTGATTGAGCATATTTATAATGTTGCTACGAGTTATTTATTCGGGAACTTTATGGTCTCGGAGCGACAATTTTGTTATCATAATGTCATATTATAATGTGATACATCGTCTGAAGAAGAGAATGCTTTCGAAAAATTCACCTTAACGCTATGATCGAGGTTTGCTAACTCAGGGTAAATAAATATTACATTTGTGATATTTCGGCGGTTGTGCCTCTTTTACTACTTTACAATTAGTTACAATTTCTTTTTCTTGAGTTACTTTTCCTCAAAAAGAAAAAAAAAAGAAAAAAGGCAAACCTAAACTAACTTATGATAATATAGAAATATTCAAAGCTAAATAAAAGTAATTCTGGTCTTGACCAACCGTGATGTTCAAAATCACTCGACCAATTTTCACTACGTCGTCCTGACAGCCCATAGATGGGATACCAGTTCATTAGTCCAAGGAGTAGCTTCCTTCAAGATTTTCTTTTTTAAGTAGTAAATCCATATCAAGAAGTGTTATGAAACATATTATTGGAGGCATGCACTATTACCTAACGTCGCCATATGCGCTCGTATCGATTGTATCGATTGTTACGGGTTCTCTTCCACCCCTGTAGCGCTGTCTGTGAAGCTTTCTTATTACACATCTCCGCGTTCATTGACGTCAATCTTTTTAGAAGGGATCCTGATCACGAAGGAACGCATAGTGCATCGCTTAACCTGGCTAGTTGGTTGCAAAGGAATGCTATTTTTAAATACTAGCGTCTTGCAAATAAACAATCGGATATGAAAACAATATGACGTATTATATCGGCTCGTATTAATTACATTATACTGATTTTTAAAGGAATCATATAGCATGGGTCTTTGCACAATGCATTACGTGGGAGCACATCCCTTTGAAACGCACCCACGCATTTGCTAAAGAAAAAGAAAGTAATAAAATAAAAGAGGGCAAAAGAAAGAAGGACAAGAGAAATTCTTCGCCACGGCATTGAATCTATTTCTCCTTACGAAAAAAAAGATCAAGGAAACATGTCGGAAACAAATGGGAAACAACAAAAAGGACTTATCATTCCTACTTTTTTGTCGAGGGCATTTGTCGAGGGTAATACTGCATACTGCCTATTGTCGGTCCCGCAGAATTAATAGTGGCTGCTCATACACAACGAAAAAAATTGTTAACAAAATAGAAGGATTCGTCTATGCCCTTTTTTCAGTGCGGAAATTATATACCACACAAGCCGTCGAAGCCCATAGGGTCCTTTAACAATAAAGACTCTCCTAAAAAAATTTTTCTTGTGACACGTCAGTGCAGGATATAAATGTAGCAAGCGTATATAACAAATGACAAAGGGTTCTTGCGCAAGGTTACTTTAGCGTTGCTGGATAATGATCGGATTGTTTTTAGATCACGATAGCACATTTGAGGAATCGTATCGAAACGGACAGGGCAAGAGTACGAGGGCGAAATGAACTTATAACACCATTGATATTTTCTCCTCAATCTTATCATTCCACGCACATTATTTTCCTACTATGTTATGCGGGAACAGTTCCTAAGGAATTTTTCTAATGGCATTTCGGCAGCGTCATCAAATGTACGCACCCACTTCAAGTGATCATTCGCTCGTTACTACCTATCACGTGTCGCATCACTCGCGACGTCCATGCGCATGCTGTGCCGCAGGAGAATTCGAGATGCGAATGAGCAGCAGCCATTTTGATGTTGTGAGCATCGGAACGTTTCTGCGTCCGTACACTGTCCTTTTGTTACTTAGATAATGGCTAAGGCAAGCAGTCCGGGCCACAGGAGTCAAAGGCTTTTCGCCAGCTCCTAAACGCTGGAAGTGTAATTTTTTTTCGTCTTATAAAATTAAACAAACCCTTTTAGAAAGGAACACTCGCTTTATCTCTTCGACCGAATTTACTATACATGGATATATATATATTATCTTCTGTTCACAGTTAAAACTAGGAATAGTATAGTCATAAGTTAACACCATCATGTTGAGAACGTCAACATTGTTCACCAGGCGTGTCCAACCAAGCCTATTTTCTAGAAACATTCTTAGATTGCAATCCACAGCTGCAATCCCTAAGACTCAAAAAGGTGTCATCTTTTATGAGAATAAGGGGAAGCTGCATTACAAAGATATCCCTGTCCCCGAGCCTAAGCCAAATGAAATTTTAATCAACGTTAAATATTCTGGTGTATGTCACACCGATTTACATGCTTGGCACGGCGATTGGCCATTACCTGTTAAACTACCATTAGTAGGTGGTCATGAAGGTGCTGGTGTAGTTGTCAAACTAGGTTCCAATGTCAAGGGCTGGAAAGTCGGTGATTTAGCAGGTATCAAATGGCTGAACGGTTCTTGTATGACATGCGAATTCTGTGAATCAGGTCATGAATCAAATTGTCCAGATGCTGATTTATCTGGTTACACTCATGATGGTTCTTTCCAACAATTTGCGACCGCTGATGCTATTCAAGCCGCCAAAATTCAACAGGGTACCGACTTGGCCGAAGTAGCCCCAATATTATGTGCTGGTGTTACTGTATATAAAGCACTAAAAGAGGCAGACTTGAAAGCTGGTGACTGGGTTGCCATCTCTGGTGCTGCAGGTGGCTTGGGTTCCTTGGCCGTTCAATATGCAACTGCGATGGGTTACAGAGTTCTAGGTATTGATGCAGGTGAGGAAAAGGAAAAACTTTTCAAGAAATTGGGGGGTGAAGTATTCATCGACTTTACTAAAACAAAGAATATGGTTTCTGACATTCAAGAAGCTACCAAAGGTGGCCCTCATGGTGTCATTAACGTTTCCGTTTCTGAAGCCGCTATTTCTCTATCTACGGAATATGTTAGACCATGTGGTACCGTCGTTTTGGTTGGTTTGCCCGCTAACGCCTACGTTAAATCAGAGGTATTCTCTCATGTGGTGAAGTCCATCAATATCAAGGGTTCTTATGTTGGTAACAGAGCTGATACGAGAGAAGCCTTAGACTTCTTTAGCAGAGGTTTGATCAAATCACCAATCAAAATTGTTGGATTATCTGAATTACCAAAGGTTTATGACTTGATGGAAAAGGGCAAGATTTTGGGTAGATACGTCGTCGATACTAGTAAATAATAGCGTGTTACGCACCCAAACTTTTTATGAAAGTCTTTGTTTATAATGATGAGGTTTATAAATATATAGTGGAGCAAAGATTAATCACTAAATCAAGAAGCAGTACCAGTATTTTTTCTATATCAAGTAGTGATAATGGAAATAGCCCAAATTTGGCTTCCGTCGACACATAGAACGTTTGAGAGACATTATCACCATCAAGCATCGAGCCGCCCAAACCTAACCGTATAAGTTTTTTCACGTTTTTGATTTTTCCTTGCACACTTCGATATTACTCTCACGATAAAAGGGCCGAAGAGAATATTTTTCTTGAACATCCAGAATTTTAATTCGGAGAAATTTCACAAGCCGCCGATTTAAGGGTCCTGTGTTCTTAATAATCAGCCTCTCTCAAAGCAGGTAAGAGGCAGTCTTTCTTTTAACAATGAGAGACATTCGAACTAAAACATCAGCCCCAAAAATGCGCTTGAAGGTCATTAGAATTTGGATTTCTTCCTCATTTTTAAAGGCGCCCCTTTTCGTTTTAGTCATGCTGGGCTACACTAGCACGTAGTGTATGGAATCAAACTGATGCCGTCCCCTGAATTATATTTACAATTCAGAAACGTCTTTGAACATTTATAATTAAATTATAAAACAAAAGGAATTTGTAAAAAAGACTTTCAAAAGATGATCCAATCAACTAGATTAAAAACCCAATATAAGAAGAAGAATGTGTGGCATTTTTGGCTATTGCAATTTTTTAATTGAGAAGACAAGAGGAGAAATCATCGACACTTTAATCGAAGGGTTACAGGCATTGGAGTACAAGGAATATGACTCCAGTGGAATTTCGATCCAAGGTGATGAGCTGAAGTCTCTCAATATTTATAAGCAAACCGGTAAAATAAGCAGTTTGAAGGAAGAAATCGACCTTTACAATCTTAATAAGAACCTGCCCTTTATTTCGCATTGTGGCATTGCCCATACTAGGCGGGCAACACATGGAGGGCTAAGACGTGCAAATTGTCATCCACATAACTCAGATCCATCTAATGAATTTGTTGTGGTACACAACGGGGTTATTACCAACTTCGCTAATTTGAAAGCCTTATTGGTGGCAAAGGGCTATGTGTTCAAAAGTGACACTGATACCGAATGTATTCCTAAACTGTACAAACACATTTATGATACAAGCATTGAACTCGGGTACAACCTCGATTTCCATGTATTAACAAATTTAGTACTTAAAGAATTGGAAGGCTCTTATGGCCTGCTATGCACTTCTTCTCATTTTCCCGATGAAGTGGTTGCCGCAAGAAAGGGTTCCCCGTTAGTTATTGGTGTTAAAGGTAAAACTGACATGGACGTAAACTTTGTCGAGGTGGAATATTTGGATCAAGAAGAAGACTACTTGAAGCTTAATACCCAAACCAAGAGTTCTGGTAATGTCTTGGCTGCCGCACCTGTAAAATATAACACTTGTTTAAGGAAGTCACCCCCCCTTCGTTCACAATACCTGAGAAACTCTACAACTTCTACATTCAATCATGGCTCATCCACAGAAACGCCAGCCGAGAACGGCTTGCCGCGACCCATGGAATTCTATTTGTCATCCGATTGTGCATCACTAGCGCGGTATGTGAGTAAAGTAGTATATTTGGAGGATAATGATATTGCCCATATCTATGACGGGGAGCTTCATATCCATTGCTCTAAAATTGGTTCCGAGGACTTTTCATTTAGAACAGTTCAAAAATTAGAATTGGAGTTGTCCAAAATCAAAAAAGGCCCTTACGATAATTTTATGCAAAAGGAAATATACGAGCAGTGTGAAACAACAAAAAATGTCATGAGAGGAAGAGTTGACGCCTTTACAAACAGAGTAGTTTTGGGAGGACTAGAAAATTGGTTGACAGAATTGAGAAGAGCAAAACGAATAATAATGATTGCATCCAAGTCCTCCTTCCATTCATGCCTAGCTGCCCGTCCCATCTTTGAGGAGTTAATGGAAGTTCCAGTAAACGTCGAATTGGCCTTGGATTTTGTTGACCGCAATTGTTGCATTTTCAGGAACGATGTTTGCATATTTGTTTCTCGAAGTGGGGAGACAACTGATACAATTAATGCTTTGAATTACTGTATCAAAAAAGAGGCTGTCACAATCGGGGTAGTTAATTGCAGCGGTTCCTCTATCTCAAGATTTACACATTGCGGTGTTCATACAAACACAGGCCCCGAGAAAGGTATTGCAACAACCAAGTCTTATACTTCTCAATACATCGCTTTAGTCATGATTGCCCTATGGATGTCGGAAGATTTGGTGTCTAAAATAGAAAGGAGGAAAGAAATAATTCAAGCCTTAACTATAGTCCCAAGCCAAATAAAAGAAGTTTTGGAGCTTGAACCATTGATTATTGAATTGTGTGACAAGAAACTAAAACAGCATGATACATTTTTGCTTTTAGGAAGAGGTTACCAATTTGCCTCTGCTTTGGAAGGCGCCTCGAAGATGAAAGAAATTTCTTACGTGCATTCTGAAAGTATTCTTACCGACGAGCTAGGACACAGAGTCTTAGCTGTGGCATCTGATAATCCGCCAATTATCGCCTTTGCGACAAAGGATGCTTTTTCGCCCAAAATTGCGTCTTGCATTGACCAAATAATAGAAAGGAAGGGCAATCCGATTATCATTTGTAACAAGGGGCATAAGATATGGGAGCAAGACAAACAAAAAGGAAACGTTGTTACACTTGAGGTACCCCAAACCGTAGATTGTCTCCAAGGGATACTTAACGTTATTCCTTTACAATTAATTTCTTACTGGTTAGCGATCAAGAAAGACATCGGAGTTGATTTGCCAAGGGACTCGGCGATGTCGGCCCCGGATATATAAAAAAGTGTTCTTTAATTTCTTCTAATCTCATTAAAACAAGTACTTATATTTTGAGCAGTATGTAGAATAGATGTTCACACTCTATAGCCAAATAACTTAATTAATGGTCAAGGTAATCTCTTGCAATTGGTGTCACTGCCACATCTTTTAACGTCAACAGTAAATCCGCAAAATCCCGTCGCGTCGCCGCTAAGCAGGCCCAATTTTAGCTCACTGCGGCAGCGGGCTGGCCGTGTGGCGCGAGGGTCAACATGCAAAAAAGGACGATAGATAACCTTAAAGGAAGTATTCATTTCTTCGCTAAATTTTCAGTGCTCCCTTACTTTACCGACAAATTGGATAGAAACATATAAAACACAACAGCAACACGTAGCCATACCAACCAATTCCACAAATCACCAGCCGTTCGTTCCTAAAAATGTTTAGAAGAAGAACAACTGCACCAGAAATGGAACAGGCGGACCCGACAGCAGTGGCAGCTGCAGCAAGTATCGGTAAATTATTTATGAAGAAGGGTAATCAATCTGATAACGAACAAAGGCCGACCTATCGATCCGCTTCGATGACAAACTTAAGAAAACCTTCTGCCCCCAAAAGAATGTCTTCCATTTCTAGTATATCATCGGAATCTAGAAGGAGCGATGGTAAAGGTCGTCCCGGGAAAATAAACAGCCTTACCCAACGGTCATCAATGGGGAAGGGAGATTCATTAAATTCTCCTTTAACGAAGGAACCGCAGCACAAAACTAGGTCTCACAATAGAACTTCGAGTCTCCCTAACCAGAGAGGTCAGCAAAGCAGAAACAGTTCTGGTTTACAACGTCAAAAGTCCAAAACACACCAAAGAATAAGCTATGATGAGGCTCAACGTACGTTCAAGGATTTTGGCGGACCACAGGCCAGAGGAATTTTAACGGGACAACACCGTACTGAAAACCCTAGCGGGTCTATTCCTTTGAGGACTACGCGAAAGTATATTCCTGGGCCCAACGGGCTGGTTGCAATTGAGGTCCCCGTTGAAAAACCAAGCAATGCCAATACTTCTAAATCGCTAAGGCGTTCCAACTCTGCCCACAGTGCCTTGAATGCAAGAAATGGTTCACTTTTAAGAAAAAAAGTATCGCAGGAATCTTTACATTCTCAACCAAAGAAGACTTCGTCTTTAGGGAATACATCAAGTACACAAGCAAAAAAAGGCCAGAAGGCGGTTCAGGAGAGAAATCTTGCCAAGAAACATCCAATAAATTCAAATGTTCCTCTCATTGAAACACAAGTTCGTGAAGAAACAGACCAAGAGTTGAAACTTGATAATTCTAACTCTTCCGAATCCGAAACAGTAGTCAATAGCGAAAATAATCTAGAAAAACCTTCTTCACTAAACATTGAAAAAGATGATCTAAGCAAACTGATACATGAAAACATTGAGTTAGAAAGTTTTATTGAAGAAAAAGGGAAGGAAAAACCTTTAAATTCTGATCAAGAAGATGTTTTCATAAGCGAAAAAACTGTAAAAGGCGATGTACAATGGCCAAAAAATAACCGTCAAGCATCTACTCTTGAGAAAACTTTTAATTACGACAACGAAGAGAAGAGGGAGGGGAATAAACCAGTAGCAGAACATCCTCTTCCGGAGGCCGAAGTGGATGACAAGTCGGTTGAACAACTGAACAACATTTCTTCTAGCGGCAGTTATTCGGCCCAAGGATCAGTTGAAAACTCCAAACCAGAAAATGGCAATAAAAATCTAGAGAATGACACAACATCGTCTCCCACACAAGACCTTGATGAAAAATCCCGCTCAATAGAAGAGAAGGATACCTTGGAAGGGACCGAGAGTTCAAAAAAAGTTGAAAAGCCAGACAATTGTTGTGAGAAAATCTCTGGTGCTAATACTTCTTCCAAAAAAGGGAATGTTGGCGATACTAAGGATGAATTCTTCGATACAGTAGAAGAAAGCGATCAGAAAACGAGCAAGTCGAATTCCTCCAAGAACACCGATCACCCTAATCAAACAGAACCAACGCCTTCTTTGGCTCAGTATTTAAGGACCTCAAATACCTACCTTTCTCGAAAAAACCAATCGAAACAAGCTGAGCAAGAAAAGTTTCACAAGCCTGAAGCTCCTATGGTTCCTGTAACGAAAGTAGTTACACCAATCAAATCTGCTCTTAAAAAATCGTCAGGATCATCCAACCATGACTCATCCATGTACTCTGATAACTCTCCCGCCAATGGCGCATATCTGTCTCTTACGACTGCTGAAAATACGAGATTAAATGCTCAAATGACGATGTCCGACAGCGTATCACGCAGAGCAAGTGTAAAACGATCTTCTATAAAAAGACCTCAGTCAGTAGGCCAGTTCAGAAGCATCAGATCAAATTCGCCTTCTCCTCCAGAGAAAATAAACAATAAACGCCATTCTGCTATACCCCTAGGAACCCCAGAGAAGGGTAAACCAAAAAGAAATTCGGTTATGGCTTCTCTGTCTAAAAATTCGCAGCAAATTCAAGAGCCCGCAAGTGTATATGAGTCAAATGGCCCAAATAAACCTAAAAACCAAATCAATAAGAATATAAAGAGAGGATCACAGATCGCGCAAAACAATAAACCTTCAACGAAGGACATGAATAGTATTTTGTACCCCAAAGAACCACCTCCTCGCAAATCTAGTTTTGAGAAGACGAGAAGCAATGAATCCCATCTCGGATTTAAAAAGCTTTCTTTGAGAAATGGTAATTTTGAGGAGGCATTGAGTGAAAGCTATAATGGGCAAGCTAGCCAGAATAGCACAAATGTGAATCGAACCGATACAGCACAGGAGTTTTTCAAATATTTGGGTCATTCATCAAGATTTGCGGATTCAGACTCAGAAGATGAGTCCCAATTTTTCAACCAAGGCCCATCAAAATACAACACAGAAACAGAAGGCAATAAAACCAGCGGTAACAAAAATAGTAATGGTGGTAACGGTGCTTTTTCGCTTTTCAAGAGCAAAAGTAAGCAAAAAGAAAATAATGTGGTTTCCCCTGGAGTCTCAAGTCCTAATCATACTACCACCGATCCTGCCATTACAAGTAAAAAGGTGGACAAGAAATTCAGCGGGTTATCTTTAAGAGCTGCCAGTGAAACTGAACCTGCAAAAAATTCAAACCCTTCGATGACCAATAGGTTACGCTTCTCTAGTAATCCAGAGAACGGCGAAAGCAGGCTCCCACAAGCACAGGAAGTCAGCGTTACAAAAGAAAAGAAGGGTAGTTTCGGCAAAAAACTGAAAAAAATCTTTGGTAGAAAGAAATAGGGACTCTCGGCAGAAATTCTCTCCTTGTACAAGTTATGTATTTTATTCTTTTTCGTGCTCGTTCAACTTCTGAACGATGGCTTCCATGCACTGTAACATATAAAGGATTTTTTAATAATGAATAATCAAGAAATCTCCATTTTATATGCTTTTTTTTTTTGCCGTTTCCACTGCAATCAATGGCGATATAATCGGATGAACAATAAATATTCGTGTTCCTATTCGTGTTCCTATACGTGTTCCTAGTAGCAAACAATAACAGAAGAGAAGCATTTGATTTTCGTAAAAACTTCAGGTGTGGGTGTTTCTTATTAACGGTTAAACTTTACGAATTGAATCCCCTATGTATAATGGTCCATAATACATCTTAAACCACCAAGCCATCTTCGTAATTTTGAACTGGGAAAATTGGAAAAACTGCAGACATTCATAATCATGACAGGATCTTTAAACAGACACTCACTTTTGAACGGGGTAAAAAAAATGAGAATAATATTATGCGATACAAACGAAGTAGTTACCAATCTCTGGCAGGAATCTATACCCCATGCATATATTCAAAATGATAAGTATCTTTGTATTCATCATGGGCACCTTCAATCTCTTATGGATTCAATGCGTAAAGGTGATGCAATCCATCATGGCCACTCTTACGCAATTGTTTCACCTGGTAACTCGTATGGCTATCTTGGAGGAGGGTTCGATAAAGCTTTGTATAATTATTTTGGGGGAAAGCCCTTTGAGACATGGTTCAGGAATCAGCTTGGAGGAAGATATCACACGGTTGGATCTGCAACAGTGGTTGACCTACAGCGATGTCTTGAGGAGAAAACAATTGAATGTAGAGATGGTATTAGGTATATTATTCATGTTCCGACCGTTGTCGCCCCATCAGCTCCTATATTTAATCCGCAGAATCCCCTCAAGACAGGGTTTGAACCGGTTTTCAACGCCATGTGGAACGCTTTGATGCATTCTCCAAAAGACATTGATGGTCTTATTATTCCTGGATTATGTACTGGGTATGCAGGTGTACCACCCATTATCAGTTGCAAGAGTATGGCCTTTGCGTTAAGACTATATATGGCGGGAGATCACATAAGCAAAGAATTGAAAAATGTGCTGATCATGTATTATTTGCAATATCCGTTTGAACCTTTTTTCCCGGAAAGTTGCAAAACAGAGTGCCAAAAACTAGGAATAGATATCGAAATGCTGAAATCCTTTAATGTAGAAAAAGATGCAATAGAATTGCTCATTCCTAGAAGGATTTTGACCTTGAATTTATAAAGGTATATAATATAAAGTCTATTTTCAATTTTTCAAGAACTTGAACTACGTTTGTAAGTATGTTTCACCAGATATAACGATAAAACAATTCCCACTGCTGCCAGGGCTATATTTGGAATATAGGAAATCAGGAATGCCTTTTTGTAGACATCAAGAATGCGAACAAATATATCCGTTGGAAAATTGGGCCCTCTCAAGTAACTCGAATCATTGATAAGGGAGTAGTACTGCTTTTTGGTGAAGTGATATTCGTCATCACGCTTGGTTTTGAACATATAATTCCATAACATGGACGACAGGCTATTCTCATAGGACACTAAAGTTAAAGAGGCACCAAGAACGTTACCAATGGATCTCCACAAATAGAAAACACCAGTCATGGTTCCTTGCTGTGATTTTTCGACGGTGAATACGATGCTTACTAACGTGGCCACTAATAGACAAGCGTAACCAAAGGACACAAGGACTGATGCAAACACATAAATCAATTTCCACCATATTGAGTTAGATCTGAATGTAATAGACTCAAGCATATCATATATGGTGTAGTCAGGATTCAAATGTGAAAGTAGCAAATAGCCCAACCCCAAACCCAATAGCTGCATTATCATACCACCAAAAATGATTTGATATGCACAGTGTGCTAGGTTAATTTTCGTATTCCGCAATACCCATCCTGTTACCAATGATCCGACTGCAACTGATATAGAGGGGAAAATCAAAAAGAGACCAGTCTTTGTTACACTAATATTTTGAAGCAATTGTAAATAGATTGGCGACCTAAAGATTTCACCAAATACAACAAATGAAGATATAACCGTTACCGCTGAGCTCAAACAGAATGAACGAGTCAATAGTTCGAATGGTAAAATTTTCTCAGTCGCGTAATAACGTTCAACCAGGATAAAAACAATAAAACTACCAATGGTAAACAATGCTAAATACAACTTGTTCAACTGGCTAGAGCACAAAAATAAAACTCCACTAATGGTCGCCACCAGACTTAATGAGCCAAATATATCTATCCGTGACAGATTCTTTAAGGTATATCTTTCTTTCATAGGAGGAACATGGAATAGCTTAATATTAATGTTTTTGATTGCTAATACCGAGCACAACATTATCACGGGTACTTGGATACCAAAAAGAGCCCTCCATCCAATGGTTTCTATAAATACACCACCCAACGGAGCACCTAGTAATTGACCAAACCCGAAAACAATATTCGCATATCCCTGGTAAACGCCCCTTTCTCTTGCTGTACATATGTCACTAACAGCAATGCTACTAATAGCGTTCAATCCTCCTGCACCAATACCACATATGGCTCTTGCTATTGAGAATTCCGTGACGTTTCTGGCAAAACATGTTAATAAGCACCCAAGGCCAAAAAAAAATTGAGCGGTTAATAATGCTGACTTCCGCCCTGTTATATCAGAAAGCTTCCCATATAGTGGTTGGAAAGCCGTATTTGTCAAAAGAAAACTCGTCGCAATCCATTGCTTTTTACTTGATTCAGAGAATTCCTCAGCAACTCTATTCATTATATTTGCGACAATAGTGCTATCCAAGGAACTCAAAAAACTACCCAACCATAGCGAAAACAAAATGGGAAACTTAGGTAAAGCCAAATTGTATTCATGAAATTTTTGTTCCAAGGGAGGGGCTTCAGCTTCCTCAGGTGGAGGGAGTAGATTTGAAGTCTCGTCTAGTGTTTGCATTCTTCTTGTTCCCTCAACAACTAGGGCTCTGAGCTTAGTGAAGAACAAAGAGGAGACAAAAAACAAAATAATTCGATAGAAAAAAATCGCTGCTGTATTCTTATATTTTGGGAATGTGGGTTGGCCTAAAGTGGAACCGCATGCTCTTCTCTATCACCGGCCCTTAAGATGACCTACGTTTATTGTCGGATAGATATCATCCAACAAAACGACGCAGTGAAAAAGTGTATCATGCGAATACTGAAGATAAGATAGGCTAAGCCGTGGAATCAGCGATAAAAAAAAGATCGCGTGTATTAACCAATGACAGCCTCACAGAAGCGCTTTGATCATATATAGATATAGGTGCATTTATACACGTATATATATTTACATGTTTTCAGATTAGATTATATGGTAAATACGTGACAGTGTTCTACCGAAAAAGAAAGATGTCTGGCTTTCAATAAAATAAGCAAGATATGTAGAACAGTCTTCCTCCATTTCTTTGTATTGTGAAATATCAATCAGTTTGTAGATGGCTTAGGCTCATTACGTTTTTCGTTTTTTTCTTCTTCCTTCCTGATTTTTTCCGTTTCGTAATCGTTCAAGTACTTATCAAAAGCATCATTCCTTTCTGGGAAAGGGCGCTTACCAAGTAAATCAATCATATCTTCTCTTGTCAAAACTTCTTTTTTCAGTAGTACTTGAGCAATCTTCTCTACATCTTCTGCTTTTTCTTTAAGCAGCTTTGTACATCTGTCATGGCATTCTTGGACGATTCTGTATACTTCGGAATCAATAATGTCACCTGTCTCGTCCGAAAATGGTTTTGTCAAATCGCTATCATCTCTCTTCTGGTAATTGACCCAGCCAATTTTATCACTCATGCCTAATTCTGTGACCATTGCCGTGGCCATGCTAGTAACTTTTTTGAAGTCATCAGATGCGCCACTTGTAACTGATGGGAAATGTAATTCCTCAGAAACTCTTCCACCCAGAGACATGGTCATTCTGTCCTTAAGTTGCTGTTCAGTTAGTAAGAAGATATCACCTGGCAAATACTGTGCATAACCAAGGGCGCCCTGGCCACGTGGAATAATACTGACTTTCAGAAGAGGATCTGCGTATTTCAAGTACCATCCACATACAGCATGTCCAGCCTCGTGGTAAGCCACCACTTTCTTCTCTTCGGGAGAGAGCAGCTTGGATTTGCGTTCCACTCCACCTATGACTCTTTCGATAGCTTGTTCAAAATGATTCAATTTTACTGCATCTTCGTCACTTCTAGCAGCAATCAAGGCGGCCTCGTTACAAACGTTGGCAATATCAGCACCAGAAAAGCCTGGCGTCAAAGCCGCTAATCTATTTTTCAAATCAAAAATTTCCCCGGCAAGTTTCAAATGATGTAAATGAACAGCAAAAATGGCTTTTCTACCCTCAAGTTCGGGCTTGTCGATATTGATATGCCTGTCAAATCTACCAGGCCTTAATAATGCTTTATCGAGAATATCGGGTCTATTGGTACCAGCTAAAACAACAACGTGGTCAGCTGGAGTGAAACCATCCATTTCTACTAACATTTGATTTAGCGTGTTCTCTCTCTCATCATTGGCACCTGAAAAATTACCCTTTTGTCTTGCTTTTCCTATAGCATCAATTTCGTCAATAAACACAATCGAGGGTGCATTTTCTCTTGCAGTTTTGAACAAATCTCTTACTCTTGCTGCACCAACACCAACAAACATTTCTACAAATTCTGAACCAGAAACAAAATAAAACGGAACACCGGCTTCACCTGCTGTTGCCTTTGCAAGCAAAGTTTTACCGGTACCTGGTGGACCAGATAAAATTGCACCTCTAGGAATTTTAGCTCCCATTTTTTCATAACGAGAAGGCTCTTTCAAGAAGCTCACAAACTCCATAATTTCTTCCTTAGCCTCATCGCATCCGGCAACGTCCTTGAACTTGATCTTAACGTCTGTTTCAGTGTTAAATTTTTTAGCCTTAGAACGACTCAGACCAAATATGCCTCCACGGCTACCGCCCGCTGCTTGTGCCGATCTTCTTGTCAACCAAATAATACCTGCAATCATTAAAACAGTTGGCAAAATTTGGAACATAGCTTTAGCCCAATTGCCTTCTTGAACATATAGTACAGGTATTCTGAAATCCTTATCAATGTCCAGTTCGTCCTGTGCTTTCTGAAGTTTGTGTTCGAAGCTATCAATTGAACCGATTGTGAAATAATAGAAGTTGCGACCGTAATTGTCGGCTTGGTTTTTTCCGTTGTCATTTAAGATCACTTTCACCATGGACTTGTTGACAACAATCAACTTCGCAACATAACCTTTTGCTAATAGTTTCTCTCTAAAATCCTGCCACGTTATCTCACTTTGCTCTTCCGAACTGTTGAGGAGATCCAATAAAAACGAAAGGAGGAAAAAAGTTAGTCCTATCTGGAATAAGTTAACGTTCTTCGATACAGGATTACTAGGATCATTTAGAGGTGGTTTTGGGGGAGGAGGAGGTGGTGGCGGTGGAATATTTCTGCTATTGTTACCTTCAAAGTAGCCCTGCTCTTTTGTTCTGTTTGACTTGGCTTTTGAAGGACCATTTTCCTCCTCTTTTTCCTTTCTTTCTTCTTGAATTCTGTTAGATTCTTGTTTCAATACAGCATCTTCTAAACGCCTAATACTTTCATCAATTTTGCGTTTCTGTTCTTTCCAGTTAGCCGGTATAGTATTATTTTTAGTTTGTTCGATATATTTTTCTACTTGTTTCCTTATTGCTTCAACCTCTTCGTCTGTGGGAATTTCTTTGTTAAGTTTAGCGTCTTCGTTATTGTCCTCGTTCTTGTTACCGCTCTTATTCTCTTGCAGCCTATTGAGTAGCCGATATTGAGTATGTAAACTCTTGATATGGGTCAAGCCGTAATAGGACCGGAAGCGAACGGGCCTTCTAACTACCTTAGTAGCAATTCTTGACCAAGAAAGTAGCAACATTAGTACTCTTTCTAACTTTAAAGTTGCTTGCCAAGACTCTTGAGTGTGCTATTTTGTATTCGTTGGCAGCTCAAAATCTTTCCTTTAAAACTATAGTGGCAAAAGTTAGAGATCGTTTTCACGAGAAAATGATGGGGAAAAATGGACCAAAAGACAAATGTATTCACAATGTGACACCAGATAGCTTGGTGATTAGTATATAGATCTTACAGGACACCGAATAATACCAGAAGGGACTTTCTTATTAGACGAACCGATATGTGCATGCGTTATCCTATAAAGAAATATGTCCGGATGGGATATTCAAACAAGACGCCGGACAAAATAATTCACACATATGGAGGATGTTACGTACATGAGCACAAGACGAACCGTACAAAGAGAAACATACATCATCACTCAGACGATAAGATCATAAATTAGCAGATGACACTTTAGTTTATTCTCTTTGGTAGGTTTTCTACAATCAAAATTATCTAACGGCGAACTTCTGTAGGCAGAGTTTTCGCATCGCCCAATGAGATAATGCACTTTCAAAAGACCACGCTGCACTTGCATCAAATTGGTTTACGAAAGAGCAAAGTCGAGGATTAGCACATTCGGCGTGCCCATACGCTACCATTTTTGACAAAGTTGGCAACATCAAGCGAGACATATCTACAAATATATTTATCCGAATTGTACCCGAAGTGTTTCTGGTTATATTCATTGCTAACCATTTCAACGTATTCAGCCTAGTAGCTTGCAAGAACTATTAATACAAATTGTCAAACAGAAGTTCTTTGAGTTAAAGTACAAAGACAGACAACAGCCCTCGGGTAAATCTGTTGGTGTGTGTTTCCTGTATCACAAAACACTAGCGAGCAAAGAAATACGACGTTATAGCTTTTAATAATACGACGAGACAATGTTAGTGGTCGTAATAATTTTCCAACAAAAGTACTTTCCAAACTTTGCTGTTACCTCTGTGATTGTTTAGTACGAAAATTGTATCGCGCTGTCAATAGCAAGGGGCTGCAAGCATTACGTAAGGGTACACTCGAAGTAGGGATATATATTTAAAGTCCCATCGTGACGCTCATAATAGAACACTTTCCCTCCAAATAAAAATTCATTGAACTTATATCATCGGTATTTATATACTATTGACTAAACAGCCATGTCTCCTATGAAAGTTGCGGTTGTCGGTGCCAGTGGTAAAGTTGGACGTTTATTGATAAACCAATTGAAGGCCAACGATAGTTTCTCAACACCATTAGCGATTGTTAGAACACAGGATCAAGTCAATTATTTCAAGAATGAAGTAGGTGTTGATGCTAGTTTGACAGATATAGAAAACGCGTCCGTTAGTGAGATCACAGACGCTATTAAGGCTTATGATGCCGTGGTCTTTAGCGCCGGTGCGGGTGGTAAAGGAATGGAAAGAATTTTCACGGTTGATCTGGATGGCTGTATCAAAGTTGTTGAAGCATGCGAAAAGGCTGGTATCAAAAGGTTCGTTGTTGTTTCAGCGCTCAAGGCGGAGGATAGAGATTTTTGGTATAACATTAAGGGCTTGCGTGAATACTATATTGCAAAGAGATCTGCTGATCGTGAGGTTAGAAACTCCAATTTGGATTACACTATTTTACAGCCTGGATCGTTGGAACTAAATAAAGGTACCGGTCTTTTGCAACCCCTTGACAAATTAGAAGAGAAAGCTTCTGTTAACTACTCCATTAACAGGGAGGATGTAGCTTCTTTTATTGTGGAAAGCTTACTACATCCAAATGCAACAGTGAAAAAAACCATTTCGTTGGTAAATGGCAACGAGCCAATGGAAAAATTCATTCAAAGTTTGTAGATCAACCTATTTACGCGTGAAATGCATATGTAGATGAATAATCAAGAAAAGAAAAAGAAAGTGAGAATATATGAATTTTTTTATCTTGATTTGAAGATAAAAATTTGTTATATTGTTACATTGAGTATACTAAATATATTCGTTGCATTTTTCGAAATTTTGTTGTTCGGTGATAGCCCTTAAAACGTCTTCATCAACAACGTCTTCATAGATCTCTTTCGGGATTTCCGACAGTCCCGTTTTCGGTTTATTCAAATCGTTATCGTGTATAACGGTCTCATACACAATGCTTGTGTCGCTGGGACTATCGTTTTTTGATCTCCTCCATCCTAAAACAGTGGTTGACTGTGTGGATTCTGGTATGTGTAATATATTTGTGTATGCATCTCTCAAGCCTTGTTGATCTACAAGAAGAACCTTCACTCTATCATAAAACAAATCGCTATTAAATCTACTACACGCAGCAGAATGCTGATAGAGCCAATTTGTAGAGCTCAGCTTACTACCTGATGCAATAATATTAGAATTACTCATGTGACCATGTGGCCTGTGTTCAAAGAATTCCACCTGGTTTTTTGCAGGGTTTATGCCATTCTCGGAAGCAGGATACATCATGGTTTCTAAGGCCCTTGCAGATTTATCAATAGGATCACCAGCAAGTTTTCCTTCAATTACATTTCCCTTTGTTCTTAGTTCAGAAGCATAATAATCATCGGTTATATGTTTGCCGCCACGAATGATTTTAGCACCAAATTCTTTAAACACGCCTCTAGCGGTGACTAGAGCGATTTGTCTATTTCTATATGAATAAGGTAAAACGCCACGGTCTATCAAGTCGTTCTTTTGAGTTTGATTCAGAATGAACTTATAAAGGTTGGGGTGAGTTTGAAAAAATAAATATGAATCTCTAAAACCCACTATCCTAGCTGGTTCGGTGGCCAGCATAAACTTTCGATTCCCCTTCTCAGTTAATGTGAAGGTGCGCACTAAAAATTCTCTGCCTCCTAATAGATCACCATCTGCAGTTATCTTCGTCTCACCTTCAGGATCATCTGGTAGAACATATTCTTCATTGACCACTTTCAAAGGATTTAAGTTCTCCTCAGCATCATCGATTCCGGGAAATACTGGTTTTTTGAACTTTGAACGGTTTCTAGATCTAGTAACGCCTTTATCCTCTGACAAATCCTCTTCTTCGTCCACGTGCCTCCTTTTGTTTCTTCCGCTTTTATTTATCTGTTCCTCCTCATCACTTATTTCTTCTTCATTCACTCCCTCATTGGCTTCTTCTTCTCTGTAATCATCATCTTCATTCTCATCATTTTCATCAATATCTAAATCCTCAGTATCAATTGCATAATTGGGTCTGTTGCTAGTAGATCTTGACCGCTTCTCATGTTCAACTTCGGAAGCTAGACCTCCCTCTGAATCTGACATTTCTGCTAGCTGGTATTTCCTTCTTCAAAAGTAAATGTACTGTATTCAGTAATGCTTAAACTTTATAAAGCTGTTTTCTTGCAATATTTTTGTCTGCTCACAGTAACATGTTTAATAGTTCGAACGGGCTTTTTTTCAAAAGAGCGAAGTAATCAAAGCATTCGGGTAATAATTACAAGTTTATATGGACTGTGGTAAAAACAGTGTAAAACTTTTTTATATCTGTTTTTCTAAGGTTACGTAATTGTTTACTTTATATTCTTATCTCACTCGAGGACAACATTCCACCTTTTAATGCAAGCGTCCGCACCAGAACTAACCAAGGTAGATGGTGTTTCCCATAAAAGGTTGTTAACACCGTCCTTGTGAGCATTCAATGCCTTAATGATTTTCATAGGTCTTTTGACGGAGTAAATAAAAATATTGGTGTCTAAAGAACCAGTGGCAACTAAGTCCTCTTCAATTTCCTCTTCGTTTGCTCCCTTTTCAGCAGGTTTCCATGAAATGGCGTTGATTTTACTGGTGTGGAAAGCCCATCTTGAAGTTTTCACTTCTCTTGATTGTAAATCATATAGCAATATCTTGCCCATAACATCTCCAGCAGCGATGTATGTTTCAGATGGCGAAATTGATATGTACGAGGGTTTTGCGCGAAGAGGTGTTTTTAAATCAAAACTGACTTCCAAATCTGATAATTTAAATACCTGAATAGTATTACCTTCTTCCAAACCAACTGCAACGTAATTTTGGCTCAAGCTAACGGCAGAGCCTGGTGAGTTCAGTCTTACACTCTTGATTATATCGCCCGTAAAAGATTGTAATATCAACAAATCATCATCATTTGTTAGTACTGCAGTGAAGCCATCATTGTTCGCACTAGCAACCTTTGGTTGCGATCCAAATTCATGCTTAGTAATACCGTTCACTTTCAAAGTATCATCCCAAGAAATACTGGAGTATTCTTGCGCTTTACTATTATCCAATGATACAATCAAGTTGGAGTGATCTTGGTGCATGGAAGAGCTAGACCATTCCATAATCCTACCATCATATGACCCACTGATTAGTGGGTTGACTGTCAAAGCAGTAATACCCTTGTTATGACCACTAATGGTTTTTAAAACCTCGTCATGTCCAAGTTCATAGAAGTTTAAGGTCCCATCCAGTGAAAGAGAAATAATCCTTCCGTTTCCTGTTGCAACAACACCAACTTGTTGATTTCCCAGTTGTTGCTTGTCTAAGGTCCATTTTTGAACGCATTTTGAAGTCGTGATGTCCCAAACCCTAATGGTAGCGTCTGCTCCTACGGTAGCAAACTTTTGGGAATCAAGCCACGATAGTGCAAATATACCACCTTGAACTGGTTCTTGATCATCCTCTATGTATTTAAGAAACTCACCTGATTTGCCATCAAAGCAAGAAATCTTTCTGTCAGACCCTACCGTAATAACAAATTCACCGCTGTCAGGTGAAAATTCAACATCCCTGACAAATGAGCCTTGTTTGTGGTGTGTTCTGTCACTGGCAGAGAACTTAAATGGAGGTCCTTGATAAAAGACAACAGATCCATCATCTCCAACTGTCATAGATCTCATAGGTCTAGATTGCTTCAAATGACAAGCATTGATGCGTTGTGAGTGACCTGAAACTTCACCTAGGGAATTACCAGAATCCCAGGATATGAAAACACCAAAGTTATCACGACCTTCTCCCACAACGCAGAGTCTTCGCCCTTCAAAATCCCAGGAGATATCGCTGATTGGACCTGCTAAAACTTGGAATTCAGACTTAACATTCACTTCAACAGAATTGCTTTCTTTGTCAAATGTCCATCCCCAAACAATCACTTTTCCAGATTCGTCACCGGAGCATAGGTACTGGGAACCCTTAATTGGAGAGAACTTTACCGTTGTGACTACCGAAGAGCCATGACCAGTAAATTGTACTACTGGAGGTACTTTACTGTCTCCATCGTCCAAACAACGTACAAATGCAGATTTGCCACATGGGTAAGCAATTGCGTTGGTTGTAGGGTCATACGATAAATGCGTAGTAAAGTTACGCTGTGTCGAAGGCTGAGGTGGTATAATTTCCTTCAAAGAGATAGATGACATTATTTTTGTTTACTTTGCTACTTTTGCCCCGTTAATATACCTTAAAAACTGTATTTGCGAGTTGCAAAAGGTAGAATAGTGCTGAGTTGCTTCCCCTTATAATTAAATAATGATCATTAATCAAAGATCTGACATATATGCCTTCGGTAGAAAAGGTGGCAGGTTACAAGGTGAAAACATCCGTACATCATATACAATTCATTGTTTCGAAAACAAACGAACGGGACACTAGAGACCAATAAAAACGTTTCAGAACGTCGTGGTAGCGTTCAGTTCTGATTATGAACGGAAAGCAATAGCTAGTATTGATACAACTCCAGTTTCTAGTCATTCACCCCAAGTAAGCATAATATTTAACGTTCTGTGACCTACATACCTCGTAATTAGTGATAATTATCTTTTGAAAATTTTTGGAATAACTGAAAAATTTTGAAAACTTTCGAGCTTTGAAGAAAAAACGATGCCCATCACTAATAGAAGTCCCTTGAAACAGTTTTCGCTAAGAACAGGCCTAAGGATAATAATATAGAAATAAAATGTCGACTGCTAGGCCTAGAATAATCACTTCGAAGGCTCCATTATTGCCTCAACAGACTACCCCGGAGCAGCGTTACTGGCGTCAATACACTTCCGCACAACTGGTTAAAGAACATAATAGCGTTACTCACATATCATTCAATCCTCAACATCCTCATGATTTTGCAGTAACTTCCTCAACCAGAGTTCAAATATTTTCTTCAAGAACTAGGCAAGTGATCAAGACCTTTTCAAGATTTAAAGATGTTGTCTATTCTGCATCCTTTAGGAGTGATGGTAAATTGCTTTGTGCCGGTGATGCTACCGGTTTAGTGTCTGTATACGACAGTTATAATCCCAGGACTATCCTTTTATCTATAAACGCTTCCACACATCCCACACATGTTACGAAATTCCATACGCAAGATAACAAAATTCTGGCTACGGCGAGTGACGATAGAGTGACAAGACTTTGGGATATATCCAACGCATATGAGCCACAATTAGAGCTCACCGGAGCCACTGACTATGTTCGTACCTTATCATTTATCCCAGCAGCCCCACATTTGGTTGCAACAGGCTCATACGATGGTTTGATCAGATTATATGACACAAGATCTAGCGGATCCACGCCAATTTATTCTCTGAATCATGACCAACCTGTTGAAAATGTTATTGCAGTATCTCCAACCCAAATTGTTTCTTGCGGTGGCAATAATTTCAAAGTGTGGGACTTGACCAGTAACAAGAAATTATACGAACGTGGCAATTTCAATAAGGCTGTGACATGCTTGGACTATGTTGAAAATTTTGATTCTCCAATGCAATCGGCGTTGATCGCTTCTTCCTTAGATGGTCATGTCAAAGTCTTTGATCCTTTAGACAATTTCCAAGTCAAATTTGGCTGGAAATTTTCGGGTCCCGTACTAAGTTGTGCTGTCTCCCCTAGTACCGCACAAGGGAATAGGCATTTAGTAGCAGGTTTATCATCAGGACTACTAGCCATTAGAACTAAAAAGAAAGAGAAACGTTCTTCCGATAAAGAAAACGCACCCGCCAGTTTTAATAAGAATGCGAAAAGTAATAACTTCCAGAGAATGATGCGAGGCTCGGAATACCAAGGTGATCAAGAGCATATAATCCACAATGATAAGGTAAGATCTCAACGTCGTATGCGTGCATTCGAAAGGAACATAAATCAGTTTAAATGGAGCGAAGCACTCGACAATGCCTTTGTACCAGGTATGGCCAAAGAGTTGACACTTACTGTTCTTCAAGAACTACGCAAACGTGGCAAAGTTCGTGTAGCGCTATATGGTAGAGATGAATCTACATTAGAGCCGCTACTGAATTGGTGCTTAAAAGGTATTGAAGATGTGAGATCAGCATCTATTGTAGCGGATTGGGTCGCCGTGGTTTTAGAATTATATGGGAATACGTTAGAAAGCTCTCCAGTTCTTCAAGAATTGATGATAGATTTGAAAACTAAAGTTAGACATGAAATTCATAAGTCTAAAGAAGCTCAAAGAATTGAAGGTATGCTTCAACTTTTAACGAGTTAAGGAAATATTAGCATATAGATTTTAATTTGTATCTATTTTATAGATATTCAGGCATACATATATATCTCTTTCTCATTGTAATCGAAAAAAATAATATCTTCTCTTTTTATTGAAAAAAGGAACCTGTATAAATTTCATTTTAGAGTGCTTTGCATTTTGATACGTTTTCGCGTTTAACTACCTTCGAGGGCTTGAAAACAAAACATTGTGAGATGAGATGCTATCAACAGAAAGCTGACTGTGAGTCCCCAGAAGTCCATGTCGCTTGATGCCTTCTTTCAATCCTGTTAGATTCTTAGAGTTACCAATTGACATTAGAAAAGAAGTTTACTTCCATTTAGATGGTAATTTTTGCGGAGCACATCCCTACCCAATAGATATATTATACAAATCTAATGATGTGGAGCTTCCAGGAAAACCAAGTTATAAAAGGTCTAAGAGATCTAAGAAATTATTGAGATACATGTATCCTGTTTTTGCCACGTATTTGAACATTTTCGAATACTCTCCGCAACTCATTGAAAAATGGCTTGAGTATGCATTTTGGTTGCGCTATGATTGCCTGGTTTTGGACTGTTTCAAAGTAAACCATCTTTATGACGGAACGCTTATAGATGCATTAGAATGGACGTACCTTGATAATGAACTTCGACTGGCCTACTTCAATAAGGCCAGTATGTTAGAAGTTTGGTATACTTTTAAAGAGTACAAGAAGTGGGTGATAGACAGTGTTGCTTTTGACGAGCTTGACTTACTTAATGTAAGTAATATTCAATTCAACATTGATAATCTAACTCCACAACTAGTAGACAAATGCTTATCAATTTTAGAACAGAAAGATTTATTCGCAACAATCGGGGAGGTACAATTTGGACAAGATGAAGAAGTAGGAGAAGAGAAAGATGTTGATGTTAGTGGAGCTAATTCTGACGAAAACTCCTCACCTAGCTCCACAATTAAAAACAAGAAAAGGTCAGCATCCAAAAGATCACATTCAGATAATGGCAATGTGGGAGCAACGCACAACCAACTAACAAGTATTTCTGTTATAAGAACAATAAGAAGTATGGAATCCATGAAGAGCCTGCGGAAGATCACTGTGAGAGGAGAGAAATTATATGAGTTGCTAATAAATTTTCATGGGTTCAGAGACAATCCTGGTAAAACGATTAGTTACATAGTGAAACGTAGGATAAATGAAATACGCCTATCACGCATGAATCAAATTTCCAGAACCGGACTAGCTGACTTTACAAGATGGGACAACTTGCAAAAGCTTGTATTAAGTAGAGTAGCTTACATCGACCTGAATAGCATTGTCTTTCCCAAAAATTTTAAATCTCTGACAATGAAACGTGTAAGTAAAATCAAGTGGTGGAACATCGAGGAAAATATACTAAAGGAACTAAAAGTCGATAAGAGAACTTTTAAATCGTTGTACATAAAGGAAGATGATAGTAAATTCACAAAATTTTTTAATTTACGACACACAAGAATAAAAGAGCTTGACAAAAGTGAAATTAATCAAATAACATACCTTCGATGTCAAGCAATAGTTTGGCTATCTTTTCGGACTTTGAACCATATCAAGCTACAAAATGTATCTGAAGTTTTTAACAATATCATCGTACCTAGAGCATTGTTCGATAGTAAACGAGTAGAGATTTATCGATGTGAAAAAATCTCTCAGGTTTTGGTAATATAAAAATGTGGAAAACCGGCGGTATTTTAATTAGAAACAAACTGTCTGATAAACCAATCATGAAATCTTGTATCACTGTCAGCAAGCTCTGGATGAAAAGAAGTCACAAGGATATTATGATTTTGCGTTGCAGCTACAACCACATCCTTTCCATTCACTGGCAATTCATATAAACTTTTAACCGCGATAGGATCAAGAATTCTCTCGATCACGGGTGCGCGAATAAATGTAGCAGGAAAATTATCACAGCCAGGTATGAAATTGGAAAAATCACACTTTTGTGTAAAAGATTGAGCTTGTCTTCCAAATGCGTTTCTTCTCACGTCGACCTTCAACACACCTAAAGTCTTTACTAGGGCACTTTCGTTTTCTAATTGCGCGCTTAAAAAGATGAGACCAGCACAAGTACCCCAAACTACCTTTTCCGGATTATGAACAAATTCGTATAAACAAGGATATAAGCCTGTTCTTTGAGCGATGAGGGACATCGACGTAGATTCTCCTCCGGGAATAATTAAGGCGTCGCACTGGGCTAGATCCTCAGGAGTTTTTACAGTTTTGATTTCTATCTTTATTCCGTAGTCGTTTTCAGCCAAACACCTTTTTAAATGGTTGGTATGCTCCAAAAAGGCACCTTGCAACGCCAAAACCCCAATTACTTTCATCGACTTTCCGGACATTGTACTGTGGGTTTTGTGCATACTTTAAGATATGGTTTTTCTTTCTATTTAACGAAATGAAATAATAAGAAAAAAAAACCTGGTGGCATCAACGTGATTTTTGGAAGAAAGAATAAAACATTCAAAGAGTTCGTGACCAGTTATTGCTGATAAATGCCGTTTACTGACTCAGTTGGAATTTATGGCACTAGTTGGAATAGCTCATCATGACATAATGACTCAGCCGACAAGGGTAAGGGTTGAAAGCCGGGCTTTTTCACTACTTTTCAGGTAGCGCCGCCATTTCTTCATGACTCTGACACACTCTGCCGCACCGTTAGTTACGTCTGTAATTCTGGCTGCGAAGTACCATTTTCGATATAAATAGGAGGACGCTGAGAGCTATGGACGAAGTCTATGGTATTGTTGGAGAAACCTTTAGGAACGACTAGCAAATATACACAGTACTAATATTCAGTTAATTATCACGATGACTGGAGAAGACTTTAAGATCAAGAGTGGTCTCGCCCAAATGTTAAAAGGTGGCGTTATTATGGATGTTGTTACTCCAGAGCAGGCAAAAATAGCTGAAAAATCTGGTGCATGTGCGGTAATGGCATTAGAATCCATCCCAGCAGATATGCGTAAGTCAGGAAAGGTTTGCCGCATGTCAGATCCGAAGATGATTAAGGACATCATGAACTCCGTTTCCATTCCCGTCATGGCTAAGGTAAGGATTGGCCATTTTGTTGAAGCTCAAATTATTGAGGCATTGGAAGTTGACTATATTGACGAAAGTGAAGTCTTGACTCCTGCTGATTGGACTCACCACATTGAAAAGGACAAATTCAAAGTTCCATTTGTTTGTGGCGCTAAAGACTTAGGTGAAGCTTTGAGAAGAATTAATGAAGGCGCCGCTATGATTCGTACCAAGGGTGAAGCTGGAACGGGCGATGTCTCTGAAGCCGTCAAGCATATAAGGAGAATTACAGAGGAGATAAAGGCGTGCCAACAATTGAAGAGCGAAGATGACATTGCAAAAGTTGCTGAGGAAATGAGGGTACCAGTTTCTTTGCTGAAAGATGTTTTAGAAAAAGGTAAGTTGCCAGTAGTAAATTTTGCTGCAGGTGGTGTAGCAACGCCAGCCGATGCCGCATTGTTAATGCAGTTGGGTTGTGATGGTGTGTTTGTTGGCTCAGGAATTTTTAAATCATCTAATCCTGTAAGGTTGGCCACTGCAGTAGTAGAGGCTACCACTCACTTTGACAATCCCAGCAAATTGTTGGAAGTATCTAGTGACTTAGGAGAGTTAATGGGTGGTGTATCAATCGAATCTATTAGTCATGCTTCCAATGGAGTAAGACTTTCCGAAATTGGGTGGTGATTTCTTTGAACAGGTATTTTGAGCATTATAACACTTTTTCCCCCCTCAACTTTGTATTACTCGGTACACATTGTAAAATGATCTAATTATTAGATAAGCTTATGTATGCTGGATATTATTTACTAGAATACTTGATTGGGGTTCCCTTTTAGTTTGTTAGACAATCCCTCATACGAAAGATCTCCTAACTTTTCCAATTGATCATTTACATAGTTTTTATAAGAAAACTCGTCATTATTCAACAGTACCTCAGGGTCAAATATGATACCCTTTCCATGCAACCTCCATTTGTTAGTCCACTCGATAGCCGTTGATTTTTCATTTTGGCTTTTATTCACTTGAAGCCTTCTTAAAACATCATATATATCATTTGTGGGAGAATTGGTGCTTCCAGGGTAAAGCTCTGTTCTTCCATCGTTCAAATTTTGCAAGTTCATTAGGTATAAAAGGTAATCCGCTTGAAATATTGGATCTACAAGGTTATTTTTAACACTACCACACAACGCCAGTCCTAGCATTCTATTATGATCTGAAACGCGACCGGGAACACCGATTCCTGGAGTATCTATCAAGTATATTTCATTTCTTGATTCCGTATTCCGTGAAGTTACTCTAATAACCTCGCTTGTGGCTCTAGTAACACCAGCTTCTGCACCAGTTTTGGCTACTTTCTTAAATTTTCTTCCCATATTCCCTTGATTGTGAAAAATTGTCCTCAAGCTATTTATTAAAGTAGATTTTCCAACATTTGGCATGCCAGTAATCAATGCTCGGTATCCCATAGGTAGATATCCGCCATTTGTTTCTAGTTCGTAATTTTGCCATTCTAGTATTTTTAGTAGATTCCTGACGTCAGTTTTGTTTCGGCAATCCAGTAAAATAAACTTTTCTCCCAGCTCTTCATGCCAATTCTTTAACTTTCCTATATATGGCTTATTGCCGGGCATAAGATCCTTTCTAGTGTATACCACTAATTTCATCACATCGTGTTCCTTTCTTGCTATTCGATCGAAAACCACATTCCTTGTAGATAACGGGGCACGTATATCACGTAGTTCTATTATCATATTCATTTGAGGAAGCAACTTTTCAAATGTTTTAAGAGCTTTGACTTGGTGTCCCTTGAAATCAGTGAGAGGCATACTGTACTTTGGAAATTCATATCTTGGTGTGAAGGATGAAACGTTGGAAATTATTTTCCTAGTTCCTCTCACATTTATGTGCATTTCTGTATTTGATTTGGCTTTTTTGCATTCAGGTCTGAGTAATGAGCATTATCATTCGTTCTTTCTTCTCCTAATAACTAAACCAAATTGTTTCGAAAAGACAAAAATTGTGTACTTTTGACATGATGGTCCGTGTTCTTTGATCTGCGGCAAAATGAACCTACCATGTGGCAGAATTAAATATTTGATTCAAATATAAATAAGGCGAACGACGAGAGATTAAGATATTATATACAGGTAATACTATTGATTGTTTGTTCCACGGACTAGGAATTCTTCCAATGTGGAATTCTCCATTCCAGCGGTTTTTAATAACGCTTTAATGGAGTTGCATAACTCCGGAGTTACGTTAACATTTAAACGTCTGATCCATAGCAAATGACCATTATTTACGATTTTCGATATAACGTGACTATCACCGCTTTGATTGATAACATTTATAAATTCATTCCAGGGCCTTTTGTCCTGACCTTCCCCTTCCGTTGGTGTGATAGCTTCCCAGACTTGAAGTAGCTTATTCCAGTCTTTGATTTTGGCCAAGTTTTGCAATATTGAGACAATCATGCCTGAAGTCAACTTATCTCCAAATGTTTGGAAAATGTGGTCTATTGTCTCGTAGAGTGATCTCAATTTTACCCGTTCATCCGCGACCATGGAATTTAAAAGAAGGGATATTACCTCTTCATCGTAAACAACTGAGCCATCGTCCTCTGTTTGTAGACCTTTAAATAGGTTCAAAGCTCTGATAATCACCCTATTTTGCTTTACTAGGTTAAAGTATGAATGACTAGAATGCTGCGTTTTCAAAACCATTTCTAAAAGAGCGATTAGATCTTCCCTTATTAACTCTTGCCCCAACGATTTTTTTAAAAGTAGATAATCCTTGAGGAAAACACGATCTGAATAAAATTGTGGGTCTGCTTTGTTTAGAAGTATCGCATATTCTAGTCGTAGTGGCCAATATGCAGCCGATTGATTTATGGTTAAAAAAGTTGAATGTTCGTCAAATAAGGACTTCCATTGAACAACATCTACTTTCCTCTCTTGTCCTACCAAATCCTTTAAAGTATTTTTAACATGCTCCAAAGTACGTATATTGTGAGTTTCAGTACCACTACTACTCTGAATTATCTTATTGGCTCCTTTGAAGTCTTCCTTTTGTAGAAAGTATCTTAAATTACTTAGCCCGTTTGGGTTGATAGTTGAATACCTTCTCCTTTGCTGGGCCAGTCTTCTTAGGCCTAAAAGAATATTATTGTTGCTTGAAATTTCATTTACCCCTGAAATAGTAGGGACATTACCTGAATCTATATTTTGGAACTTAGATTTCTCATTTTCAGGTGCATACAGCTCTTCTAAATTCAATTCATTACGCCTTCTCTGTGTCAAAATATTTACAAAAATACCATCGACACGACAATCAATCATATACCAAGCCTCACTATTTAAGTCTTTTGCAGAGCATTCAGAGCTTCTACCTAATAGTTTACTAAGGTTGGATTTTCTTGCTAATCTTCTTTTTCTTCTACTTTCTTGTCGCTCATTAAAGTTTCCTTCAACGTATGCACTACTACAGAATTCGTGCTTCAAAAACTTGTTCAACTCTAAGAAACTTTTATGACAATGTTTGGTAGATCTTGCTGTACATATGACCATGAAGTCACCCAACTTATTAACGGCTGAAACAGAGTTTGGGCTTTTCTTCCGTAAATCGAAAACCAGGAAGTCATCCAGACCAAGTTTACCAGTTAGGAGGTCTGCTATTTTTCTTAATGAGTTTGGAGAGGTTTTAGGTATCTCCAATTCTTTGTTCATCGTGTGGTGGTTATTTTTCTTACCTTCCATTAGTTCCTTTTCATTGTCAACAATCCTGAGGTACCAAGGTGTTTCCAGAGGGGTAAAAGTAGACTTTTTGGATACACGACTTTGTTCATGACTGTCATTTTTGCCCTTTGTCGAGTAATAAACTGCTGTGATGTGACTATGAAGAAAATAAGGGCCCTTTTTGAATAATATGGTAAAAGGAATATTGGCCACGCCTATCCTCTTGCCATGGAAAGGTAGTAGACAGAATTTATTCATGTCAACAAACCTCAATTTTTGAATAAGCAGGCTATTACACTTAATCTTCACTTGGTGTCGATCTTTCTTAGTAGCTTAACTTGCTTTTTTTTTTTTTGGCTGAATGGTCCTCATTGTTTCTCTTTATCGGGATGAAAAGCATAATTATCAGAAGATTGCAAGTATATTAGAAGAGAGGTTAGAAAAAGATGTCAAGAAATACTAGTAAAAACAAATACCATTACTGTGTACTAGAGTACTATTTAAGAAAGACGGATTATTTCTAAAGTTACGATAGTTCGGATGATTGTGACCCCATTTCTAATAAAACCAATATTATCAGGTATATAGAAATGCTGCAGGATCTTTTCAAGCATATATGATACCACCAAAAAAGTGTAAAATCCCATATAATATAACGTTCTTCTATTTGTTTCGTACAGTTCGCTGATTGGTATTATTACATCAGGAATATTGTATGTTCGCTTCGTTAAAGTTTGATCGCTGTTTCCTATATGCGGCGTCTAATATATAGATGATGAGAATTTGACAAATAATGAGAATTGTTAGGATCCAATTATACTTAACAGCTATAATAATAGTACACAAAATATACTAAAAGTTCTCCTCGAGGATATAGGAACCCTCAAATGGAATCCATATTTCTACATAATAGTATTACGATTATTCTTCACTCTGTTTTACATGTTTCATTATCCTATTACATTATCAATCCTTGCATTTCAGCATCCTCTAACTTCGATGACAGCTTCTCATACCTTATGCCATCATCTAACACCGTATATCATAATATACTGGTAGTGTGACTACTAGTTGATAGACGATAGTTGATTTTTGATTTTTATTCCAACAGTCCTGATGATAAGTTACTGTCAAAGACATAATTATTATCAAAATATATGGTATTAGATGGACTGGTAAAAGTACAAAACTTCAGAAATTTGTCCGTGATAGTTTAATGGTCAGAATGGGCGCTTGTCGCGTGCCAGATCGGGGTTCAATTCCCCGTCGCGGAGATTTTTTTATCAGACCAGGTGGGTGTTGTTTGATCATCACAAAGTAGAATTCAGTGTCATTTTTAAAAACGTTACTTAATTTTACGATAATATGCTGCCAGAACAAGTTTAACAATACGCTTTTGGCAATTTGTTCTTGCTGCACTTGGAATTAAATAAGAGTCTTAGTAAACAGAATGTTGCTTTAGTTGTTCGTCAACAAAAACAAAGATAAAGGATGGAGGTAATCAAATAGCCCACATTAAGAAAAGTATACAACTGGGAATTTACTTTATAAAAATTACCGTTGCTACATTTTTTTATATTATTTATTGAATAGCTTGATATTTCAATTCTTCTTTGCAAAGTAATTGATAAGCATTCCATTTTTTACCAGGAGCCAAGGAAATAAAATCATGAACATGACCAGGTTCAATACATATCATTTGTTGGTAACCAGTTTTTGGTTCGAAATCGGCCATCCCTTGAGACTTCTCAATCCATGGATTCCAAACAACAGTGTCGGGCAAGTTGTATCTTTTTAGAGTGTGAATTTGAACGCCCTTGTCAACTATTTGAATGGCCCGTTCGGCGCTGACATTCTGATAAATTACATCGGTTTCTTGATTGAAGGTAACGACTGGGTGCTTGTCGACGTAGGATTCCTTCAACAGTTGGTCATAAAGTTTCATGCCAGCTAAATTAGAGACCATTGTTCCTTCAATATCTTCGATACGGAAGTATGTATGGAACAACCAGTTGAACTTTAATTCCTTGGAACTAGATGTGTTTTCTACTTCTATGGCAGTTTTCAAATAATCGGAGCCTAATTCAACAGTCAAAATCAAAAGATAATCCATTGGCCACAATTTGGTCAATTCTGGGTTAGCAATTTCTGGTTTCAAGCCAAATTGTACGGTCGGTGGGTTTTCCTTAGTTTGACCCAAAAACTCCCAAGTAGAATTTCTTGCAAGACCATGTTGAGGTAATTTACTCAAATGTTCATCGGTGCTATTTTTCCCGAATACAGGAAAGACCAAAGGTATACCACCTCTCACAGGTTTGCTACCATCCAATTTAGCAGCAGTAGACAACCACAACTGTTCTTCAGATTTCAATTTCCAAGAATAAACTGTAGCACCGTACTTTAGAATATGAACGCTGGTGGTCTCATCAGCTGGATGAGTCAAAACAACTTCTTTATCAGTTTCTTTGATAGGCATGGCTTTGTGTTTTAATCTTTCTTGGTTCAAGTTTTACCAAAGGCTTATAATGAACCTCAGAATCACCTCTTTATTCATTTCTAGGGACCTACTAAGTTTTCTTTCGGCGTGAAAAATAAAAGGCGCATTGGTGACCCCATTTGCGATACCTTTTTATGGAAAGACAGCTTGAAGAAAGACCTTGTTATCATTGACTGCGTCTAGCGAACGAGGACATCTACACACTATTTCTTCTGCTGCAATGATTGATGCCGTTTAGATGAATGGTCGGGACGTAACTTATGTTTTAAGAAGAAGGCACTTTTCCTGGTGCAATAGATGAATCTCGGTTTCAAGTTAACTATATAAATATGGGGTTGGCATTATATGTCATGCTTTATTATAATTAGGCATATAAAACTACATGGTTATGAAAGGCGCTGGCAGTAAAAGGGTTGTTTGTCAATGGCAAGAATTAATCATTCTCGCATTGAAATATATGTAGATCGAGGTGAACTGTTAGATGGTCCATCAGACATTTATTATTTTGACTTATGTATTTCCCTCTCAATTTTGTTATCAGTAATCGAGTCATGTGTACTTTAAAGTTCATATTCTCACGTTTTTCGCAAGATATTAGCCGCCAATAGCAACTCCGAATAATAAGAGCTATATAAAGGCCGTTGAAGCCCACGGAAAGAGAAAGAAAACTAATAGTTATTACAATATAGACCGTTGGTTTTTTCTTTCCCCCCTGGAGCAGCTGCGTATAGTTACTACCTAAGAAGTGGGCTAGAAGTTGGCTAGAAGTGTGCTACTTAATATATATCTTTGGATACATAGAAAGGAACCAGGAAAAAGGAAAATTATTTAGATGGCTTCCATAAGTTTATGATGGTTCAAACGGCAAAAAGCCTTTTGACTATTTTTCTTGGTTGAACTATCTTCTTATTAGGCCTACTACAACAATGCATCGAGCTAGGATAACAACTAGAATACTTTGGTTATGTATTGTATGGGTGTTCAGTGGCAAAATTTGAGAGTTGGGTTATTGATGGTCGGCCTATACAAACGAAAGACCTAGAGCAGCTCACAAGGAAGAAAGTGCTGGACAAACTTCCCTACCTGAAGAGAAAAATATCCGTTTTTTATATAGTTTCTGTAAGTGTGCACAGTGACTTCCTCATTAGAGCGATATAGATAATTTGAGACTTTATTTATTTTTTATTTTTGTTGGTTCTCATATTCAACCTTCCATTTATCTAAGTTGAACCATTAAACATTCCCTTTTTTACTTTGCTAATTTCATCATACCCATTGATCAACTATAAGTGAAACTTGGGAATCTTCCATTATACAAAGGTGAGGTCCCTATTTGTTGCATTTTTCAATTCATTTCCCTGGGAGTTTTTGTTTGTTTTTGCTATATTAACATATCATAACAGCGTATAGAACGTAATTTGAAATATTCAAAACAAAGAAAAGGTAAAGAAATGAGAGACTCTAATCATCGATCATTAACGTCGAACAAGCCTATAGTAACAATAACATCTACTGTCTATGACCGAAGGGCATTGGATATCAACTCTAGTATTCCGTTAATAAACTCACTAAACTACTTAACATATCTAACCTCTAATTCATCAAAAGTTAGGGAAACGGTAGCTAACGACGGTGCTCTCGAAAGATTAGTCTCAATATTGAGGAGTTGTCATTTAAGTTTGTTTGAGTTGCTGGATTTGGATTTAGAAAATTTTAATGAGCACGAAAACATAAAGGATCTATGGAAGGAGAAAAGACTAGCACTATGCGCTTGGAAATGGACTTTAACATTTCAGTGCTTAGTATTGACAGGTACTAGAGGGACAGAACAAATTCGTAAAAAAGTGGTAATGTCTGGGGTCTTATCTGTGCTGGTCACAGTATTGGATAACTATTTACTATATCATAAAAATTACGACTTCATCAAAGATCAAACAATGACCTTTGACTTCAAAGGGATAACCACGGAGACAATGTATAAATTCATGAGAAAAGATGAGAATGAAACATATCAGCAGTATATAGAGTTCATTACAGGTCAGGATAAATTGAAGTTGTCAACTGACAAAAATTTTCTAAACGAACGATTAGTGGCACCGTCTATGACAATTCCAACTGATTTTAGTGATATATGGGGCCGGTTTGCAGACCTAGCTAGCAATTTTGAACCTGACCAGGAAAGACACGACGACGACATTGATATTGATAGTGAAGTAGAAAGTGAAAATTTTGATGCACATAAGAATTTCTTTTCGCAACCAGACATTAATAGACCTACAATTTCCACTCCACGTGAATTTTTTCTCGGAAGAATTGTCCCCAAACAAGACGACGTTATATGGTCGCTTCAGTTATTAGCTTTTGTTTCGAAGTATACATATATGAAATCAACCCTTCAAAATGTTGAGCTGGTTGAATCCCTATCGTTCAGAAGTATGGCTTACAAAATTAAACAGAGAATCTCAGAAGAGAATGACTTAGAAGAACAAGAAAGAGACGTAACTGTAAAATTGTCTTCATTATATCCTTATTTATCGAAAAATCCTGAAAACAATTCCAAAGTTAAGGCACTAGATACTAGCAAAATGGATCCATTTTTCAAAGAATTAGAAGAACTCTCAAACAGATGTCAACAAGAAGAACAAAATGAAATATGTAATAACCACTGTCCCGTTCTTAATTTGTTTGAGCGCTACCGTGTACCGAAACCTAGCGACGACAATGCCTATGGCAAAGACAAGGAAAGAATTAATTTAAGGAAGAAAATATCTGATAACTTTGAAAGGCGCTGGAGCTACGATAAAATGAAAAAGGAATTAACAAATATTGTTTACAAAAACAAGGTACTAACAAATGTTGTAAACATCTTCCCCTTAGTCGAAAAATATACAGTGAGCGCAGAAAATACACATGATGTTATATATTGGAGTTCTGTCATCATGAGAAATTCATGTCGAAAAAATGAGATCTTAGGTGTGCGTCAGTGTGCCAATTTTTCGTGCGGAAAATGGGAAGATTTTCCAAGACAATTTGCAAAATGTCGTCGATGCAAAAGAACGAAATATTGCTCACGAAAGTGTCAATTAAAAGCATGGGGATATCATAGGTATTGGTGTCACGAAGTTGGATCAAGTCATATGAGATCCACGAATACTACCACAGGTGTCAATACCCCAAATGAGCCTAGTTCTTTAAATGCCACTGCTACTACAGCAGCTGATGTTTCGAATTCTACCAGTACGTTCACTCCTAATATATCCACCACCGTACCTGATGAAATAAGCAATAGGGATGAAAATAGCATACCTGAGTAAAGTACAAGGGGATTTCGATGACCTAGGTTTAACAAGATCATGAAATATTCATTAACGGAGTTTTTTGTTTTCGCTTTTTTTATTTTTTGTTCCTAATTTTTTTTTTTTTTACATTTTATTAGCTATACACTTGGCGCAAGGATATTTTATATACCGGATATAATAAATAATTAAAAGACTACTAATTAAAAATGATGTAATATGGTAATAGGTATGGAAGAATCAGGGAGTTTTCAGAATGTTCTTTGCCCTCTCTTGGGCTTTCTAGTTTTGCACTTTTACTTATTCATCTCCTGTAACCGAAACTGAAATGGGGGGGTTTGGAAAGTTGTACAATGACATAGCTGTTTTCTTTTTTTTAAATATTGAAGGAACGCTTTCATGTATTTTTTCAAACAATGAGTGATTCTTCTCATTATATTTTTGAATGGTGGAAAAGAAGGACCATTTGAGAATCATCAGGTACATAGCAAAGAAGCTAAAATTTGGCCACAACGTATCACTAAATTCAATGGTGGCATTTTCATGTACTTGCCATAGCATATAGTCTGAGAGCCTCCTATGCCCACTTGTTCTGATTAATAATTCACATTTATTGGAATGGAAACCCATGTACATTTTATTAGTAAATTTTCTTATATTAATCCTTGGTGATTTATTTTCCAAATGGTCTTCAACTGAATCACGAATAGTATGTAACATATCATTTCTTGAAGTGTAAGGAAAACATATAAATAAAGTGAAATCGTCTCCATCCTGTGTGATTTCTTCCACCTTTTTAATTTTTTTTCTCATTTCTGGAGATAGTAAAGATTGATCACCTACTATTCTTATTTTAGATCCGTATAAGGGATCCTTATAGTCCTTGGCTCTTTTTGCGAATTCATCAAGCTTTACCGTAAACAAATTCATTAGCGTATCTACTTCTTCTTTTGGTCTATTAAAATTTTCAATAGAAAATGCATAGGCGGAAACACATTTTACACCCAATCTTTTGCAGATATACAGTAGTGTTAGTAATGTTAACCCACCAGCTTCATGGCCTTTTTTTACTGGTAGCCTTCTTGACTTGGCATATCTCCGGTTACCATCCATGATAAAGGAGACATGTTCAGGCACTGGCCCTACCCTTAATGCTTTTATCAAAATATTCTGAAGATTTACATAAAACCATGAAAACAAGCTTAATGACATAACCCACGCAAATACTCTCTGAAATATACTTTTCACTGCGAAGCACATCTGTTCTTTGGTTTCTACCAAAAGCCTTTTTAGGGCTACAAACTGAATCTGAATAATACTGGGCATTTTCATTATGGTCAACAGAAACGTCCTATGTTTGAAAGGCAGCCTGTTCTTTATAAGTTGATAAATTGAGAAAAGTGCACCAAATCTTAATCTACTCTGTGTGTATTTTTAGGTCCCTTAAATAACAGAAAAAGTATAGCTTTAGCCGCCGAGGTCCACTCAGTTTGGAGTAGTTACCCTTAACAGGCACTCACTCCGTTTTGTTCTTTCGAAGAGATACGTTATAGTATATCGGCAACAAATGATAGGCTCATTGTTAGCGTTCATTAATTATTAGATTAAAATTTATTTAAGTGTATCGTGTTTCTTTACTTTATGTACGAAGATTAATATGCATTTAAAGGTATCATCCACGGAAAAAAAATACTCCATCAGCGTTAGCGGAAGTTATTAACTACTGTACCGCAGTCTACGCAATAATAGTTTCTATCTTGTTGGTCATTAGCACCAGAAAAAGCCTCAAACCTTGAACCGCTACAAACATTGCAACGGATAGGTAAATTCATTGCGCTCGTTGGAGTGGTAGGCCCATGTGCATTGGAGAAAATAGATGACATGCTTTCCCTTGGTGTTCTTGGCTGTGCATTACTGCCGAGTGTTTTTAGTGAGGTACTGCTTTTGGGACATATATTAGAGTATCCACGTCCCGTTGCATAGCCTTTTCCAGTATTAGTATACGCCGCTGCCGGTTGGCCAGCCAAGTTTGATTTCGCTCTCGAGTTGAAGCTTCGACTCAAAGAATGCAAAGAATCAGAACTGTTAAACCTTCTCCGAACCTCTCTATTGTATTCTTCTAGTTTAAGTAACACGCGCTTTCTTATAACAGAGGGCATATCTGCTCTAAACACACGAATAGTCCCTACGTTATCAGTACTGATCAATATCGTTCCAATTGCGTCAACAACATCTGGGATAGCACTGGTGGCGGAAGCATTAGAAATCGAGCCTGGTTTAGAATTGTAGCCCAAAGACGACTCTACATCTGACATTATGCCATCGTCGTTACTCCGACTCAAAACATCGAAACTATCGGATGTCTGAAAAAACTCTAGAGATAGCTCGCAGATAACATCGTTAGACAAAGATAATGTTTTCGAAGTTTCTGGCGGTGCAATGCTAACACAAGTAACAGGGGCATTGTGTGCATGAAAAGAAATGTAATCCGTATTTTTGATATAATGATCGTTGCTATGATGAGGCAAGGGAAGTAAGTTAGTAAGTTTTAAATGATGATGTGGTTTTTCTTCGTTATTCTGGCTGGAAGACCTACTCATTGATTTACTAAATATGCTTCTCAAACTTCCGGACCGAGCCAATCCCTTTGGTTTCCTTTTAGGTTCGTCTTGATCATTCTCTCTATCCGAAGACTTTAACCTCCAGCCGTAAACCCAATGGTCATCACTACTATTTACAACGATTGGCTGACCATGCCAGATGGACAATTGCGCCTTGTGTTGGGAAGATCCGCTATGGAAGCCTTTCAATACCTCTAGAAGCTTCCTCTGTTCTAAGTCAAAAATTCTTATCCTCGAATCATTCGATGTAACTACTAAGCGGAAAGAATTGTCCAGTTGAGATCTAAAAGCTTGCAAACCCGTCACACGTGGACCATGACGAATTTTTGAGTCAGTTTCCGTGACCATGACGTGAGCGTTTTGTTCTTGTGTTTGTCTATCAGCTACGTGAAATGAAGAAACTGGAGTGAGACCTCTGGTCATCAGAATATGAACGTATCCATTAAATGTTCCTATTATAGTGTGTTTTCCCTCCTCAGGGGATAATGTAACAGATGTTATTAAGTCTTGACAATCGTACTCAAAGCTAACTTCATCATCCAGTATAGACCATAACCTGCATTTGTGATCCAGACAGCCGCTAATGAAAAATCTATCGTCGGTGGGGTGAAATTCCACACAAGTGACAAAATCAGGATGTATGAATGTCTTAAGTGAATTTTTCCTATCGGGATGCCATAGTTTTACTGTCTTATCCATCGATGCTGACAAAATAAAATTATTTTTAGACCAATTTATATCCAGAACATCTTGCACGTGTTCTTTATACAGTCGCAAAGGCGTTGGGTGAAAGACAGGCGCATACAAATTCAATAATTTTTCCTTCTCTTCGTATTTCTCTGTAGCAGAATCCAAAAATTGTTTTTCTTTTGGATTGTTCAATGAACTGACCTGCTGTTTGATCCGCATCGACTTGGCTCGTGCCTCTTTATTTGATTCCGCACTCGAGTCCAATTCGGCTCTTTCAACTGGAGAGCCAATAACTTTCCATATTCTTATTTTACCATCTTTGCTACCAGTGGCCATAAATTTTCCATCGCGGCTAAACTTTGTACTCCATATAGCTTTAGAGGTTGGTTCAGATGATTTGGAAGTGGAGGTAACCGTTTCACCTTCGTAGGCCATTAGTTCTTGCGCGAGAAACAATCTTCTAAATTGTTTCAGGTTTTTCCGACGTTTCAACATTTTAATGTATTTTGGCTCTCTCAAATAGTTTTCAAATTGCTCTGTATCAATGGAATTGAAAGGGTAAAACTCATTGACCCTAAGATTCGAATTTAAAGTATTGCCTCTCTGTAAATGTTCCTTTAGTCTCATAAATGAATCAGTGGCGTTGCCGTTGTTACTATATTTTAATTTGTCATTTGTATTATTAGTTTTTGTCATTCTGAACTTCAATGGCTCGATATCTGCAGAATATTCAAGATTTAGTTTGCTTTTACTTTTACTTTCACCGGAACTGGACTCGCCGTCGAAGCTCTCTTGATGCGACCGACTCTCCTCTTCAAATCCAGTGGTATTCGAGGAATTGCTGAATTCAGAATGTACCTTGCTTATACTTGTTTTATCCTCCGCCATATTCGTCATATTTCTAATTCTCGTACTATATTATACGCCACTACCGTATACAATATGCCAAGAGCTCAGCAACTGCTTTCTATTCTTTTTCTTTGATTGTCTTTGTTCCTCTTTTCCCTCTTTCTTTTCCTCCTCTGTTTAACAAGTTGGAGAGAGTTGCAGTCTTGTTCCCTATACGGTCCAGCTGTGACTTGTACGAACGCGTATTGTATCCCAGGAAGAAATAATGATGTAACTCGCTTACGAAGCTTAAGAAAGGGCAAAAAAAATGTGTCCCCCCTAACTGCGAAAGTGAAAAAAAAAAAAATTAATGCGTTGAATTTACACAGTTCTATGTATAATTAACTGCTACGATAGAAACTGGACAGTAGTAAGAAAGATTGGACTAGGCATCACCCAGACTTTACTTTTTCGGCATACATATCTATTTATATATAGTTTAATACGTAAATACAAATATATATATACTGTAAATTTTAATCATTAAGCTTTTCTTTTTTTTTTGTTCACGCTTTCACCCTGTGAGGCGAATGAGGTTAGCTTTTTCCCTTTACGGGACTAGGTAAGGCTCCCCATGGCTGAGCCCGCGCAAGGAAATCCAGGATCATCCGCGGAAGAAATAAGCTGCTCCCGGCCCAGACTATGTAAGAAAAGTGGCAACAGACAGAAAAGCGAATCTTTCCTTTCAGGCAATGCAAGGGTCCTTTGCCGTTTGGCGAATTCCGGTAACCTCGACTTGCGCCCCGCGGGCTTCGCTTTGACATCCGCGGGTATAAGCGTCCGTCCTTCGGCCGACAACAGGTCGGTCTTTGATCTCAATTCCGTAGACGGAAGAATTCTGATAATGCTGTAAAAGAAATGAATAAGCAACATAAGTCGTGTGAGAGTTGCTAAAAGAAGAGCGCAGCCTCTGCGGACCATTCTATTTTCTGTAGTTCTTCTTGTCCCCGTTAACCACAATAGTAACGGAGTGCGTATCGCAATCTACTTGAACTATCCATTTTTGAAAATTGCAACCTCTTGCGGCTATAGCTATAAATTCCGTCCGGCTCGGCTCGGCTTGCTTCGGCTTGCTTCTAACTAATGCTTCTCCCCTGCGAAGGAGAATCACCCAACTGTTCGTCACCAATGTACGTCCACCCACCAAACTGCTTTTGAATACTTGCACTTAAGTACTCGTCCACTACACTATCGATCGGTTTTTCCTTAGTGAACTCTTGATCAAAATTTGCAGTATCTATTTCACTCTTTACAATTGGCTTGTAAGGCGGAATATAGCCCTTCAAAAGTAGCTTTTTCCATGAGATGTCTTTAAAGAAAGGATGGTTACGAATTTCATCTGTACCGTTAACGCCGAGTCTTCTGCTTGGGTCTCTGCTTAAGAGGCCAATTAATAGGTCTTTTGCCGCAGGGTCAAATCCATCAGGAAATAGTAGCGGTTGCTGCAGAATTTTCTTGTACATAACAGGAACGTTCTCATCATAGTATGGTGGCAGCCCTGTCATCATCTCATACAGTAAGATACCTAATGTCCACCAGTCAACTGTTTTAGTATAGCCCTGCCCCAACAAGATTTCTGGTGCCAAATATTCGGGAGTACCACAGAAAGTGTCTGTTTTGTCATTATCCTTCATGTTCAGCTTGCAAAGCCCAAAATCACACAGTGCAATATGTCCTTGGTAATCCAATAGAATGTTTTCAGGCTTTAGGTCACGATAAATGACGTCAAGTTTGTGTAATGAATCGAGAGCACATAATAGTTCTGCAATATAAAAACGGGAGCGTGCTAGACTGAATCGTCCCTCGTGTTGTAAATGGTAGAACAGTTCACCGCCATTAATGAAAGCTAATACTAGGTACAACTTCTCCGGAGATTGGAATGAGAACTTCAACGGAACAATAAAGGGGCAGTCAACTCTTGCTAGGACAGTCCTCTCCGCTAAAGTATGTGTCACTTCACATTTCGATACAATATATGCTTTTCTCAGAGCCTTCAAAGCGTAAATCTTTTGGGTATCTTTTTTCCTTACTTGCATCACTTTGCCGAACGAACCCCTCCCGATAACCTTCAATAGATCAAAGTCATCAATGGAGAGAGGCTTGTTCTTAGAAGGTTTGTAGTCCACCGTGATATTTAATTTACCATATCCCCTTTCTAAAGAAATCCAATGGTGATTGTATAGTCTTATTTGGGCTGCAGAATCGATTTTTAAATTCAAAGGTAAATGGAAGGAGTCCAAATGGATATCCTGATTTGTATTGATTTTTTTTAAAATCTCCTTCAGTACTTCGTCCTGCTCGCCAATCTCCTGTTGCCAGTTTTTAGAGGGTAAAAGTAGGGATGGAATCCTTGCAAAGACATCGATTTTTAAAAATGGTAATTTTCTTGTTACATCAAATGTCGATATTTTGTTAAACACTGGTTGCTCCATCGTTCCCATATCTGGACTAATAGTAGTAATAGAATTATCAAATTCAATTGTAAAATAAAGTAATGGGCTTGAATTTGTTGACCCAGGTAACAATATAGAGGAAGGAATGAATTTAGTGGCAAAAGCTCTATCTATCAAGCCTTCCCCTGCTGAATCTTGATCCACTCTCTTGTATCGTGGTAGCTGCCGCATTATGGCTGCAACTTCGGAAGCGTCATTGGATGATGAAGTAAGGATGCCGGAACTTAGTAGTTTTTGTAAAATAGTAGAGTTAGAGGTGATAGGGAAGGGAAGAGTAAAATCTTTACCAGAATACACCTTCACTGTCATTAGTCCGGATTCCGAACTCGGTCCCTGCGTCTCAGTAGACGACTGACTAGCTTTCCTTTCGGAAGCCTTAGAATTGTCATTTCCTATCCCCGATGGATTCTTGAAGGATGCATCATTACGTAATTTTGGAGAACTTAAGGAACTTGGGAGAGTCTCATTTGTATTGATCTTTCTTATATGGTGTTCGTGTTCATGATTATGATTCTTCGGGCTACCATCGTGATGTTTTTCTCCATGGTGGAAATGAAACAGGCCATTACCCCACGATTTTTCATTTTCATCTTCACTACTCCCATCATCTTCTTTGGACCTTCCTAACTTAAACTTGGATATTCGCCAGGAATGCATGTTACTATATGTATATTTGTATACGCGATAATTTGACCCAGTTGAACAATTCTGGTTTAGGAGCACTTTGGCTGAATTTTATCATTTTATTTATAAATCTAAGGATGACGGCCATTTTACAGATTTCTCGAGGGAAATATAATAAAAAACTCGGGGTAGGTAATCTGAATTCGGGGATACGCTAATTTGGGAAAAATTCGTGAATTAGATATAATTAGAAACAGCACTTATGAAGAAGATACTGCGATTAACCAAAATATTCTCCTCCTTATGAAAAAAAAAAAAAAAAGACTCAGAAACCTATGCAATCGTTTGCTAATATGTCGAAATATGGATCTATTAAGTATATAAAGTATGTGTTCAAAAAATTGAAATTTTCTTCTTTACCGTTAATATTCATTGAAAAAGGTGAAAATCATTAAGCCATTAGTAAATCATTCGTTTTAAGTACGAACCGTTGGTTCTTCAGTTCCTAAAACTTGTTTAAAGTTCAAGAACTTGATGACCGAGTTAATAATTGGCTTCAAGTATTCTTCAGCTGTCTTTTGGTATTGTGATTTATCATCGCAGTATTTTTCAATGTACAATCTAATGGTAGCACCTGAAGAACCTGTACCTGACAATCTTAGAACGAATCTTGCACCATTGGAAAGCTTGACATATAAACCTTGATGGTCAGAAACAGAACCGTCCAAATCTGTGTATGAAAAATCACCACAATCGGTGACCTTAAGAGACTCATCGGCTGGGAAGGCGGAATTAACAACACCCGATTTGGTAACATATGCTCTCAATTGATCGACAATCTTGTTAGCTTTTTCTGTTTCAACTTTTTCAAAATCATAACGAGTGAAGAAAGTACGGCCGTACTTTGCCCAGAATTCATTCTGTATCGTCTTAATAGAAGCTTCGTTCTCCGGATGATGCTTGTTGTAAATGGCCAAGATGTTCAACCACGCCATAATGGCCCAAACACCGTCCTTTTCCCTTACGTGGTTGGAACCAGTACCAAACGATTCTTCACCACAGATAGATAATTTTTTAGCGTCGAACAAAGCACAGAAAAATTTCCAGCCAGTTGGGACCTCATAACAGTTTAGACCATGGGCCTTGGCAACACGGTCTATGGCTCCTGAGGTAGGGAATGAACGGGCCAGACCATATATACCTTGCTTGGCGAAATATGGGATTTCAGCTGCATATTCGGCAATAATTGCGACGGAGTCACCTGGAGAAACGAAAGATGGGCCGTAACCGTAAATCATATTTCTATCACCATCACCATCGGATGCAGCACCAAACTCAATCTTTTCACGATCTACTCTTTTCACTAACGAACTGGCATAAGTTAAGTTTGGATCTGGATGCATACCACCAAAATCCGGAGAAGGATGCCAGTTTTGTAAAACCTCATCCGCCGGTAAACCAAATTCATCAACGAAAATAGCCTTACCGTATGGTCCAGTTACACCGTTCATACTGTCAAACAGTAACTTCCAATTCTTAGTAGAACGTTGATTATCGATGAATTTCTTGATTAAGTCGAAATCGAAGATTTCCTTCAAGAAGTTGACATAATCTTTTGTAATATCGATAATGTCAACGAGTAATGGACCGTATTTCTTGTTCTTGCCTATCGTACCCAAGTCTAGTTCTGGGAAGTCTTTGATAATCTTATAGCTGGTAAGCTTTTTGGAAATCTCCCAAATAGCATTTGTGACGGATTCAGGAGCAGGACCCCCATTGGATAAGTTATACTTAATACCCATGTCATTTTCTGGACCACCTGGATTATGTGAGGCGGTTAAGATAATACCACCAGTACATTTTTCCTCGTAGGTTCTCATGATGTGAGAAGCGGCTGGCGTAGACAGAAGACCATGCTGGCCAATAACTAACTTTTTAATACCGTTGGCAGCACCGATAGCGGCAATCTTATGAAGAATGACATCATTGTAGTAACGCCCATCACCACCGACAACAAGAGTGGCACCTTTAGAACCCTCTGGAATAGCTTCCATGATCGATTGAATGAAATTTTCTGTGTAGTTAGGTTCGTCTTTAAACACCTTTGTCTTCTTACGCAAACCAGAGGTACCAGGCTTTTGGTCTTCATATGGTTTGGTGGGAACCGTTTCAATTTGAAATGACATGTTATGTTAACTTTTGTTACTTTTTTTACTGAGAAAGATTGGTTGATCTTCTTCTTATTATCCTATTGTTCAAGCAACGCTGAAGAAAGACATGGAACACTATCTTCGAAAATGAAACAATATTAACGGTACCTTTTTATATTTCCCACATTGTTCGGGCGGCAGTCATCCAGATTCTGAAAGAATCAACTATTTCTTTTACACTTTTCAACCCCTGTTTGTTCCTGGAACTGCACATAACAAAAGTATAACGTCCCCTTTCACGTAAGTTCCCCACGAAAAAAGTAGTGCGCGACACCACCCCTTTTCGTGAGCTCCGCGCTTCTCTTCACCGAGCCTAAGTTGGGCCTCTCCCCCCTAGAAAGAACAAGTTGGCCCTGTTGTCCTTAGCTCGCAAGCTCAGGGGCAGCAGCGTGTGTTGAGATTAGAGAACCGCTCGACCTCAACGGATGATAGTATGATTTTAGTACATACAGGGAACGTCCTCTACCCACGTTTTATTGTTGTTGCATTTACTTTTGAACAGCGACAGGGGGGAAGGTGTAAAGGAGGAAAAGCAACCTGCATGGCTAGTGTTCAAAGTTACAAGGTAACAATGCAAATCAGTAGTATGACAATTATTTACCCGCTATTTATTTTTTTTTCTCTTTAACTGTGGTGACGAAAACATAACTCAAAGGATGTTAGACCCTTTTTAATTATTGCTATTGTTTGGACTTCCCCTACTGTGTTGTTCACCGCGCTTCAATAGCGTTTCTAGGTCCGGGATCTTTTCCCTCTCAAGCTCAGTTTTTAGTTCGGAGTCGAGTTTTAATTTGTCTACTTTCTTGATGCCGAGCACTTCAACCAATTTTGTGCTATCAAATTTCTTGTGCGTGTAAGGACTTATTTTGTTTTTCAATGAGTCAGGAAGCTCTGGGATTTCAAATTCCCTGGAATCATTGATCATCAGTTGGTGAATCCATTCCAGTAGCACCTGTTGTTGCCTGTAGACAAAAACCGTGGGTATTCTAAGAGGATCCTTTTTGTTTTCCTCTTGGTCTTTATTTAAAGAGGGAAGTGGGAGAGTGGTGTCTGTTGTTACTTCGCCTATGGGTTGATAGTAGTTGCCTAACGGAATCTCTGGTAGCTCATCTGTATCCATTGAATCTACAAATTGTTCCATAAGCTCATCGATTTGATGCCCGTCTGTTTCCTTTTTCAGCGGTACCCCGGATGTAGTTGTTCGATCCAGAAGTTTTGGAAAATCAGTTACCCTCTCGTCTTCCGCGAATGGTAATCTACACAAGGTAAGGCTCTTAACAAACTTCTTCTCGGAATTAATGTTACTGTGCTCAATTAGAACGGGACACAATGCACACATATTCACTTCACTGTCTTTCTTGCTCACATATCTTGCAACAGCAATTTTTCTATTTTCTAGCATAACATCCACTAGAGCACTGAAAGCCATTAAGTCAGATTGACAGCCAAGTCTTGTGTCGGCGGTAATGAAGGAGGATTCCGACGTCAAAAAGTACCTTGGAAGAGCTTCTCTATTCAAAAATCCTCTTAAATCCAAGCCTGGAAAAGATTCATATACAGTTTGATCGACTAGAACGGACGGTAGCACTACGTAGTCTGCACCATAACGGTATGCCTTCGTTACAGAGTCTTTGGAGATGGTCACGGGAATGTATGACGATCCAGACTGGTCATCTTCACTGACATTTTTCTTATTTCCTTCGTTGTGAATTTCATATTCGATTATGGATTTGACCCCCACATACCTTTCTTTCTTCTGGGAGTCTTCCACCTCAACAGCGGTTTTCCTATTTAAGCCTGAAACTGCTTTCGTAGCAGGAAAAGCCTCTACCTTGATACATAAGCAATTTTCATCTTGCATGCTGCCGCTAGGATTCGATGTTTGTGTTGATAATATATCTGCCCCTAACCTAAGCTCGCCTGAGAATACTCTTACTGGCTTAACGACAGATGTTGCTGGGGAAGTGATTTCAACAAGAAGTTCATTCATATTGTAGATTCTTGAATTCGGTATCGCTTCGACCAACTTTAACCAGTTCGATTTTTTCCTCTCCTCTTGAGTGTCTTTACCGCAATCAATCAAAATGATTCTTGTGCTTAATTCTTCCGTTAGCAGGTCTATTTCTTCATCAGTAATATCCAGATCATCTAAATTGTCTGTAAATACAACAATTTGTTTTAGAATTTTTCTTGCTTGAAATTGTTGTTTAATATCTAATGAGACGACCAACAGACATTGAATCATTGATTGTAAGCCTTCATTCGAACTATCATGACTGTGCTGATCACAATATTGTTTCAGGCGTTTTATAAACCCAATGGTGGCCGTCGTGGTAACAGGAGCCAAAAAGGATTGTATTTGGAACACATTTGGTATTTCCTGGGAATTCTCAGATACGGGACAATTAGCGAGATAACAGCTTATCCAATCTGTTTTTCTACTTTTTTTAGATTTGTTTAATAGAGTGTACTCTAGATATGCCATAGATTTGGAAACATTATTATTTTTCATCATTGATGGTGAAACATCCACGATGAAAGTTGTTGACTCACTTGACATTATTATGGTGTGAGATATATTATTTGTGCATATGTCCTGCACTCTCGTTAATTAGGTTTTCTTCTCTTGATGATGCCCTTTTTTTTTATTCATTTTTTTGCATGACAACAAATGCCCTGACGGACATGCGGTAATCTAGTTGAAAAAATAGTCAAATTGTGTCGACACTGTAAAAAGGTACTTCCGCTAATAGACTACAAACATTACTCCAAGACCAGAAACAGAAATACGTTACAATAGTGTTGTCGAATCCTGGCAATGGTAAATTGTTTTTAACGCCCTCCAACTGCTAATCTTTGGTTGACGGTACATTCATCTATTATAAGAACTAAATATATAGATTAACTAGAAAAGGCCAGATGTCTTAAGTGTATATATTTTGAATGAGAATTATGTATGCAGCATATTTACTTGAATCTTCAAAAAAAGAAGCCCTGTAGGGGGCTCGAACCCCTAACCTTATGATTAAGAGTCATACGCGCTA
>ERZ794946.9-NODE-9-length-180738-cov-10.169407_pt1 | contig 180738 bp, 276 predicted proteins | sample MGYA00433072_ERZ794946 | MGnify/ENA primary metagenome ERZ794946 (study PRJEB30137, sample SAMN04331413) | food metagenome | isolation source: Y3 must sample point D1 replicate A | place: Australia: South Australia | collected 2014 ...
GCGCCCTTAGCTCAGTTGGATAGAGCACCGGCCTTCTAAGCCGTAGGTCATAGGTTCGAATCCTATAGGGCGTACCAGAATCACGAAACCTTAGCGGGGAGTAGTTATGTATGGAATAATACTGGAGCGGCAGTACCATATGAAACCTTTAAGGGCTTCCGAACATAGTAACTTAGCGGTTACAACGAGATATCTGTCACTGTCTCACATATCAATCCCCATTATGTTATCTGAGCTATTATATAGCCCATAACTAAAATCAGAGAGAAAATAAATGAAATATTTAACACCTTTGTATCTTTCTATGATGTACGCTTTTGTAGATTGTTCGAGAGAGAAATTAAAAAATATTCCTAAATATGGTATGTCAGATATAGGAATTTATCAAGAATACCGAACATTAAACCTAAATGGTGGACGTCAAACTGGAAAAAGTACGGCAGTAAATCAGTTTGTTAATGAATGGATTTCGGAAGGTAATGATGTTGTTTATATAGTAAACAATTATAATTCTATCAAGAAAACAAAAAGAAATATAAACGCTAAAGAGGATGATTCTGGTAAAGTGCTATTCACAACTCTAAGAACATTCTTAAGCGATTCTGGTTCTTATCCCTTTCGTGGTCAATCTATGAAGAACTGTTTGGTTGTTGTGGATGAACCTTGTACAAAACTACCAGAATTATATAAGCTATACAAAGCATACGAAGATAACATCAAACCTTGTACTATGCATATGGATAAAGAAACTGAACATCCATTATTTTTTGTATTAGGAATACAGTAATATTAAATGCGACCATCGTATAATGGTAATATAACAGATTTCCACTCTGTTGATGAGGATTCGATTTCCTCTGGTCGCTCCAATTTACAGCCTCGGGATTTATTTCTCGGGGCTTTTTTGTATCTATACCTTTATAAATACTTTAGAATTATTAATATTTTTAAGGAAAATATAAATGACAGAACTGTACGGTCACGATGGTAGAGGACATTTTTATGGCGAGTCTTTAATAGACCCAGACGAAACACCTGAACTGGTTATCCCATTTACAGATATCCTAACCAAAGAGAGCACTTTGGAGCCAGATAAATTAGATGGGTCTACGACATACGGTTTAGATTTTATAACATCAAAAGACAGGGATGATGCATTAGAAAAACTTGATATTACTGAAGCTATGTTATCTCCAGGAAAACAAGGGCCACAGGGAGTCCCAGGGCCGGTAGGCCCAGCAGGTCTAACGTGGCGCTCTGTATACGATTCTGAGGTGGTTTATAATAAAGATGATGCTGTTGGGTATCAAGGGGCATCTTATTACTGCTTGATTGATTCTACGAAGGATATAGCCCCATTACCTGTAAACGAGAACTGGGCATTATTGGCTTCTCAAGGTGCTCAAGGGCAAAAAGGCGATACCGGAGATACAGGTCTTAGGGGTGCAACTGGTGCTCAGGGTATCCAAGGAGAGAAGGGGGATAAAGGCGACACCGGTTCTCAAGGTATTCAGGGTCAAACAGGGCCACAGGGAGTATCTGGTGTATTTGATGTTACTACCCTAACAGATTCTGATGTCAAGGATTTATATGATAAATTAACACCTCTAGTTCCAAAAACAAGTTGGGTTAGTCAGATAAAAGTCCCAGGGCCTTATAATACTTCAAACAATACTGTTATAAAAATTGGAGATTCTAACCTACAGTTAAACTTTACACCAACAGCAACATATGCAGTTAAAATAGACATGGCATTAATAGATCCTTCTGGTCAAACTACATATGATGTTAAACGTTCTACTCAATATGATGGTGGAATAGAAGGAAATACACTAAGCAATTATACCTTTACAACAGCCTGGTATAATATAGACGCAGTTACATATACTGGGATGAGAGAATCTGACTGGATATCTGTATACGATAGAACCTCAAATACATGGTGGAGATGTTATCTTAATATTGCTGGTACTTGGAATACTGGTGATTCTGTATACATACTTCTTGAGGTCAAGAAAATGGTGGTAGGATAATGAGTGATGTTTATTTAAAGGGAACAGATTATATAATATCGGGACAAACTACAACTTTTGAGGTCATGAATTATGTTTCCAACGGGATGCTTACTGTGTCTTGGTTTAAAAATGGGGTATGGTTTGCCGATACTTCGAAGCAAACAAATCCTTTAGAATTTACTCTGTATAATGCAGAAGCTCCAGCAGCAGGTACATATTATGCTTCTATATTTGATGGGACAGGAACAACAAAAACTGATAGTATAACATTAGAAGTTGGTACTGAATATAGAATACCAACTGTTAGTGTTGCGATGTCTAGGGATTTTGTTGGAGGTATTGGACAGACCTTAACTATAAATCCAGTATGTACGGTGGTTCCTTCATCATGTTCTCATAGTTGTAGCTGGAGTAAAGATGGTCAGTTGGTGTCAGAAACAAATTCACTTAATTTAGTTATTGAAGATGACTCTGATTTTGGTACATATGAACATCTTACTGAGGTTCAAGCAAATGGTGGCTATCAAGCCACCAGCTTATTAACAACTGTCCTTATTTCTAATAACAACCAAGAACCAGATATCTATATTCACGATCTAAGACCAGCAAGAAATTCTGGTTATGTGTGGATGGGCTGGTGGGTTTATGATGAAATATTAAAGGCACAGAAGGATAAGTTTGACTGGATGTCAGATCCAACAAACTCAAGATTCAAGTATGGGTATTTTCTTAATGCTCTTGTTCAAGGATTCAACAAATGGGAAGACCTTGACATTCAAGAATCTAGGAATGGATACATCTTGCATAAGAAGGATGTTAAAGTTTCAACTTAGCGCTTTACAAGAACACATTGTTATGCAATACTTTGTGTTCTTGTTAATTAAGAGGATAGAAAAATGGCTCAAAGATTTAATGTTGGGGATAAGGTTATGTATGGAGGCTATGTCTACAATAGTGGCAGGTCTTTTCCAGAAGTTGGTGAGATAGAATCTCTTGTTGGAAAAACCATGTATAATGTAAAGGATAAAAGTGGTCATATCACTAGGCTAACCCAAGGCTCGGTTAGGAGAATTCCAGAAGACATCTACAATGTATGGATTAAAAATAATGGATTCGCTTAAAAGTTTTTTACATTTATTACGAGAGATTATAACCTCAGAATGGGTATTTAAAGCATTTGCTTCTTTATTTGCTATGTTATTAGCATACCCATTATCTCCAATAGTCCTTTTGTTTCAAAATAACGGTAGGTTACCAAATGGGTTTAGGTGGTTAGAAACTCAGGATAATCCACTTATTGGAGACTCTGGGCACATAGAAAGATGGAGAGCTATAAGAACTGCTCATCCTATGTTGAACCATGACTACTTCCAAGAAGTTGCTTGGCTATGGAGAAACAAGGCGTATAGTTTTAGCTATTATCAGTTAGGAAAGGTTCCATCAGAACTAAAGATTTACGGAAACCTTAACGTAGAAAATAGTGGACTTCAGAGCCAAGAAGGTGTATGCTATTGGGTAGGGGATGATATTTGGGGTGTATTTTCATTTACTCCAGTTATAGAATATTCTCCGGGAAAATTTTTATATTTAAGAACCTACCTAGGTTGGAAATGTAAAGGTTATACACCAGAAACTAAAAAACGTGCTATGTTAGCATTTAACATTAGTTTCAGACTAAGGACTAGGATTTATGACAACTATAAAGCTTGATATTTCTGATCCAATAAATACAAGTGAGCTTATTACTACTCTCCAGAGAAGAGATATCCGAGATATCATATTACAGCTTAACTCGGAAATTGGAGAGATGAACGATTGGATCAATAGACCACATCGTCAAAAAGAGCATTTTTCTGGTGAATGTGCTGATGCAATTATCTGCATTTTAGATGCTTTATATTTACATGCAAAAATAGAATCAAATGGTTCAGCTACAAAAGATGAAATTTTAAGAAATCTTGAGAAGCAGTTATCAAAGAAAACCAAAAAGTGGAGAGACCAGGTAATTCCTGATTTCTCATAGTTACCTCCCGACAAGGTATAGCCCCGAAAGGGGCTTTTTAGTAGGATAAAATTATGTTTGATTTAAAAGATTTGTGGAATGTTCTTGCAATTGCTACTATTATATGTATTTTAATTGCATTTGGTCTAGGTGTATTAGTAGGATTTTTATTATAGGATTAATTATCATGGATATTGGTTCAGGTTCATCATACCCAAGCTGCGCATTGAGTAATTTTGCCCCACACCCTTTCATATACGATGGGGTAGAATGTGCATCAATGGAAGGATTTTTACAATCTCTAAAATTCAGTAACCCAGAAATGCAAGCTCATGTTTGTACTTTAGTTGGAAGGGCTGCTAAATTTAAAGGGAAGAAAAAGAAATGGTTCAGAGACCAGACTCTATGGTGGAAGGGTGTTCCTATGCATAGGTCATCAGAGGCATACCAAGAATTACTAACTTCTGCATTTGATGCTCTCGGAGAAAACTCTGGATTTAAAAGGGCTTTATTAGCTACAAAAAATTCTACACTTACACATTCTATGGGAAAGAATAAAGTCAATGAGACTATTCTTACAGAAAGAGAGTTTGTAAACCAGTTATATAGGTTAAGGGATAGCGTGTATGGGAAAGGCCAAAAAGCAAAATGATATAAATATTATTGACTTTGATAAGATAAGAAGTGGGAAGGAGACAATGCTAAAAACTTTCCATACAAAACTATTAAAGGCGAGAAAAGAAGGTAATATTAAATTTAAACCATTATAAGGGAACAAAATGATTTTATTAGCAGGCTCTATTTTAATATCTATTATAGTAGGAATTTTCATAGGATACCTTATTGGTTCTCATGGTTCCAAGGTAATAGATGGCTCTATTCAAGATGTTAAAGATAAGGTTGACGAGGTTCATAATAAAGCCGAATCGATAAAGGATGATCTTGCGGTTATAGAAAATATAGTAAGCACTGTGAAGGATGTGGTGCCTGAGTCAGCAAAAAAAGTTATTGCTGATGATACAGACATCCTCAGTTATAAAGCTATTGATTTTGTAGAAGAGCAGATCAAAGAACTTGATAAATTTACTGCCAAAGATAAAGAGGAATCTCCGGTTGCTGGGGATGTGAAGGCTGGTGGAAGCTCTAATGTTGTGGCAAGCACAACAGTGGAAAAACCACATGGTATAGTAGCTGGATGAAAAGATATTAAGGGAACCTTCGGGTTCCCTTTTTTATTTTATATGATCTAATAAGTCGATGCTACGCATCTCCAATTAAAAAATATTAATTTTATATTATCCCTAGTGTGGTAATAGTTTTTAAAGGAAGCATTATAAAGTGCATTATACACATAACTAAAGAAACTTGTCAATACTGTATAAATTTACAGTAAAAAAGTTGTTGACCTCTAGAGTATCAGGCATTATAATTATTACTTCTTTATAGATAAATTTGAGGTTAATATGAACATCATTGATAAATTTGCTAATTTAGTTGTTGACTTTGGATACAGAAATAATGTATTGTTGGCTATATACAGAGAAAGTGGGTCATATTCATATAAAAAGATTATAGATGTTGGTGGTAAAATAGAAACCGTTGACTATTATGGTTATAAACCAAAAAGAGACTCTGATAAGTTTTATATTGAAGTTTTATCTGGGGACAAAAAATTAGCAAAGAATATAAAATTGGCTTTGGCACTAAAATTAAAAATTTCTGAATTCGTGAAGAGAAATAAACTCAATATTCCTGAAGAGGTTCCTCAATATAGCCATATGGGGATTGGGAACGGCCATTTATCTGATAAGATATATGCAACTAAAAAATAATTACTAGGGACTAATAAGATGTATAGTTTATCCACTAATTCCGCCAAGAATAAAATAATTGATGGTTTGAAGATAGCAAATAATGCTATTTTAAAATTAAACCTTCCCTGTTCTAAAACCACAGAGGAGTTTGTTCTTGGTGTACTAAAGGATGGAAATTTTATTGATTCCATTATTGATGGCCCTGATGAGGAACTCCAATATGTTGAAGTAGGGGGAAGGAAATTTTCAATACATAATTCCGGAACCCAAAAGCCAGAGTACAAATGTAGATATTATACTTTACTACAAAGTAAGATACATATGCTTAAATGCTTAGAACGAGAAATTCGAGAAATATGTGGTGATGAAAAATTATCTGTTGTTATAGATATTTTTGATACAGAAATAACATACAATGGTTCAAAATAAATTAATTTAATAGGAATAAATTATGGCACGTACTGAAGCTGGTGTAGAGATGTTACAAGAGAAGGCAATTGAGTTGGCTAAACTGAAAAAGCTGGTTCGCAAATTAGCCGAAGAAAATGAGTTTGACCTACCAGGAGAAGGTTGGCAATCTGAGACTTATGGTGATAATGTTTATACAGATTGGAACAACTCTTCCTGTTATGGTGAAGATGCAGGAGAAGCCTTTGGTGTAGATTCCGATGGTAAAATCTGGTATCCTTCTTCTTGCTAATTGATTAAACCGAGGAAAATAATATGATTCTTATTGGAAGCCGTGCCTTATATGCCCACCAGATGCATTCTCCGAGCTTTAAATTGGAAAGTGCAGATACAGACCTTATTGCCACCAAAACTCAGTGGGATGCTTTTCGTGGAGGATTTGGTTGTGTTGAGAACATTGATGTAGATAGTGATAATGTAGAAGCCTTTCGTGTTAAACAATCCGATGGCAACTATCTTTATTATGAAGCATATCTAACTGAGAAGGACTCTGGTACTTCTGATGATTTGATTATGAAACTCCTCGGTGGCTATGACCATTATGTTGTAGCACCACCAGAAGTTATCCTTGCTATTAAGGAATCCCATAAGTACAAAAAGAATACTCGCAACTTCCGTAAAACTATGAGCCATATTATCTGGTTGCGAAGTAAAGGTGTTGTAGTCCCTGATGAACTTTCTGAGATTGTTAAAATCCGTCAGAAAGAATCTTTGAACTATGGTCATCCTAAGCTTAATGTTTCTAAAGATACTTTCTTTAATGATACGATTTATACTTATGACCACGATTCTATTCACGAAGCTATTGCTATCCTGGATAAACCTGCCTATATGAGCTACATTGTCGATGGAGAGCAGGTTATGACTTCTAAAGAGAAGTTTATGAATTGCCCTGAGCATATTAAGCTTCTTGGTGTTTACGAGGAAACGTGTGTCCTTGCTCTTGAGAGGTCTCAGATCCCTAATGGGTTTGATATTCCTCCAGAGAAATCATTCTTTATTTCTTTGGAGAAGGTATGTACATCGATAACTTCTGGATGGTTCCGAGAATATGCATACAATAATTATATAAAAGTGGTTGCTATGTATAAGCACTTCGGTTATAGTAACTACACAAAACGTTTCAAGGAAAACTTTGAAATAATTAAACCTTTTAAGACTGGAGAAATGAAATGAGTAGTTTTGAAAATGGTGTTGCTATGCTTCGTACAATTTTTACTTCTGTTGATACAGGTAAACTATCTGGTGGTGAAATTGATGATATTATTGTACATTCTTTGTATTCCGGTGGTTTTATTAAATCTAACCAATACGGTCTTGATACTGATGAAAACCCAATCGTCGAAAGTGTTGATAGTGAAACCTATGTGCTTTTTATTTTGTACTACAAAACAGTAACCATCGAATTTAAAAAACTTGATAAGATCCAACAAAAGGTTCTTGAGATCAAAAAGCTCGAACAAGAACTTATCGAACTATGTGATGATACTGATGGAGAAGCGGAATTTAAATTTTTGAACTCTCCTGTTTACTATGGTGGTGGTTCTATAAGTGGTTGGGCCTCGTCCTCTCAGAGTTGTTAATTAAAAGGAAATAAAATGAAACAATTTGACGCAGAATTAGTAATCTCCTCCGTACCCGTTATTGGGGAAAGTAATAGTGGTTATATTTTTAACGATACCTCTACACATGGAAACCATCCCTTCCGAGATGGGACTAGTATTTTCATCACAGATATTCAAGATATCGAACAAGTTGATGGAAAAACATTTATAACTACTCGAAACACAGTCTACAAACTGTTAAGTTAATCTCTTTGTATTTCTAGTTGAGGATATTTACATGAATAAGTTCTTAGAAATTTTCCACCAAAATTATTCTTTAGAGGAAGATGGCATTCCTCCTCACTGGTGTGTGAAATATGTCAATAAGTATGGTATGTTGGATTACGAATACTTCTCTAAAGAAGAAGATGCATATTCATGGATTAAAGAGAATACGGTTGATAGTTAATGGATATTAAAAAACTATATTCCGGTTCTTGGGTAGATGAACAACAAAAAGCTGATGATATTGTAACTTGCGTAAAGTGTTTTGGTAGCTATGTCATCAAAGACGCTCCAAGAACTGTACCTAAGACCGATGGTTATTTTATCAAAGAACCTTCTTGTCCAAATTGTAAATGTCGTTTATATTTTTCTTGAGGTTAATATTATGATTAAATTTAAAAAGACAGTAACTCGTGATGGTGATAATATAGAGGCAGTATTGAAAGAATCAACATCTTTTCATATGTCATTTAATAAAGAGAGTAAAAAATGGGAAACTGATTTTGAGTATAGCGGTAATTCTATATTCATCTCAGTAATGGATACAGATTTTGATGGAAGTAAGAGTATCCGGAAACTTACAGATAAAGTGACTATTGTAGATGTTACCCTTGAAGTAGAAAAGACCCAAGCTATTAAAATTGAAGCAGAAGGGGGTTTTTTATATATAAACTTAATCTCAGAACGTTCCAATGACGGAGGAAGATTCTGTAGAATCTCTGTTTCAGAATGGGTTTATAGTGATTTAATTGTAGACGAATAAAGTTTATAGTTAGTTAAAGAAATAACAATGAAGTAATCGATTCAATCAAGGAACAAAATGAAAAAGTTTTCTATGTATGTTGGTATTTTTCTAATCCCTCTTCTTGTATCATCTAATGCAAATGCATACGGTCGAGGACACTCTTTTATGACACATGGTTTAGCTGCTGCTGGTGGAGCAGCTCTAGGGTATATGGCAGGTAGATCTTCTGAGCATCATGGAACTACTTATGTCGAACAACAACCACAAACCGTTGTGGTAGAACGTCAAGAGCAGCCACAGCTTAGTGATTGCTCTATTACAAGAAAAGCCCCAGAAATGGAGGATGACGGTTATCTCCACCAGGTCTTTATTAAAGACTGTATCGTACAACGTTAATAGTTAATGAGGGATAATAAATGACATATTTAGTAGATAAATTTAATGATTTTGCCAAAAAATTTGATATTTTAGAGACAACAGAGGCAAAAGATTTCATTTCTGAACTACAACACATGGAAAATATCGCAAAAAGGGATTCTCTTTGGCGAGAAAGTCTTGAAAACGGGGGTGTAGATAATTGGGAATGGTATAGCGAATCCTTGGAAGATGGTGGCTACTTAGAACTAGATGAGGATTAGAAAATGGAATTAGAATATACTCCGATTAATAAAATTGAAATAAATGATTGGGATGAGTTTGTACAAAAAGTTTATGGAAAGAAATATGATTTTCAACAGCAAGACGGTTGTAAATCACGAGGAACCTATGAATTTTCCGTCCCACCTACCTGCATTTATGATTATGAAGATGACGAAATCCCAGTAGAAGTTAATGGCGATGAAATGGGTGTAAGTTTCAAAGCGTGGCTTGAGCGAACTAAACCTTTCTTCAGAGGATATCAAGATGATTTATTCTGGGGACGAAATTTCTATCCTTCTGTAGATATGATTATTGACGACCTTTATAAGAAAGGTCTCATCAAAGAAGGTAAGTATTTTATTAATATCGACTGGTAAAAATATCTTGAACCAATGGTGCTTTTATAGTATCATTGGTTTTTTGGTATTTACCCTATCCACTAAAGTGGATCGACAATTTTTAGAGGACAACTATGACAATTACAACCGATAAACCCAAAACTGATATAGGCATCGGAGATTTAATAAAAATAGTGGAATTTGGATATGATAAAACCTATACATATCGTGTTATTGGTGTGGACGGAGATTTTATCTGGATTAAGACCTTAGCATCCCAAGACAGATTCCACCTTCCTAGATCATATTTACAAAAGGTGGATTTATAATGTCAAGTCTTGTGTATGATTTTGAGGAACTTATCTGCCATTTAAATGCAGAGGATAATGACAAAGCCTCTGAGTTCCTAATGAGGCTCAAGGAGCTAGAAAAATTCTCCTCTGGTGGGTGGATTATCCACAATCCGGATGAGAATATGGAACCTAAGCTGGAAGGGAACGTGAGAGTAATTTTTGGATATAGGGATGGTTCTCTTTATCTGAACCCAGTAAAAGTGTCCTCTTTAAATTGGGGTAGCGTTCCTAATTTCGAGAATAGAGAAATCGTAAGATATAAAATTGTTAGTTTTTAAAATGGGGTTATAAAATGGCATATGTAATTACAAAAGAAGTACAGGGAGAAGAAGACAGCAAAGAGATTTTGTTTGTTGTTGAGGATGAGAAGAATGTAAGTAACATCCTACATGAACTCCGGAAGATGGCGGAGAAATCCTACCATAACAGTGATAGATTTATTTTCAGTAAGGAATACGCTACGTTGTATGAAGATGTCAACACAGCCATGACCGAGGTTAGTCATTATGTCTGATCTAACGAACGATGTCTGGATACTGAAAGATGAGCGCATAAAAAAGTTCTACGATGACTACAAGACCCACATTGATTATATTATGGATAATAACAAAAGTGTTATGCCATATCACGACACTAATCATCTTATAGGTGTCGGGTATATTATGGATAGGATTTTTGGTTGTCCGCCTGTGGGTGTTATCGCTGGTTTATATCACGACTTCAACCATATTGGATATACACCCGATTATATCAATATAGAGAATACACTTAACACATTACCTTCTTATGTAACACCTGTTATAAAAAGTATCATCCGTGGTAGTGAGTATGACCCAAAGGATCCGTCACCCTATATCAATGACCATGATATCGTAGGATGGTGTATAAAGAGACTTAGAGATGCAGATCAGTTATATGGTATAGTCTTTGGTATGTATGATTGTATAGAAGATGGACTGTATAAAGAGATTGGTGGTAACATGTCACCGGAGGAGTTCAGAAAAAGAAATGTTTCATATCATAAAAATCTTATTTTTTACACAGATAGAGCAAAATACATAAGAGAACAATTCAACAAAGGTTAATTATAAAATATGAACTTTTTCACATCAGATACACATTTTGGATCAGAAAGAACATTATCCTTGTCTATGAGACCATTTAGTTCCACAAAAGATATGGATAATACAATTATTGATAATATCAATACTTCTATGACTCCCGAGGATATCCTATATCACATAGGGGATTTCGGCAACTATGAAGTTGTTAAAGAACTAAAACCAAAAGTCGTTCTTATCTGCGGAAACTATGAAATGAATGACTGTAAGAAATTATTTGATAATGATTTTGGAAAGTTTCGAGAACATCTTCTTGAACTTGGTTTCTCTGAAGTGTATCCTTATAATCACAGTGTTGATGGAATGTTCTTGGTGCATTATCCATCCATTAGAGATAAAGATGTATTCACCCTGTTTGGACATATCCACCGAGGTCAAATGGTAAAGAAAAACGCATTGAATGTTGGTGTTGATGTTCACCACTATAAACCTGTATCTATGAAAGAAGTTGAATTCTGGAAAAATGCCATAGTTAACTTCTACGACAATGATGTATTCTGCGAATAAGGAAGGTAATAATGTATAAAATAGTAAAAGTTACTATGGGTGATGGTAGCGAGTTATTCTATGCCAAGAAAAAGTATTGGGGATTGGTGTGGTTGTACTGTGGGATGGATGTGGGATGGACTAGGAAAAACTATGTTAAAGTTGTTTTTGATTCAAAAGAAGAGTGTAGTAGTTGGATAGCTAATAGGATAAAGGAAACATCTTATAAAATAGAAAGATGTAGAGAAGAGTACCTTTATATTGACGGGAAATAGACAAAAAGTTTTAGAACTCGAAAAATTTTATAAAAATTTTTTTATTTTTGGGGTCATTTTAAATATTGACCCGGTGGGGTGGGGGTGCCAAGAAAAAAAATTTTTTATTTTTGGGGGTAGTTGTTAAAAAGGATGGAAAAGGAGAGATGGAAAGAAACTAAGTCGCCCTTTAGCCCCTTTCTACAATTCACGCGCGCATGTCCTTTTTCGGATCACAACCCCGGCAATTTGTCAACAACTATTTTAATCGGCAGCAAAATAAAAACGATGGCCAAAATTAATTGACCATCTCTATTTTTTGTGTTACGCTGCGATGTTATCCATAGTCATATACTTTTCTAACATCGTGTGATAGTCGCTATCGCTATCAATTAAATCTACGGTCATACCTAATGATGTAGCCATTAAACGAACAGCCAACAGATACGACACACCTTGATAGTCACTAATAACAATTGCTTTAGTGTTATCAACAAATGACATACGACAATTGCGCATGCCGATAGCAATGTCCTTAGTATACACACCTTCTACAGAAGTAATCATAAGACGATCAAAAATGAATTGTTTAACAGGAGTGTTGATCATGGTGTTATCCTCAATGGCTACAGAATAATTAGTATTCCGTTTCAGTAATTACATTATTGCATTTAATAGCTGGCGGGGTCAATAGAATAATCACAACTATTCTAAATTATTTTTAGTGCCGTAATACTCTCTGTAATGCATTCTAAGCGTACTTTATAAAAAGGGAGGGGATTGTATAGGGTACTGCATTAAAACCTTCTGTTATTCATTCTGTTATGGGACATACAAAAAAGCCACCTTTTACAGTGGCTGATGTTGTTACTATTGTATTGTGTTATACTTTAATGAATGTGCTGCGTTTTGGGTTGTGCCAAAACACCTCGTTTTTATCATTATGAGAATAAATATCCCCACTACCATCTATAAAATGACAGGTTAGAATTTTATCGTTATTGTCAATAAACTTATCACCGATAGCTGGGATATACTCCGCAGGTTTACGTTCCGCTAATAAGGTATGATAATCCCCTGACCATAACTCAGAATGAGAAAAGATATTGTTATTAATTCCACGGTACACATATAAATGATCATCTGGTGATTGCAACAATTCAAACAGAGATTGATCACCACTGATAGCAGTATATTTTTCCCCTTTGATTTTGAATTGCCAAGATCTGCCACTCAACGGGACATTTCTTTCTTTACCGTAGTTATTTTTGATTTTGTAGATTTTGTAGCCCCTATCAAAATCAAAAATAACAGGGTACTCTTTTCCTAAGGTGAAATCATTGTCACAACTACCAACACAAATTAATACAGTCATTTCATTTACTCCAAATTAATTTAGGATGGATAATATACCATTAAGAGAATATTTTTACCAGTATTTTATTTACTCTTTCTTTCCCCTCTGGTGTTGACATGCTTCTGTGTAATGATAAACTATATAGTTTGTATAAGTGACCACAAACAACAGTACAAGCGTTCTTGTCTTCTTTCTCTTTTACTAGTTCCATACTAACAAGTAGCCGTTCTACAAGTTTACGTCTACCAGTAGTACCGTTATTTGTGATATAATCAAGTACATCATTATACAGTTCATCTGTTAAGTGTGCTTTGATTAATTCAAGACTAACTAGGGCACAATCACGGGATAAATTCTGCAATGAGTAATCCGGTACTTTCTTCTCTGCTAACCATAACAGATCATATGTTGTGTTCTTCCCGCCGACAAGACTTACAACACTTACAGGTTCGTCTGTGTTATTAGTTTGCTCAATGAAGCGGTTTAAACCTTCATAACAAGCACCTAACTCGATTAATTCAGATTTTGTAATGGTCATCATAATATTTTGTTCTCTCTTTGAAATTGAAATAAATCTTTATCTGGACTCATCATATCATAAAATGAATCCATGTAAAGCATTATTTTGTTTCGGCAGCGATAAACTTTAACACTTGACGTAAGTGCTTTTCGTCTTTAATAGTAGCTGGTAACTCTTCTTTGATTGAATTTTTTAAGAACGTTTCGCTGAAAGTGAAGGAGCCATCTTCATTAACGATGTAAAAGATTGACGGTTCGGAATCATCTTCATTGATATAGATCCACAACAAGTCATAATCTTTTTCAACTTCTGCACCATCGACAACCTGAATATCTAAGCCCAGTTTTTTAACAGTGTTGATAGTTGTTTTAGTAAGTGACATTTCAATGTACCTTGTTTTGCTAACGTTGCATCATTGCCCCGTCTTCTGATAACTAATATAATTGATAGTAGTTATAGAGTCAACAACTATTTTGATTTATTGTTGGTTAGTGTAGTTATGCAATAAGATGAATAACTATGCATAGGATTTTTGGGAATGGGTAGAAAATGAATAGTTGCAGGAGTTTTGAATTTTGGGATAGCTTTAAAAGCTCCTGTAAGCGATTCTAAGCGTAGTTGTGTGAAAGTGGGGTAATGGTATGGATTGCTTGAGATGTCTTTAATACGCACTTTATTGCATAGAATTTTTGGGGAGTTGCGCCGGTCAGTTAAAAAACTTCTAAAACTCCACCCCGTGGCATTTTTTGGCCTGTTTTTATATACAGTGATTTTTAGATTTTATTTAGAACAACAAAAATATCACTCTGTCAACTACTATTATAACTACCGCTACACTATCCATTACTTCCATGATCAAAAAAAGCCATCATGATTTTATTCACAATGGCTATCATTATTAATTACGCTATCCAATGTTTATATACTTCTTTCATTCTGATAGGAAATCTAATTTACCGTTATCATTGACAAATAGTTCTACCGTTCCGAATTTTTTTGCGCTATCATGCAATACATAATACAGTACTGAATTGTTTTTGTCAACAGATAATGAATTCATATTCCCCATGGCTACTAACATGTTTTAGTTTTTTGTTTAAATTATAGCTATATCCACCAGCCGATTTTACTGTATTATCGCCATAAATTCCCCTGGTGGCCTCATATAGCATATCTTGTTTAAAAGAGTCACCATTAGCTTTTATACATTTCAGTGTTATTTTAGTTGTCATAATGATACCTTTTATTCAGCACTGAATTATTTTGGTTTATCTTACCATCCAAATTTTATACAATTCTTTCATGTTAATAGGATCTTTACCTGACAGATTCATGAGGAATGCATAATCATTTAGTGATACCGGTTGATTAGTGTATCTGTCAAAAGTAACTTTGATAATGAAATCTAGGCTAATTGAGTAATTTTGTTCTATCAATTTTAAACAATGTTCATACATCTTTTTTGCTTTATCATCGTTCAACAATACTTTATTGAATCCAAGCATTGCATAACACAATTGATAGTCTTTTGTTGTGGGTTCATTTTTACCAGAAATCTGATTGATTGTTTCATCATAGTAACACATAAAAGATTTCATGATTGTTTTCCTTATACACGTTTAACTTTTAACGGTTCGTGATTAAGTGGGTACACTTCCGTTTCATCATTGACAAAACATAAGAAATTAGTTTCCAGACTAAGGGAATTATCAGTTATTCCTTTATGTTCTCTTATCCTGATAAAGACTTCATTGCAAAATTCAAATAGATCACCTGGTTTAAGATGTTTGAATTCCACCTTACTTGATGAATATGATTTTTCTACTAACATTTTAGTTTTCCTTATGCGAAATCCAATTGATTATCTTCATTGACAAAGAGATCTGTTTCGCCGAAATCTTTAGAACTATAGAAAAGATTATCCCAGGATTCTCCTGTATGTTCCCAAAATCCAGCGCCGTGGTCATTACGTGTTAATGCGAAATCATGCCCGGCATCAGAATAACCATATTGATAAGATTTATTTCTGACGGTAACATCTGATAGCGCATCAGTGTTATTATCGAAAAATTTACGGCAATCAGACTCACATTTTACTTTTGCCTCTTCTGACAATTCGAACTGATCAGCGTTGACGATTTCATCCACATAACGATCAAGCAAAACAACACTTGACCACAAAAGAGCATCAATATAACCGTTTAAAAATTCATTAAAATCATTATTCATTTTTGATATCTCATTAAACTGGTTCGGTTGTTGGAAACATACAAACTACACAACGTGTTTTATCGGGATAACTTCTGCCGGTAATTGTATCAATAAAAACGCAATCTGTAAACTCAATACTTATAGAATCGTCACACCAGGAAACATTAAATAATCTTCCCTGTAAATCATCGCTTGACACACTTTTATAACTACCACATAAGCTATTACCATGAATGACTTTACATTCAGTCCATACATGGATTATTTTTCTATATGAGTGCTTTTCGGCTTCATCTAACATGCCATATAAAGCATTTTCAGGTGTTTTATACTTTTCTACCAGTTCCCAAAAACTTAAACTTGTCATTTGTTATACTCCGCTTTTAAGCTTCATTTAAAAACCTTTATAAGTGGCTATCCCCGAAAGAATAGCCACTTATAAAGGTTTTACATTTGTTCCCACAATGACAGGTTAATTACTCCTTTAGCTTCAATTTTTTCTAAGAAATCTTCGGCTTTACTGCGAGAATTTTTATAAAAATCGAAACTCTGTCCTGTTTCTTCATCTTCAATATAAACCATGGAACCAGTGAAATAATGAGGGTGATACCATTGTTTACCCGAACGCTCACATGTTAGAACAACAATAGCCATGATATCAGTCGAAATTCCGTCCTCTGTCATAACTTCCCGGAGGTTGTCGCCCTGACCAACTGATAAACTATACGCTTTTTCGTTGAAAGTTTTACCGAAATCACGCGCTTTAAAAGTTGCATTCAGATTGATAATCATAATTTGTTGTCCTATCATGGTAGCGTTGAATCATTTCCCAGGATTCTGATAAACATAATAATACCAATCACAAACCACGTCAACAACTATTTTGTGATTTTGTTTTCTTCTGTACAGTGTGTGTAAATGTCTACCATTTCCCCGGATGGTAAAAACCAGATGAGATTTGATCTGATGAATTTCAGTAGGTAATCATTACCGGTTGCTCTGAACTTGTTTAGTGCTTCCATTCCGTTTATGATTCTTTTGATATGAATAGGGTCATTAATTGCTTTGTTTTTATTATCCTGGTATTTTGCTTTTGCTTCCGATACTTCTTTAGTGTGGGCGGCTTTGAGATCGTTTACTACTTTTTCAATAGCTACAACCTTTGCGCTATCATCCAGATCATCGAATTGCACCAATCCATAATTACGAAAAAATTGCATAGAGGATTCAAAATCAGTCATTTCAGTTACTCCGCTTTTAAGCTTCATTTAAAGATAATTTGATGATATTCATGTTTACAATAGCAGAATGCAGGCTATCAATATTTTTCATTACTTCTGCTTTTGCTGAATCGGTTTTAAACAGATCTGGCATTTTTTCGATACCGATCATATTTTTATTGACAATATCAGAATATTGTTCAACCAGATTTTCATAATGCGCCAACTCTTCATTAAGAGCATTGATTTTAAAGGCGTTGCGGGTTTTCTGGTATTGTTCGTTATTTTCTTTTGACCAGACTAATTTAGTAGAAACTACACCAGCTTTTGAGCGACTGATTTTAGTTAGTGACTGGATTCCGTAAGTTGCTAAAGCAATCTCATAATGCCAGGTATTACCGTAAACATTTGAACCAGGATAGACAAGGATCACACCATCAACCAGATGGGATTTATAAAACTGTGACTGTTTAACAGAAACAAATTCACCATTATTGCGATTGATTAAACCAAAAACTGATTGGATAGTGATCATGATTTTTAACCCCGGTTACTGACAGAGAATCATTTCTCTGTCTTCTGATAGATAATATAGCCCTTGTTGTGGCTATATGCAAGGATTATTTCACTAAACCTCTGAATAATTCCAGATACAACGATCAATAAATCTGATAACATCAGAGATTGTTTCGCATTGATTTCTTTCAAGTTCATTGAACTTTTCAGAATAACCAGGATTGTTATCAAAGAAAATAACTGTGATAGTTAAACCATTATCAGAGAGTTTCACAATAAAACCAGCGTCTTTTGCTTTTTGTAAAACTTCTGCTAAATCCATGATAAATCCCCTTTAGTAGTAGCTCGGCATTGTTGCCGCGCCTTCTGATAACTGATTATACGCTTATTTGTTATCAGGTCAATTACTTTTTTCCTCTTGATCGTCTTTCAGATTGTTGCGTATAGTAAATATTCTGTTTTTTCTTACCCTGGCTGCTATAACCATCCAGATCAAGGATTTTAAATGGCTCAGGGTTCCATTTAATGCAAGGGGGTAGCATGGCAACAATGGCTATTTTCTTGCTATCATTAATCATAGATACTTTCCTTAACACGGGTTACCATCACAGCAATGATCAATTCATCGTTTGCTATAATTTGTGCTTTTGCTTGAGTTAATCCGGCATCATTAAACTTTTGCTTAATGCGGGTATAGATTGATGTATTATGATTGAAAATACTTTGTACTGTCTGGCCTGGTTCTACCATAATAAAATGCCTTTCACCTACTGCCAGATTATCCAGTACTTGACGGCGTGAACCATTTAAAGCGCCAATTGCTTTTCCCATCTTACGGCCTGGCTTTTTCTTTTCAGTTACTGACATTTTATTACCTCATTTTTAAATGAATGCTTAACTCTTTATCGGTGGCTATCATCTCATAGAAATAGCCACCTGTAAACAATTAATTATGATTTAACAGCTTGGGGCGTTTAAAAAATGAATGTGTTTTATCATCTCGTGAACGCTCAAAGGTTGCAGATATCTCTATAAACCCACGGTAATCTTTGTTCAATGCTCCTGGTAAAGTGCCCCATACGGTTGATTTATTTTCTAAAACAATGAGACATTTTAAAGTTGAACCGTAAATGCTATCTATTTGTTTTACATTGATAACTTCACCTTTTACAGTATGTTTACCTTCCGGGGCTTCTCCTTTGCTCAACTTTTCAGTGTCCTGCAATTCCTTGATCTTTTCTTCTGAATATACTTTTAATGCATCCAGGAGATAGGGAGCGGAATAAACTTTTGTAGATACGATCATCACGTTTGCCACCTCCCAAGATTTACCAGGGATACAATGAAAATACATAGAGTTATCATTGATAGCGTCGATCATTTCAGGGGTCAAACGGATATGATAAAAGCCGTGATCGCCTGAATATTCAGGGTTAAAAATATCTGTAAACTCATCAATAAAAGGGAGATACTGCCCGGCCCCGTATGCATCAATATTACCAGTGCGGGGATGTTCCCATAGATAACCATCAAAAGGGCTATGCGGTCTATTATCCTTTCCCCACGTTGGATCGGTTGTGACCACTACACCACGATTGAATCCAGAGATAACGAATCCTTTGTTTAATTCTTCTGCCCTTTTTTCTATTTTTGCGCGATGGTTTAAGTATGCGGTTTTTCTTTCATTGATGAGGTTAGAAATGATAGATGATAACATGATTAAAGCCCCGTTTTAGTAACAATCAATTTTTGATTGCTTTACAGGGCTAATATTATCATAAAATGGGAGGCTGTCAATCAATTATGTTTAATATCGTATTTAATTTCTATAAGCCTTTGAAATTTATGAAGATTATTAATAGATTCAATGTGTTTATTGTGGCTTTCTTTTCCTGGTGATACCTTGATCAATTCTTTTGTTGTAAGATATCTTTCAAAGATTAGATCATAGACCTGTTTTAATTCAGGGTTATCAATTATCTTATAGAGGATCTGAAAACGACGGGATTTAGTAGAATAATTGTTCCTTAAGTTGGCACCCATAAAACACCCCTGTTATTAAAGGGGCTTTTAGCCCCTTCATTAATGGTTAATCTTCTTCCAACTCAAGATCCAATAATTCAAGTTCTAAATCATCTAGATCGTTTTCCAATTCCTCTAACTCATCTTGTAATTCTGTATACTCCGGAACGGTATCAAGATCAACAGATGAATCATAATCACTTTTTCCGGTATTATATGCAGTTTCATCGACCAGCTTTAAAGCATATGATGCGCTGTAAGTACCCCCAGCGATATTGCATTCCCCGTAACTATCATCTAAAAAAGAATCATAATCGCTTTCTGATGATTCATATTCGAAATTATCAATCTCTTTTTGTTTTTCGTCGATTTCAGTTTTCAGGTTAGATATTTTTGAGATGATTTCTGATTTAGTCATTACTTGTTATCCTTTTAAGGTTAGTTTAGTATTTCGTGTTTCTATGGGGGTTATATTACAGCGCCTTTGTAACTAAGTCAACAACTATTTTAAAACATAAGTATTAAAATCATCATCAACAAAAACCAGGCTTTCACCCTTTACAGAAAACCCATGATCAAATAATTCTGTCACTTTCTCGTTTAACTTTCTGAGGACATATTTACAATGCTCATTGTAATCTAAAAATTCAGCCATTGGCATTTTTTGATAGAGATTATTTACATCAATATCAAAAAATGATAAGAGCTTTTGTAGCTTTTCGTCGGAAAATCCAGACTCCTGTGCCTGCTCTGATGAGCTATAATCAAGCCCCGATTTATGATAACTAACTATATTTTTTGTTAGTTCTGATAATGCTGTTTTCTCGCTGGATGCAAAAAATGTTATTTCCTGCAATTCTGCTAACATATCATCATCGGTGGCATCATGTAAACCGCAATAAGGGAAAATAATAAGTTCAAATAGTTGTAATCCTTTCTTTTTGCTGAAAGTATAATTTTCACTATCGGATTTATAACTAACTTTATTTAATCGGTATTTCATTTTCATAACCTTTAAATAATATCTTTATCGATGGCTATCATCTCATAACAATAGCCACCTGTAAAGAACTTTTAGTCTTCATAATCCAGAGATGACGGTAAATTATCATCTAAGAATTCGATAGCTTGATCTTTGTAATGTCGCGTTTCCAAGGCCTCTTTAAAATATTTCAACGCTTCTTCACGGTCATAGCATGTATAACTGTTAACGTACTCAGCAAGATTGATAATATCAATTTCGTCCCCGTTCTGATCTTCTATTGTAAGCTGAACATGAAAAGGGGTATTGAAATAGATATTTTCCAGAAATTCTCTATTGATATACTCAATACCTTTACCGATAATAAGGACTTTGAAAACATCCCCTTGTGAATAACCAGTAACACTAAATGTAGATGGTAGATCGTGCCAAGAAATATCAGATTGGTAAAGAGAATTATAATAGTCCTCGTGGTCTTTATCTGAAAGATAAGAGATCAATTCTGCCCTGGTTTCTTTCACATTATACCATTCAGGGTCAAAACATTCCTCAAACAAGGCACATTCTTTTAAAAGATCCGAGCGTTTCATTTTGTTAAGATGAGATTTTTTATAATGTTTATCGTTGATGCTTAAACCTTCACCCATTAACACAAGGAATTCAGTCCCGTTTCTACCATAATATGATAGCATTCTTCCCGACATATTAGATTGAAAATCATCAAAATAAATCTGTGATAACCCGCCATCTAAGCAAGCGGTCAGATTCAGTTTGTTAACAGTAACTATATTAGTTGATACGTTCATAGTGCTTTCCTTTTAAGGTTAGTTTAATGTTTCGTGTTTCTATGGGATGTATTATAAACCACAATTTGGAAGTACGTCAACAAAAATTATAAACCTTTCTCAACGTATTGATCCGAGAACAACATACGGGTTAATCTCTCTCCCTCTTCATTTTCCAGAGTGACCGAATACATAGGGCCGGGGATAATCTCAACCACTGTTAAAAAGTAATCTTCACCGCAAAAATTAGTATCAATATAACGGTCACCAACTTTTAATTTAGAAACTAGGATTTTCATTTTTCCATTTCCTTATGCTGTTAAGTGATTGCAAGTGAAACCGTGTTTTGTAAGAATTTCCCGCATTTTAGAAACGGGACACAAGGCAATAGGAAATTCTATTTCATAATCTTTACCCTGTCTTGTTACATTCAGGTAGACTTTTTTAAGCTGTTTCTCAGCCCCTAGCACTGACCGCCAGACCTTATTACAGTACGTATCGTGGGCGGTTGTTGTCTCGAACAAGCCGCATAAAGAATTGTAACCCTTCGCATAGTGGATTTTTTGCCAAGAACCAGATTCCTTAATGGTTCTAGTTCCGTAGCGTTTACCGTTGATAAAAGAATTAATACCGTTGATAAAATAGATTGTCGAGTTCATCAGTGCTTTCCTTTTAAGGTTAGTTTATAGTTCTCTCTATCGGTGGCTATCATCTCATAACAATAACCACCTGTAAAGAAAATTATTCTACCATATCTTGAATTGTTCGGCACAATTCCTCAACAATACACCATAAGGAATTACAGAATACATCATTAACCGCAACACCTTTACCGCAATACAGGGCATAATTAATCTCATCATAATTATAACAATTTGTTTGTTTCCATGAGGAAATCATCTCTGTTACTGTTGTATCATAACAATCATCAGCTAAATCAGTTAAATAATTCTTAATATCTTTAGCATGAGCACGGAAAAATTTGTTGCTGTCATCGTAATAAATGAAAGACTGTCCACCATTCGCTCCATAGTTAGATACATCATAGGACATATCTTTAAACGCTTCCCATCCACCATGCCAGCGAACAAGAGAACGAACCAGACTAGGTGCGATAGGGGTATTTTCGATAACTTCTGACATTTTAAGGTTTTTGATGGTAGTCATTTTAGTGCTTTCCTTTTAAGGTTAGTTTAATGTTTCGTGTTTCTGATAGATAATATATAATTTTATTTAAACCAGGTCAACTACTTTTTCACTACTATTTGCATATTTGTCTGTAAGTCGGTGAAAACTAAAGTGTTTTTATCACGTTGCTGGGCTAACATGCAGTATTGCCCCGTTTTTCTTTCTTTGTTGCAATCGTATAAAGCACTGTTTATACTTTTGTTTTCCATCTGGTACGGGAAAACGTCTTGAATATCAACCTTTCCTGGGCCTACAACAGAAAGTAAAGCGATCATTGTTGTAATCATCAGATTAAGCCTCTAACAGATTGTTAAAAAAATCTTGTGGTTTTTCATCTGCGCGGTTCTCAGTCCACTTGTTAACGTGGCGTGAAGTAGTCCCGCTATGAAAAAGGGATGTTTTTAAGTAGCCTTCACCAGGCACAAAAGCCGCTACTGGGGTAGAATAAGAAATTAAAATTAAGGTTCCGTTTTTCTTCTCGACAACGGTTACATTTTTAGCTAATGATGTTATTTTCATAATAATTTTCTCTTAGTTTATTTTTTCAACAAAGGCCCACTTTGCGTGGTATACACTTGCCCCGGCTGTATCATTCATACAAACTACATCAACGGGTGACACCACACGATATAAAACAGGTTTGCCACCAATAGATCTTGCAGCACGCCCAGCATAAATCTTTGCCAATCCGATATCTGCCGTAAAGAATACACGATCCAGATTTTTCTTTCTACCTTTTTCAGAAATTACATTAGTTTCTGATGGTGGCAAAAGCATATTTTCAATATTTGACAAAGATGATGAACCGTGATAAAAAATCATTTTGTATCTCCCGTTTCGATGTAGATAATATACAACAAAAGGGTTTATCATTACAAGTAAAAACTTAGAACTTTTTCAGTTTTTACAAAAACGGTTGTTTTGGCTATAAAAATGTCAGCCAGTCCAGAGCAAGACTTGCAACATTCTAAAAATTCTGATTTACTAATCCGAGTCATTTCCCCACATATCATACGGTAATAATAGGTTTTACCTGTTATTATGTTAACTGTCTTTCTTACTGTTACGGTATAGCGGTTCATATCTTTTAGCCTCTTGTGCTATTATTCGATAATTTAACTCTTTATCGATGGCTATCATCTCATAACAATAACCATCTGTAAAGAAAATTAACTATAAATCTGCTTTATTTCCTTGTTGCATTGTCTTATGATCATTGCCGCTTCATTAACCGGAATAGAATTTAACTTCATTGCAACACGTCTAACGTTACCTATTTTTAGGCCGTAATGTATAGCCCTTTCAGTTGATTCTATTCTATCAGTAGAATAATAATTATCAGAGACAAACCGATTAGCAGCGATCATAGTTAGCCGTTGGATCATCGCCATACGTGACAGAACCACATCGGGAGCGATAACAGTTAAAGCATAATTTACACTTTCTTTGATATTCATTGATACTTTCCTTTTAAGGTTAGTTTAAAAATTCTTTATCGATGGCTATCATCTCATAACAATAACCATCTGTAAAGAATTATATTAGTGTTTTAAATGCATTGTCCCACGACCATCTTTATGGGATAATCCAGGAAATTCCCAAAAACCAACATCATTTTTTTCTGGTGCTTTCAGTTGCGCTGGTGCAACTGAGTTGAAAGATTTACGGATTGTACGGGCTTCTTCGCGAGTTTTGGTAAAAGTATTCATTATGTTTTTCTCTCATTTGGTTAATTGGTTGCTATTCTATAGCATTTAAATCTCAGTGTAAAGTTTATTTTTACCAAGATTTTAAAAAAGTTTCTTTATTTGCTTTTAACTCTCGCTTTAATCTTTCGCAACGCTGTTTCATTGCAAAGCGATCCGGGGTACATACAGTAGAACCATTTTTAAAATGAATCGGCATTATTTTCTGATTCATGATAATGTTTCCTTATCTCGTTTCGTTGGGGGTAATTATAGAATCGAAACGCTAAAGGTGTCAACAATTATTTTAAAAAACACATATAGCCCTTAAAGCTCCTGTAAGCGATTCTAAGCGATTTTAAAGGAAAGCCATACAAACGTATTGCCTATATAGAGAAGTCTTCACCAGGAGGTTTTTGGGATAATGCAATAGGGTAATCAAAAATAAATTTAAAAATATTTATTGACAAACACAAAAAGGGGAATTTAAGCCCCTTTTTATCTTAGAAATCGATTTAATATTTTTTAGGTTTAAAAAGTGTAATTTCTGCTATATCTTTCCAACGTTGTTGGTTAGTGTTTATGAATGTTGATATCTGTAAAGCCGTTCTGAGGCTAACCGTTCTGAGATTCTCAATATTGGCTTGCATCCACAACAAAACATCCGAGCATTCACGGTCATTTAACCCGGAATCCCTGAGCATGTTAGTATTCTTTATTACATGCTCAATCCTTATCATGATCTCTTGATTGCTATGAACCCCCAGATCTAGATAAACGGAACGACTTAACAAAGCGTTAACATGCGGTGATATCTTTGTTTCCTTTTCGATCTCTTTATCTAGGTCTACATTTGTGATAAAAACAACCACACCATTAAAAATAAATTCCCTGGGGATCTTGTTATCTTCCAAATAGCTACTTGCCGTGTTCCAGCATATTTTTCTGACGTCCCCGGTGTCTAATGCGGCTTTTAAAATATTCAACGTATCCATATCCGAAAAAACGTCAACGTCATCGATCATCGTCACAGATGTAGACTCCCGATTTTTATAGAGTTGTTCGTATAAACCTATTGCTGTCATTTTCCCCGTGACCAAATTATAATTTATCGCCCCGTTGTCATGTTCAGTAGAAAGCTTTTTGTTAAGCCCATAAGTTTTTCCAATACCAGGGGCACCGGAAATTATTAACGATCTTATGTCACCAGATATCAACCCATCCGACATAAGATCCAGAACGTCAAATCTCTTATTGATTCTTACTGTCATTTCTGTTTTAGTTTCATGTTGCCTTTGAGTCTCTCCGGGCAAGCCCCCTTCGGTTCCGGTTTCATTTGTAAAATAAAAATCTTTACGGAAAACCCACACACCCCGGCTTTTTCCGTTTAGCTGAATAAAGATCCTTCCGTCCCCTTGTAACTTGTCAGAGTCGGAAAGTTTAACTGGGAAATTTTCCGTATTGTATTCGTATATCCCCGGCTCTATCTCGTTCCCGTGATAAAGTCCCCTCAATATATAAACATACTTTGTAGCCATGTTGTTGTCCTCTCGAAAAAGTTATCTATCAGGGGAATAGTACACCATCAGATAGAGATTATAAAGAAAAAATATGAATTTTAGCTTTTTCTATATTTTTCCTTTTTTATAAAAACCCCCAGATTAATTTTGTAAATTTCCTTGACAAAATTTATTTTACCATTTTTGCAAATTCCCCCTTGACTAAAAATATTTTTGTGTATGGGGTTGACAAAATTTATTTTCGTTTTTTATAAAAAATCCCTTGACTTTTCATTTTTTAACATTTTTTTAACAATTCTGCAACGTTCCATTAACAACCCGTTAACAATTTTTTAACATCATAAAAATACACATTTTTCGGGCCAAAAATCTCAAAATGTGTATTTTTCGTGAGGGAAATTTTTCCTTCTCGGGAGTTCGTGATAAATGGTTATTTTTTATACGATTATCCTCTTAAAAATTTAGATCAAATTTAGATCATAAAAATTTTACCATTTTTATGATTTTAGAAAACGAGATTTTGGTGGTTGAAATAAATTTTGGATATTTTGAAATTTTAGAAAATTCACATTATGGCGTGGCTCCGAGGAAGTTGGGTCGTGGCAAGTAATTCTCTATCAATCTATGCGAGTGTAGTTTATCATGGTGGCAAATTCTCGGGTTTTTGTTTTGGGTAAGACACCAAAAACCTCCCAGACAGCTTTTGTCAGACGTCTCCAGACAAGATCACGCAGGCAAGCCCAGACAACTTTGTTCAGACAGCCCCAGGCAGGTTTATCCAGGCAGCTTCAGACAAGAACGTTCAGACAGCTTTTGTCAGACGTCTCCAGAAAACTTACAATAATCAATAAGTCGATGCTACGCATCTCCAGTTAAAACTATTAATAAAATTATATTATCCCCGGTTGTAGTGGTTTTAAAAGGAATTGCATTGTGAGATGCATTGTACACATGTCTTGGTAATCTTGTCAATACTGTATAAATTTACAGTAAAATTTTTTGTTGACTTGGGTGTTCGAATAGTATTATCATTCATCTCATCAAAACAGCGATTGTGGGGAAATATGAATGTGTAAAGTACAATCTGTAGGGTTAACTGAATTTTATCGAGCGTATAAAAAATGGTTAGATGAAGGTTCTCCTGATAAAAGACCATTTTGGCGTTCTTGTGGTTTGTGTGGAAATATAGAGGTTACCTATCTATCATCAGCATGGGAAGTTGAGAACGAATTAAGCGAACAATTTGCAGAAGAGGGTTTATGTGGTAGCTTTCCTTTCGGTGCGGGAACATACAAAAAGGAACAAGCTTCAGGGGAACAACATTTAAACCCATTAAGAATTAAATGGGTCGAAGACCACCTGAAACCAGAATTTACCGGAGAAGAAGAATGATCAAGAAATTTTTATCTTTGTTTAATAAAAAACAATCAAAAGAATTGACTGCATTCTATCGTGCTTATAATGAATGGTTAGATAGTGGTGCTTCATATTTTAAAGATAATCCTTATGGTTTTTTACCTCGATTAGGGTTATGTTATGCTTTGAGAAAATATTGTGAAAATAATTCTTCATATAAAGTATTATCAAAAGAAATGAAATCCCAATTTATAAAGTCTGGGCGAAATAAAATCTATCCATTCGGTGAAAAGGAATATAACAATTCGGCTGATTTTGGAGGCGAGCCTTGTTGTTATCAACCTGAACGAGTAAAATGGGTAAAAGATCACCTAAAACCAGAGTCTACAGGAGAAAAGGAATGAGTTATCAAATCTTAGTAATAATGTACACTGAACGCTGTGAACAAAAACAAATCAATAGTGAGGTTTTATATTTTGATTCCAAGAGTATCGCAATTAATGCATATGAGAATCTGATTAAACAAGCTGGATTGGACAATCCAATGAAAATAGAGAGCACACTTATAAAAGAAGTAATTAAACTTTGGTGAATATATGAGAAAGGACAAACTAATCGAGTTGTTAAACTCTCTCCCTGGCAATCCAGATATTTTGCTATGGAATGGTTATTTTGAAGATTGGATGGAAATTGACGATGAGTTGGTTCCTACTCTATTTGGAAAGGAAACTGTAGAACATCAGTTGAAAATGATAGTTTCTCAAGAAGAAACTTATTTCAAAAAAGAGTTAACTCCAAAACAAATCTCCGAAATTAGGAAAATGGTAGAGGCTAGAACCAAAAGAACTAAGTTAGATATGTTGAATCCTTATGTTGAAGAAAAAGAACACAAAGAATGGTACGGTAATAGTATTAGAACTAAGTATATTCTTAATTCTAAAATAAAAGGTGTGAGTTCCTTCGATAGACTTGGTGATATTAGTTATTAATGTTACAATGCTTTATAAATTTGTTAACATCGATTGCTACAAACTTCGTAAATATTGCAAAGACTCTGACTAAGCATCTGATTATATTCTCTTGGTATGGAGGGAATTCTAATGTTTGTGACTTGGTGATATTAGTTATCAAAGAACTATAAAAACGATTCTTAACAAAGAAAAGAGATATTAAATGAAAACAAGAAAGGCAAAAATTACTGTTGACATCTATGTCACTATGGAAGATAATAAAGAATATCCAGACTACGAGGATATGTATTGTGAGGTAGAGGATAGGATAAGATGAGATTAGAATTAAAGAGGCAATTGAATGTATCTGGCTTATCGGATCATAGCGTCAGAACGTTTAATTTATATGATGATGGTGAATAATCTGTTATTTTAATGTAAACCAAATATTAGGTATTAGAGAAATGAATATTGAAGAAAAAATTAAATTGTATAAGCAAGTTACTGATTTGGCTAAAGAATTAAATGTTTCTGATATGTTGGGGGTAAAAGATTTAACACCTTATATTTGGTGTATGGATAGAGATAATGCTCAATTATGGTGGAATGAAGAAAATGAAGTAGATGATTTACTTGACAATGATGGAGAAACATTAGAAGCTAATAATGTTTCTTTTGAAAGGGAAAACAATAGCAATTATGTAACGGCTACTATCCAAGATGAAGACTCTGGATTATTTGATGTGAAAATTCTTTTAGACCTTTCTAAAAGAGTTAAAATGGAATAATTTCTTGTGTCTTTATTGATGTTCTGAAATAGATGTAAAGACTTTATATAAACCTAATATTAGATAATATTAGATAATAAAAGAGATATTATATTAATGAACGTAACAGAAGAAGTCGGTAAAATTAATGAAATTAATGAAATTATTTCATTGGCTAAAAAATTAAAACTCTCTATCCCAGTAGGTATTAAAGATTATACCAAAAAGAAATTTATGAGAGTTAGTAATCGTGAAGTGTGGTGGAATAATGAAGGAAATGTAGAAGATTTAATCGACGGAGATGGAGAAACATACTCTTGTGGAAGTTATCACTCTTCTGAAGAAGATGATAACTATTTTATTGTAGAGGTGGCTGGGTGTGAATATTCTGGTTATTTCTTATTTAAAAAATCTAATGAAGTTTTTGATAATTGATTAAAAAGAGGCTTAAAATGAGTGAAGTTTTGTTTAAAAAGTTTGGTTCTTGGGGAGTTGCACTTCTGGTTCTTATCGTAGTGGGATTCAGTTCAGTGTATACTATTGACCAAGGTGACCGTGGTGTGGTTCTTCATAATGGAGCTATCGCAGGTGTAGCAGAGCCGGGTTTAGGATTTAAAATCCCTTTTATTACTTCTATTAAAGAGATTTCTGTTCAACAAAAAAGTGTATTTTATAAGAATCAACCTGCGTATTCATATGACCAACAACCTGCGAATATGAATGTATCTGTAATTTATCATGTTCCTACGAGTAAAGTATCTGAACTATATGCACAATACGGTTCTATTGATGGTCTGGTCAATCGTGAAATTTCACGACAAGTGCCTACCCAGTTAGAAAATACATTTGGTCGTTATACTGCTGTGAGTGTTGTGCAAGACCGAAGTAAGTTTGTATCTGATTTAATGCTTTCAATCCGTGCATCTTTGATTAATTCTCCTGTTGTAATTGACTCTGTTCAGGTAGAAAATATCGATTTTAGTAATGCATATGAACGTTCCATTGAGGCCCGTATGGCTGCTGAAATTGAGGTAGAGAAGAAAACTCAAGAACTTAAAACCGCAGAAGTTCAGGCAAAAATTCAGGTAACTAACGCCCAGGCAAATGCAGACAGTCAATTAGCACTTGCAACAGCCAAAGCAAAATCCATTGAACTGATGGGTAATGCAGAAGCACAAGCAATTAAAGTTAAAGCAGATGCTCTTGCCTCAAATGCTAACTTGACCCAATATCAACTTGCTATTAAATGGAATGGTGTATTGCCTACAACAATGACACCAGAAGGCACAGTACCTTTTCTTAAATTGAGTAAATAAGGAAAATTATGAAGCGTTTTTTCCTGAAATTTATATGTGGCCAAAGCACAAAGGCATTAAAGAAGACCAAACCGTATTAATTCATTGGTGGTAATATGAACTTAACTGAGCAACTACAGAAATTGAAGATTGTACAAGAGTTTTCAAAAACAACTGGCTTATCTATCCCAATTGATACTGATGACTATACCGACAAAATCTTTATGCTTGTAAACGGATGGGAAATCTGGTGGAATGAAGAAGGTAATGTTGACGATCTTTTTGAAGGTGTTGGAGAAACTTATTCCTGTGAGAGGTATAGGAAAATTGAGGAAGATGAAAATTATATCCTTATAGAGTTTGATGATTATAACAATAATGGTTATGCTTTATTCAAGAAAACTAACGAGTACAAGGAATATTGATATGAAGCCGTTCCCTGTTGTAACTGTCAATTTTAAATGTTGTGGAGAAATCCACAACTTTCAAAGTCCAAGAGAATTTTATATGTGTGGCTGCGGTTGCTCCGGTTATGATGCTGGAGATGGCTTCTACTCAAGAATACTGGGTAATAGAGATGATGTAGAGATCGTTGGTTATGATATTGAGAAGAACAAAGAATATTGTAAGAAATATGGTCTTGATTATCATCCGAAAGAAGGATTGGTGGTTAAAGTAGGAACTCCATACTTCATCAAACTGGATAAGTGTGGGGCTATTCTTATGAAGAATGTAGATGGGATACGTCCTGAAGTTATTGGGCATTTCACTGCACTAAAAGATGCGCGTAAACGTATGAATAAACATATTAATATGGATGAATGTATCTAATGAGAAAAGAAAGAAAATTGTATCTGTGGTGTGAACCTGGAGTACTTGGAAATTTAGATTGGATGTTTCCAATTTATCTTAGAGGTGATGAATATGATTATTTATCAGAAAAAATCAAAGGGACAAAATATTATTTTTCTGACGTTCCTATTGGTGATGTAAATGGTTTTCATGAATCAGATGAATATTGGTATAAGCCTTATGGAAAGCGTTTATTCACTTTTATACAAAACTTTGAATTCTTTAAATCCCGTGGAATTATTATAAATCTTGATGAGTGCTATAAAACTGCTGTAGATAAAAGTCTGATTATGTTATCTAAGATATTTAAATCTTCTAATGATCTGCAAGATTTTTTGCAATTTTTTAATAGCAGTTCTACACGTATTTCTAGCAAAATGGAAGATATGTGTTGTGAAGGTATTAGGTTTCATAATAAAACTATTGAAATTGATGATTTCCTCATAAAAATATTTCCATATCTGGAGGAATATAGAGGTCACCATTTTCATAGGTGTGGATTCAATTCACAAAAAACAGGTGGTGTATTATATGGAGAGATTTCATTCTCTGGTTTTATTGAATAACTTATTAACAAGGAGAATTAATGAATATCTTTAACAAAATTTTTAAAGACAAAGAACGTTTAGAAGAATTTATGGATTGGTGGGATGGTGCTGATCTAGAGGAAGGGGACTACCACAAACACGATTGTCGTTTTGCGACTAAAGTGTTAGAGGTTGATGATAGGAGTATCTCGGAATTCCCAGAGCTATCTGGACTTAATGGCTGTGTATTTGAACAAGAGGGGACTCTTAGCTACAACTATGGTTGGGACAGCTACAATGATGTTGCCCTTTATTCATATGAAGAGAAACAGACAAACCAATACTCTGACTTCAAATCATTGCTCAGACATTTAAATGCAGAAGATAACGATATGGCTTCGGAGTATGCTGACAAATATATCGAAAAGACAATTAAGGTTAAAACTGAGGTGGTTCTATAAAACCTTCGTCAGCTATGTCATAAAGTAGTTGACATCCTAATAATACCCACATATAATCCCTGTCATAGAGATATGACGGGGTTTTTATTATGCTAGAGACTGATATCCGTAAAGGAAGAAAGATGATTTCAAAAGATCGAGTTGACTTCATCTATAAATGCAAAAAAGTGTGTTTTGCCAAAGAAGTTATCGTTGTTATCACCAAGAATGTTATTTGTCCTACTGTGTTATTTGGGGAATTTTACGACACAATTAAGTTGACAATAGATGCGGGTCTGGTAGTATTTAAGACAGAGGAAGAGGTTACTCTGGAAGACCTAGAAGGTAACTTTGTGGAATTTTAATTGAGGAAAATATTATGGCTAAGTTAAAAGATTTTCTTAAGTTTGAATCTAACATGACGAAATCGACATTGGCTTTCTGGATTCTCCAGTTTAAAGAAGACCAAGTTGATTTAAACGCAGAATATCAGCGTGGTTATGTATGGAAGGAAGAACAGCAACAGGAGTTTTTACAGTCCTTAATCTCTGGATTTCCAGTTGGGGCTATTGCTGTTGTGACTTCTGATAAGATGGCTGATAAGTATATTGAGGTTGTTGATGGAAAACAACGTTTAACCACATTAAAATTATTTCTAGATAATGAGATTCCTTGTGGTGATGTTTATTATAAAGACTTGGATGTTGTCGATAAGCGGTTCTTTAATAATATTTTCCTCCCTTATGAAGATTTAAAAGGACAAGACCTGAAAACTCGTATAGAATACTTCTGCAAAGTAAACTTCTCCGGTGTCCCCCAATCAGAGGAACACAAGAGAACTGTTTATAAAATGTTGGAAACTATTTAAAGTGAACACTATGAACGAGAATAAACAACTGGCTTTAGCAATATCCTTGGCAGCACAAGGCCATCTTAACCAAACAGATAGAGGTGGAAATCCTTATATCCTACATCCTTTAAGGGTTATGCGATATATTCGCTCTGACGATCCACAACTTATGGCTATTGCTGTATTACACGATCATCAAGACGATTGTGGAGGCTCTTCAGATCTTTATCGTTCTATGGGTTTCTCTGAGCGTGTTATTGAAGGTATTCGTTTGTTGTCTAACGACGAAGGGCTTTCGTATGAAGATTATATTGATAGAATAACTACCAGTGTAGATGCTATTCGTGTTAAACTTGCAGATATTAAACACAATACTGATATTCTTCGCCTTGGGAAACTGTCGGATAAAGTATTTGAACGGTTGCAAAAGTACCACGCAGCACATAATAAACTAACAAATGCTTTAAATAGGAAATAATAATGAGACAAACTATCTATAAAGTAGAGTATTCGGAAGAAGGTAAAGAAATAAGTTGCATTCGTTATGAGGAAGTTATTAACGAGCAACACGAATTCCCTATTGGTTCTTTAGTTGAAGTAACAAAAGAGGATTTTCTTGTAGAGGTAGGTCTCTGTGACAATTCGCAATTAGGACTTCGCCTGTTTGTAGTTAATCAAGACCATGATATTAACGGAACCCCTTTATATGATTTATCTTTTAATAAAGACAGCTATGAGGGAGAACAGTTAAGAAAATCTCGTGATAGTCATTTATCTAATGCATTATATTACATTAGTGTTGGCTCTCAACTCAAAGGAATTCCCCAAGAGCGTCTGAAATTGATTAAATAGACCAAACAGGGATTAGCTAATGAGATTATTAAAGGAGTTGGAAGACGCCATATCAAAAAATAAATCATCAGGAGCTTGGCGTTTCACAAATTCGTTTAGGGATTCTTCTGGTAAAGAGTATTTTTATATGTCGGAGGTAGATCCACATACAGATAGCCCTTTAAATGAGGAATCGTTCTGGACTATACGTTTTTACCATGTAGAGCCTAACTATATTTTTACTTATTTTTTTAATAATGTTCAGCATTCTGTAGTGCCTGTTGTCGGTGAAAGCTATAAATTCAATTTCGAGATGCCTCATTCATATCTAAGTCCAGAAAATATTAGATATAAGGATGTAGATGACTGGGAGTATGAAGGAATAATTGATATACTCCACATAGTGGCATTAAATGCATTTTTACTTTAGATGAGGAATAAATTATGTGGAAAATTGATTGGGATATGTTAGAAGAGATTTCTCCTGAGAGCGAATTTAACAGAAAGCTTAAAGAATTGATTGGTAATAATCTAATTACAGAGGTAAATTATGATAAATACCGCTCAGTTCTTAGCATTTCATTTAAAGGTTTAAATGGTAAAATTATAGCACATAGCGGAAACAAAGATCCTTTTGTAACCAATAGAGATTATAATTGTGATTATATAATTCTATCTCAAAAGGAGAAAATGGCTCTAGTTGAAGTTAAAGTTAAAGAAGAAGCCAAAACGGGCCGTATTAAAGAATTTTATACATTCTTTGGTGAACAGTACGAAACTCTGGAAGAAGTAACTAATGCTATAGAAAGCTATGCTGAAGACGATGAAACTCAACAGACATACTATTATGAACACCATACTGTAGTAGAGTGCAGCCATACAATAGAAGCTACCGAGAAATTGATTGGAGAATTTGACCAAGAAACGCTTGACAAAGTGAATGAGATCCTTAAAATGAAGGGCGTTGAATTTACTATCAAAGGAGATAAATGATGGAAATTGCAAATCCTGTACATCCCGGAGAGTTTATCAAAGAACTGTACCCTGAGTTTGTAGAGGGACTGTATAATGAAGATGGCTCTACCAATATTCCGGTTCTTGTTAATGTGTCTAAACAGTTACATTTGACGTATCATACCACTGAGGCATTCTTTGCTGGTGGAGTTGGAGTAAATGCAGAACTTGCAATCCGTTTATCTAATGTTCTTGGTCGTAGTGCTGAGTCTTGGATGACGATGCAGATGAATTATGACTTAGCAATGGAAAGAAATAAAAGCCAAAATGGGATTGTTCAGGTTAACTTTGAGATGATGGGAGGATAATAATGAACATCATTAAATTAGAAAACTTGCATATGGCTGATGATTCTTGGGGAGGAAAATATCTCCAATACGATCTGGTTATTGATGGAAACAAGTTTTTAGGATATGTTGACTTAACCACATTCTTTGATGATAACCACTCAAACTATATATTATCAAAAAGAGACAGGTCAATCATTAAAAGCTCCAACCAATGGGAAAGAGAGTGGGATAACAAACACTATTCTGGTGAGAAAAGCTGGAACTACTTGGATAGTTGTAGTTGTGGACACGCTGGTTGCGCTGGTATCTGGAATGGTGTTAAGATTAAACGCCGTAAGTTTACAACAGAGTATCGAGCCAAGAAAGAAGATGGCTACGAAAATGGAATTATGGGGACTGGGAAGTTATTTCTGAAATTCTCAAATAAAAGCATTGACGAGGTTCGTAAAACTTTGATAGAATTTGCACATCAACTAGACGAAACCAAACCGGTGAAGTCTGTTTTATTAAAAGCATTGACCGGCTACGACTACGAGGATTAAATTATGTATAAAATCGACTGGGATATCTTGAAAAATAATAGCATGGCTGATGAGTTCAACGAGGAATTGAAACTCCTAGCAAGAGGTGTAGTATTTAAAGATGTAAAATATGATAGTGATGGTGATGTAGAGTATCTCATTATGCAAAATGGTGCTATATTAGCCAATAACGGTAATCATCCAAAGATGATGGAATTATCTGATTATTTTTCTGATGGTGATGTTTTACTTTTTGCTGATGAAGTTAAAGCTTTGGTAAACAGTTACATCTACACTCACCAACAAAAATTAGAGGTTCTATTTATTGGTGAAATGTGTTATTTTGTTAAAGATGAAATGGGCAATGAGTTTGCATTAGAGAGAGACAGCTCAGAGATAGTAGAGGAAGATGATTTATCTAATAAATTTGAGATTGATATGGGAGAATTTCGAAAGGAAGACTTTCTAAAAGCTCTAGAGATCATTAAGAAAGGGGTGGTATCATTAAAGTAAAAACTATAGGTACATCTAAACTATGTGAAAACTTAGGTTGTAGAGATTGTGAATGGCCTGTGATTCATTGTTGTTGTAATGATGAAATGTCCTCTGGCGAATGGGGAGATTGGGACTGGTGGATTTATTGTTCCAATAAAGGTTGTAAAAATCATAAAGGTGAAGGCGTATTTCAAAATACACCAAAATGGGTTTTATAAAATAATTATGAGGAGTATGGATAATGTTTAAATTTAAACAATCTTTTGTTAAGTCCCGTTCAAAAACTGACTGGACTGGAATTATTATGTTAGTTGCGTTTTTGGTTATGTTTATCGCTTCTGTATATGGTTGGATTGATAATATTATTATTTTACTCCATAATCATGCTAGTATGGATATGGTTATCGGTATTCTTAGAATATTGGGGATTTTTGTAGTTCCTCTGGGTGTTATTCTTGGTTATGTACATTAATTAATAGGGATATTAAAATGAAACTCCTAAGTGAGCGAATCATACGAAAAAGTAAGGTTGGGAAAGCTTTGCCGATGGCTGATGATACTAAAGCTATTGTGGTTAAAGACATCATTCATGAACACAATAACTATGGTGATAGTAAAGTTGGGAGTGTGGTAAAAGTATTAGCAACAATCCCTGGTGATAGTGTTGTTCATATCCTAGATAAAGAACATAAACAGTTATCTAGTGGAGACACCCAAGACTACACCACATATCTTGTCTCTGGAATTAATAAGAACGTCAGCAGAACAGAACCAGTTAATGCAAATGATGTAATCTTGTTAAAATTTTACGATAAAGATGGTAATGAGTATATTGGTGAAGATATTTTTTCTGAAGAGGAGTTGGAATTTTTATGTCAATGATCATTAAAGAGACTGTTGTAGAACGTCTGATGCACGAACTTCGAAAAAAGTATGTTGGTAAATCAGATAATGACCTGAAGATTGCTATCAATGGGTTTATTGAATATGTTATGCTTATCAAGGAAACCGGAGAAGATGTGCCTATGTATTCCGAATCTGTTGATTTTGTATGGCATACATTTATCTTAGATACTAGGGAATATGCCAGTTTTTGTGATGAACAGTTTGGTTATTTTCTCCACCATGTTCCTAACTCTTCATCTTCGAAAAAAGAAAGTTTCTTTACCAATGTTAAAGAAAACGAAGAGTTAAAATTATTATTTATGAAGTTTTGTAAACTTCGTGGAATTAACCCGTTTACTGTATATAACACATCAGATGCGCCTTATATTTTTCAAGCGGATTACATCTTAGGTCTTATTAACTATCAACAGGTAAGTCAGCTTGTATTGGCTATTAATAATGACAAGGCTGATAACGATTTTGAAAAGATGAATAGGCGTTGGTGGAAACCAAAGAAAGCATTAAAAAATAACCTATATGATCGACAAGTGGATAGTTATTATAATTCCCAGACAAATTCTTACGGTCACTCTAAAGATATTCTGACCGACATTGTTCTTCCATCTGTTTTAGGAATTGGAGCTGGGGTTTTGGCTGCTGAAGTGGTGGAAGATATTATTGATAATGAAAGGGATAATTATAGGAATGAAACTGTGGTAGAAGATGACGACACAAGTTATGTATCCCCAGTTCCCTCTTGTGCCTCGTCCCCTTTATATTATACTTCTCCAAGTTGCTCAAGTAGCAGTACAAGCGATTCTTCAAGCCCATCTAGTTGTTCAAGTAGCAGTTGTAGTTCTAGTAGTTGTTCAAGCAGTAGCTGTAGTTCTTCTAGTAGTTCATGTAGTGGGGGCTTTTAAGCCTATTTTATGTTAAGTATATTAAGGAAATAAAATGTCTAAAGATGCAATTTTTGAAACCCCAGTCTTTAATTTAAAACCGAAACCTGGGAATAGTTTGGTTAATATTGTTACCGCTGCTATTGAGTATGCTAATAGTACTAATTATGATGTAAGTTTTACCCACATGGGGATTGAAATTTTAGTTGATAAAAAATCTGATGTTGGTGAAGTTGTTGATAATTTTATTAACAATCTGAATTCCAAACTCATCTTAGAAAAACAACTGCAATCTCCTGGAAATGGTTTTACTTTTCCTAAAATAAATAAAGATATTCAATATCTTCAGAGATATCTTCAGCAGGAGAATAGAGTAGGTGATTATCCAGCCCCCGATCCTATTATGTACCGTTCACTAGATAATAATCATGTAAATATCTAACGGCTATTTAGTTTATAAATAAAGATATTCATAATACTTATAGGAGGAATTTATGGATATCTTTACTATGTTAAAAACTGATGAAGGTATTGATCTTCAACTTTACAAAGATACTCTTGGTTATTACACCATCGGTATTGGTCATTTAGTCACCAAAGTGGATTCATTTTCAACTGCGGTTCTGACTCTTAATAACGCTTTGGGTAGAAGTACTAATGGTGTTATTACCAGTGAAGAAGCTGCTACTCTATTCCAATCAGATGTCCAGAAAGCTAAAGAGAGTCTATCGGAGGTAGGTCTTGGTGGTCTTCTTAATTCCCTAGACCCAATCAGACAAGCTGCTCTTATCAATATGAGTTTCCAGCTAGGAGCCAGAGGGGTTGCAAACTTCAAGAATTCTATGGCATTATTAGCCTCAGGTAATTGGGAACAAGCCGCAGTAAATCTGAAACAATCTAATTGGTTTAGACAAACCACAAACAGAGCAACTCGGGTAATCGAAACATTCCGCACAGGAACCTGGGATGCATACCTTTAATTGATACAGGAACTACTTGTATGTACAAGGAACTGATGGATAAGTTTAAACTTATCCAGAAGATGAAACATAATGATGGTTGTTTGATTGAAAGAGATTTCATATCTAATCATCATTATTGCCATCTTGATATTGGGAGAAAAACCGGGAAGAGTACTGATTGCTATAGATTCATTAGTGAATGGATCCTTGATGGTAATGATGTCATCTTGATCAGCAATAACAGACTCTTAAAAGAAAAAGAACACCTGTATGTATATACAGGGGTAAAGGGTTCTTCTTTCTGGGATCGGCCTAATGATAGATTGAGGGGAATCTGGTTAAAAAATCCCTTGGTTGTCATTGATGATGTCGGAACTCAGATTAATAAAAATAAATTATTGCAAAGCAATTTTATCAATAGTATACTCCCCCTATGTGAACAGAATACTTTATCTATCATGGTGCTTGGGGAATTATAATGTTTAAATCCATCAAAAGAGTCTTATTTGGAGAACCTAAAGATGATATGGAATCCATAGTTAGAAGCTGGGATAAATATTTTAATAATGTTCTCGGAGGTGGGAGTACTGTATATATTCTCAGGGACGATAGTGATGGAAGTATAATCCTTAGAAAGAGTGGTAGTGCATATCTCTTCTTTAATAAAGATGAGGCTAAACGCCACTCTTTAAAGATCATGTCGAAATATAATGTTGGAAATATAATTATTGAAAAGAGGCGATTAGCATGAAAAAATATTTTATTAATACTGGGTACTTTGCTGGAGAATCTTTTTACTCAGAGAGTTCTATGGAAGAACTTCTGGAAAATCCAAAGTCCTGTGTTATTCATATGTATAACGGTAGGGTTGTGACGAATGGATTTATTCTGACGGGTGTTAACTTTTCCAAAGTTCCTAAGCAAGTGACCTTAACATATATCTATACTCATACTGTTTGATTATGATATATTAATAGAATAAAGGTAACTTTAAGAAACAGAAATATAAGTTGGTAAAAATGAAGAAACTGCTCACAGCATTAGTGGTTGCAACAGCTATGTTTGTTACACCAGTATACGGTGAACAGGTAAATTTTAATAATTCTCAGTACGAAAATTTAAATTACGCCTTTCACTTCGGAAACCAATTCCTAAAGGACGGGAAGTTTAAAGACCATGCCACAAAAGATAAGCCAGGATTGGGCTATATTATGGCTGCTATAGCATGGCAGGAATCGTCTGGTGGTCAGAATACCGGAAAAAGTCCAGAACATAACGCTTATGGAATGTTTCAAAACTACCTTCCTTCTGTTAGGTCTTGGACTAAGAAGATAAATTGGAACATGTCTGATAGACAAATTAAGAAGATGTTGCAGAATAAGCAATATTCCGCAACGTGGGCGTATATTGAGTTGTCATACTGGATGAATAGATATCATGGGAATATCCCAAAGGCCATAGCATCTTATAATGCTGGCACAAATTATAAACAAGGAATGGGATATTCAAAAGAAGTAATGAGAAAGGCAGAATATCTTAAGTCCAATAGACTGTTTGAAGCGAGTGAAGGATGAGATTTTATATTTTAATCTTTTTGTTAACACCATTCTTTGCGTTTTCACAGATACATCCTGGTATAATGGATAGTGCTAAAAAGATCTGTAGTAATGAAAATGAATGTACTACCATAATAGCTTTAGAGTTAGATGGTAGCTACCATGACGGTTCCGTGTTTAGAAATAACAAGGTTCCACTTGAGTTAGCATTAAAAGATAAAGAGGATAAACTCTCGAATCTGTGTGTAAATGCACCAGATCAGAACTTATGTTACTACTATAAACATGAGCTTATGAAAGAGTTCTACTTAGGTTTTAAAGGTTAATTGAAACGGATATGCCTATTACTATTATTAGTGGTTATATCCCCTCTTTCGTATGCGTGGTATCCTTTGCAGGGATTTCCTGAAATTGGCTACGGTTTAAAGGGTTACCCTATAGAAGGGACTTATTCCCAATATGTCGAAGTTGCTGTGTTTCCATATATAAAGAAATATGGTATAATGTTTTATAACGATGGGGTTGTAACTTCCCCTGATGATTTAAAAATAACTATTGATATATGCGGCGAAATAAAGTATGGTATAACCAGAAAATCACAAATAGTTCTTACAAAAAAATGGAGTGGTGATCCTCTTCTCTGTGTATCCCCACTTTTTATATCTGTCCAAAGCGACAAGACAAATACAACAATATATAGGTTTGAAGATGATAATTGAAACAATCAAAGGTGATATGGTAGACTTATTCTCTCGTGGTAAGAAAATTGCTCATGGGTGTAATTGCTTCCATGCTATGGCTAGTGGTGTCGCTGGTGATCTGGCTAAGGCTTTTCCTGGAATTCGAGAAGTTGATGACAGAACTGAATTTGGTGACGAAAGTAAATGCGGTAATTTTACAGTTTACCGAGATCACTCTACCGAGGGAGTATGTTATAATCTCTATACACAGTTTAATCCTGGGCGTGATGGTAGCTACGGTAAAATCGCTACTGCTTTTGAGAATTTAAATAAAATGTCCAAAGAGTTTCCTTCCTCATTTGAGACTGGTCTATATATCCCAAAAATTGGAGCAGGTATTGCTGGGTTGGAATGGCATCGAGTGAAGGCTATTATTGATGCCGTAACACCAAATCTACCTATTATTTTGGTAGAATGGAAAAAGCCAGATTCTACGAAAGTTAATAACACATCACCAAGAAAACCATTTTTAGGTTTAGATGTAATGCTACTTTCTGAATAATTCTATAAGGAATTAAATGAGGAATATTCTTAGAGGTGCTGTTGGTGGAATTATAGTGGGGTTTATAGTGGGAAATTACTTTCCCGCTAATCCTTATTCTTCGTATGATACAGAGATAAGATCCGTTGCTATAACTTCTAAACTTATATACGGCGTGTGCCCCAACGAGAATGGAGTTCTAACATTGAGAGATGCTTATGTAAGCAGCATCGGAAATGTTATAGAAAAATCATACATACTTAAAAATTTCGATGAAATTTTTGATAACACTTGTAGAAAATCCAATGTGACAAATGCAATAGTTTCATCAGAAAAATAGGGTTTGGAGTATTTTATGCTTAAAATCTTACTTGCTATTATGATATCTGTTATTCTATCCACTTCCGTTTCTTCAGCCGATAACTTGAAAAATATTGACACTAAAGAGAGTTTTTGTGATTACGCAAATGGTGCAATGACAGTATATTCTAAGTTTAAACAGCCAAGTAAAGAGCAATCAGAAAAATTCTTTTCTTTCGTGCGGTCTAAATGGCAAACTGCTGATTGTTCTAGCGATTGTTCTAATGCTGGGGTAAAGGCAGGGAAAGAATATGCATATTTGATGAATGTTCCTATGGACAATTGATTGCATATATAATAGAATAATGTCTCAAGAAACGTTATAAGAGAGATTAATATTATGAATGGTTGGGGGCCGTCTGACGAGGGATTTGCTACAAGAGAGGCAACTATAAAGGATGCTATCGATTGGGCTAGGAGTGAACTTAAGTTGTCTTCTATGAGGGAGTCCAACCATTATTGTGATGAGTGCGACGAAGAGATACCCGAGCAGAGAAGAAATGCTGTTAAAGGTGTTAAATATTGCATTTGTTGCCAAGAAAAGCACGACAAAAAGATAAAAAGCTACTATAATAGGCGTGGATCAAAGGATTCACAATTACGCTGAGAGAGAAAGATATGTTCGTAAAACAAGTCAATGAGATTGTAAAAAAAGACAAGCGTCTTAATATTGGTGAAGTTATCCAAATTGAATTGGAATCTAAAGAAAAGACCAATCTAAAGATTATTGCTATCAACGGGGAATTACTAACCCTAGAAGAAGTAAAGAATGCCGGTAGTATTTTTATCTTTAACTTTAAAGAGCATGACATTCGTTCTATCATCTTAAATAAACCACAAAAGGTCGTTCAGGTTTCTTATGTAGAAACTGTCACAGGCCAGACAAAGCCTATCAAGGCTGATATGACATATATTGTAGAAAGTAAAAAAGTTAAAGAAACTGAGATCGTTCTTGGCGATACTTTTTATTTTAATAACTCTCAATTGTGTGAGGTAGTTTATCTCTCAGAGGATAAATCACTTATGGTAGTAAAATATGTTATTTCCGGTAAGGAAATTCCAGTTTTACATACTGATGTAATTTGGTTACGAAATACTAAAATTAAAGGTAGGGTATAATGGATATTCTTCTTAAAGAGGATAAGAAATATATCTTCAATGCTAAAAGTTGCTACTTTAAAGCAGAGATAGATAAATCATATTTTTTTACTAACCCAAAGGCTGCTTTCGTATTTGATGATGGGAGCACCATAACTTGTATTTTTTCTCTTTTAACCGGGACTTATACTTGGTCTGGTGGTTCTATCAAGAACGGGGATTTAAAATATTTGGGAAGTGCTTGGGTTCTTGGTAACTATACCAGCGATTAATTAAAAACAGGATGGAATAAAATATTATGATTATTAACACTTCTTCATGGCACTATCGCTATATCAAATTTCACATGAATGTATATAGAGTAAAAACCTTATGCCAGTACATTCGTAAATTCATACTTGCATTTTTAATGGATTGTATTATAATTTCAATTGCTATAGGCTTTCCTATTCTATTGGGAACTCCGATTGCACAACAATTTATAGCTAAAACTGGAATTCATATTGTTCCTATGTTACAATTTCCATTGTACTTTTTGTGTGGAATTTTATCCATCCTTAGTATCACATTATTAGTTTTTATTGGTGCGGTAATTCCTGTTCTAATGTATAATGTTTACACGTATATAGTTAGTGGAATTGACAAGAAAGGAAATCCAAATCCGTTTGTTCAATATGTAAAAGATAAACATAATAAAATGTGTTCAACGATAACATTCAAAAATAAGTGAGAATTTTAAGATGAAAATTAACAAAAAATCCTGGCATTACCGTTACATGAATCTTATTCATACTGATCGTATGATAGAAGAAGCAGATAATTTATGTAAATATATCCGTAAATTTACAGCAACGACTATTTTATATGTGGGATTTATTGGATTTATTGCTGGAATTGGTGGAGTAATTACAGGAGCTTGGTTGAATTTACCTATTGGTATTGTTGCTTGGTCTTGTCTTCCTGTAGGTGTATTGGTCTCCGGGATTATTGCCGGTCTATTATATCTCGTGTATAAATTAAATGAATGGAATACTAAGAGAAAAAATAAAAAGAATAATGAGAAATTGAAATCTGGTATTAAAGTTGAACCAAACCCGTTTATCCAATATGTAAAGGATAAGCATAATAAAATGTGTAGCTTTATTGAGTATGAGGATTGATAATGCGTAGTGTAATGAAATGTTTATTCGGAAGCCGACTATATGGAACTTCCACCCCTGAATCTGATACTGATTATAAAGAAGTGTTTGTTCCTTCTGCATCAGATATCTTATTCGGAAAATATCAAGATGTTTATTCTATGGGGACTGGAAATTCAGGTTCTAAGAATAGTTCTACTGATGTAGATAATGATAAGTACTCACTACGTAAATTTATTGATCTGTTGTGTGATGGCGATACTTTTGCAATTGATATGTTACATGCAAATAAAGAGTCAATTATTAGCATGGATTATCCTTCTGTCTGGGAACATATCTATAAAAACCGTAGCACGTTCTATACTACAAATATGAAATCGTATCTTGGTTATGTTCGTAAACAAGCAGCTAAGTATGGAGTTAAAGGTAGTCGTATGGCTGCACTTCGTAAAGTAGTTGAAGTTCTTAATGTTACTGATGATACAGCTTTACTCCATTATGCAAAAGGTGATAAAACTGTAAATATTCGTGTCGGCGAAATCAAAGATAAACTTCCTACTGATGAGTTTCTACGTTTTGTTGAAGTAGATATCCCTCAAAAAGGTGGTAAGCAAGTCTTCTATGAGGTATTGGGTCGTCGTTATCAGATGTCTATCTCTGTAGCAGAAATGAAGAAGTCTATTTACAAACTTTGGGATGAATACGGTGAACGTGCAAGAGCAGCAGAAGCAAATGAAGGTATCGATTGGAAAAGTCTCAGCCATGCTTACCGTGCAGGTATTCAGATTAAAGAGATTTATGAAACCGGGGATTTGGTATTTCCGCTTAAAGACTCGTATAAAGTACTCGAAATTGAGAAAGGCAATTTACCTTTTTCTGAAGTAAAACAGATGCTTGAAGATGTAGTTAATGAAGTAGAACGATTGGCTGCTATCAGAGAGCATGAAGGTATGAGAACTGATGTTGATCGTGCTTATTGGCGTAAGTTTGTTGAAGATGTACATCGAGAAGTAGTAAAAAATAGTTGATTTTAACCCTCCCTATAGGTATACTTATTAATAGTTACCTAGAAGGAGGGTTTTTTAATGTCAGAAAGAATTAAACATAAGTTCCATCCGGATGTATTGGAAGAAATAATTAGAACATCCGCCATGGAGAAAAACAGAGGAAAGTATACAGGAAGGTATTATGGTGGTAAAAGTATACAAAAAGAAAATTCTGGATACGTTTTGTCTCAGGCTTTAGGTCAGAGAAATTACGGAATGAATATCACAGAATATAAAAGTGGGCCATATAGCAGGATGTTTTGATGTTTATTAGTATACAAAAAGTTATAGAGAATTCTGGATTTATAGTTTATCATATCATCTGTGATGACTATAAAATATCCTCACTTATGAAGTTGGATAAGAACAAAAATCATTGGGTAACTACAAAACAGGTAGTCCCCACAAGAGTGGCAATGGCAGCTAAGACTAAAATTCTTAGATTCCTTAAAAATAAGGGTGAATACCCTATACAAACTATTTGGTCAAGCTAATGAAATTCATCTCCTATGTGTTATTAAAAGAATACCGAAAGGCTAAGGGTTTTAGTATAATGTGGCTAAATGGAAGAAGCCGGGTCTATTCTGTGGTTATCATCAATACAAAAACTCATGATGTATCCTATATTGAAGATAGTGTAACCATGGAGATTTCAGAGTTAGTTGTGGACTTTTTCGGAAGTGGTAATTATTCTGATACGGGGATAAATCATTTTTATTCCTAACTTTGGATGATATTAGGAAGTATTTATCAGAAGTTGGCAATTATGAGATAAAGTTATTTATTGTGAAAAAATGTACTTCTGAGATTGTAGAGAAATTCTGGAATATTGGTAAAGGGGTTGAATATGGAATTTAAAATTGAAACTAGTAACTGTACATTTGCATTTGGTGGCCCAGATCGAGAACATGTTTTTTCTGGTTCTCCAAGCCCTTTGGTAGTTCCAGAAATTGAACATCTGATTACATTTAAGATCTATGATCCGGATGGAATTCTTGTGCATTATGAACAGTATAAACGTATTATGGCAAAAGATATTATTGATGCTACAATTAAATTAAGTACTCAGGTAGCTATCGAACATCCAAACTACGAACTTGTAATTTTGATGGTGTCAAGTTTTAAAGTCCCTAGGCGTATTCAACCGGGCTATACATACAAAACATGGAAGGGTACAGAGGTTACATTACGTAAAACTGATGATACAAATAGCGATTGTTTAGTTGATGAAAACAATAAACATTACTATAATCGTTCTACTGATATGGGTCGTTTAACGGGTACGAGTCACTCAAACGAAAACAACATCAGAACAGGATTATTTTACTCGAATCCAGAGTATTATTAAAGTGTAAAGATGGTTTACAACCAAGATAAAATCCACTATAATTGCTTAATTGGTAATATAGTGGATTTTCTAATTGGTGAGAAAAATGTTAACATATACAAATTTTTTGTTTAGTAAGTCTAGTTACATAGGATACATAATTTTTGTATTAAGTTTCTCCATAGTCATGATATTGAACAGGGGATTTAACTTAAAAAATGTATCCAGATCACTCCTTATATCTTCTACCTTTGCTATAATTCCTTTTTCTATAGCTTCTCATGTGATGTATAAGGACTATAGACACGCATATGAAGTATGTAAGAGTAAATCTGAGCTAGGATATAAGATGATTGGGAAAAGTTGTTATATGCCATATAACGGATATATTAAGTATGATACAGATGAACTTCCGGAGGGATAATGAACAAAGTAATATTCCTGTATGATTATACAGGTATTGCTGCTAAACCATGGTTAGAAAATGGATATGAGTGTTATATATTTGACGGGCAGCATAAAGAAGGGGAAACTATTGAAGGAAATCTACACAAAATAGGTATGTGGTTAGAAAGAGACCAAAAGACATTAGACAAAATAATAGAATATGTAGGGGATGGTGTAGTATTTGTAGGTGGTTGGCCTGAATGTACAGACATGGCTGTCTCAGGAGCAGCACATTTTAAGAAGAAATTAGAAAAAGACCCAGATTGTCAAAAAAGAGCAGCGTCTAGGGCTATGTTGGTAGAGGATTTGGCGAATTATTATAATTCCCCTTGGTTCGCAGAAAATCCGGTATCTGTTTTATCCACTCTTTGGAGGAAACCTAACTATAGTTTTCATCCCTATGAATACTCTAACTACCTTCCTTCCGATGTTGTTCATCCAAAGTATCCAGAATATATTGCGCCGAGAGATTTTTATCCGAAAAAGACTTGTCTTTGGACTGGTAATGGGTTTATAATGCCTATCAAGGATTTCGATACAAAACCAGAAGGCTATTCATCTCAGCATAGTAAACTTGGTGGTAAGAGTCTAAAGACAAAGAACATACGTTCTGCGACTCCTAGAGGATTTTCTATGGCTTTATTTTTGGCAAATAAATGAGGATTTTGATATGTGGAAAGTAGACTTTGATAGTATGATTGAAGATTATGAATGGAGTACGTTTCTCCAAGTATTTAAACAGCTAAAAGAACGCATTGGTGATAGTATCATTGAAGATATTCATTTTGATAGTTCGGGAGGTGCAAAGGCTATCTTTGTTCATGGAGAGTGGCTATTTATTGGTATTAAAAATAAAGATGTATACCTTATCCAGACGGAAAATTTAAAAGATATAAAAGTTGGGTGTATTATGTTCCTCAAAAGAGATATGGAAAACTATGTAACTAAAATTGAAGAACCATATCACGATTTTAAAAGTAAGTTGAACGCAAAACTTATCGAATTGAGCATTTCTTCTCTGGAAGAACAGAGAGAAGAAAAACTCGCAGAACTTCGAGTAATCAATGAGAAGACTGAAAGTCTTCAAGAGGAACTTAAAAAATGGAAAAAGTAATCCGTTTTATCGAATTGTCGAGTAAGTACCCTTTATCATTTGGCATAGAACCTAAGAATGAGAAGGAGAATAGACTTTTAACGTCAACTCTTGAGAAGCTTTTCAAGTTCACAGGATGGGATGAAAGTAAAGATATTAACTATCTTGCCAATGCTCGTTCTGCTTTTCGTGACTATGAAGTGTTCTTGGCAATGAATACACTACCTCTGAAAGATAAATACGTTGATGATGTGTTTAGTAATCTTGAAAGTACTTGTAAGGATGCTTTCAATAAAATTTCGGCTGTTATGAAAACACATCAGAAACTTAATGATTATTTTAAACAAAACTTCACTATGAAGCCCTCTGATTTTAAGTCTGAGATTTCTAAAGCGAAGTACGACTATAAGAATAAGGAAAATTTATGCTAACAATCTACGGTTATGACGAACAATTTCATAAATGTGTTCCGTGCTTAAATGCAAAACGTTTTTGTGCTGCAAAAGGCAAAGACTATAATTTTATTTCTGTTGTTAATGGCAAAGATGAAAACGGGCCTATTTTTGATGAATCTGTAATTTCTGAGCTATTATCCCGTCTAGGAAGAAAAGAGAAAACTGGTTTATCTATGCCACAGATTTTTGACGGGGATACTCATATTGGAGGATTTAGCGAACTTAGAGGATACTCCTTTGGCTGATTACTCTAAAGATTTTACAGGGCGTAAGGTATTCCCAAGAGAAGTAGTAGCTGTAGTATATTATTCAGGAACTCTTAGCTATTGCCATATACATAAAATCTCAGAAAATGGGAACGGAGTTAAAGTATCCTTGGGGGACTCCCAACTCCCAACTGAAAATATGATAAGTGTTAGTAAATGGAAACGGAGTGATGTATTATGCAAACTCAATGGGGATATTTGTCCACCTGGGTTTTGTGTAGACTATAATAGCGGGGAGATATATAAAATCCATGAAAACTAAAGAAGTGGTATTGGTTTTACCTCCAGGGGATCAATGTGATTTAGAATCTGCTTTTAGCGACTTCATGTGCAATAAAGCCAAAGATGAACCTAATTTTCCTCTTGAAAACCCTTGGGGCGAATACTATGTCCAGCAGGGTAATAAACTTCACGGGATTCAATGGAGTTATGTTGGTGTAGAGCAATGGGGAGATAATGGGCCTTGGGTATATGACGAAGGTTATTCTTCTAATGATATTGATTTCCAAGTTGACTGTTCTTGGTGCGAGGGAGATACATTTGCCTAAACCTGGTAAGAGGAAAGGTGGAATACCTTTCTATCCAAGAAAGATGACCGATGAGCAACTAAACAAACTTCTCGAATCTGCCAAGAAAAAGAGGGAAATGGAGAATGTATCTTGTTGACTTAAAACTACTTGTAATGTTATTATGTTTCGTGTTGGTGATTATATACGGAACTGCGTTACCTTTAATTATAATCGTAGCAATGTCTTTATTTTAAAATTTCAAGGAATAAATTATGGGCAAAACATATCGCCGCAAAGATATTAAAAACAACGGGTTTTACTATGGTGACCCAGAAACCGATACTCCGCAAGAATCTAAGCTGGCAGACATTGTTTATCACTCAGATAAACCTAAACGTTGGTCGGGTTTGGAATCTGAAGTAAAAGAACGTCAAAATGAAATTGCTCGTATGGAAAAACGTAAAATTAAAAATCGAGTTTTGTCTGGGAAGGAACCCATGTATGATAAAACCGATAAAACTGTTCGCCAAAAAGCCAATAAATGCTATCAGTATAGCTAAGGAGTAATATGCAAAACGGTAATATTACAGCCGCAGATCTTGGGAGTGGATTTGTCAAGCTTGGTGATTTGAAACCAAAACCTATTTCTTGGAATATCTCATCATCTCTTAATGACCCAAATAAAACCATTAGCGACAAAGAGTTTTCTGAGATGGTAGAAGCCATCTCGACGGTGGAAACCAAAGAGACTCGTGCAAAAATGTCAAATATCCTATTTCGCCATATCTGTGGTCTGCTACCACAACGTTAAATCATAAATACACCTATAATACTTTCTACAAATTATAGGTGTATAATAATGAATTACGGTCACTGGAAGACACTAAAAGAAGTTGATATTAAAGATTATATCGGATTTGTTTATGTTGTCGAATTCTCAAATGGCACAAAATACATAGGTGCCAAAAAAATATGGAAAACCATAAAATTACCACCATCTTCTTTTAAAAAGAAAAAAGTTTTTTTCGAATCTGATTGGAAAACTTATACATCATCTTCATCTGAGGTTAACGGGAATATCTCTAAAGGGATAATGCCATCCAACTATATTATTGTTGGGTTTTATAAAACTTGGGGTTCTACCCTATTTGCGGAGGCTATGATGCAGCTAAAGAACAATGTGCTTGGGGATGACGAATGGTTAAATAAACATATCGAGGGCCATTTCACAAAAAGTTGTCTTGACGATAATATAGAGAAAGATATAAAAACTTGGGAAGAATATGTTAAAGGGAACATTTCACCTATAGACATTCCATGCTCAGGCTCTCTGTATGACATCGTAAGAGGTTCTGTGGTTAATATCGATAATGTCTTTAGCTTTTGTTCTGAGAACTCTATAAACCCGTCTACATTTGATAGATTGATGGCAGGAGATATAGACATCCTAGCAGAACGTTATATGCTATTACCAGATATGCAAAGGTCTGTTGTAATGTATTCTGTAGAAGACAGGAAATATAACAGTAGAGCCGATATCCTTAAAGGAGAGAATCTGACATCTAAAGAGTTGAATTCTAATATTAAAGATGGTATTATTGTTAAGTATTCTGTAGAAGACAGGAAAACATATAAAGAGAGGTTAAAAAATGTTAGAGAAAACTGTTAGCTTTTGTAATAGGCTGTTATATGATGTCGTGGACTCTATCTATACGTCTATTGAGTATAGTGGAAATGTAGAAAATTTAATTTTTGTAATTATTCAAATTTTAGGAAAATAGAATGAAAAACTTTTTAGTTGGGGTATCAAATACTGTGGGGTTTGTACTGGGTATTCTTGGTATTATTCTAGCTTTTTTAATAGGAACTCCCTTGGTGTTCTTGTTATGGTTAGCGACTAGATTCATTGTAGACCAAAATGGTACTAGGAAGTATACCGGAGCAGAGGATTTTCTAAATGCTGTTGTTTCTAAATTGCAGGGATATACGAAAAAATGATCGAAGTATTCGGGATAAATAAAACTGAAAACTTTAATTGTCCTGGGTGTTCTTACTTCAAAAAATTATGCGAAGAAAATTCCATAGAATACGAATTTAATGATGTCACTAAATTTGACAATAAGCTGGGTACAAATGTTTTAGATAGGGATAAAATAGTTAAATTAGCCGGAAGGGCTAAATTTAGAACATTGAGGATAACTTACCCGGTAATATTTGATGGTAATGACACCCCTTTGACTTTAAAAGAATTTATGTTAAAATATGATCTTTACTGAGATATTATTATGAAAATCATGCAGAACGTTTTGAACTATTGGTGCTACGAAACACTTAAACAGATTGACAGAAAGGGGCAAACATTAACCACCCTTAAGCTGGACAATCTCTCTAAAGAACTCAGAAAAGATCTTCTCGAAACAGAGGGGCTTAAACCTTTGTCTGAGAATACATGCAGAGAGATTATAGTTGGTTATGCCTCGAAGGAGTTTCCTGGCCTCTTAGGGTTACCGACAAAAACAAATGAAATCTCTGAGAAAATGATTAAGAAAATGAGAAAGGCCAGGAGGAATAATTTCTCATAAATAAAAGAGATTATATATGTCGGAATATGTTAATAATAAAGAACTTCTAGAAGCTATCAAGAAATGGAAAGCGGAGTGTAGAGAAAAGGGTGAGAAGGTAAAGCAAAGTGATTACATTGGTAAATGTATTATACTAATAGCACAGAACTTCTCCGGTTATTTTAAGTTTGCTGGTTACACCAATTCATGGAAAGAAGAGATGGTCGGGGATGCTATTGAAGCAGCAACGCGAGGACTATTTAACTTCGATGAGACGGTCTATACCAATCCGCACGTATATATTACAAAAGCGTGTTTCAATGCTTTCGTTCAGCGCATAACTAAAGAGCGTAGAGAGACAGCAAAGAAATATAGTTTTTTTGTGAATAACGTATATGATTCAATGGACTCTGATATGGTAGCAATCGCAGACGAGACATTCATTCAGGATATTCATGATAAAATTAACCACTATGAATCTTCAAGCAAAAAGAAAGAAGGCATAGGGGATATACCAAAAGAAAAAAGTAATAATTTGGAATTTTTCTATGAATAATAAAATAGATTTTACCCCTTTACTAGATGAGACAGGTGAAGCAGATGCATTGACATATTTAATTAAATTATACCTCAAAGAAAAGGAGGGTCTACCTATAAAAATAGACCCACTACATCCGGTAGAAGAAATTATAGAAGTTGAATATGGGAGTTTAGAGTATAGATTTATTCTAAGCAATTCTTTCGAATTTGAATATGAGTATAAGAATGACTGAGTTACCACCACTAGAAGATGATTACGATATCGAAAAGGAAGTTAACGACAAAATTGCCGATGAAGCTTTAGTTAAAGCCGCTAAGCATTTAAAGAAACATAAAAGGGAGATTAAACGTTTAAACTCTCATATTCAAGACGCTATTTTTGAGGTCGATTTAGATAAATACGAATATGCTATTAATAAGTTAAAGGTATTCTATTATCAGAAGCCATTATCGAGGGCAGAAGCAGAGGCTTCATTTAACAAAACTATCGATAATGTAGCAAAAATAATTAAAAGTAACATTTAAATAAGAAGAGAGCTTTTTAGCTCTCTTTCTGCATGTAAGGATTTAAATAATGGCATCATTAACAAATAATGAGATTGAAGAGATCAAAGAATTACTATCTCAAAATAAGAGTTATAGAGAAATTGCTAGGCAGGTTCTGGGAAGAGAAAGTAGGAAATCTACAATTGGGGATTTTGTAAAACGGGTCAATTTTGATGATACTATTGAAATTGCTGAAGAAGATGAGGAATATTCTAATTCCTTAAAATCTGATTATAATAAGGCAAAGATTCTCTTTATTGATATTGAGACTGCACCACTGAAAGGTCTCCTTTGGAGTATTTGGCAGGATGGTATTGCACTCAATCAACTACAAACGGACTGGTATATTTTATCCTTCACTGCCAAATGGGCACATGAAGACGAAGTTATCTACATGGATAAAAGAGATAGCTTTGACGATGAAGATGATACCAAGATGCTTTCTAAAATTTGGGAACTTCTTAATGAAGCAGACTATGTAGCCGGTCATAATACTAAAAGATTTGACGTTAAAAAGATTTTCGCTCGTTTCATTTTAAATGGATTTAGCCGACCATCTACGTTCAGACACATCGATACCTTACAAATTGCTAAATCTATCTTTGGATTTACTTCTAATAAATTAGAGTATCTGACAGATAAAATGTGTCAGAAATATAAAAAATCCTCACACAAAAAGTTCCCAGGTTTTAAATTATGGGATGAGTGTTTGAAAGGAAATCTAGAAGCATGGGAAGAGATGGAAGATTATAATAACTTCGATGTCCTTTCTAATCAAGAATTATATGAAGTATTCATGCCGTGGGATACTAAACTCCCTAATTTCGATGTTCATGAAGATGACATTATCGAAAGTGATGACTGGGAAGAAGATGGTTTCCATTATTCTAATCTTGGAAAATATCGCAGATATAGAAATGTCCATACTGGTCAGCAAAGACGTGGTAGAATTAATCTATTAAGTAAAGAGAAGAGAGCATCTCTTCTTGCGAATATAGTACAGTGATAAAAGCCCCCTTATTGACAAGGGGGCTTTTTTGTTTTATAATTCTATAAAATAATCTAGAGGAGAGAATATGAAAGTACTATTTGTTGGAGACCTTCATCTCGGGGTAAAGGATGATGATAAGTGGATGCAGGATATACAGAGAGACTTTTTCGACCAAGCTATAGAGTACTCTGTTAAAAATGGAATAAGCCGTTGGATTCAGTTTGGTGACGTTTTTGATACTAGGAAAGCAGTTACTCAAGAATGTATGAATTTTGCCAAAACACAGGTTCTTAGATTGGAAGAAAATGGCATCACAATGGATGTTATAATCGGGAATCATGATCTTCACAGGAAAGATAAAATTACTCCTAACTCTGTCAGTGAGATTCTCCGTGGATATGACCATATTAATATCTACGAAAAGGCGACAACTATTAATATCGACGGCATTAATATTGATTTGATTCCGTGGATGTGTTCTGAGAACACCAATGAAATTTTGGAATTTATAAAAAATACAAATTCTGAATTTTGTATAGGACATTGGGAATTAAGTGGATTTTGGTTCTATAAGGGTCTTAAATCTCATGGCTATTCACCAGATTTTTTATCTAATTATAAGCAAGTTTGGTCTGGTCATTTCCACACTATTTCTCAAAATGGTAATGTAAAATATATTGGGACACCATTTACAATTACTGCTGGTGACGAAAACGATCCTAGGGGATTTTGGGTTTTCGATTCTACTACTAAGGATGCTACTCTTGTCGAAAATATAAACATGTGGCATAGGAAGTTACATTATCCAGATGATAAAATCGAACCCAAGGAACTTAAAGGTAAGGCTGTGCGTATTTTTGCATCTACCTCTGATGCTGAATTAGTTAAGATTGAAAGTAAGCTGGAGGAGGTTGTACACACTCTGAGAACCATCGTAGATAATTCCTCTTTTGGTGATATACAAACAGAGAGAGAAGATATTGATGAAGAGGTCTCTCAAGTCTCTATCTTAACTCTAGGGAATAAATTTATAGAATCAAAGAGTGATATCACCGAAGAAGAGAAGAAAGGTATCAAGGTTATGTTTGAGAAGCTATATCTAGAAGCTAGGAGTGTACAGTGAGGGAGTTTAAATTAGAAAAGATATCATACAAAAATGTTATGTCTGTTGGTGCTAAGAGTATACAACTTAACCTTTCCTCGCATAACTTAAACTTGGTATCCGGTAAGAATGGATTTGGAAAGTCAACTCTTATAGAAGCTATTACATTTGCTTTATTCGGTAAGCCATTTCGAGATATCAAAAAAGGTCAACTGATTAATACCTATAATAAAAAGGGTATGGAGGTTGAGCTATGGTTTAGCTGTAATGGAAGCTCTATGTATGTAAAGAGGGGCCAAAAACCAAATACATTTATAGTTACTAAAGATGGTGAAGAAGTAGAGTTTGTAGCTGGTGCTACCGCTGCGCAAGATGAATTTGAAAAGATTATTGGGATCAATTACAATTCATTTAAACAGGTTGTAGTTCTGGGAACAGCCGGATACACCCCATTTATGAGTTTAAAGACCCCAGAGAGAAGAAAATTTGTAGAGGATCTACTGGGGGTTACAGTTCTGGCAGATATGGACAAACTCAACAAATCAGAGATAAGAGACATAAATCAGAATATGTCTATAGTTGACGAGAAAATAGCTGGAGTTAATTCTCAACTTAGGATTTATAGAGACAACCAAGAGAAACAAGATAAACTATCAGGGGATCAAGTTGACAGATTAGTGTCTATGAAAACTGATCTTGTTAATGAGGCCAAAGCTCTAAAAGAACAAATTATCTCTTTACAAGAAGAACTTAGTGAAATAGAATTACCAGAAGAACCAGACGATAATCGAATGATTAAAGTCAAAAATGCTATACAGACAAAAACCATTGATGGCAATAACTTCAATAAGGTTATCCGTCTATATGATAGTGGTGGTCATTGTCCTACTTGCCTACAAGAGTTGAACAAGAGCGGGTCTATTATCTCTGAAATTACCCAAAAGGCCAGAAAAGCTGAAAGTGATAAGGAAAGGCTTAATGTTGAGTTTGAGCGTTTAACAAAAATCCTCCGTTCTTATGATGAGGTAATTCAAAAACAAAGAGATATCCAGCAAAAAATAAGCGCAATTAAACCAAATTTGGCTGACCGAGTAGAGAAGGCGAAGAGAGTTGACGTTGCTATTCAGAAATGTAGGGAAGAAAGGGTAGACTACAGCAAAGAAATAGTTGACTTAGAGGGTCAGTTAGATGTATTATCAACTAACAAATCTGAATTGATAGTTCAGAAAATGCAACGTTCTACAATAACTGAAATGCTAAAAGACTCCGGTATTAAAGGTTCTATTGTCAACGACTACATACCTATCTTCAATAAAGAGATTAATAAGTATTTGACTATAATGGATGCTGACTATAAATTCACTATTGATAAAGAGTTTAATGAAACCATTAAATCTCGTGGTCGTGAAGAATTCTCTTATAATTCATTCAGTCAAGGGGAAAAGGCTCGTATAGATCTTGCCCTATTATTCACATGGAGAAGTATCGCAGAGAAGACCACAGGGATTACATTATCCTGTCTTATTCTTGATGAAGTTACTGATGGCTCTACCGATGCTGAAGGTATTAAGGCCATTCAGAACATATTGAAAAGTATGGTTGACACTAATGTATATGTCATTTCTCATCGTGGACACAACCCAGATGATTATAATCGACATATTCAAATGTCTAAAGTTGGTAGATTTAGTGTTATGGAGGAGACTGATAATGACTCCAGTAGACTTAAAGAACAACAAGTTAGTTGACGAGAAGTTATTTATCCTGTATGATAACTTCCATGGTAAAGAAAGGTTGGTAACGGAGAGGCAACTCTCCGATGCCTTTAGTAAAGAAAGAATTGTAATGATAAAGGCCGGTAATGATGATTACTGGAACCTTATTGAATATAACTGATAGGATAAATTGTAATGAATTTCAAGCAAATCGAAGTATCTGATATCCAGCCTACAAATGTTCGCAGTGAGACCGGATTTAGTAATGATGTTAAAATTCGCCATGCGTGGGTTAAACAACTTCCAGGTGATCTGGAAGAGCTACTAAAATCTAAGCTGCAACGAGCAGACCAATATACAAAATTCTCATTTTATCAGTCTATTGATAATGAAGTATCCGACAAATGGTTGGAGATGATGAGAGCAACTGTTGAAGCAAATCGAGATTCTATGGTAAAATCTGAATCTGGTGAACTTCGTCTACCTGATAATCTTTGTGGTAAAGCAGATGAAACCCTTCTTCTTGCCGCACAAGAAGTAATTTTAAGCATGTACTAAGAGGAATAATAATGAAATTTTCACAATCAACACTGGCAATCCTGAAGAACTTTTCCCGAATCAACTCATCAATTATGTTGAGCAAAGGTAATACTATTCTTACAAGTGCTGTAAATAGTACTATTTTTGCAGAAGGGACTGTTGATAGTTCTATCGATATGGATGTTGGTATCTATGACTTGAACCAATTCCTTAGTATTATGAGCTTAATGGGTGAAGACGCAGAGGTTGTTCATGATGAAACTAAAGGTCTTATTGTAATTAAAAATGATATCTCGACAATCAACTTTGATTCTGCTGACCCTCAGACAATTGTTTATCCTAAAAAGGCTATTCAGTTCCCTGATGCCCAAGTGGTATTTGAACTGAAATCTTCTGAGTATTCACAGCTTTTTAAAGTGTGTCGTTCTATGAAGATTGATACCTTGTGTATCAATAATCAGAATGATAAAATTGTTATCACTGGTTATAAAAAATCTACCGACGATTCATTTAAAAAACCTATCTACCAAAGTGTAGTTGGTGAATTTGAGGGGGACGATGACCATAAATTTGAGTTTTATATTAATATGGACAACATCAAAGATCTTCTTGAATCTGATTATACAATCCACCTTTTTGGTAAGCAGGCACCTGATGGAACATATCGGTTTGCAGCCAAATTTGAAGGTAGTCAAGTATCTTATGTAGTTGTCATGGAAGAGTTCTCAAGTATTAATTTTTAATTTTGCTGGGGGTTAAACCCCCAGAATTTGTTTAGAGGGAAATAGCGTGATTAGTGTAAATGAAAGTGAATGGATGTTTGAACAAAAATACCGTCCTCAGACATTAGAAGAATGTATCTTACCTTCGTCTGATATGAAAGTGTTTAAACAAATTGTTAAAGAAGGTAAGATCCCTCATCTAATTCTACAATCAAATAGCCCCGGTACTGGTAAAACTACTATAGCTAAAGTACTTTGCTCAGAGACTAATTCTAATGTACTTTTTGTAAATGGTTCTGATTGTCGTATTGACTTTATTCGAAATGAGCTGACAGCATTCGCAACATCGTCCTCTCTGGAAGGTGGGCGTAAAGTTATCATAATCGATGAATTCGACCGACATGGACTAGCAGAAGCCCAGAGACACCTTCGAACATTCATGGAAGCATATTCTAGGAATTGCTCTGTAATCATCACAGCTAACAATTTAGAGGGAATTATCAAACCTCTTCGTTCTCGCGCTCGGGTAATCAAATTTGGTAGTCCTGATGCAGAAGAGAGCAAAACTATGATGAAGAAAATGATCCTTCGTTGTATTGACATTTGCGATAATGAGAAAATTGAAGTAGAAGACAAAAAAGTTATCGCTATGTTAGTTAAGAAGAATTTTCCTGATTTTCGGAAAACTGTTAATGATTTGGACTTGTACTCAAAACATGGTAAGATTGATAGTGGTATTCTAAGTATCATTACCCATGAAGATACAACAACAAAAGACGTTATTGATGCATTGAAGGATAAAAATGTAAAGGAACTTCGTTCATTAGCTATTAAATATTCATCTAATTTCAACGTGTTTGTAGAGAAGTTAGTATCTGATATTTATCCTCTCCTAAGTAATGCATCTATTATAAGAATGTATGAGATCATCGGAGAGAGTAACCAGTTTTTTGGATTGGCAGCTAGTATAGATATTCATATTACTTATATGCTTATCCAACTAGCAGTGGAGATGACATGGAAATAGATTTTTTCGAGGAGATGTTTTCTGGAGAAAAAGCATTAGATGAGCATTCTATTGCTTGGATGTCTAAAGATTGGGAAAAGGAACAGAAGCTGGCGGATTCATATAAAGAACCAGCAGAAAAGACTTTATTCAAAATTATAGAAAATATCACATTCTCAAAAAAGCCAGAGATGGTTAATGTGGATGGGGATTATTCTAAATTCATGATTGATAACGCATTGTCTCAATACGTAGATTGTCTATCATATGTGAATGTCATGAATTTATTTGGTGCTGGCCTTACAGAACAAATGCACCACGATTATTATCTTCTGTCTATTTCAAAAGAGAAAAGGTTTTCTAAATGGGCCACTTATAAGGAAGAAGTGGAAACACTCTTCATTATAAAGATCATAATGAAGCGCAGTTCAGTTAGTTACGAAACTGCTAGAATGTATATGAACATTCTTAAAGAGAAGGGAACTTTAAACAGTTTCCTATTAAAAAATAAATTTATTATCACCGATGAATTCTATAAATCAGTAACTAAGAACTCAAAAGAAAAGAAACTATTGGTTAGCATCGTAGAGGAATGGAAATGATTAAAATTAAAGTAGAGAATGAAAACTTTCTAAAAGTAAAAGAAACACTTACTCGTATGGGTATCGCAAACTCAAAAGAGAAAGTTATTTATCAGAGTTGTCATATTCTTTTTAAGAGGGATGAATACTATATCGTTCACTTTAAAGAGCTTCTCGCTATGGATGGTTTGAATGTCCAGATGACAAAGGAAGATATCCAACGACGAGATTCTATCGCCCAGATGTTGGAATGTTGGGGATTGGTAAAAATTGAGGATGGACAAAAATTAGAACCAACAACTAATAACTTTAGAATCATTTCCTATAAGGACTCAAAAAACTGGAAACTGCTGTACAAATATCACATCGGTAATTAAGGGGAAGTATGTTCTATCTTAACGTAGAAAGAATCGGGGATAAAATTTATGAAAGGTACATCGACGACGACGGTAAAGAAAAAGATCGATGGATAGAGTATTCCCCATGTATGTTTTCTAATACAGAACAAAAGACCAAATATAAAGATATTTACGGAAATTACTGCGAAAAGCGTCAATTCAGCACAATGTCTGAGGCGAATAATTGGAAGAAGGAAATGCAAGCCGTTGGGCTTGCACCTCTGGGTATGGATGATTTCCGACTATCATATCTTTCAGATAGTTATAAAGGAAACGTAAATTATGATTCTAGATTAGTTCGCGTAGCCAACTGCGATATCGAAGTAACCGGAAGGAAATTCCCTTATCCTTCCGAAGTTTTATATGAGATTGATGCAATTACTCATTATGATTCTATTGACGATAAATTTTATGTATTCGATCTTCTTAAATCAGATTACGGTACTGTACGTGGCTGGGATAAAAAGTTGGCAGCATTAACCGAGAAAGAAGGTGGAGATGAAGTTCCACAGGAAATCTTGGATCGTGTTGAGTATATGTCTTTTGATAATGAAAGGGATTTGCTCCTTGAATATATTAACCTATGGGAACAAAAGAGACCTGTAATCTTTACTGGGTGGAACATTGAAGGGTTTGATATTCCATACATCATGAATCGTGTTAAAAAGGTTCTTGGTGGACGTCATATGAAAAGGTTCTCTCCTGTTGGTCGAGTAAAATCTAAAGTAATCTCTGACATGTATGGTGGAGAGAAAGAGATATTCTCTATTGATGGCGTTGCAATACTTGATTATATTGATCTTTATAAGAAATATAGCTTTACCAATCAACCTTCATATTCTCTGGATTATGTTTCTTATTATGAAACTAAGAAAGGGAAACTTAAATATGATGGCCCGATCAATAAACTCAGAGAAAATAACCACCAACGGTATATTTCGTATAACATTATTGACGTAGAATCTGTTCAAGGAATTGACCGGAACCGTGGATTTATTGAGTTGTGTACTTCTCTTTCCTATTATGCGAAGATCAGTATTAGTGATGTAATGAGTCCGGTAAAACTATGGGATTCTATTATCTTTAACTCTCTAAAATTGCAAAATAAGGTAATTCCGGAGAATGTGAGACACAATAGAGATACTTATCCAGGTGCGTTTGTAAAAGAGCCTATTCCATCTGCGTATCGTATTGTGGTTAGTGTGGATGCAACTTCGTTATATCCATCTATAATGCGCCAGTGTAATATTTCACCGGAAACTATTGTCGGAAATTTTGATAATTATTCTATTGAAGATTATATTGTTAGAAAAGCACCAAAACCATCAGAATACCATTCTTGTACGCCAAATGGCATTCTTTATACCAAAGAATATAAGGGGATTATTCCGACAGAAGTAGAGAAGGTGTTCTTTCAGCGCAAGGAATGGAAGAAGAAAATGATGCAAGCTAAAAAGAATTTGGAAATTATAGAGAAATATATATCTTAGATTCGTTAAATTATAATTTGACCATCATACCTTAAGTCTGCTACTCTTATTGCTTTAAACTTAGAAAGTTCAGTCAGGTTTGCTTCTGATTTAAACTTGGCTGTAACTTTCTTACCCCTAATGTAGTCAACTACATTAATAACATTTTTGGCACTCTTTTCTACATTTATAATTTCACAAATTTCTTCTTTAGTGGAATATATATGTGTAGATGAAACTAATACTATTTTATTATAGGTACAATGTTGTGGAGATATGTTATCTTGTGGATATAGACCTTTCTCACCAGTCTTTATATCTATTAAAATTGCATTTCCTTTGAATGGATTTTCAAAATTACTTCTCTTTTTAACCCAATCATCGCCAGGACATTTTTTAGAACGAACGCATTCTCCAGTTATTGTATTAGTCCAATGAGAGGCATCTTTAAATTTTTCAATTGCGGTTTTTGATGATATTGGATTTCCTTTAGTGTAGTTGGGATTTGAGAAAGATTCGTCTTCATATAATAGGGTTCCTGTTTCTTTATGTGTAAATGCAGTTTTACCTTTAATTCCGTTATCAGAAATTTTCTTCTTTGTTTCTTCTGAATGAATTTTTCCTGCCGATGTATGAGTATATAAGTCAGGATTGGCTCGATATTCATCTGTTGTTATTTTTATAGTTTTTCCGGATCCGTTCTCAATAACATAGACCTTACCAATGCTTGCCTTTGAAAGTGTCAGTATACCAGCGTCAGAAAATACTATTGGTTTGGATTTACGCATCTTTGATACATTTGAGGAAATATCTTTACGCAGTTCTGAATACATTTTTGCTGCTTCGTCAAGTTGTTCTTCTGTTAAAATACCGGAGTGGCGTATTCGGCTCATCATATTAAAAGCAAATAACATTTTAGAGTTTTGAGTTTTTGCTAAGATGTAATGGGCAACTAAGTGATCATATAATGTTAATTTTACTAAATTTGAAGGTTCGTGCTTATACTCATCAAAAATAGATTCTGGTAGTATATGGTGAACTTCATACATTGTTGCTGATTTTAAAGTATCATTTGACAATTTGTGGTTTTGTATGTAATCTATATATTCTTCGATTGTTGATTGATTTTTAAATTTTGTAGACAGAAGTTGTTTATAATTATCTTGATTCACTTGGCTAACTCTCTTTATGGTTGTTTGTTAAATTATTTATAAGGTAAAAAGATTAATGAAAATAGATTTTAGAAAGGAATTGACAGAAGAAGAAGTTTTGTATATTAGTAAATTATCGAAAGAAGAACTTCTTAAATTAAAGGAACAATGTGAACTAGATGTTGTTATTTGTGATACGAATCAACAGAATAGAAAGATCCTAGCCAACGCCTGCTATGGGGTACTTGGAACTCCTTATTTCCGGTACTATGACCTTAGAAATGCAGCAGCGATCACAACATTTGGTCAGATGGCATTACAATGGACAGAACGGAAAGTTAATGAGTATATGAATAAAGTTTGTGGAACTGATGACCACAAATATGTATTCTATGGCGATACTGATTCACTATACATGGAAATGTCGCCTCTAATTGAGAAGGTGGGGGTTGAACGTTTCGGTGGAGATACTCAAAAACTGGTTGACTTCATTGATAGATTCTGTAATGAGAGATTACAGGCTGCTCTGAATAAGTCATCAGAAGAGCTTGCCGAATACATGAATAGCTATGAAAACCATTTGGCATTTGACCGAGAGGCTATTGCTTGTCCTCCTTTAGGTTCAGAAGGTATTGGTGGATTCTGGAAAGCTAAAAAGCGTTATGCATTGAATGTTTACGATATGGAAGGGGTTAGATATCATAAACCTCATCTTAAAATCATGGGTCTTGAGACCCAATCAAGCTCTACACCTTCTGAGTTAAAGACGTATCTTTATGATTGCATAGAGATTATGCTTCAGGAAGGTGAAAGGAAATTACAAGAGCACTTCAAGAAGCTGAAGTCTGAGTATGATAAACTGGATTATATTAAAATTACTCCAGTGAAGTCGGCAAATGATATTGCGAAATGGTCTGATGGAAATGGATTCCCTTTAAAGGGCTGTCCTAATCATGTTAGAGGGGTTTTGGCTTATCGAAGAGCTACTGATGGGTTTGAGGGGATTCCTATTATCAATGATGGTGATAAGGTAATGATTATCCCTTTAAGAGAAGGTAATATCTTTAAAGACACATGCATAGCTTGGCCTGCAAATACAAAGCTTCCTAGTGAGATAGAGAGCGAAGTTCTAGTATGGATGGATAGAAATACATTATTTGAAAAAACATTTATAAAGCCCCTTAAAGGCATGTGTGATGCAGCTGGTATTGAATACGAGAAGACAGCATCTCTAATGGATTTATTTGATATGTTCTGAGGATATTAATGGATATTAAACTTGTGTTTGCTACAAGTCCTACTAAGAGTGTTGACGGGGAAACCCGTCATGCTTTTGGATTAGGAAATTCTTTACCATGGGGTTATCTTAAACAAGATATGATAAACTTCTCTAAGAGAACTAAAGGAACCATGGTTGTTATGGGTGCGAAAACATTCCTGTCATTACCAGATCTTCTTTCTGATAGAGTACATATGGTAGTTGTTAGTGATGAAAGAGAACTCCCAAAGACCAAAAACGGAAAATCAGCAGAATATTACATCTTTGATAGTGCATTTGAAGAATTTCTCAAAACTGGTAACTGTGGTGGTATGGCTGTATGGGATAATTATACATATTCTAAAAATTTGCAATTTCACCTTGGTTATAGTAATATATCTGTAATAGGAGGGGCTTCTTTATTAAGAACCTCTTTAAAGTATGCTACCTCTGTAGTGAAAACTACTATTGAGAAAAAACATTATGTTACCCATGATGTTTCTATTGATAATGATTTTATTGATGAGATTATTACAAAATTTCTACTAGTAGAGACCCATTGGTGGAATATTGATGAACTTACTGAACTTACTGAATCAGTACTAGTAAGAAAGGTAATATAATGGGATTTATAACAATAGCTATTGTTCAATTAGTAGCAACAGGGTTTGTAATTTTTATTTCATAAGGACAATTCAATGCTTTCATATTCTCGTTTAGTTTCCAGAATTATTAACTATGGTCAAAAATCAGATGATAGAACAGGAATAGGCACTATTTCTATTTTTGGTGAAATGATTGAACATGATTTTAGCTTGGGCTTTCCGGCAGAATCGCAAAAGAAACTATTTTGGAAACCTTTAATTGGCGAACTTCTATGGTTTATTGAAGGTTCCACTAATGTAGAACGTCTTAGGGAACTTACCTGGGGCAAAAATTCAGATAGAAAAACTATCTGGGATGAAAATTATGAGGCCCAAGGAAAAGCACTAGGTTATTCGGATGGTAATCTGGGGCCAGTATATGGTCATCAATGGCGTTCTTTTGGTGGTGTTGACCAATTAAAAAATGTTATTGATGAGATTAAAAATAATCCAAATTCTCGTAGACTTTTAGTAAGTGCCTGGAATCCAGTAGATCTTGGAAAGATGACATTACCCCCTTGCCATTATGCATTTCAGTTTAATGTTCGTGGGGAATATTTAGATATTATGTGGTCGCAAAGATCTGTAGATACTTTGCTTGGTCAATAAGGCCTGGATATAAAGTGATTTATATCTGTAATCTATCTAAACGGGGAAACTCTTTATAAAGACAATCCCGTGCTAAATTGTAGGACTTGCTTTCAATATAAATACTCTTATACAAAAAGAGGAATTTATATGAACAGTGGGATTTATCAGATTAAAAATAAAAATAACGGAAAATTATATGTAGGAAGTGCTAAGAACTTTAGTAATAGATGGAATAGACATTTATATAGTCTAAAAGGTGGGTTTCATCATTCCATTAAATTACAAAGGTCTTATGATAAGCACGGCGAAGAGTCCTTCGAATTTTCTGTTATAGAAGAACTGCCATACAAAAAAGACATTATACTAGAAAGAGAGAATTTCTGGATTAAAGAGTTGAATTCCAAAGACAATGGGTATAATATAGCAGATGCATCTTTTGGTGATGTCATATCTAATCACCCAAATAAAGAGAATATTATATCCAAAAGGACTAAATCCCATAAAGCCACTATGGATAAACTTGGGATTGATGGAAGGAGAAAAAAGTATGGTAAATCAGGGGACAAAAACGGTAGATATGATGAGAATACTCATTTTTATTGTAAATGTGGGAATCGTATAACCAAAATGGCACAAACTTGCTCTTCTTGTAGAGATAGAAATGGGAAAAATAACCCTTTTTATGGTAAGAATCACTCCGATTTTACCAAAAGAACTATAAGTGAGAATAGAAAGGGTTGCTCCCCTGTTAATATAAAAACTACTTCTGCTGACGGAAATATTTTTGAAAATGCAACAAAATGTGCTAAATTTTTCAATATATCCCCTGCATTAGTAACTTATAGAGTAAAATCTGATAAATGGAAAAACTGGTTCTACATAAATGCCTAACGACTATCCCTTTGGGGAGTAGGGTCAAGTGACTCGAAACGATAGACATCTCATTATGAGATGGAGATATAGTCTACTCTGCATGGTGACATGCAGCTGGATATAATTCCGGGATGAAATTAACGACTTCATCTGAATATAATGCTTCCATTTAATATTGCCTCATATGCTGCATTATTAGAAATTGTGGCTAAAATGACTGGTTATAAACCTGGTATTATTAAAGGTTCTCTTGGGGACTGCCACATTTACAATAACCATATTGAAGGTGCTAAGGAAATGTTGTCTCGTAGTAAATTTGACTACCCGACTTTAGAATTTCCGGATTTTACAACAACAGATACTGAGTCCCAGCTAAAAGAGTTGGTTTCTTGGGGTGTTGATGCATATAAATTAATTGGGTATAATAGCCATCCACCTATTAAATTACCTATGGCGGTATAAATACCCAATGAACTCTCCCATAGCCTACAAAAGAAAAGATAAATGTGTCGTTGTCAATAAATACAACTCTGACTTTGATGTAAATATAAGTCGAGGGACGATCTGGGGAAACCCCTTTGGAGATGCAGAAGATCCTATAGGGGAGTTCGAAAAGTACTTTATCCAGAAAATAAAGGATAAAGAGATAACTAAAAATCATTTAGAAACTCTTAGGTTTATGAGACTTGGATGCACTTGTAAACCTAAAAGATGCCACGGCGATATAATCGCAAAGATTGTTAATAAAGTATTTAAAGATGACAAAGGAATAGAAGACATATGCTAATTTTAAAATCCTCTGGTGTAGAGCAGGAATTTATGCCGGGAAAAATCCTCAAAGTTATTGAGTATGCTGCACAGGGACACAACATTGACCCATACGAATTGTTAAGTGAAACATCTAAACAAATTAAAGATGGAATGACATCTAAAGAGGTTCAATCAGTTTTGGTTCGAGTATCCTCAAATCGCATCACAAAAGAACAACCAGACTACCAATTCGTAACAGCTAACCTGAAAATGTTGGAAATTAGAAAAGAGGTTTATGGTCAACACGAACCCATTCCATTTATTGACCATATCAGTAAGATGGTAAATGAAAACCGTTATGACAAAGAGATCCTACAAAAATGGTCGGCTGAAGAAATCTCTATTTTAGAAAAAAATGTAAAACATGAAAGGGATTTCACTTTCTCTTATGCTGGGATTCAGAATTTATCAGAGAAATACCTCATTAAAGATAAACAAAAATCTACTCTATTAGAGACCCCTCAATATGCATATATGTTGATTGGAATGTGTTTACATCAAGATGAGAAAGAGAATAGGCTTAAGTATGCTATTGACTTCTATAACGCTGCATCTTTACAGAAAATATCTTTACCTACACCTATCATGGCTGGAGTTCGTAGTCCGGTACGTCAATTTAGTTCTTGTGTAGTTATTGAGAGTGGGGATAGCTTAAACTCTATTAATGCGGCATCTAATTCAATAGTCCACTATATCTCTAAACGTGCTGGTATTGGCATCAACGCAGGTATGTTAAGGGCACAAGGTTCCAAAATTGGTTCTGGCGAGGTAGTTCATACTGGAGTTATTCCGTTCTGGAAACATTTTCAAACAGCCGTAAAAAGTTGTAGTCAGGGTTGAACTATTAGCCGTCTTGGTTAGGAATAGCCAAGAGTATGATTCCTTTAATTGCTGGAACATCTCTACGGAGAAAATCAGCAGGCAAGACCGAAAAAGTATAGTTCATAAAGGGAGAAATTATGAGCTGTATTTGGAAGACTGTACCATTTGAGGATCTATATGAGGTATCTTCGGGTGGAAAGGTTAGAAACATTAAAAGTAAACATATAAAGAGTACCAGGATTGATAAGTATGGTTATGAAAGGGTTACTCTTTATCCGAGTGGGAAAACTTATAGTATTCATCGTTTGGTGATGTTGGTATTCTCTCCGGAAAATTTAAATGAAACTATAAATCATAAAGATGGCGTAAAAACCAATAATGATCTGAAAAATCTGGAATGGTGTTCTTCGAGAGAAAATAGTATTCATAGATCAAAAATTCTATATCCAGATTCAGGAGCTAAAGGTTCTAGCAATCCTATGAGTAGTATTACAGAGGATGTAGCCAAAGAGATAAAATACTCACCATTTATAGGTCTAAACAATCGTGAAATAGGTGATATTTTTGGAGTTAGCTCTGAGGTTGTTAGAAGAATTCGTTCTTGTGAACGTCGGAAACACATTTAAATTATACTTTTTCGGTAAGCTTCAACGACTAGTCCATAGGGACGTAGGGTACAAGCCAATGGTACTCGAAACGGGGAACAACCAGAACGGTTGAAGATATAGTCTATTCTGCATAGTGATATGCAGCAGTTCATTAAGAGAACGGGCCAAAGAGTTGCGTCTTTGGTCGAATGCAAAGGGTGTTCGCGGTGGTGCTGCTACATTATATTACCCAATGTGGCATTTGGAATATGAAAACCTGATCGTTCTTAAAAACAACAAAGGTACAGAGAATACCCGTATTCGACATCTGGATTATGGAGTTCAGATTAACGATCTTATGATTGAGCGGTTTATTAAAAATGAATACATTACTCTTTTTAGTCCAAATGCACACCCAGAATTATATGATTCGTATTTTTCAGACCCTGTTAAATTTCGGAAGATTTATACAGAGTTGGAAAAAGACCCAACAGTAGCAAAAAAACGAATCAAGGCAAAAGATGCATTTATTGCATTTATGTTGGAACGTTCCAACACAGGAAGAATTTATCCCCAACTTGTAGATAACGTAAACCAGTACGGGCCATTTATCAGGTCTAAAGCACCTATTAAGATGAGTAATCTATGTGCTGAAATTGCATTGCCGACAAGGGATGTAAATTCGGAAGATCCTCTTATTAACCTGTGCACTCTGTCTGCATTTGTTCTTGATAAGTTCGATTATCGTGATCAGGAAGAGATTGATCAACTCTCTCGTATTATGGTAAGATCATTAGACAATCTCTTGGATTATCAAGATTATCCTGTGAAGGAAGCCCTTAATTCTAAGCGTATGCGTTCTCTTGGTATCGGAGTTGTTAACTATGCTGGTTGGTTAGCCTCTAACTTTGCTAACTACCAAAACTCCAATGTTATCACGCATGAACTATTTGAGCGTTTGCAATTTGGGTTGATTAAAGCCTCTGTGAATCTAGCAAAAGAAAAGGGTGCGTTCGAAGACATCTCTGTATCAAAATATGGAAAAGGTGAACTTCCTATTGACTGGTATAACAAACATGTTGACGAACTTGTAGAACCAGTATACGTCTGCGATTGGGAAGGATTGAGAGAGGATCTTAAGAAATATGGTATCCGTAATGCAACTCTTACTGCTCTTATGCCAGCGGAGACATCTGCCTCTATCTCTAATTCTACAAATGGTATAGAGCCACCTCGTTCAGCAATCTCTACTAAGCTGTCTAAAAGCGGGGCTTTCAAACAGATCGTCCCTAACTACGAAGAACTTGGTTCAGAGTATGAGTATGCATGGGATATGTCTAAAAAGGGAAATAAAGGTTATATACAGAAAGTTGCTATCATGCAGAAATTTGTAGACCAGTCTATCTCGGCTAATACATATTACGACCCAGAGAATTTCCCCACAGGGAAAGTTAGTATGAAAGTTCTTATTGACGAATTTTTATATTGCTGGTACTATTCAATCAAGAATATGTACTACCACAACACAAGAGATGGCTCTGATGATGTTATGGAAGAGGATAGCAAATCTCTTGTAGAGTTACCCACGGAATCTGTAGTTGACGATGACTGTAGTGGATGTAAATTGTGATAAAAGCCCTTCGGGGCTTTTATAATTTTAATGAGGTTGGTAATATGGAATATAAAGTACCAAAAGATCTGGAACATACAAGTGGGAGTGCTGGTTCTTTTGTGGTTCCGGCGTCAGAACATAAAATCTTCTTTCCCGACGCGGTTCTGGGAATCCTACATCACATAGAGTGGACTTATTTTGGTAGTTGTGATTATCTCTCTGTAAAGGTTTCCATCAAGCCTATAGGAAAGATAATCTGTATAGGTGTGGGATTTATCCCGTGTCTAATAATGAACGGATATAAAAATACTATAAAGGATTGTAAATCTGTGCTTTCTTATTCTAATAGTAGTAGCTATTCGAATGTATCAGAATACAAAGAGCTAAAAGAATATATTGACAATAGGTTAAATTGATGCCATTATACACATACAGTTGTGAAGAGCACGGCTCTTTTGATAAATTAAAAAAGATCTCAGATAGAAAAATGGCGAAATGCCCTGAGTGTGATAAAGAATGCCACCAGTCACTTTCTGTTCCGGCTATGGTGAAAGGTGGGTACATGGATAGCAATATGTCGGTAACAAAAGGCATCTCTAGGAAAATGTAATCATGGATATAAAAGACTTAAAAAATGTTGAGTTCACCACAAAAAATAGATTGATTATTGTGAATTTCGGAGGTAATGTTGACTTTACTATGAAAGAATGTAGTTCTGGATTTAAAGTTAATGAGGATAAAACCTTCTTCGAGGACAAAGACGGGAACGTATTTTTACTGAAAGGTGAAAAATTAATAGTTGGATGTATTGACATTTCTAACTTTAATGTGGCATATTTTAGATTCATCAATACGAAGCATTACTAAGAAGTAAAAATTAATTCGGAATAGTTTTGACAAAGAAACTTAACTAGGTTATAGTAACCACACAATTTGATTGAGAGGAAAATAATATGTTAATTGCACATCGTATCATTCGTACTGCCCATTCTCGTATGCCACATGTTGTTACTGTTCGAAACATGCGACTTTTGAAGTGGGGTTCTGTCCTTGCGGGTTCTACTTCAGTATGTGTTATGCTTATCTTAAAGGATAACCATATTGTCTCTACTGCTGTTTCTGCGGGGGTTTACGAGATTTCAAAAATGGCAAAAGAGATTAGTACAGGCTCTAGAAAACTTAACAGAAGCTTCTGAACATGCTGAAGAATTGGCAAAAGCAGCTGTTGAAGTTGTTGAAAAAGAACTGTAGTATATAGATAACATTAATGCATACCACACAACGTGAAATATGTGGTATGCACTAACCTTTAACTTGAGGATATCGTTATGAAGAAATTATTAATTGCCGTATCATTGATTGGATGCTCATTTTTTGCTAATGCTGATTTAGAGGCTTTACCTGGTGGTGGGATTTCATATTCACAAGATTCTTCCGCAGGTCATCTTAGCACAGATGATCTAGCTGCTATTAATCAAGATAAGAAAGATCAACTTGCGCAAGAAGGCAAGCGTTATTGTGTGAAATACGTTTGGCAAAAAGCCGGTGAGGCTTATGCGCGTCTTCAGCTGGGACAAGAGATTTACCCTTCACAGCAATACCAAGATGATAAGATCTTAACTACAGAGAAACAGAGAAATTATCTTATTCTCGGATGTATTGAAGATTACAAAAACGGAAAAGTTGATAAATTCTAATAGAGGTTTTAAAAATGTTTACAGGTCTAGCATCATTAATTTTACTGGCAGTATATTTCATCCCTACTATTATTGCTATTTGTCGGAAACATGATAATACAGTAGCCATTATATTGGTAAATATTTTACTAGGATGGACATTTATTGGGTGGGTTGTGGCTTTAATCTGGTCTGTTACCAGCCAGAAAAAACAAACAATCGTCATCAACAATAACAATACATCAGGGGGTACAAGAAATGATCAAACAAACTAAATTTAGTAACTTGATGATGAACACATCATTTTACATAACAGATGTCAATCAATTTTATATTAAGACTGGTTTGACAGAATACGTAAACGATGATAAAATCGTTACTGAAATAGAGGAAGATAGTTTGGTTTTTTGTGACGAAGAAAGAATGAACGAAAAACCAAAACCACCTCAAAAAGAAAGAAAAACTATATTCTGGTAATTGGTAAATAAAATTAAAATGAAGTCCAACTAGTTCATCCTAGTTGGACTTTTTCATTATTAAGGAAAAATAAATGTCTGATCTAAAAGCACGTCTTATCAAAGCATCAACTTCAAAACTAACAGCAGATATCACAAAATCTAAGATTTTTAACGGTCGTGATGTAATTAAAACTCGAATCCCTTTGCTTAATATCGCATTTTCTGGTCAAATTGATGGAGGTATGGGTTCCGGACTGACAGTTTTTGCAGGGCCATCCAAGCATTTTAAAACCTTATTTGGGTTGACAAGTGTTGCTGCATATATGAAGAAATATCCAGATGCCATTTGTTTGTTCTATGATAGTGAGTTTGGCGCTTCTGAGGCTTATTTCCGCTCTATGGGGGTAGATTTAGAAAGAGTTGTACATACACCTATTCAGTCCGTAGAACAGCTTAAAATCGATTTGGTGAACCAATTGGAAGAGATCAATCGAGGGGATAAAGTTATTGTTTTTATTGATTCAATCGGGAACACTGCTTCTAAGAAAGAAACTCAAGATGCTATCAATGAGAAAGAAGTTGCCGATATGTCAAGGGCTAAATCAATTAAATCTCTATTCCGTATCGTTACTCCATATTTAACTATTAAAGATATTCCATGTATTGCTATTAACCATACAATCGAAACTATGGAAATGTTTTCAAAAACTGTAATGACTGGTGGTACTGGTGTAACTTATTCGGCTAACACTATTTTCTTCATCGGTAAACGCCAAGTTAAAGACGGAACAGACCTTTCTGGATATGAGTTTATTCTTAAAGCAGAGAAGTCCCGAACAGTAAAAGAGAAATCTATGTTCCCGATTACGGTAAATTTTGATGGTGGTATCGACCCATTCTCAGGAATGTTAGAGTTGGCACAAGACATTGGTTATGTTGTAAAACCTAAAAAAGGATGGTATTCTCGTTCCTTCTTAGATGAGGAAACCGGGGAAATGATTGCAGAGGAGAAATTATGGAGAGAGAAAGCAACAGACAATGTTGAATTCTGGAAACCTCTGTTCAAGCATCTTCCTTTCCGAAATGCTATTATTAGTCGATATCAACTTGGTGCTATGTCGTCATCAAAAGAAATCGACGATGAGGTAGAGAACCTGATCGGGGTCAAAACTGAGAAACATGTATTCGATAGCACTCCTAATCCAAGAGGTCTAGACTTAGATGACTTTGACGGAGAGGACGAAGACGAAGAGTAATATAAATGAGGGGGTAAATCCCCTCTTAATAGGAACCCGTATAATGAACACTAATGAAGCTCATAGTATAATCCAAGAGGCTATGAAAGATGTTAAGCAGGAAATAGTGATACTTCTGAACGGAGAGCATCATCTTATCTATATTCATAAAGTTAAAATTGATAAGAAGGGAAAGGTTACATTTGATTTTTCTACCCCATCAAATTACCCTAAAGATGAACTTGTACCCCACATAGAGAATTGTATAAAAGCCCAATATCAGGATTTTACGGATTTTGTTAGCCAGGAGAAAGGTAAAAAGTGGAAATTGTTAAAATCATTCTTTCGAACTTAATAACCAACGAGCAATATTTTGTTAAGGTATGGCCTTACCTAAACTCAGACTACTTTGAACCCGGGCCAGCCAAGAATATCTTTAACCTTATTAAAGGGCATGTGGATAAGTATCATACAAGACCATCCATGGAAGCACTCACCGTATCCATGGAAGCATCTACATTAAGCCAAACAGATATGAAGGGAGCAACTGAGTTAAAGAATTCCTTTAATTCTAATGCAGCCGAGGACAGAGATTGGTTAGTTAAAGAAACTGAGTCTTATGTTAAAAAATCTGCTATGTATAATGCTACCTCTAGGATTATCGAGATTCAGACTAATGCAGATCTTCCTGACGGGAAAAGAGATAAGAGGATTCCTGATGTTGGGGCAATCCCTGATATTATGAGAGATGCATTAAGTATCTGTTTTGATTCAGATTTAGGTCATGATTGGTTAGATGATTACGAGGAACGTTGGTTGTCTTATGTAAATAAGAGTAGAAAAGTCCCTTTTAAACTAAAAATACTTAACAAAATCACTAAAGGTGGTGCTGAATATAAAACACTAAACATCCTGTTATCTCCGTCTAACGTCGGTAAATCTTTGGGGCTTTGCTCTCTTGGTGCCGATTACCTACAAACAGGTCATAATGTTTTATACATCTCTATGGAGATGGCAGAAGAAGTAGTTGCAAAACGTATCGATGCAAATTTATTAGACGTTTCTCTTGATGATATCGATGATATGAACATTTCATATCCAGAATACAAAGCAAAAATGGAGAAATGGAGAAAAAATAAAACTATCGGTAGATTGAAAGTTAAGCAATATCCTACTGGTGGAGCTAATGCAGATACTTTTAGGGCGCTATTAAATGACTATAAACTAAAGGAAGGGTTTGTTCCTGATGTAATTATAGTTGACTATTTGGGGATTTGTTCTTCTTGTAGGATGCGTTCGTATAGCGAGAACAGCTACATTATGGTTAAAGCTATTGCAGAAGAAATGCGTGGTCTTGCTGTAGAGACCGGTACTATTATGTGGTCTGCTGCACAGACTGGTCGTTCCGCATTTGATGCATCTGATGTATCCAGCCAAGACGTTGCCGAATCAATTGGGCTTGTAGCCACTGTGGATTTTATGTTAGCAGTGATTGAAACCGAGGAACTGGCAAAACAAGGAGTTCAGCTGTTTAAGCAGTTGAAATCTCGTTACGGGGACAAGAATGTTTATAATAAGTTCCAGATGAAGGTAAAGAAAGGGAACCAGAGATGGGTAGAAATGGATAATTCTGAGTATAAACCTCTATCTGATGACGAATCAAACAATAAACCTGTTGACGACGGCACCAAAAAATCCCCAAGAGCTAAGATAGATGATTTGGTAGAAAATTTGAATGATGTAAAATTTTAGTATTGACAAGTCGATGAGTAGGGTGCATAATCCTCTCATCGACTTTTTTATAAGTGAGGAAAATATTATGAAAGTAACTATTAATCAGATTGTTCCAGGAAAAATTGTTTATCATGTATATGGTATCAGTCGCCAAAAGGCAAAAAATGCTTTCTTTGGTGGAAAGAAAATTATTACATCAGAAGTTTATAATCATGATGGAATAGGTAAAAGATTTGATTGTATAGAAATTTTTGAAAATGATAACAATCCATTTGAAGTTAACGGTCGTATGTATGTAAATGATTGTGGAATGGGAGATAAGATTTATAATCTTAACCGGTTATTTTCTACCATGGATGAAGCTTTGGATTTCATTGAGCAATGCAAAACAGGTATTTTTAAAGATCCTGTAGACCAAGATTTCTATGACAATGATGTATGTAGTCTTGATGAAATTCTTGAATTTGGTGAGGATTATTATAATGAATTCTAATAAATCATTTAATAGTCGTATTCAAAATGTAGGTTCATTTGCTAAACACATTAGTAATGATGCAATAAAAAATGAAACCATGTTTTTTAATTCTGATTTAAAATTTGCATATGAAAACGGCGGCCCGATAACTCGCAGTTTCATCAGTTGTTTACCTGATGATTGGAACAATGATGAAGTAGTATTTGATTCCAGAGTTCATATGTTAATGCCAGGTTGGTATCCAGCAATTCCTGGATATCATCATGACGATGTACCACGACCAGATATTCCGGTTGGTCAGCATTTCATAACTGCGGGTCAACCTGATTATGATAATCCTGCTTATCGTTCAGAACACTTGCTTGGTCTGGTAAATGCAGATATCTGCCCGACAAAGTTTGCTATTGGTCAATGTACTATGCCAAAAGTAGAAGATGGCGAACTCATTTATAGAAAATGGCACCCTGAAATTCTTCGTCTAATTAAAGAAGGTAAATTAGAAGAGGTCATGGCGCAAGATAGAACCCTTATAAAATTTGATTGTGATACGTTTCATACTGGGGATAAAGCTATTTCACATGGTTGGCGTTGGTTCGGAAGATTATCTCGTAATACAAATCGAGTTAAGAAAATAACTAATGAAATTCGAGTTAATGCCCAAGTATATCTTGAATTCCCTATGGAGGGATGGTAACGAATAATATTGCAGAAGTTGAAATTGAAATATTGTGGGGAACTGATATTTACTCAGCATATAATACAGCAAAAGAACTTGCAGTATTTGCAAATGCACCAGTGAAATTTAAATTCAATGGACGAGTTATAAATGTAAAAGTTAATTCTACACAAGAAGAAGCTTTAGCCACATATTTTCATAGAGGAAGTTGAAATGAGTACAGAGAAAGAACTTACAAATATTATTAAAAACAGTAATAAGAAGCTACAAAAGAAATTAGTTATTCTAGATTCTATGACTGTTTTTGAAAGACAAGCCTTAAATTCTTTAAAATTTGGGTTGATTAGTGACAGAGAATACTCTATTATTAGGCATTCAAAGAAAAAGATGTCTAGGCATTACTATAAGCAAATTGATGATTTAAAAAATATCATTTCAGATGCATTGAAGAAAAGACACCAATTAAAACTTGGCTCTGAAAAAGTTTAAACGTACTATCATCAAGATAATGAGAGAAAATTAAAATGAAAAAGTTAATTTTAGGTGTAATTCTATCAGTTGTATCTGTATCTTCATTTGCTGAATCAGATATGCAAAAATGCTATGAATATGAAAACGGGCCACAAGCTAAAGTGGAATCTATGGTTAAAGGTGATCTCCTTAAACTTACTCAGGTTCCATCTCAACAGAATTTCATTAAGAATATGAATTTCTCGCAAGTTCTTCGTGCAGGGTATTCTTTATATTGTGGTACTCAATTTGATAAGAAAAATGTGCTGAATGATACTCTTGGAAATCCACAATTGATGGTGCCATAATGGGAAATTGTTCATATCTAATACCAATGATATTAGTATTTTTAACATTTCCTTGTTCATTCATTGCCATGACTAAGAAAAAGGATTTGGATGGGGAGGATTGTGCTTTATTCTCATTACTCTCTACTATGGTAGTAGGTATAATCTTATTCATAATGTATGTAGTTAGTAGGTGATATAACATGAAAGTAGAACTAGATAAGGTATATAACGGGGACGATGATGTAATTGTAGCCAAATTGGAATTAATTTTAGAGTCAGATAAAAAAGGTTCAAACCTTAAATTGGCTATTAATCCAAAAGTAGATAAGTTAACAGATCTTTTATTCAATAAGTTTAAAGAAAATGATGTTTTCATTTGTTTAAAAGGCAATACTATGTTTGTCGATATTAATAATGAAAAATACACCGTTGATGGGTTTAAAGAAGAAATCTCTCATTTAATCCAGAATTTTAATAAAATTTGATAGATAACTCCTAATATGGTATAATGTATTATAAATAATTAATACACTATATACATATTAGGAGTTTTATATTATGGAATCAGAAAATAACGATTACGCACATAAATTAATTCACATTTTAAACACCGAATTTAGCGACTGGGAAGCAAAAAGGGAAGGTATCATAGATAATAATGGTAACCTATTAAAAGTACCAACAGATGCACAAAGACAAGAGATGTATACAGATCTTCATGTAATTATAAGATCTGTTAAAAGGACTTTAGAGGCTTTAGGAAAAACAAAATCTATACCATTCACATCAAAAAATATCAAAAAGTTATCAGAGATGTATAATATAGATATTAATGATTTGATGGTAGATCCCTATCTAAAGGAAGCTATGGTTGTTGGTGACGGAGAATATAACGCAAACAACATTGCGTCTGGGGACGTATCTGGGGCTATTGTATCCGGTGGGCCTAGTATCCCAGGAAAAAAGGCCAAAGTGGAAAAAAGAAAGCGTGCAATTGTAAAAACAAAATGATATAATCCCCTTCGTATTAGTTTATGAAGGGGATTTTTTATGTCTTATGTAGATGAAGAATTTGCAGAACTGGCACTGTCTAGACAACCTAGATATAAAAAGTACACAGGTGTATTTAAGTTAAATTGTCGTTGTAAAATATGTGGTGACTCAGAAAAGGATGAGTTCCTTGCTCGTTTTTGGGCTAGAACCATAGATGATACGGTGATGCTGAAATGCTTTAACTGTGACTATTCAAACAATATTGCAAATTATATAAAATCGGAAGAGCCGGATCTCTATAGAGACTATCTACTGGAGAAAAGGAAGTATAGTTTTGAGCTGACTCCTTCTAAGAAGGAGGAAAAGGAACCAGAGAAGAAAGTAATTGACTTTATACCATATTCAGTTAGACTTGATACAGTTGATAAAAATAGTAAATTAATGAAATATATTGAGAAAAGGAAGATTCCAAAATCAGCATATGATAAAATTTATTTTACTAAAGAATGGCAAAAACTGGTCAATCATATAAAGCCAGATACTTATAAGTTTACAAAAGATGAATTGAGATTGGTAATACCCATCTTCAATTCCAATAACGAGATAGAGTCTATCCAAGGCAGGGCACTTTCTAAAGATGCCAAGGCCAAGTATATGACCATAAAGGCATATGAAGAGGCCACAAAAATATATGGCCTGGAAAGGATAGACGAGTCAAAACCAGTGATTATATTAGAGGGACCATTAGATTCACTATTCCTTCCTAATGCAATTGCTATTACAGGTGGGTCTTTAGACCTCAACACGGTTCCTTTTAGTGGAAATAGGATATGGGCTATGGACGCAGAGCCAAGACATCCAGATACCAAGAAACGTGTCGAGAAATTACTCTCACATGGGGAGAGTGTAGTCTTCTGGGATAAGTGGGTTTATGAAGGGAAAGATATTAACGATTTTGTAATGAATGGTGCGACCACAGAAGACGTATACAACTATATTATCAATAACAACGAATCTGGATTGAAAGGGAAACTTAGGCTAGGAAGGTATTTTAAGATATGAATTATAAAAGGATTTATACCTATTTGGTAAATTCCAGAAAAACTAGAGGGAATAACAAAAAGTCCCTCCCATTCTATACAGAGTCTCATCACATAATACCTAGATGTTTTGGGGGTAGCGACTCTGATAATAACCTAGTTCTTCTTACAGGGAGAGAGCATTTTATAGCACATGCCCTCTTATTAAAAATAAGAAAGCATAGTATTAAATTGGCCATGGCTTTTAACAGGATGTCTAACTCTGGGGGTTATAATTACGGAAACTCTAGAGTTTATGAATGGGCTAGAAAGACACACTCGGTAAATGTTTCCTTCTTTATGAAGAAATTCCATGAAGATAACAAGGAATCTATGCTAGAATCATTAAGGTTAAGACATCTAAATCATCCAGTTAAAGATAGTACTAAGGATAAAATATCAAAGTCTCTTCATGATTATTATACTAGGAACCCCATTTCTGAAGAGAATAGGGAGAAAAGGTCAAAATCCCAGATCCTTAGACATAAAATTAATCCGGATAGTCAAGAGACCAAAGATAAGAGAAAAAATACGATCAGGAAATCTAAGGGGGTTCCTGTGTATATGCTAGATTCTGAAGGCATTGTCGTTGGGGAATTTTCCTCTGCGGCAGAAGCTATAGAATTTGTAGGAGAAGGGTTCCCACAGCCGATTTATACATGCTGCAAAAGGCATTTAGCCAACCCAGAGAGATTATATAGGTCTTATGGTTATTACTGGAAGTACAAATAATTATTGACGGTATAATAGTAAAGTGTTAATATTATCTCAACTTAAAATATAATGAGGATTACAAAATGCAAGTATTAGATATCGATAAAGAACATTCCGTAGAAACAATGTTAGGTGCTGTTACAGGACTTAGTTCTGTTCTGGAACATATCATCAAAAAAGGAGAGATTGATACTCGGGATGAGAATTCAATCGAAAGCTGTATTGAGCAATTGTATTCATCTATCGAATACTTATGGATTCAGACAGGCATTTCGTTACCAACAGAAGTAGATCAAGAAAAACTCATGCAGAATCTACGTGATTATGCAGCAAATTTAAAAGTACAAAAAACTCAAGGAAAATAATATAATGGCACACTTCAATGTTTGTTCTCATTTGGTGAAGGATTCAGATAAAGCAACAGAAGCTTACAACAAAGCAATCACATCAGGTAAAGACCCTTTTCAGGTTATGATGGATATGCAAGGTAGCTTACAAAAGCGTTTATCTAATGATAAGCCTTATATCGCGAATCCATACGATCTATCTACTGCTGGTGAAGTCTTAGATTGGCTCCGACTCAATAAAGAATGTATCGATGACGAGTATGGAGAACTGAAAGTATCTCTTGGTGAGATGAGTCGTGGAGATGCAGATGCATCGGCAGTATGGAAACCATGGAAATCTCGAAATCAAGAGGCCCGTGCCAAGAAAGTGTCAGAGATGTCCCCAGAGGATCAGTTAGAGATTAAATTCGAGATGATTGATATTATGCATTTTATCTTATCCATGTGTATCGGATTAGGTCTGGATGCTAAAGAGATTTTCGAATTATACTACCTGAAAAATGCAGAGAACTTCGCTCGGCAAGATAATGGTTACTAAGTAGAACCATGTTAAGATAAGTTATAAATACTTCTAGACCAATATTGGTTTTAACAATGGAGATTTATAATGGCTTATTTTAACTTTGAAATAGTTTCGACCGGAAAACAGTACTCTGTAGATTTTAAAACCTATTCAGACCAGTACAAAATTGCCGGTCTTGGTTATAAAGTTCTTCCTGTTACCGATGTTGCGCTATCTGGTGCTACTGTATTTGAAGATGCCCCGTCTTGGTTAACTGGTAATGCTGCACTATTTTCAGCTACTACACCAACTTCAGGAACATCATCAGACACAGGGACTTCAGGTTCTGGTACAACAGCGGGCTAAAATATGAGGGACTCCTAAGAGTCCCTTTTTTATTATATAAAGGAATAGAAATGTCAAAATATTGTGAAGTAAATTTATTTTTAATGACTAATTTAGGTATTAGTGCAGACCCTAGAAAATACCACGCATCGAAGTTTAGAAAAACCATTAAGAAATTCTTCCCTGAGGTAAGTAGAGAGGAAATGGATAAAGTAACAGATAATGCATATAAAAAGGGAAATGATATGTATTCTATTATTTCTGTATATGATGATTATATTATGGAGCTTATTAAAAAAGAAGAGGCTGAAAAGTGAGCCTCTTAGATTGTGATTTTCTATATCCACAGGAAGAGTCTAAAAATCAGATTACTAAACAATCAAACAGACAGGAAGACATAAAGTATGAGTTGCAATTGATATTCAAAAAACATAATATTACCCCACAAGAAGATATTATTAATGAGTTATCAAGTATTTATGTAGATACTCCACCATGGAAGCCCTGGCATGAATGATTTAGAAGATAAATATGCAATTCTAAGTTCAGCTTTTGTAGCTAAAGGTTCTAAAAATTTAATTTATCAAGAAGATAAATTTAATAACATTATTCTTAATAACCTAGTCGAGACCAACAAACCTTTATATAGAGGAATATCTATAAAGGAACTGATGAAGAATAAATTTGTTGTTGGTGAAACTCTATGCTTCGATAGGGTAACATCTTTTAGCGAAGACTATGAACTTGCTAGGGGGTTTTCCGTTGAGGAATATGGAACGAATTGTATTGTGGTTATTGAGGGGAATAAGAGTGTTTTTAACTACACCCAAGAAATGGGTAAAGTCTTAGCAGACTTGATGGAAATATGTAAAACCACCAACGATGTAGAGAGATATGATTATCTTTACGATCAAATGAAGATGATTTACGAAGAGAAAGAGTGGATGTCAGAGAAATCAGCTAAGTTTAAAATAGTTGATATTAAGTATAGAGATTATTTTAAATCAGAATCTGAACATACTGTAGTCACTATAAAGAGATTCTGAAGAATCTCATGGCTTCGCCATATTATAGTAGTTTTGTATTAGTAGTTTGGCTAGAAGGGACAAATGCATTATAATACTTTGTTAAAATTTTGTCAATACCTCTCTAAGGGCTTGTAATCGATTGTGAGGGTACTTTATTTTTAATGGGGTATCTATTGAGTTGTTTGTTAAAATGGTTTAGAATGTCCATACGTTTTGAATTTTAGAGGTTAAACATGTTTATTAAGTACGCCTTATATCTTAAAAATCACTCAGGACATTTTGAGCCATTTAAAGATGACTTTTGTGATGATTTCGATAACTCTCAAAAAGTATTCGATTGTGTAGAGGATGCAGAGGGATACAAATCAGATATTTTAAAAAAATACAATTCTTTGAGAAACTCCTATAAGGATGTAAAGGTTAGGTTTGGTTATCTTTTATTAAAAAAGAAAGTGGTGCGGGAGTATCTCTATGATGCAGAAGATAGGAAGTTGTTAGATTACACAATAAAAAACCTAGTAGTTTTGAAACAAAAAACCAATGTATTCAGGGAGTTGGCTTAAGTGGAAGATATTAAATTTGAAGATCTGACCGAAGGTCAGCGTTTAGCCCATGATGGGGTTATGGATATTATTGAGGGTAGAGAAGTAAAAACTCATATCCTTATCAAAGGTGAAGCTGGGTGTGGTAAGAGTCTACTAACAAAATTCCTGTTAGATTCAATAATAAAAACAGGTATTCGTGGAATTATTCTAACAGCCCCTACCCACCAAGCAAAGAATGTTTTGGCTAATATGGCAGGGAAAGAAGCTAACACTATCCATTCCATTCTTAGGATAAAACCAGATACATATGAGGATGTTAAAATTTTCGAACAAGCAGATGTTCCAAAATTGGATGACTGCGAAATCCTGATATGTGACGAAGCTAGTATGTATGATGATAAGTTATTCTCTATTCTTATGCGTTCCATCCCATCTCGTTGTATTATTATTGCAATCGGGGATGAGGAGCAGATTCGAGCCGTAGATCCTTATGGTAGTAAGAAATCTCCTATTTTTAAGGATAAGAGGTTTAAAACGTTCTCTCTTACTGAGGTTAAACGAGCGACGGGGCCAATTTTAGAACTAGCTAGGCATATTCGTTCTGGTGGTTGGACTGGGGCAGCGGATTTAGAAAACCAAGAAAGAGATGGAGAATCCATCATGGTTGTAGACGATCCAAAAAAGATTCTTCTCGAATATCTTAAAAACGTGAAAACCCCAGAGGATTTTAAAAACAATAGGATCCTTGCATATACCAATAAGCTAGTAGATTCATGTAATAAGGTCATCCGAAAGAAAATATATGGTAAAGATGTCCCCGACTTTGTTAAAGATGAACTCATTGTTATGCAAGAACCTGTTACCAAGAAGATCTCTATAGGTGGGGTTATGTTGGACGAGACATTGTTTAACAACTCGGAGCGTGTTAAGATACTTAGCTGTGACAACACATCTGATTTTTTTGGATTACCCGGTGTACCTGGCAAGATTATGATCCGTTACTGGGAGCTTAAGGTAAAGTCAGATGAACAAGATAACAATATAGTTTCTACTATAAAGGTTATTACTGATGAGGACGAAAAGACAAAATTGCAGGATCTTTTGAACAATGCTGCTATTGTTTATAAAGATAGAAGCAGTGGACATAGACCAAACTGGAAAGAATTTTGGAAACTGAAGGGAAATTTCAAATCGGTAAAATACCTTCCGTCTTGTACTTTCCACAAATCACAAGGTGCGTCCATTGACAATTGTTATGTTTTTGCGTCTCAAGTAGATAGTAATGATCATTTAAATGAAGAAGAAAAGAGAGAGCTTTTATATGTCGGAACATCAAGAGCAAGAAAAAAACTTTATATCTATTGATGTAAGTGTATCCTTAGATGGTCTAACTAACTTGATAGACCACGTAGAAGCTGAGGGGGATAAATTCGGTCAACTTGAGGAGCTAAAGGGAAAGCTAAGAGCCTTTCATATGTTGTTTCTCAATATCGATGACCCTAGTATGAAGTGTGTCATAATAAATTTAAAAAGGAGTATGGATGAACAACAAACCTATTGTTGATTTTGTTATAGACTTTGAAACTCTATCGACAATCCCAAATTCAAAGCTGATCGATATGGCTATCCTTCCCTTCATAGAAGAAGAACGTTTGGGGTTTTCTGAGTTGACAAAGGCAGGTTTTAAGATTAAATTCGACCTTAAAAGTCAGAAAGATCGAATATCAGATCCTTACACTATTGCTTGGTGGAAAGGGCAAGAAAAATCTGCAAAAGAAAATTTGAAACCTTCCCCTTCTGACGTTACAATTAAGGAAGGTTGTAAACTAGCTATCGATTTTATGAAAGAAAATGGAATCAGTAGAGATAGTTTGGTTTATTGTCGGGGAATGTCCTTTGACTTTCCTTTATTTGTGTCTATGATGCAGGAATATTATGATACCCTTCATATTAACCAACATAGGCCATATATGTTCTGGAATGAAAGGGATATCCGCACTGTCATTGAATCTACTATGGGTGTTCGTGGACAGACTGTTGTCCCTCTTCCTAAAGGGGTTATTGATGGGTTTGTCAAACATGACTCTATCCATGATTGCGCTAAAGATGTCATCATGATGAGATATGCAAAATATTATGCATATGGGTTGAAAGAGATTCCAGAAGGTGATAATGTAGACCCACTTAGTATTAAATGAGGAATATATCTGTGGAAACTGGTAAGAGTTATATGGTTGTCAATTACAATAAACTTCCCGAATATGTATCAAAAGTAGTACCAAAATTCTTTATGGTTACTAGCGTTGACCAAAGAAATGGATATGTGGAAGGTGTTATCGGGGTTGATGGAAAAATTGTAGATTCTGAGGTAATGGTATGGACTAAATCTGGGATTCGCTTTTTCCATATCCCAGAAGAATATTATCATTGTTTTCGGGAGGTTGAGGTGTCATATTCCCTTCCGGTTTCTAATTTTGTTCCATTTTTATTAGAGGTTTAAAATTATGAGAATTTCTGAAAAGGCTTTTATTAAGGGGACTTCTAACCCAGAAGGAAGAACAGTAAAACACACTGTATTATATGATTGCGATATGACATCAGTGTATGTATATTGTGGAGACCATTGGGATGTCTATACAAAGGTTCTGCACAACAATGGTACATACAGCTATTTCTTTGAGAGTTTTCAGAAGGAGGATTAATGGGAATTTTAAAAATAGTTCCGGTTATCTTTGCAGCATTTTTTCTTAGTGGCTGCTATGACCCAGACACAGCTACGGCTGTTCTGGATGACATTGGATATACAGAGGTTCATATTACAGGATTTTCTATTTTGTCGTGTCCGGAAGATAGTGTATACTCTACTGGTTTCACCGCGTATAGCCCTTCTGGAAAATATGTCAAAGGTGCTGTTTGTTCAAATCTCTTAGCTTCTGATTCTACAGTACATATCAATGAGAGTGGGTTTTAATGATTGAGAATAAAATTGAAATGCTCTCGGATAAAGAGCATATTAAAAAGCGTCCGGGAATGTATATCGGTAGTGTATCTTTTGAGCCGCACGAAAGATTTTTATTCGGGGAATATAAAAACGTAGAGTTTGTCCCTGGGTTGATAAAATTAGTAGATGAGATAATCGATAACTCTATTGATGAGGCCATCAGGACAAATTTTAAATTTGCGAACGAGATATCTGTATTTGCTAACCAGACTACAGTAAAGGTTAGTGATAACGGGAGGGGTATTCCACAAGATGATGTTGTCACCCCAGAGGGCGAGACTATCCCTGGGCCAGTTGCAGCTTGGACAAGAACTAAAGCAGGTGGTAACTTTGGTGATGACGCAGACCGTAAGACTGGTGGTCAAAATGGAGTGGGTTCGGCTTTAACTAATATATTCTCCAAATCCTTTACCGGAACTACGTGTGACGGAAAGAACAAAATTATTGTTCGTTGTCAGAATGGTTCTGATGATGTAAGCTGGAATAAATTAAAGTCGTCTCAAAATGGGACTAAGGTGGAGTTCTCGCCAGATTTCTCCCATTTTGAAGTTAATGAATTGTCCAAAACAGACCTTTTAATCATTAACTATAGGCTAATGACACTATCTGTTGTATACCCAAAAATTAAGTTTAGTTTTAATGGGGTAGATATAAAAGATTCTTTTAAGAATTTTTGTAAGCAATTTGACGAGGAGTCTGTTGTTAACGATTCCGACACATGTTCATTGGGTATCTGCCGTTCTCCAGATGGGTTTCGACATCTATCTTATGTTAACGGTATTAATACTATTAATGGTGGTTCTCATGTAGAATATGTTCTTGATGAGTTATCCACTAGGTTAATCGCAGCATTCAAAAAGAAACATGGTCTGGATGTAACAAAATCTAGGATTAAAGAATGTCTAACCATAGTTCTTATGATTAGAGATATGTCAAATTTACGATTTGATTCTCAGACCAAAGAACGCCTTTCCTCTCCTTATGGAGACATAAAGAAAATGGTGGACTTTGATTTTGACAAAATCGCAAAATCGTTCTTGGCTAATGAGGAATTAGTAAATCCTATTATAGAATCAGCGTTGAATAGAAAGTTGGCAGCAGAAAGGGCAGCAGCTACTAAGGCGAACAAAAAGGCACAAAAGACTGTAGTTGCAAAGCACATATCCCCCACACAATACGGGATCCCTGGTTCTGGGACTCAGCTGTTTCTAGCAGAAGGTGATTCGGCTATAGGGTTTTTATTGAAAACCCGAGACAAAAAGAAACATGGTGGTATGCCTCTTCGCGGTAAGGTTCTGACTACGTGGGGTCGCCCTCCAGCAAAACAGATGGAAAATAAAGAAATATTTGAAATAGTATCTATTCTTGGGTTAGAATATGGAAGGGATGTGACAAGCACATCCGACTATTACTTAAATTATGACTTTATCAATATTTTTTGTGATAATGATTATGACGGAAGGGGTTCTATATACCCATCTCTTTTATCATTTTTCTCCCAATGGCCTGGTCTATTCAAGCTGGGTAGGGTAAGATGGGTGAAGACACCAATCATAATCGCTTCTAAAGATGAAGACGAATATGAAGACACCAAGTGGTTTTATTCTATGGAAGAATATGAAAATGCCAAAAAAAGTCTTGGAAAATACTCTTACATACGTTATATTAAAGGGCTTGGTAGTTTAGTAGAAGAAGAGTACTCCAGAGTAGTTAATGACCCTCAATTAGAAACTGTTGTTCTTAATGAGGGATGGGAGGACAAATTCAATATGCTCTTTGAGAAGGGTACAGGAAAGTCTGATATTCGCAAGGAATGGATTCAAGAGGGAAATTAGTCGCCCCTATAAGCAACTAATGAGAGGAAAATATTATGATTGCCCCATTTATAAATTTTGATATGAAGAGAGAAATTAATGAAGATCGAAACAGAGAACGAAGAAGTATTTGGAAATGTAAAAACAGAACGTAAGGCTTTTAGTATTGCGAATTCTTCAAAAGCTTTTAAGATTTTGTCTAGTAACATTTATAAAAATAAGATCCGAGCTATTGTTCGAGAATTATCATGTAACTGTCTGGATGCTCACAAGCTTAATGGCAATACTAGACCTTTTGAACTAACAGTCCCTACATGGCTAAGTCAGCAATTTATTGTTCGTGACTTTGGCCCTGGATTAAGTGATGAAGATATCATGAACCTTTACACCACATATTTTGCGTCAACAAAAGACCAATCTAATGACTTTATCGGTGCTTTGGGTTTGGGGTCTAAATCTCCATTTAGTTATACTGATATCTTCACCGTCAAGTCTTATTTTGATGGAAAATGCACAACTTATAATGCATCTATGATTAATGGGGAACCTTCGGTAACTCGGGTTACTTCGGTAGATTCTTCTGAACCAACCGGTTTAGAGATTACAATCCCTACGAAAACTAGCGATGTTAATCGTTGGAATGAAGAAGTATCTTATGTTTTGTTCACATTCCCTAAAGATAACCATAAAGTTATCGGAATGAATATGAGTGATGATAGTTATATTAAAGATGAATACTATAAAAACGGCTATTGCGAGTATAGTAGCTATAATCCATCTATTAATGCTATCTATGGTAATATTGTATATCCATTAGATGAATGTCCTGGTATTGGGGAACATACCAATTGGATTACATCAAAAGGAAATAAGGTTTATATTAAATTCGAACTTGGAGAGTTGGATATCCAGCCATCTCGGGAAGAGTTGTCCTTTGATGAAGTTACTGTAGAAAATATTATCAAAAGAATCTCAAAATTTGATAAAGAATTAAGAGAGAATGATATCAAAAATATCTTGGAATATGAATCCAATAATACAAGTATCCAAACTTATAATTGGGTTAATTCAAATTATCGAAGGAATATCTCTAATATTCTTTTGAATGAGGCTAGACTGGCCCACATTAAAAAAGAAGGACAAGACACATATGCTAGAATTTCAGCCTTTGATAAGAAATATAAAAATGATAAGATTGAAAAGCTGACTGGAGTATTAGGGGAAGGTTTCAAAAATTATAATAGTGAAGGAAGACCAGAGAAATATGTTTCTGGATATACACCTTTTGAATTCCTTGAAACTGGAAATATCTGTAGATATATTTTCATTAACCAAGACTGTTCAAAAACTCTACCTAAACTTATAAAGAAATCTACAAATTTTAAAGATATTGTAGAAGCCCCTAGTAAATATTATAGCTTTCTGGTTGCTCCAAATATCACAGATTTAGAAATTTATAAAGATGCGTGTGCTATTAGTGAACATCTGGAGATTAAAACATACAATATCTCAGATATTTACAAATTAGCCGAATTTCCAGAACCAGAAAAGGCGGAAGAAAAAAAACCTAAGTATCCAAATGGGGTAAAATATACTAAAAGCCCAGATGGTGATTTCTATTTAATAGAGGATTTGTTCTTATCTGCTAAAGAGATCCGAGAATATAGCGGTTATTACAATGTTATCTATGGGGAAAAGGTAGGAATTATTTCTGATTTTGATGGAATCTGCTCAACTCTATCTAACTCGGATAATATTAAAGAGGTATCTTTCCCTATTTGTGCTGATTATAAGAGTTCTCCCGATAGTTATGTTACTTTTAGACCAGCAGCTTGGAAATATTTGACTAAAGATAACTTATTGGATATTTATAGTCTCATTTATACAGATATCTCTAATGCTATTGAAAATATCAAACAAAATGATATAAAATATTATAAGCATAAGAAAATAGCCAATAGTGGTGCTAGCAATTTTTCTGACCTAGCTATAAAATATATGCTAGATAAATTATTCTCTATGGGTATTCCGGAGTTGGAGGGGTATTTACCAACCGAAGATGATGATATTATCACCAAATTAACGGATAGGATCTACTCAGGGATGACTCTAATGTCTATCTATTCTGATGAGGATGATGAATATGAACAATTTGTCCAAGAACTTGATGAAAAAATAGACAATAATACCGATTTTGTTAAAGAACTGCTAAAGGATAAGTTCCATTTTATGTATGATGTTACAAAGGCTTATAATACATATTCAAGGGAAAATATCGAAAGTGCCAAAGAAATCATTGACATGTTAGCATAAGTTAGGCATAATACTAAAAGTCTGGTGTTCATCCACCAGACATAAATCAAATAATGTTATTAAGGAATCGTAAATGCGTACAATTAAAAATACTGTAAGTCCTTCAGAGTTGAACTTAGTTGCTGGTTATCTGCACACTGGATTTGCCACTTATTCTTCAATTGCTAAAGAGATTGGATTCGATGCTCGTAATGTATCTCGATGGTTTGCAGCAAACAAATTCATTACCAAAGAGTCCGATACGGTTTATTTGCTGGATAAAGATATCGTAGCATCGAATATCGTAGTTGGAACTGGTACAGTAATTATCGTAGACCCATCAAAGGCAAGTGGTTCATTAACCTTAACTTCTGACGAAAGCGTTTCTGTCTCTTTTGATGGGTTTCAGGAAGACTTGGAACAAATCGTAATAGTAGATTCAGATGATGAAGTATATTTACCAACTTCTAATTCAAAGCTATATGTGGCTAAATTAGTTGGTGATACTGGAGAATTGGAAGTGGTCGTTAAAACTCCAGATTCCTTAACAGATTTCGGAGATGTAAAGGTTAATTATCAGCAGCAAGAAGATGAATACGAGTCTTCTGATACTGAGGATGAAGAAGATGAGTTTGAGGACGCTACATGGCAGGCTTCTAAGAAATACATCTCTGTAGTTACTTCCTCTGGAGAGGTTTACAATGCTAATAAGGAGCATCCAAATTTCCAAGAAGCATTAGAAAACCTAATTGAAGGTGATATTCGACAAGCAGTGTGTCTAATCAATACCAAAAAAGGGATTGAATCATACGTTAAAGGTGATATCAAAATTGAAGGGAACCAGCTCTTTTATAAAGATATTGAGATTATTTCTGGTCTTGCTACTCGAATCATTGAGTGCTATACACGCCAAGAAGACATCTCTACTCTCATCGCTTTCTTAGAAAATGTAATGAGTAACCCAACACGTAAAACCGTATATCGTCTTTTCGATTTCTTGCGGGCTAACGATATTGAAATTACAGAAGATGGTTATTTCCTAGCATGGAAAATTGTGACCAAGGATTTCAAAGACTGCTATACTCGTAAAATTGACAATAGTGTGGGTACTACCGTTGAGATGGAGCGTTTCTCTGTTCAGGATGATGACTCGATTACATGTTCACATGGCCTCCATGTTTGTTCTCGCGGATATCTTGGTCACTATGGTAGTTCTTCAGATGTTGTAGTTCGGGTTAAAGTACACCCAGCAGATGTTGTTTCTATCCCAGTGGATTACGATGATGCAAAAATGCGTGTGTGTAAGTATGTTGTAGATTCTATTGCAGACTTGACAAACACTTATTAATAGCTGTAAAGTAAGTGGGTCTTATAGGCCCACTTTCATCCAAACAATTTGAGAATATAAAAATGGAAAAGCACCCACTAACAAAACTTATTTTGAATCAATGTGGTTCAGTAGATCTTAAAGTCCTTAAAGGTAAGAAATTTAATATTGGGGAGGACACCAGTAAATTTAAAGTACCTGGATTTTATTTCTTAGTTGATAATTCTACAAATCTGGTATTATCTAGATACTTTATCGGTAACCAAAGAACAAACAATGGATTTGTAGAAAAGATGGGGAGGTTTAAGGCACCTCGTTCTTATGTCGATGCAAAAATTGGAAGGCTTATCGAACTGTTTGGATGTACAGTTGTTTACATGGATTACAAATCAGTAAACCAACTTTTAAAATATAACGATAAATCCATACTATCATGGCTAACACCAAACCATACCTCGAAAGAGCAAAACTATTCCGAAATTAACAGAATTATAAACGATAAGTATACGTTTGTTTTACAGAACTATTAGGAAAAATATGAAATCGATAAAAAGAGATGTTACGGATATCATAGATACGGAAGCTAAAGAATTTGCTATCTATTCAGGAGCAGGAAGGGCACTCCCAAACATGATCGATGGGTTTAAACCTGTTCATAGATTTATAGTGTATCGTTCTTTGGACTTATGTAAGAAGTCCGGACAAAAGACATATCATAAGCTAACTTCTATTGCTGGTAGTGTGTCGGAACTCGGTTATCACCATACAGAGGATGCTGCACAAGATGCAGCAGCTCTTTTGGCAAATACATGGAGTAACAACTACCCTCTTTTGGATGGAAGGGGAAATTTCGGTTCTAGGATTATAAAAGCAGCTGGCGCTTCTCGTTATATCTATGCTAGGATTTCCAATAATTACTTCAATGTTTATAAAGATGATAACATTTGTCCACCTCATGAAGATATTGAGCATATTCCACCAAAGCATTTTTTACCTGTAATCCCTACAATCCTCCTAAATGGAATCAGGGGAGTTGCTACAGGATATGCCTGTATTGTTCTCCCATATGATTTTAAATCTGTTGTGGAGTGTACTAAATTGGCTTTACAGGGTAAGTTAGATAGGGAGCCAGAAGTTAGATATCCTTGTTTTGAAGGTGAAGTAGTTTACAAGGGGGATAAGAAATATGAGATCAATGGGATCTATAAGTTCTTATCAAAAACAGTTATGGAGATCACAGAGATTCCAGTTTCTTGGGATAGGGTCAAATACCTTACCAAAATATTAGAACCACTCCGAGCAAATGGCTTCATAACATATGAAGATGGCTGTGATAAAGACGGTTTTAATTTTAAAGTAAAATTTAGAAAAGAATATGAGTTACCGAAGGATAAAGAAAAGCTACATGATAAGATCATGAAAGACTTTGGACTTATTGAGAAGGTGACCCAGAATTTGACAGTTTCTGACCAAAACAACTGTGTAAAGACTTACGAAAGTCCAAGTGAATTAATAAAAGACTTTGTTGAATATAGAATCCAGTTTGTACAGAAAAGAATTGACCGTAAGATAGATGAGACCGAAAAAAAACTAAGATATGCAAAGGCCAAGATCGACTTTATAAATCTAGTTATTTCTGGGGAGATAGTTATCTCAGGAAAGAAAAGAAAAGAATTATTAAACCTTTTAAATACTTACGATAATCTTAAGGATTATTCAGAGACTCTTATATCCATGAACATCTACCACATGACCAGCGACGAAACAGAAAAGCTGTCTAAAAATGTTAAAGAGGTGGAGAAGGAATTGAAATATTGGAGAACTACTACCAAAGAAAAAGAGTATTGTAAGGATATAGACAACTTGTTGTCTTAAGGATTGCCCATGTATGGTTTTGAGTGGTGGTATTGTATAATGTCACTAATTATTTTCGGTAAATTATTATTACTAGCATTTATTATCATATTTGTTATTTCGATGGCTATAATGCATTTTGTGCCAAAGGGTATCATTCTATATGAACTTATGCCCCTAATTTTATTTTTTGACATAAGTTTAGCGATATTTTTATTGCCATTTGTGTGTTTAGCTGTCATAATATGGTTCCTTATTATGGTTATTGCAGATTATTAAATAGGAAAATATATGAGCATTATTACAGATTTGAAGAAACTTCGTTTATCTATGCGCAAGGAAAACCCTAAAGCATATGCCACCCTTTCTAATGTTATTGGGGATTTCGAGCTGAAAAGCAAACTAAAGGTAAATATCGGGAACCCAGAGGATGAATTGGCTGTTCGTGTTATTCGTCAAGAGATTAATGACTTAAACGAACAAATTAAAACTCTAAAGGATACCTCGGAAATTGAAAGTATTCTTGGAGTTATTGAAATGCTCCGAGCGGCTCTTCCGAAAAACCTTACTCTAGATGAGGTAGTAGTTATTATGGAGGAATGTTCTGCCAAAGGTATGAATTTTCCTGCGTTCATGAAGTACATGAAAGATAACTACTTTGGTAGATATAACGGAAAAGAAGTATCCCAAAAAGCTAAAGAATTTTTTTAGTTGACGCCATGATATAAAATAAGTAGAATCCTCTTCATAGAAATGTGAAGAGGATTTTTTCGTTATGATTAGCGCAACAAAGCACATCACTCATGGGCAGGAAACTACCGGGGTTAGCATCACTGTTAGAGTTAGCGATGATGAGATTTGGCAAGCCTCATATGACCAAGACGAAAAGTCTGAAATAATTTTTGACCTACCTGTGAAAATTCTTCACAAGAAAGGTGTCATTAAAGTATCCAAAAAATCTTTTATGAAAACTGATTGTACAAATGATTTGCTTGAAATGCTTGACACAGTTATAGATATGTTTGATAATGCACCATCAGAAAAGAAAAGGGTTCTTCTATGAATGCCATGATGGTCAAGATAAAATCTTGGAGAGTCTGCTCAAAACTAGATAACGATAAAAATTTATTCGATATCTTGACAAGATGGATGATATCTTTCCAAGAATATAATGAAGAAGATATAAAAAGAAATATAAAAGAATTTATTGACAATGAGTTAGATTCATATAATATAGATGAAAGATTAAGAATCAAATCAAAACTTGAACACTACTTTTTATAAATGAGGAAATATAGTATGACTAAGTATAATGGCCCAGTAGTATCATTTGAAAAATTCTCAAACGCTTTCCGAAAGCAATTTGACGAGATGCAACAGGCGGGGGAGCTTTATGTGGTTGACATTTCCGGGGATGTTCTCTGGGATATTTATCTGAGTTCGTTCCCAGAAGGTACTAACGAAAAATATAAAGAACGCGCAGAATATGACTGTTCGTGCTGCAAAAACTTTATTCGTCAAGTTGGTAATGTTGTAGCAATCAAAGATGGTAAACTTGTAAGTGTCTGGGATATCAACCCAGGTGGTTATTATAATATTGTTGCAGAGAAACTAAGCGAATATGTAAAAACTCGTTCAGTTCGCTCTGTATATCGTATTAACGAAAAACAAGTAACTCGGTCTGGTATTCTTGGTCAAGCTAAAACCCATGGGGAGGGGCTTGATGGTAAAATTCGAACTTTCTACCATTTTGAGGTAGGGATGAAACCAAGCCTAGTTGTTAGCTCAGTTGGTCAAGCCACAGGTTCTGCTAATGAACTACATGATATGCTGAAAACTTTGACGACTAAAATTTCTCTTGAGTCTCTAGAGATTATCGGAGATCTGATTTCTCAGAACTCTCTGTATCGCGGTCAGGAACATGCTCAGGCAGTAAAAGATGCAACCAAAATCCTTAAAGAATTCTCTAAACTGAAACCAGAAGAGAAAGATATTTGGTACTGGACAGCAGCAGTTAAGTTTGGTCATTCTGTTCGTTTCCGTAATACTGCAATCGGTAAACTTGCCGGTGATATTTCTGGTGGTGTTGATCTGGAACGTGCAGTATCATCATTTGAATCAATGGTTGCTCCAGCAAACTATAAACGTTCGAGTGCAATCGTTACTCCTAAAATGATTTCAGCAGCAAAAGATAAAATCGTATCTCTTGGTCTGATGGATTCACTGGAACGTCGTGATGCCACAGAATCTGATATTTCTGTAAACAATGTTCTGTTCCGTAATCGGGATGCTGCACCGAAAGCAATGGATGTATTTGATGACCTTGGTGCTAAATCCAAACGTAAGCAGACAAGTAAAGATTTTGATAAACTGGAAAGTGTTAGTATGGATAAATTTCTGACTGATATTCTTCCTCGGGCAAAATCATTGGAAGTATTCTTTGATTATGGCAAGACCAATCGTCTGATGACTCTGACCACAGAGAAAAATCAAGGTTCGCCGAATCTGTTTGCATGGAATAATCCATTTGCTTGGGTATATAATGGTGGTGTAGCAGATTCCAATATTAAAGATCTGGTGAAACGTGCAGGCGGTAAAGTAGAAGGTGATGTTCGTGTAAGTCTGTCATGGCACAACAATGATGATCTGGATTTACATGCATATGAAAATAATCGTTCAGAGCGTATTTACTTTGGTCGTCGCCATAGTCGTGCAGGTGGCGAATTAGATTTGGATATGAATGGTATGGATGGACTTGACAAAAACCGTCAGCCAGTAGAAAATATCATTTATAAATCTGCTGCAACACTAAACACGCTTGATATTGAAGTAAATCAGTATTCTCGTCGTGAAAATATTGACCGTGATTTTGAAGTAGAAGTTGAGATTCTTGGCAAATCAGTTATTCTTAAAGCCAAAAAACCTCTTACTTTTGGTACTGTTAAAGTAGGTAAAATTGTTCGTAGTAATGGAGAACTTGAGTTTACTCCTAATCTAAGAGATTTTGATATCATCGGTGGTGCTTCTGTAGAAGTATGGGGGTTACAAACTGGTACGTTTGTTCCTGTAAGTATGGTAATGAAATCCCCTAACTTCTGGGAAGGTGAAGAAGGTAAAGGTAATGAACATATCTTCTTCATGGTTGAAGGTTGTTCTAATGATGAGAAAATTCGTGGATTCTTTAACGAATATCTGAAACCTGAACTTACTGAACACCGTAAAGTGTTTGAGATGTTGGCAGATACTACTAAATTTGAACCTTCATCAGAGCAGTTATCTGGTCTTGGATTCTCTACAACGACAAAAGAAGATATTATTGTCAATGTAAAAGGTTCAGTAAATCGTATGATTAAAGTTGTACTGTAATAAAAATCTGTGGTATAATAATGATGTTATACCACACCAACTTAAATTAATTTAGAAAGGAAAATATCATGTTTGATAAAGCTACCCGAATTAAATTACGTTTTGAATCTACCCGTGGTGCTCTGAGTGTTGAAGATCTGTGGGATCTGCCTCTTCGCGGTAAACTGTCTCTGGATAGTCTGGCTAAAGTAGTTAATCGTCAGATTAAATCAGAAACAGGTGAAAGTTTTGTAGATTCACGTTCTACCGTTGACACTACACAAGAACTTCGTCTGGATATTTTGAAACATATCATTGGTGTTAAATTGGCAGAAGAAAGTGCTTCCCGTGAAGCTGCTGAAAAACGTGAGAAAAATGCACGAATCCGTGAACTGATTGCTCAGAAACAGGATCAGGAACTGGCTGGCAAATCAATTGAAGAACTGACAGAAATGTTAGCTAAATAAAAATAATTGAGGGGGAAACCCCTCAATTTATAGGAGTAAATCAATATGAAAGTATATTCTTACTACAATCAATTTGGCCCAGAACCTGTAAAAACTAAATTGATGGAATTTTCCGCTGGTGAATCCCATGCTGTTTTGAATTTTGAGAGAAGTTATAATATTACTCGTATTGTTATTGAAGGGAATATTGTCTCCCCAAAAGATCTAATGGATGTTGTAGTTATTAAAAATGCCGTAGATAATTATTTCAAAGCACAAAAAGTACAAGTTGATTTATTTACTGGATATATGCCTTACAGTCGTTCTGACCGTGTATGTGCAACTGGGGAAGAATTTGGATTACAAGCATTTTCCACGATTTTAAATGCCTTAAAGTTTGATAACGTTTATACAATTGACCCTCATTCCGAAGCAACAAACCAGTTAGTTAATAATTTGATAATTGTAGATCAAACATACTTTATTAAATCTATCGGTTACGTTTTTAATAATTATGATTTTGTTTGCGCTCCTGATAAAGGTTCTAGCACAAAAGTTAAAAAAGTTTCGGATTTGATTAGTATCCCTTTAATCCAGGGTCTAAAAACTAGGAATCCTGAAACTGGTGCATTGTCTGGGTTTGATATTATTAAACCAGAAGATGATATTAGAAAAAGTTCTGTTATCATTGTTGATGATATCTGTGATGGTGGTGGTACGTTCATTGGTTTAGCCGAAAAATTAAGAAAAAGTTATGGCGTAAAAAACATTGGACTTTTGGTAAGCCATGGTATATTCTCTAAGGGTACTGATATATTCAAAGACGCAGATATTAAACTATTTTGCATCAATGACCTAAAGGGTAATTATACTTCTATTGCAGGGTATGATGAATTAGTGAAAGAGGTTTTAGTAAAAACCCCAAAGATTGTCAGAATCATTGAATAAGGAAAACCATTATGAATACTACTTTTGCTCCATTTGCTGTTGATTTATATAAACCAAGCCATGCTGATATGTATCATGAGAAATCAGAAATGATCTTCTCTAATATGACCCCTCGTTCTTCTAAATATTTTAAAGGAAATTCCCTTCTTGATATTAAAGGGGTAACAGTAGTAGGTGTAGAGCGTGCAGTAGTTTTTGTTAAAGAACTCTGGGATACTTTCTTCCAGATGAACAAAGAAGCTGCTATTAAAAAATATAGCAAAACTATGAAGCGTGTTGTTGGTCAACCTGTAAATGCAGATCGTCTGTCAGACTTATGGGATTTGGGCCATTTGCCAATTACTATTCTCTCTCAGAAAGAAGGTGTTATGTCTCCTATTGGTGTAGCTGTTTACACAATTCATAATACAGATCCTAAATTTTTCTGGTTGACTAATTATCTAGAAACATTGTTAAGTGCAGAAACTTGGAAATGTCTGACAATTGCAAGTATCGCCCGAGAATATTATAATATTGGTAAATACTATTCTAAACACACCTGTGATAATGACTTCCATCTTCCTTATCAGTTCCATGATTTTAGTATGCGTGGTATGAGCTGTCTGGAGGATGTCGCAAAGAATGGTATTGGTCATCTGGTTTATTTTGAAGGAAGCGATAACTTACCTGCGATTCAGACAGTAGAAGATTATTATGATGCAGAGGTAGGTGCAAGTGTACCAGCAACTGAACATAGTGTAGCAACTTCAAACATTACTGAAAGTGTTGAACGTAAACTGAAAAATCAGATTGGTCAAGGTCATGGAATGAGTCTTGATGATGCTCGTTACTATGCAGAACTGGAATTCATTAAGAAATACATTACAAAAATTGTAACTACTGGGATTCGTTCTTATGTTCTTGATAGTTATGATTTCTGGCGTATGATTTCTTCTGGATTATTTGCATTGAAAGATGTAATTTCTGGATTGGATGGTAAATTAGTTGTTCGTCCTGATTCAGGAACAAGCCCAGAAGAAGTTATTTGTGGTGCTATTATAAAGGATTTAAATTCTGTATTTAATTATGAAGCATATCAAAATAATGAGTATGAAGGCTTCGATGAATTGTATGAGTTATTCTACTTTGAAAATGAAGATGAATTTCATGATAGTGGTGATTACAAAGACTATCTGTTCAGAGATAAAAGGGGTAAAGTTTATAAAATTTGTTTTGAATATGAATGTGATGAGCATATGCCTTATACCATTAGTATTATCGAACCGCATGAATTGACGGCAGAAGAAAAAGGTGCAGTTCAAGTTCTGTGGGAAACTTTTGGTGGAACTACAAATACAAAAGGCTATAAAGTATTGGCTGATTGTATTGGGCTGATTTATGGTGATTCAATCACTATTGAACGCGCAGAGGAAATCTTTAAACGTCTGCAAGATAAAGGATTTGCATCTAGCAATGTAGTTCTTGGAATTGGTAGTTATACATATAATTTCATGACCCGAGATACTTTAGGATTTGCTGTTAAAGCCACAGGTACAGTAATTGATGGTAAACCGATTAAAGTATCTAAAGACCCTAAAACTGATCCAGGTAAAAAATCTGCAAACGGTTTCCTGAAAGTAGTTAATAAATCAGGTTATGGATTAATGCAAGTAGATAATCTGGAATCTATTGAACGGGTATTTGATAAAGATAATACACTGAAACCATTAATAGTTAATGGTAAGATTGTAAGGAAAACAAATTTCAATGAAATCCGAGAAACCGCAAAGTCATATTAATTTTGTAGTTAAGAATGATTTTAATGTTGGTGGATATCACGAAGACCGGAAACGGTCTTCTAAAGATTCCAAAAGAAAACAAAAACATAAAAATAAAGCCACGGAAACGTGGCTTTAAATTATTTAGCTCTTCCCAAAGATCTAGCTGCTTGACTACATATACCAGCTAACCTCTGCTTATCTATATCAGGCTCTTTCCCCCCATACCAATACATCTCAACACTCCCAGAATAAACATTATCCAAATTAAAATAAGGACATGCAAACATATAGCTTACCTGTTTTGGTGATTTATTTTTTGATGGTAGATATGAAAATGTATTATTAGATTGGAAATAACCACCAGTGGATTCCGTTTGATACTCTTGACTTCCTTTGTCTATTGGAAACCCACCTAAATTTTTTGGATCTATTTCATCAGGGAGTTTCCCCTGATATGATAAAATATCAACAAAATAATTTAAGTTTTTTGGTCTGAATGTATATATAGAAACAAAATCAGCACCAGAGGATATATAAACATATTGTAGCTGGTCTTGAGTTACTGTGGTAAATCTAGCAGCCTTCTCCTGATTAAGGATTTCGGTATATTGTGAATATCTGGATTCTCTGTATATATTCATTATAGCTTCGCCTTTATACCAGACGAAAAGAATAAAGAATACTACTATTAAGGCCACGACACGGGAAAATAACAACTTACCAGAGTCGTCATCCTTAAAAAGCTTGTCGAGAATCCCTAATAGTAGGTCTGACATATATTATCTCTTTTCTTTTATAAATTAATAGGAATTTCAGGCCATTCTATAGAATCTGGATGTTTTGTATTTATTCTATGAATATAAACTATACATTTCATTATATCTTCCATTTTATTTTTCTCTTCATCGGTAATGATATTAGTCCTTTCAGCATATACAAAGGGTTTTAACTTATCTTCCAGGAATTCTATCAATTCATTTTTATTTTTTTCTGCTAATTGTATTTTTGTATTTATCTCTAGTTCATTATCTTTAATCCATTTAGTTCCATCCCATTTAGGATAATCCATTTCAGGTTTTTCAGTTGTCCAATCATCTAAAAGTTCTCCCAATTCGTTCATTATCGCCATTTCCCCAGTAGATTTCAAATACACTGGGGTTCCTCTAGTATCCTTTACATATTCCCATTTAGTACCATTCCAACAAGAACAAAACCCCTTCTTTTTCCTCGGAGGTTTTATTGATACACTATCAATAGGAATTCCTGTATTAGGTGGAACCGGAACTACTTCCGAGGAAATATATTCCCCAGAAGTAGCGTCATAATGATAAACCTCAATTTCCCTATGTTTATCAGAGTATTTAAATTTCATTATGCTAACCTTACAATATAGTTATAAGCAATGTTTTTAACTGTAACTTCAGAATTACCTTGAGAAGAAATAGTAACATTGTGTGAGTGTGAACCCATTACGACAGTGTGTGAGTGGGCACCTGCTGCTGGGATAGTGTTATTATATGTTCCATAACTAACATCTGCATTCACTACACCTATTTTTGTACTATTACCACTACTCTGTTGTTGAGCAGTATATGAATGTGTATGTTCACCCGCAGTCGATGTAGTTTTTGTTCCTAAATCAGTAGAAGAAACAGAGGCACCGTGGGTGTGTGCTTTATTTCCATCCTGTTCATATGATAATATACTTCTACCACTAGCAGGCTTGCCTTTAATAGTTTGACCCCTCATATCTGGTATAACTCCAGAAGGATAAGCTATAGCTAACTGAGTCAATTTACTTTTATCGAAGGTTTGACCTGTCATAAATGCATAATTGGAAGAAGGTAATGTATCTGATGACCATGGAATAGGAGCACCAACAGGATACGCCTGAGCAACCGTAGCGAAAGTAGAATTCAAATAATCAGATAACCAGGCATTTCCCCATTGAGAACCCTTTATATTACCAGAGTATGATAACTGTGCAGATGAATTTCCATTAGATTTATTAAAATAAAATTGTCCATTCCAGTTATTTAATATGTAATTATCAGTTCTCATATCAATTGAATGGTTAGTATCTTTACCGTAAATAATACCACCAGGAACATACACATTTCCATTAGATACAGTTAAATCACCTGTGGTTAAATTCATATTACCACCACCAGAGATATCCACAATAACAGTTTGTGAATTGCCATCTGAGTTATGGAAAGTAAACCCACCAGAACCACCACCTTTATGGTTCATAAAAGCAGTCTGACCTCTCCCACTTGGAATATTCCATCCAATATATCCACCTTGTGAAGGAGGAACAAAGTTACTAGGAAAAGAACCAAAAGAAAAATAACTTTTAGTCGTTAAATTACTATTAGTGGTAAATGTTCCATTTATAATACCATATCCATCTATTTGTAAATTATTATAACCATGTATAGAACTACCATCTACTGACATTATTGTCTTAAATGTATCTGATGTAGAAATAGCACTATTATTAGATTGAATTACCTGAAGAGAATTATTACTACCTACTGCTATTTTACCAGTCTGTCCAGATATTTTAACTATACCAATATCCGAGTTGTTTCCAACAATTAAACCGGAATTATCAGAAGTGATATTTATATTCCCAGCAGTAGAAATAGAACCATTATTAAATTGAGTAACAGTACTATTCCCATTCCCATTTACAAAACTAAACTGTCCGTTATATACAACCCATTTAGCAGCATTATTACCATTTTTTCCTAAATCGATATAATGACTAGCATCATTAGTATTAATAACACCATTATTTACAGTGAATGAATCTGTCATTGTAGCACCACCGGCTACTTGAATGCCATTACTCATTGTAACTAACCCTGTTGATGTACTTATACCGAAGGGCCGCAAAGAGTTCCAGTTATTTCCTGTATTTTTACCACTATTAGATAACAGAACATAAAAACTACCACGATCAGTTCTTAATATTGCTGATGTACTCGTTGTACTAGCGTCTGGAGAAATCCTAACGCCATTTGCATTAGTAGATACAAATTCACCTGCGATCTGCACAGTATCATTTGCCCAGTTAGCAGCTAAAGATCTAACTTCTGTATATGATATATTAGAAGGTTCTGTATATGTCCAACTTCCAAAATTACCTGTAGTTACTGAACCAGTAATATTTCCATTGGTATCTGTAGCAAGAACATCCATCGTTACACCAGATAACCAGCCCGAAGCATCTTTCATATAAATATCATATGATGTAATAGTAGAACCTGATGTATTGGCAATATAACCAAATGATATATCAGTAGTTCCTATCGAACTTCTTCTATGGCTGAGAAGGTTAGTATCAGTGCTTGATGAAGTATTAATTCTTCCTGATATATCTAAATAATCAATTTCTGATAATCCAGAACCATAATTACCGGCACCGTAGATTGCCAAACTTATTTTAGATATTCCTGAACCAGAACTAGTTACATTTGCTATTTTTAACCAAGCAGCCTTTCCTCCGCTAATGGGGGGGAGAGAATAGCTAGGATTAACTGAATTACCAAGACCAAGATTAGCAAGAGCACCGGCTACAGTAGTTGCTCCAGTACCACCTCCGCTAATGGGGATGTTACCGTTTATCAAATTACCAGATGCATCAAATCCCCAAGTTGCTGCTTTAGTAGAACTATTATAAACGCCAGATTGCCCATTTGCATTCATAAACATATAACTAGAACCGGTTCCTTGGACATGCGCATCGGTTCCATTTAGATAGAAATTAGATTTAGGCGCAAATAAAGAATCTGATTGTGATGTTGAATATGCTCCTACATCAGAAGCTCCCGGTTTAAAGGCAGTAGAATATAACTGATTCCATGCTACATTTCCAGAACCATCATTTCTCATATCCCTGAAATAAAGATTTTGTCCTGAACCAGAAGTAGAAAATAACTGAAATATTCTAAGACTAGACAGAACTGAGGTCATTAGAGTACCCATAGAACTAGGATAATTAGAATTACTAGTATCTACAGATTCTATATTAAAACCTGTACTCCTGGAATAATCATTATTTGAGTTAGTTCCAGTTCCTGCTGTACTATTAGGATTGAATAAGATCTTACCTAAAGATACTGACGCTTGACCACTAGAAAAGTTTGCAGTTCCTGGGCTTAAAGATAATATATTTCCATTTCCATTAGTATTAATGAAATCAAATGTACCACCATAGTTACCGAGTGTATAATTGTTTGTTCCTGATACACCTAATCTAATGTAATGGTTTGTATCATTTGATGTTATCATACCGCTATTAGCGGCAATTTGTCCGGTTGCGGTGAATGTGCCATTCATTGTATTAGATATGTCTTTTCTTAAAAAAAGAGCATCGATCCATCCGGTTGCACCAGGTTTATTTAAATATAAGTTACCGTCTGGGCCATATAATTGACCACCACCGGATGTAGTGATATTTCCATTAATAGTTAAATTACCATCAATAGTACCACCTTTAGATAGACCAAATTCAATTATATTTGTCCCATCAGAAGAAAACAGACGACCATCCTTTGTATTCATAGCTAACTCACCGGCACTTAATCCGGTAGGAGTTGAACCAGAAGTAGCCGATCTTTTAAATTGAATTTTTGCTAAATCTGCCATTATTAATTACCTTAATATGTTCCAAAATCGATTAATGTTCCTTTTGTTATTACTTGATCTAATCTAGGAACTTGAGCTGCCGAAGTAGCAGCATTATTACTAATAAAATTAGGAGCGGTAAGATTTCCAGTCATTGTATCACCGGCTCTCAATACTCTTGAATTTGCATTGCTTGTAACATTATTTATATTAGTATCTACATAATCTTTTCTAGTTAAATGAGATGATTGTGTCGGAATTTCCGCGGTTGCTATAACTTGATAAGAAGATATAGTTCCTATAGATGTAATATCACCTGTCCTTAAATTCATCCATATACTTTTTGTATTATTTTGACTACTTTTAAATCCAAGACCATTCCAAGAAATTATATTCATATTGGTATTAGCTTGCGTTGAATCATCTCCTTCGCCCGAGTAAATACCATTTTGATTACTACCAGAAAAAGTAGAATTTATTTGAATTCCTTTGGAAAAATTAACTGTAGATAAATATGTGCCCCCAGAGGCTTTAGATACAAAATCATTGTCAGAAGCTTGTGGTTTATCATTCTCTGTATATACTAGATATCCATTATATGTTAAAGAATTTCCTGTAGGAACCAGAGGAAAATTCCCCTGGTGCCAAATAGAGGAACCACCGACAGTGGTTCCTAATTTTAAATCTGCCATTATATTTTCCTATTATTCTCTTGCGGTTTCTTTTAAATTTTCAAATGGTATAATAGCTTTAGACACATTACTATCAGGAAGTTCTAATAGATATGATGTTCCATTCTCGTTAGATGAATACATTCTTATACCGTTAACACCAAATTCAGATATACTAGTTCCTTTATCCGATTCGGATGCTTGCGTTGAATGAAAGTTTCTAACTCCCCATTCTACTCCAGTATCTGATAATTTTGGATACGGTGAAGCTACTGCTGTATAGCTGACAGTATTTTCTGGTAATGTGAAATACTGCTCGAATCTAGTCCAAGCATCCAAATTATTACAGTCTATATTTGTACTAGCTATTACACCCCCTGTAGAATTCATACATCTTATAGACATTCTAGTAACAGACCCCGCATTTTTAAGCGCAGTGGATGTATATAAATCACAAACAAGAAGAACATTTTGTCCAACACTCATCCCATAATCTGCTATTGGAGCTGCTGCCGATGTACTAGGATATCTTATTTCGCTGTATGATGTGTTCATATACTGAGTGGTGTCTTCAACTATTCTACTCGGAAAGCCAGTTGAACCTATATCTTCCAATACATCAAATACAGTCTCAAGATAAGCTCTAGAGTCTTCGACTAATACCCCATCATTTCCAAAGAATGCCTCTTGCATTATTTTTTTATTAGAACAACCGTATATAGCGCAATATGCACTATTTGGAAATCTATTAATATATTTAGAACCGGGCCATGCTGTAGAATAAGCATTAGAGAACCAAGTATCTACCACTGGGCTGGAATATAACTGTGTATCCGATACTATTAATTGAACTCCACTACTTAATGAATTTAGGTATTGAGTAAAAGCCGTATTACCTGATGTATCTGAGGAAGTAAATGTGAAATTTTTGACGGTTCCTATCGTACCATCGCTATTGAGTTGATATACATTTATACCAGCTGTTGGGGTTTGCAATGTCACATCATTAACTTTAACAGCCCCTAAATTGGGGCTGCTGTTTGAATGAGATGCAAATATTTCTAACTTATATTTGACCGCATTGGTTTCTGATATGACCTGGACTTCGACGAAATCCTCGCCAAAGCCAGCCATATATTCATTTGCCATTAATCATCTATCCATTCAAATTTAACGGTTTTAGTAGTTTCATCTGGATAAATCTTAACATTTCCGATTTTAAACCAATCAGTAACAGTTAAGTTTTTAAGAGTAGTACCTACTGTAGATGTAGCACCTAATTCACCTGGAGTAGGTGGATTATTAGAAGTATACATTCTACCCCATTCATCAAAAGAACTTGTGATTGGGTTATATTGTCTTATCCAGAATGTCTGAGCCAGAGCACCCGAAGTAGCAGTATCGGCTCTTGGAGTCCAAATCTGATATGTGTACGGAGTACCAACACCAAACTGGGATAATGTTCCAGGAGCATTTATATAATGATACGCAACAACGAAAACAGTTCCTGTGATAGGATCAGTCTGGGTTGTAGGTACTGCATAACCAGGTAATGTATTATACTGACTAGGATCTGTAACCTGAACTGACCAATAACCTTGTGAATCTGTAGTTGGTGCAGTTAAAGGAACCCAAGATGTATTACCATTCAGACTAGTAGCTGCATTAACAGTTAATCTACCTGACATTGTATCGCCAGTTTGATTTACATAGATAGGGTCTAAATTAGCTCTCATGTTTTTGGTATTCAGAATGTTATATGAACCTGTAGAATCCTGAGCACTTAAAGCAGTATTAGCATCTTTAGAACGAATATATGTAGGTATAGAATTATCACCTATAATTAAGCTACCAGAAGAAAGACTAGCTAAAGAATTATTCTGGATATTATAATATGACGATTTCATACCACCGTTAGTAGTAACATTTCCGTTGCCATCAATATTCATCAGAGTGGTATTTGTTTTACCATCTGAGTTATAGAAAGCATATCCGCCTGTTCCATTTCCTTGGTGATTAAACAATACAGTATTTCCAGTCCCCGAAGGAAGGTCATAACCAATATATGAGCCTTGTGAAGGAGGAATGAAACCACTAGACATTCCACCAGAGGCAAATAAATAACCGTCAGCTCTTATATTACTATTACCATGAACGTCCCCAGTAGATGTAACTGTACTGTTAACCTGTAAAGTATTGCTCATTACAGTAGGTTGTGTAAAAGTATACGGCCCTGTAATATTTTGAGCAATATCCCTTCTAGTCCAAGAATCTGGAGCAATACCACCAAGTAATAATGAATTTGCAGCAGTAGCCAATCTAGGCAAATAATGAGTTAACGCACTGTTCATCTCAGAAGGAGATATAGCATACCCATTAGATTTATATGCACTTGCTGCTTGTGTAGAACCGGCTGTATCATTACCTACCCATGTATCATTACCACTCGTCAGTTTAACAGTCCCTCTAAATGAAGTAGTTGCCTGCCAAGCCGAATCAACTGAAAAACTATTCAGTAAATGTCCAGGAGATACTGCTTTAGTTGTTATTGTACCGGCAGTAGTTTCAGCAGCATTAGCGAACTGTATAATACCTAAAACCGACTCTGTAGCAACCTTAGCTTGTAGTTTCTTAGGGGTCACTGCTGTGGTATCATCAACACCCGCATCAGTAAGAGCCTGAGTAGAAACCGGAAGTGTACCTCTCTGAGTCTCCGTAGAACTTTGGATATCAAATGCTAGCGTTGTCCACAGATTACCACTCTGGACAAGTCCAGAATTTGCAGTTACACTTGTTCTAGTCCAAGTAAGATATTGAGCAACTTTGGCAGGAGTGACAATACCTGTGTTGTCAGCAGATCCACTGTTAAACTCATCCTGAGTAGCAATACGAGCAATACCAGTTAGAGTCTCAGAAGCGATTCTATTCTGTAACTTCTTAGGTGTGACAAATGTAAAATCATCAGTACCAGCATTAGTTTGCGCTTGCGTAGCTATTTGTGTAAAACCAATTCTACCTTCAGTAGCAGTTTTAGTCTGTAACTGAACAGGAGTAACTACGGTAGGAAACATTCCACTAGTAGGAGTACCATTAATAACTTCAGCATTAGTAGCAAGATAAACAGAACCTTGGGACAACTCTGTTGCTACATAATCACCTAACACTTTTGGTGTTACTATATTAGCATAATCGTTATTATTGTAAACCCCAGTTCCTGGATTTCCTCTAACAACCCCAGTTCCTGGAGATACAGCAGTTCCTCCAGCAGTAACAAGAGGAGCAATACCACTCATTGTTGGTGTTGCTTGACGAGCCTGTAGCTTCTTAGGTGTGATGATAGTGGTATCATCAGTACCTGAGTTTGTCTCAGATTGCGTAGCAATCTCTGCAAGACCCCTCATAGTTTCGGTTGCTGCTCTTGCATTTAACTTCTTAGGTGTTACTATAATATCATCTGCATATGTGGCAGTAGTCAGCTGAGATACTTCATCCTGAGTAGCAATACGAGCAATACCGCGTCTAGTCTCAATAGCCACACGATTAGATAAAGTCTCTGGGGTTATGGCAGTGTTATTACTAGGCCCGTTTTCGTGGTCTACCATAGCCTGAGCTTGCGTAGCAAGAGATATAACACCCAATCTAGCTCTATTGGCATCTGAGGTCGGATCTACCTGTTCGATAGTAGGGTCATTTTCTAAAACATACCAAACACCAGAAGTTGTCGAATCGTTATAAACTTCAGTGTATGCTAAATGGTAAGTACCGGGATAGTCAGTAGCACCATTAATAGTTAACGTAGTTACATTCAGTCCGTTTTGTGGATATGTAGACCGTCTAGGGAATTCTAATAGACCCATGTTATCTTGAATCACGTCACCTTTAGCACAAACAATATTAACAGTTTGTAAAGAAGACATTTTTCTTAGGGAGACAATAACAAAATCGCCAATCTCCGACTTTGTAGGAAGTGTCAGATTTATTGTACTTGCCGATGTCTGGGATGTAGAACCAACAACAGCAACATATTGGTTAGGAATTAGTGTGGTATCCCCATTGACAAGAACTGCCCTTTCGTTGTAATCTTCATTCACAACGTTCCACAATTTATTGCCAAGGTCTAAAATGAAACGATATTTTCCTTTTCTTTTAAGAACAACGCTGCTTTTACCGGCGGATCCCACAGCATAGCCGTTTGGAGCATACACAGTAACGTGCTGAAGCGGAACTATACCATATACATCGGTAAGGTCTATTTCATCTCTATCATTGGCAATAGCAGGTAAATCAAAGCTGAAAGTACCGTTACCGCTAGGTATCAATTGATCTCCAGCCTGTGATGAGATTTTTTGAGCACTACCAAGAAGAGTAGTATTATGTGTCGTAGGAACTTCAACAGTGGTCTGCCACAATCTATTACTGAACGTCATAGTAACAGTTGAGAACGGGATGGTAATGTTGTAAGCTCTTACCTGAGCACCTGATATAGCCACGCTCTGGTTAGACGCAGAGATGGAAATACCTAGATTCCCAGGGTTACCACCAATATCTCTAACAACTATTGTATCACCATCTTGTGGTGATGCCGGTAATGTGAAAGATAAAGCAGAAGATCTGGAATCTGCGTTGATATATTGTCCCGGGTCTAAAGATAGAGATCCGCTATTGATATAAATCCATTTTGGGTCTGTTCTTAAGTTTACCCATTTTGACTGGTCGAATGTACCAGATGGGGCAGGGATATCCTGTAGAGCTGTCCAAATACGATTCTGGAAAATTATAGAGAAGTTTTTTAAATATCCTCTAGTAGAATCATATTGTTGAATAGTATTTTCTTGTATAATATAATCTACGTTAGTTCCGTCTGTACCAACAGTTCTGTCTGCAAGAGCAACATTTATAACCTTGTTACTACCAGCATCTAGACCATTAGTTGCTCTAAATTTCTGAGCTAAAATATCTGTTGCCATTGTGTATGACTCCTGTTAGAATTAATCTTTTATATGTTCTATTTATAATTAATAAACCCACAAGGGGATTAATGATGTCTGATTTATCTTTCCTCACTGGAGAGGAAAAGCAAGAAGGTTACTCTCTAGTAGACCTTTCTCAAATAGCATTAGCCACTGCTATGCACACCCTAAAACCCGGAGAGAAAATTTCTCTTGGACTATTAAGACACATAGTGTTATCATCTATAAAGCACAATGTTTTAAAGTTTAAAAAAGATGGCTACAGCAACGTTATTATAGCAATGGACAATCCAACCCCTAGCTATTGGAGACGTGAGGAAGCATACTATTATAAAAAGAATAGACAAAAATCTAGGGATAAGATAGACTTTGATTGGGAAGGATTTTTCAATTCTATGAAAATTATCTCTCAAGAAATAAAGGATAACCTACCTTATATTGTTTCTGATATTCCTAAAGGGGAGGCCGATGATACTATTGGAGTCCTTGCTAAGTATTTATCAAACGCAGGCCACAAGGTTCTAATCATCTCTTCTGATGGGGATTTTACACAATTACAGAAATATAAAAATATTAAACAATGGTCTGCTATACAGAAAAAATATGTTGAGGTTAAGGGGGAGTCTCCAGAGTATGATCTAATGGTTAAAATACTGAAAGGTGATAAAAAAGATGGTATCGCAGGTATTAAAGTTAGATCTGATTACTGGTATACTCATATTGAAGGAGAGAGAACACCAATTATCAAAACTGCATTTGTAAAGGAAATGGCAGAATCAGATGACCCCATTTCTCTTTTGTCAAATGAGCAAGAAAAAGAAAGGTTTTTGGAGAATAAAAAACTCCTTGATTTAGATTTAGTTAGGGAAGATATTGCAAAACAAATCTTAGATAACTATAATACTTATAAGGTTAAAGGGCGTTCTCGGATTTATAGTTATTTTGTAAAATCTGGGTTAACGAAATTATTAAAAGATGTTGGTGATTTTTAGGATATAAAAAATGAAAGAAGAAAAACTGAAAGTTGAGTTTGACAAACATGTACATGGAGCAACACTAAAAACTCTTATTGAAGAGGCTTCTGACCATATGTTAACTATTGAAGGATTTCAAGATCTTATTAAGGATATTAAATCCCGAGCTAAAGATGAACTTGGTGTAGATGGTAAAATGTTTGGAAAGTTACTTCGCATTCGCCATAAAGAAATCCGAGAAAGTTTTGAAAACGAGAACGAAGAGGTTATTGACTTATATGACACAGTATTCTCCTGATCTGAATTATGAAACGGATAGTAGTAAAGTAGATCTATCCGATAAACAAAGTAATGGTATGGCTATAGAAAATATCGTTCGTAAAGAAGGAGAGAGTTATCTCTCCGCTACCGTTGCTTGGATGGAGGAGAATTCCCTATCCGAGGCATCATTTACAAGATATATCCCTAATGCTATAATCGATAAGATAAAGCTTGAAGCACAAGAGAATAACTCTCTACGTCCGTCTATGCTAAAAACCTATACAAAAGGAGACCTAGGGTTTCTGTTATGATAAAACTTCGTATGCCCCAGAATACTAATAGGAATGTAGACGGCAAGAGTGTATATAGACTATACCTAATGATGAAACACCATTTTAATGGAAAATATGATCTTATTAAGTATAACTGGAACATACGAGTTAGCGATAAGTCATATCAAAAAAGGAAAGACCGGTATTTCTTCGAAAGGTTATCAGAAAAATATAATCTAAAAGAATTGGTACTCCTAATGACTAGCAATTTAGTTGCTAATCAGGATGCGTGGATAGGAGATTTGTCAGACTCCGATGCTATTGACTTCTATAGGAATTATGTAGTAAAATTGAAATCAATAAACGATACGATTAAAGATGATTTAAGTAGTATTTTTTATTTTTCCAAAAAAATGAATATCTCATTAAACGGGGTTTTCGACTTCAATGAAAAGATAGGTTCTTCCTATCTTTTTAAACTCTTACAATCTCAGATAATAACCGCAGAAACATTTCTATTTTTAGATAGTTTTTTGGGTATTATAAATAAGTATGATTCAGAGATGTCTGGAATCATATGGGAAAATTATAGTACTAAGCTAAATGCTTATAAAAAAATACTAATAATCGATAAAGAAACTGCTAAAAACTTATTTAAAGAAACTATTAAAAAACTAAAGGAAACCTAACATGGCTTTTAAACGTAAAAACCCTGCTGAACTGCAAAAACAACTGGCTGAACTGAAAGGTGGTAAAGGATCATTCAATGAAGCAGATGGTTCAGAATGGAAACTAAAACTGGATAGCTCTGGTAATGGGAACGCAGTAATCCGCTTTCTGCCACCTAAAACAGAGGACTCTCTGCCATTTGTAAAACTAATTACTCATGGTTTCCAGCTAAAGGGTAATCTTAAAGCTTCATGGTATATTGCTAACTGTACTGCTACTCATGGTGATTTTGAGGGTTGTCCTGTTTGTAAATATATGAACGAGAAAGACCTGTATAATACAGACAAGGATTTATACGGTTCTATCAAACGCAATACTTCATTCTGGGCCAACATTTTAGTTGTTAAAGACCCAGCAGCTCCAGAAAATGAAGGTAAAGTGTTCAAATATCGGTTTGGTGTTAAAATCTTCGATAAAATTAATTCCATGGCTGATGTAGACGTAGAAATGGGAGAATCTCCTGTTGACGTTACCTGTCCTTTTGAAGGGGCTAATTTCTCTCTGAAAGTTAAGAAAGTATCTGGATTCCAGAACTATGATGACTGTAAGTTCCAGAAACAAACTGAACTTACTGTGTTTGGGGATTTAGAAACTGAAGAAGCATACAAAAACCTAACATCTCAGATGTATGACCTTCGAGAGCTTATCAAACCAGAGGCATTTAAATCCTTTGAAGATAACGATAAAAACTTTAAGAAAGCGATGAGCAAAGTATTCTCATCTAAACCTTCAGCATCACAACAGGCAAGCAACTTGGAAAGTAGCATCGACTCTCTTGGATTAGACGAGGAGATTGATGAAACAGAACGGGCTATTGACTCTATGGGTTCTGGTTCAAGTTCATCAGATGATGAATCATTAGATGACCTGCTAAACGATCTTTAATGACATTTATTTTTAAAGGGACTCTTCGGAGTCCCTTTTTTATTACAAAAATTGTTGACCTTCCATATTAATTAGTTTAAAATCGTTTTGAGATAAACAACGAGGAGAAAGAAAAATGTCAGTAATCAACAAATCCCCAGTAAATATTTTAGAAGAGCCTATGTTTTTGGGTTCAGACTTGGGGGTAGCCCGTTTCGATATTCAGAAACATCGAATTTTTGAGCAATTGACAGAGAAACAGTTGTCTTTCTTCTGGCGTCCAGAAGAGGTAGACTTAACAGCAGATGAGATTCAGTTTAAGAAAATGCTTCCATTTGAACAGAACATCTTCATCAATAATCTGAAATACCAAACACTTCTTGATACTTTACAGGGTAGCGCTCCTTCTAAAGTATTCGGCCCTATTATTAGTGATGGGTCTTTAGCAACTTGGGTAGAAACTTGGACGTTTAGTGAAACTATCCACTCTCGTTCATATACACACATCATCAGGAACGTTTTTTCGAATCCTTCAGAGATCTTTGATTCTATCATCAAAGACGAAGCCATAATTAAACGTGCAGATGCTATTGGTAGATATTATGATGAATTGGACGAAGCGATTGTTAAATATCGGAGTCTTTCAATTTCTGGCAATGAGGCGGATAAAGAGGATGTACTGCGTAAATTGTATCGTTGTATGCATTCAGTTAATGCATTAGAAGCCATTCGTTTCTATGTGAGTTTTAGTTGTTCTTTTGCATTTATGGAACATATGCGGGTGATGGAAGGAAACTCTAAAATTATTAAATTAATTGCTAGAGATGAGCAGCTTCACCTAAAGGGTACTCAATACATCCTAAAAAATATCCAAAACGGCGGAGAGGGGGAACTATTCCAACGGATTGCAAAGGAAGAGGAAGCATACTGTGTAAATATTTTCTTGGAGGTATTAGAACAAGAATTAGACTGGATTGACTACATCTACAAAGATGGGGAGATTACAGGACTTCCAAAAAGCGATCTTGTTGGTTATCTCTATTATCTTCTGATTAGCCGTATGAATGGTTGTGGTTTACCAGTCCCAGAGGATAAGAAGGAGTTGGCACCTAAACATCATCCTATCCCATGGATCCGTTCGTACCTAAATTCCGACGAAGTTCAGGTAGCACCACAAGAGGTTGAGATCTCGTCATATCTAATTTCTCAGATTGATAATGATCTTGTTGATGAACATTTAGATGGTTATAAAAAATATCTATGAAAAGGAATATCGATAGTTTGAAAGAGCTATCATTCCACCAATATTCTTCTCTAGCCCTTGATGATTCAGGGGCTGTACTTCCTATTGAATCAAAACCAAATAAGAAGAATGTTATATATGCATTAGTTATTGATGGGGTGGTAAGTTATATAGGAAAAACTAACAATCTTAGAAAGAGAATAAATTATTATAGAACTTCTATAAATCGGAAGGATTCTCACTCTGATTCAAACAAGTCTAATCATCTTATTTGTTCTCTGGAGAAAGGCCAAACTGTAGAGGTATGGTTTAGGCAATGTTTTATTATACCTGTTAAACAAGATATTGGAGTTCTCAATATATCTACTATGGATATAGAGGAACCTCATATCATAGGTATTTTCAAACCTATAATGAATAAACATTACGTTGGGAGAAGCTAAATGGCTGATACAACTACAGAAGACACAACTACATCGACTACTACTGATGCTTCTACAAGCACTAATAATACGACAACAGGAACCGTGTCTCCTATTCAACAAATTTTTAATGATCTTATGTCCTTATCTAAACAAAACCTAGGTCTTTATTATACAGACGAAACCACGGGTATGGGAGAGATTGTAAGGACTTTTAGCTATAAAACGGGGGTAACTCAAGATACTTGGGGGAAATCCTCTGCATTGAATTGTAGCGGCATTATGTTTACATTAAATTCAGATGGTACTATGAAAGACGTAATTTGTAGACCAATGGAAAAGTTCTTCGATTATATGGAGAATTCATTCACCCAATATCTGGATTTGGCTAAAGCTACAGTAACAGCTACAGTTAAGCAAGATGGTGTTTCCGTATCCAGTTATATGTCTGGTGGGTATCTTTATCTAAAAACAAAATCATCTATCTATACGAATATTTCTGTTTTGGCTATGCAAACTCTAAACAAGCCGGAGTATAACGACCTAAGAGCTAAGATCCAAGAACTAGAGTCGGAAGGATATACTGTTAACTTAGAGTATGTATCCCCGCAAAACAGGGTAGTCTTATATTATGAAGTACCCAGCCTGATTGTTATAAATGCAAGAGATCGGGAAACAGGGGAGTATATTTCATTTGACACTCTGTATGGAGATGCTACAATACGAAAATACATGACGGACGGCTCAAAAGTAACAAACGTCCCAGAGTGGATTGATAACGTATTGCTGCTACAGAATACAGAGGGCTATGTGTGTGAGATGGATGACGGTCTTAGATTTAAAGTAAAGACCAACTGGTACAATGCCCTTATGGATACTAGGAATTCAATTACAGATGACCAGACCCTCTATAGGGCCATAGCCATGGGTGGTTACCAAGATATTATCAATCTGGTTAATGGTTACGATTATGCAGTAGAAAAAACTAATGCATTTGAAGAGAAATTTCTAAGTGTTATACAAGGCGCAACTCAGGCTTTTCTCAACACATACAAACAAGTCAATGGGAAAGAATATAGTGATTATGTCACTTCTTCTAAAACTATCTTAAATTCAACGGATTATAGTTGGATATGGTCTTTAGTAGTAAATAATTACAACAAACCTATTGCATATGATATGATTGTGAGTAATATAAGTAATCTCTTTATAACTAACTACAAACTTTTTATACCCTCTGGATATTCTGCACCTATAGAGAGTGTCCCTAGAGGAGATGGCTAAACCTAATGGAGAGCATGATGAAAACACTTTTTGATAATTTAATGAATATCGTTAAAAACGACGAAGACCGTAAATTTTACTATGTTGATAAGGTTACAGATAGTGGAGAGAAGGTACGTATTTTCTCTTATCACTATGCATCCTATAGTGACTGGTTACAAAAGGATGCCCTTGCTTGTCGTGGAATCATGTTCTCCATCAATGAAGATGGAAGTTACAAAAATATCTCATCTCGACCAATGGACAAGTTCTTCAACTACGGAGAATGTCCATTCACTATGGATATTGATTTTAGTAAATTTTATTATGCAAGCGTTATGGATAAACTTGATGGTTCCCTTATCTCTACATATATGGATAATGGGGTGTTAAAACTTAAATCAAAAACATCAATTTCTTCTCCGCAGGCTAAAGCTGCTATGCGATTGTTGGATACACCAGAGTATGCTGAACTGAAAGACTACTTAACAACTATTGCAGAAGACTTTACTGTTAATATGGAATACACATCCCCAAACAATAGGATTGTTCTTCCATACGAAAAAGAGGGTCTTAAAGTTTTAAATGTCAGGGGTAACTCAGATGGTAGGTACTATCATAACGAATTCTTCCTAGCTTTTGATCTTCCAGGAATTAATGATTTTTTCCTAAAACCAAAAAGTCAAGGAATGGGCAACATCGAAAGCTTTATCGAGTCTATCCAGGATATGACCGGTATCGAGGGTTATGTTATCGTATTGCGTTCATTTGATAAAAATACAGAAGATTTGTGGTTTAAAGTAAAAACAAAATGGTATAAGGACTTGCATAAAACAAAGGACTCTGTTAATAATAACAAGGCTCTTTTTAGCAATATCTGTGGAGAAAGTTCTGATGATTTAAAAGCCCTATTCCATGATGACCCAGTATCATTAAAGAAAATTGAAACTTTTGAGAATATTTTTGTAAAGGATTATCTAACCCCAAGTTTAAAAGAGCTAGAGACTCTTAGAGAGAAATTTGGAGTCATTGAAACTAGGGAAAGTAAGAGAGATTATGCTCTTGCGTGTAAAGATTACTTCAAGGATCACAAATATAAATGGCTATTTAACAGCGCCATGAACATTGCCTCTGATGATAAAAACAACAGAGAAAATTTAATCGAAACTCTTGTTACTGGGTTTATGCAGAATGTGGAATCATTCATCCCAGAAGAGTATAAACAGGAACCATTGGAATGAAGATTCAAGAATGGGCTTTTATCGCTTTATCGGTATTAGCCGTATTTTTCTACCAGAGATATGAGATCTCATCTCTTAGTGACAATGTAGATAAATTAACATCTACAGTAACCACCCAGAAGCAACAGATCTCGGATCTTAATACATCAGTAACTGGAATTGTCCAGAATGATGTGAATCAAAGCAATAACCGAGTTGCTAGAGATACTAATGATGCAAAAGTAAGGAAAGATACTTCTAATGAGGCTATCTTTGCTAAGAAACCCGGTCTTCTGGAATATCAGATTAATCAGAGTTTCAATAAGTTTGCTAAATCTTTTGAGGATTTAACCAAATGAAAAAACTTGCTTTTGCGTTAATTCTTGGTACAATGTTAGTAGGTTGCGCTCAACAACCTACTTTAGTTCAACAAAAGGCAGATCCTTCTTGGCCCGATCCGATTCAAGCCTATAAAGAAAACTCCTTTAAGGTAATTAATCAGGATGGTAAGATTTGGGTTGGAATGTCTTTTGATGACAGCCAAAACTTTAGAATCTGGTTGAATGATATTCAACGTTACGTTAAAGATCAGGATTCTATGATTTGTTATTATCGTTCTCAACTAAAAGAGAACAGATGTTTACCTTATTTGCCTAAAGGAACAAACGATGTCAAACAACAAGACACAACAAAAAAATAAAACTTTACTGCTTACTGTGGGTGCTCCAGGCTCAGGTAAATCTACCTGGGCAGAGGAACAATGTAAAGCTCCTGGCGTTGTTAATATCAATCGTGATAATTTGCGAGGTATGATTAAAGCACTTTCTCAACAGAACAATTGGAAATACACAAAGGCAAATGAGAAATTTGTTACTGATGTTACAATTCCAATTCTGGAAACATTGTTTAAAAATGATAATACTAAAAAGATTATTGTCTCTGATACAAATTTGAACCCTTCTACGTTTCTTAAATTTAAGACGTATGCAGAAGATAATGGTTATTTCTTTGAGACTAAAGATTTTCCTCTTTCTTGGAAAGACCTTTTAGCTCGTAATTTGTATCGTGGAGAAAAAGCAGTTCCTATTGCTGTCTTGCGTGATATGAGTCGCCGGATGCGTTCTTACATGGGTAAATCTACATATTTGCCAAATACAAAGAACCGAAAAGCAATTATTGTAGATATTGATGGAACTGTTGCAAATAATAACGGTCGTCATCCATTTGCATGGGATCTGGTAAAGAATGACCTTCCTATTAAGCATGTCATCGATCTTGTGAGGATGTATGCTAAAAACGGTTATGATGTTATTTTTGTTTCGGGTCGTGATGGTGTATGCTATGATGATTCTCTGGAATGGATTAAAACGCATGTCATCGAACCAGGTGCGTTCTTTATGCGCGAAACAAAGGATTCTAGGGAAGACTCAATTGTAAAAGAAGAGATTTTCTGGAGTAATATTGCTCACCGTTGGAATGTTGAAGTAGTTATTGATGACCGAGCTACTGTTGTTGAAATGTGGCGTTCACTTGGTCTGACATGTTTTCAGGTAAATGACGGGGATTTTTAAATGATAGATTTGAATAGGGAGCAAGTATATCTAGAGGATGAAGACATTACTTTAGAATTCGCAGAATCTTTGATCGATTCTGGAGTATATGTTGATTATATGGGTTCCCCTGTTAAAACATTAAAGACTGGGGAAGAGGATATAATCATTAACACAAAGACGGATAGGTTCGAAGATCTGGAATATGCTAAAGAGGCAATAGTAGAAAGCAAACCTTTGATCTTATTTTTATATAAAGTGAAGAGGACATATGGTAAAGATGGAATTAGTTACCTAATAAAGTATAATTATATTTTAAATGAAGAATCTATTTTAAATAGGGGTCGGAAAAATGGGTATTAGTATTGATGCCAATGATACAGATTTTAGTTTTAAAACTAAATTTATTTTTAGCTCACTTATAGATAATATTCTATTCGAGCCTGTCAGTCCAGGGGTTAACGATAAATTTGATTATGATTTTAAGACTGTTGCTAATATATTATTCCCTGGGTATGATATCCATTCAAAAACCACTATTGGTAGTTTTGAAATTGTATCTGAGATTAAATTTGAAATTAACGGGAAGTTGGTTTATAGTGATGTTATCAGGGCTAGTATAGATTAATAAGGGGATTAAAATGTTAGTTACAGACCAATCTTTCACAAAAGAGCAATTCAAAACTAAGCTATATGAGCTTGGTAGTAAATTGGCAGATAAAACTGGCATGAAGGTAAAAATAACCCCATACTATAGTGCTGGACAATTTGTGGGACATGATGTTATTATAGATGCCAACAATAAATGGTTGGTTACCTATAACGAGGTCAACGGTAGAGTTGGTATTATTAGGGTATTTGGATAATGAAAGTAAGTACTTATATGCAGATAGCATTCTTGGTAGCCCAAGAGTCTAAATGTTGTTCTTGGAAGGTTGGTTCTGTTATAGAGAAAGGTGGTAGGATTATTTCTACCGGATATAACGGCTCCCCTGCTGGGGCTAAAAATTGTTGCGATCATGCCGAAGATAGTGGGTGGATAGGTTCATCATTAAAATCCACAGGTCGTCGAGAAGATGGCCTACAAATCCAAAAAATTGGATTACTTCCTGAACATAGAGAAGCACATTCGTCTTGGTCAAAGGTAAATGAAATCCATGCGGAATTAAATGCTATTTTATATGCCGCAAGGAATGGGCTTTCTATAGAGGGGGCAACTATGTATGTAACTGCATCCCCTTGTCCTGATTGTGCAAAAGCCATATCTCAATCTGGTATTAAGAAATTGGTATTTTGTACGATGTATGATAAAAATCCAGATGATTGGTATAAAATAATGTCTGATGTTGGTGTAGATGTACATCAGATCAATAAACGAGACCTATTGAATTTAGATTGGTCAGTAATAAAAGAATACTGTGGAGTATGATAATGGAATTAAAAACTAACCAGATGGTTCCCCTTCGTTCTATCCTGAAAGCCATCCTAAATAACGGGACAGTGCAGGTTGTATTTGAAAAAGTTGATGGTAGTATTCGTGTGTTGAATTGCACTACAAATTCTGCTAAAATCACTTCTGTTACTGGGGAGGAAGACGACGCTGACGGAACAAAATCAACACGAAAAGAGTCTACCTCTGTTATTTCTGTATTTGAAGTTGACGAAGAAAAATGGAAGTCCTTCAAACTTGATAAATTAATCTCTATCAACTCAGTAAAAGTTGAAGAGATTCTAAAACTAATTCCAAAGGTATAAAATGAACGATATTAAAGCGCTAGGCGAAAATGTAATCTTAGTATCCACACCAAAACGTCCAGGACAAGAAAAACTCACAGAAAGTGGGATTTTTACTGGTTATGAAACAACAGGGGAGGTTCCTCAGTTTTGTACAGTATACTCTGTTGGTTCTGATGTTCCCGATGGGTACGTTAAGGTTGGGGACATTACGGCTCTGCCGAACGGGACTATCCGAAATGCCCCACACCCAGATGTAGTTTCTGGTAAACGTAGAGATAAAGACATCGCAGAGAAGTTTGTTTTTTGTCATTATAAGTCACTTCCTTGCATTTATAGCTAGGAAATTCGCCTTATAAATACCTATGTAAGGATTGGTCGCCAGAAAATTAAGTTAACTGGGATATCCTTCATAGGTAATGGCATAATTGCCATTGAATAAAAACTCAATAAGAGTATCTCTAATGAATAAACAACTCACCCATGCGCTAAAATTACAACGCAATGCATGGAAACACGGCCATGAAAACTATGGTGCATCCATTGATGTTCTAGCCGAAGCCAAAGACATCTTAAATTACTTCAAACATCTAAACCCAGCTCAATCTGAGTTGCTGGCGGAATTAGCTGCCATGGATGAATTGAAGTATGCTAAGTCACTAGGTACTGCTTCTCGTAAGGCTGTACGCCACTTCATTATTACGCTCAAATAAGCAACTTGCTTTCAGGGACTCTTCGGAGTCCCTTTTTTATTTTAGAATAGTTCTAAACAGTTATGTAAAACTACTATATAATTCTTTCAACAACTTGAGAGGATAACATAAATGTTGGATTATTATAAATGTAAGTATTTTATTACCAACCCTAGCTATTGTGTTTGTCTCCCAGAGAGGACTCGTCAGATTTTTATGGCAGGGACTAGAGCTAACACATCTTTAGATAAAAAGAATATTTTTACCATAGAGGAATGCAATGATAATGGTGATATCACTAAGATGTCCTTTGTCAGCGGAAACTCTGGGGTGGGATATCTTGGGTTGAATACGCCAATCCCTCTTATAAGGCTTTTGGATTTTGCAGAACCTATAGATGAATACCAAACATTCAAAGAGAAAGAAAATTGGGATGAGCAATATAAAATCCTTGAAAGTGAGTTTGCCGAAGCGTATAGTGATTATAAAATTGCCAAGGATAAACTTTCTCAGGATTATAAGAACAAACAGTCTATTATAGAATGTTCAAAAGCTCGTCGAAAAAAGAATACAGCACAGAGTTTACTTCGTAGGTTCGTCGGACTAAAAAACTTTTAAGAAAAGTGTTTACAAAGAAAAGTTTTAGTTATATAATTACTTCATCAAATCGAGACACAATAAACAACACGTTAATTAAGGAAATAAATCATGGCTAAGAGCAAAAAAGTAGTAGCAGTAGCAGAGAAAGCAGCACCAACTTCTAAACGTGCTGGTTATAAGCGCAAGAGCAACAAGCGTGTGAACGTTCTTCTATCTCAGCTGGGTCGAGTCGCACGGAAGGCACAGCGGGCAGCTGCTTATAAAACAAAAGATGAACGGGAGGCAGATGCTGCTTTTCGAAAAGAGTTTGAGAAAATGGAGTCTGCTAAAAAACCAACCAAGAAGGTAGCTAAGAAGGCCCAAAAAGCTAAGTAATTATAAACAGACCCGCATAAACTTGCGGGTCTTAAATTTGAGAGAATAATATGAAAAAATTAGCATCAGTATTAATTTTAAGCAGTATTTTATCTTCAAGTGCCTTTGCATTTTCTGAATCTATTTCTGTCCATGTATCTGAGCCATCGGTTCACATATCAGAACCTTCATTTCATGAAGAAGGGTCAACCCCATCTGTACATTCATACAGTAGCTCTGATGAAGATGCGTCTATCCCTTCCTCAAACGAAACACTAAAACCAATTACACGACATATAGTTACTAGCAATAACACTAGTAACACCCAGAAATCTATTAATTACTCTCAATGTAACGATAACCTAGGTTTGGGAAAGGCTTTAGCCGCTGGATTTATTATTGGTGTTTTAATCGTGGGACTTTTAGTTTTGTGGGTCTCTTAATTTTAATAAGCCTGTAAGGTGAAAAATGAATTATCTAACTAGTAAAGAGGATGGGTTGAAAAATATTAATGTTATACATTATGACATTAATCAATCTAATGAATTGGTTGTGACTAAACATACAACTAATCCCATTGCATTATTTTCTATAGGTGTATCCATTGCACCAGGAGAAGAAGAAATTGCGCAATCAGTTTGGGATAAGTGTGTGGAAAATGGTGAAGTTCATGTCAGAACTTTTGAAAATATCATGGGATGGCATAGAACGTTCCACGTATCAAAAAAAGAGCTTGAAGAAGAGCTTAAGGCTAAAGGATATATTAAATGACAAAACCTATCATTGTTACTGATGTAGACGGTGTATTAGTAAAATGGCAATCAGGATTACCATACTTTGCACAAAAATATGGTATCAATTCTCCAGGGATTCAGCTTTTACAATACACAGAGAATTTTATTCCATACAATAAAATATTTGGTGACTCTTTTTCTGAAAAGGAAGCTAAAGAACTGTTTAAGTTGTATAATAGTTCTGAGTATATCAAATATTTGTCTGCATATCGAGATGCGGCAGAAGTAGTAAATGAGTTGAAAGAAAGGTTTGACTTTATCTCGGTTTCTGCGCTAAGCTCTGATATGGATACTATTCTGAAACGCCGATTTAATCTAAATGCTCATTTTCCAGGAGCCTTTATCGATTTCTTTCAGTGTGATGCAGATACGCCAAAAACAGAGGTGTTTCAGCGTATTTTTCATAAGTACCGCGACAGAGAAATTGTGACATATATTGACGACTTACCACACAATATTGAAGATTTTAAAAAGATCTTTATCAATGATGATATCGTTCCTTTGTTCATGGTAAGAGGAGATAGGTCTGGTTGTAAAGTAAACAGTCAAGAAGTTCATGACTGGGTTGAGGCTAAGAGTTATTTGGAGAAAGTTTGTAAATGACAATCTATGATATCTTAGAACAGATTTCTAAAAACGGTTCCAGTAAGAATAAACTAAAGATTCTTACAGACCACAAATCAAATTATCTGCTGAAACGTGTATTCTATTTGGCGTATTCAAAATCTATCAGATTTGGTATTAAAAAAGTTCCAGAATTAGAACACGCCAACGGCAAACTATCTTTGGATGCGGTTTTGACTTTCATGGAAAGTAAATTAGCAACTAGAGAGATTACAGGTAATGCTGCAATTGATGCTCTAAAGTCGAATTTAGAGTGTTTAAGCCATGATGACCAGATTGTAGCTATCCGTGTCCTTTCCAAAGATCTAGAGATTGGGGCATCTGCTTCTTCTGCCAATAAGGTATGGAAAGACTTAATTCCTAAACAACCTCAGATGTTGGCTAACCCTAACAGCGAGAAGAATTTAAAGAACATTGTTTTCCCAGCTTATGCTCAGTTAAAGGCTGACGGGGCTAGATGTTTTATCGAAGTTTCTGATACTGGCGTTACTATGCTGTCTCGCTCGGGGAAAGAATATACCGGTCTAGTTGATATAGCAGAACAAGCATACAAACGCTGGGATGAAGAATATCGAGAACAATACCCGTTTGGTGTTATGCTGGATGGGGAGCTTGTTTCTTACAACTCAGATAACGTACAATCAAGAACATTGTCTAATGGTCTTGCTAATAAATCTCTATCTGGTACTATATCAGAAGATGAAGCTAAAACAATGAGACATGAGTGTTGGGATATCGTAGATCTTATCCATGTATACTCTGACGTTTCCGAAACACTGTACGACGATAGATTCAAAACTCTAGGAAAGTTCTGTTCAGATTTAGAAGGATTTATTGTTATCGAGAATACGGTAGTTAACAATATACAAGAGTCTAAAAATATTTATAATGGATATGTCAACAGAGGTCTAGAGGGTATTATCCTTAAGAACATTAAATCCCCTTGGGAGAACAAACGTTCCAAGAATTTGGTTAAGTTTAAAGAAATTTATACTATTGACTTGGAGATTGTTGACTGGTATCTTCACAAGAAAGACCCACAGAAAATTGGAGGGTTTACAGCAAAAACTAGGGATGGTATTATCTTGGTAGATGTTGGATCTGGTCTAACAGATACGGATCAAGAACATATCGGTGAGGATGTATATGGTAATAACGTTTATCAAGATATCCCTATGGAGAAACGTTCTGACACTAACAGGGCAAAACTATTTACCATCCGAGATACTCTCAAAGGAATGATTATTGAATGTGAGTGCAATGGATATCTATTCAGCAAAAATTGGTCTGATGGGGATACATTGTCAACATTCCTTGGAGTGTTCAAGAAATTCCGAATCGATAAAACAGAAGCCAATACATTCGAAGAAGCATTTGGTACTACCTATGAAGAAGCAGTAGATATATTTCTATCAAATAAAGATAAAAATTAATTTACTTTTTAAATCTAGTGTGACACAATAGAGATCTATTATGTCACACACAAAATATTAAGGTCTAATAATGTCAACTAATATTGCCAGTTTATATTTAGAAAAGATGGGGAACGCTCTATACTTACAGATTACTAAAGAAGGTGGAGATACTTATGCTCATATCCAAGTACATAATTATAGGGACGAAACGACTGTTGGGATTTTATTGGGGGAGCAGGGAATCTCTGAATTTATCGAAGACCTACGTTTTGGTAGGGATGTTCACTTCTTTTGCGAAGAGACGTATAGAGAGTTTTTAACTGTACAGAATTTTGGGGATGATAATATCTATATCAATATCACCTCCACGGATCCAGATCATTACACAGCTTCAGCACGTCTAAATGAGGAAGAGTATAGTAATTTCTATAACTTTCTTTTATTAGCGGAAAAAACATTTAAATAAGAAAAGAGGAAAATATTATGATGATTCAAAAAGTTCGTTTAGAGGGAACATCTATTGAATTAGAGTGGGACATTAAGAAAACCCCAAATAAGATTGCTAACAGCATGGGGGCAACCTCTGGTGAATTCTCTAAGATTATAGGTAATGAATTGCAAGACAAGAGATATGCAAAAAACGAAATCCACAATATCTTCAATGGTTCCTTCCCTGGAACCATCCCGTTAGAGATTAATCTTATGGTAGAAGATGAAATTGTTGGAACTACTATTTGGTGGTTAACAACTTGTAAAGAATCATAAATAATTCCTTAATGTGGATAAACGCGAACTAGTCGTATTTAATGACATATTTGCGTTTATCCCGTCTATAGCTGTATCCGCCTTATCTTGTAACCAATCCAAAACAGCCTGCTTACCTACAGAACCTATAGACATCTTTCTGTAAAAGAAGGTCACATCAAATGTCATTATAGAGCTATTATCCTCAAAAGACATTTCCGGAGTTCCCACAGATACTGGAATAACACCATTAAACATAGCTACTGTATGTGGCAATCCCTTTCTATTATGCAAATTAACTTGCAAATCCGCCTCAACATCACTAGGAAGTGCCCTAAGATTAGTAACAGGGTCTATAACCGAATTTACCCAATCTGTCATAGCTCTATAATTAAGAGCCTTTTCATCCATTCTGAAAGATATTACAATAGGTTCAAAATCCCTAGAGGTTGTTCTCATATTAGGGGCATTGAAAGTTTTATCAACCTCATATGAGTACTTACTATCAGGTATTTTTATTCTATAGATCATCAAACCAGTTGTAGGAAATGCCATATTAAAAAAGTCCAAAACACTAGTACCCACTGAGAACTCCCCTAAGAGACTCTGGACGGTTCTGTTGGTCATGGCACCTATCAGGTACTTGCTTATCCCGGAACTCCTCACAATCTTCTGTGTGCCTGCTGTGAGGATGCTAGTTATCCCTTGGGTAAATTCACCCGGTCTTAACCCTAACCAGTTATTATCTAGGGAGAGATTAGAATAAATCATACCCCCTACACTAGAAAGGGCTTTTTGCGTATTGCTAGAAGGAGAACTAGAAAATATAACAGAGAACATATTGCTCCTCTGAAAATCATCACTATCTAGACTATTTTTGAATTCTGATAATGTCATCATAATTATTATACCCCATTTAAATATAAAGAAGATCTTGAAAGGGTAAGTATTTCCCTCATGGTTAATTCCATAACATAAGAAGATGCCATATTAGGTGCCACAGACAATCCGTTAAATTCTCCATCAGGAGCTTTATCAAAACTTATAGACTGAATCTGACAAGGCCCAAAGACATCCTCTTGTTGGTCAAAACTGGTGGTATTACCAAAGTTTTTCACAACCCATATAGTCGGGTTACTAACAACAATAACATTAGTAAGAAAGCTAGTAACCTCACTCATTATACTTGTATAATTTTGGGTCTTGTCATCTTTAAATTGATTCAAAACCTTATTGTATGCCGTATCTATCTCACCTTTAATTTGTTTTGCATATTGAGAATTCCCTACAGCGCCATAAGAATAATAAGAAAAAGTTTTATGTATCTTAATTATTTGGATAAGATCCTGTATGGTTCTTGGTGTGAAAGTCCATCTATATGTTTTTACCCTATTATTAGGCCCAGCATACATAGACCTAGCCGTCGTATATATTTGCTCGTTATGGTCAGCCATAATCCCAGAAGTTATAGAATCCAACATACCAAATACAGCAGTAGATGCTACGTTTGATATAGCTCCGCTAACAGTATTATTTCCCTTTGTCATAACAGATTCCCCAACATCATTAAATTTATGACTTATTTCATCTATATCAACTCTAGATCTGGGTAAAAGTATATTAGCAACAGGCTTATTAGAACCACTAACAGAATTAGCTATAGAAGAAGAACTAACAGTCGATATACTTAATTGAGTTTTTCTAAAAGAGGTCATCTCAGGGGTAGTTCTAGAAGAAAAATCATAAGCAGTGAAAAGAAGTCCATTCTTATATAAATCAGTAACGGATAACTCCGAAGAGTTACCGTCATTACCAGAAGCCCTAGCAGATGGGAACTGGAGTTGTATAGTAGTTGAAAGAGCAGATGAACTAGAAGAACCAGCCGATACGGAGGTTCCGGCCTTTTTTATACTGCTTATTTCATTTTTTATATTTGCCATTTAATAATTTCCTTTATGCAACTCTAAAACACTCTCTCATTCCCGGGGCAGGGGAAGATGTTCTAGGTTCAAATGTATAAACATGATTATTGCTAACATTTTTTATATTAGTAACACCGACATTGGATGCCCCGCTAGTACCAGAATTGCTTGCATTCTCTTTAGGTAATATTGTCATATTTCCTATATTTTTCTCTTGTGTGTATGTTGGAGAATTTTTAGGATTATCCGGAGATACCTTAGGATTGCTTTTTTCTGATAATCCTTGGTAGGCAGAGTTAAGCTGGTCTACAGAAGGTTTAGCCCTCTTAGCTGCATCAGGGGACAGTTTCTGTAATTCAGTATAATCATTATTTACACTGGTTACTGATGTCTGCATAGCCTTGATCAAAGAAGAGTTATCACCGTTGGGATTAGATGAATTGCTTATGTGGTCTGTATCATTTTTAGATTCAGCCATTAGATTCATCATCTTTTCAATTATGTTATACCGTTTATCTGGATCTGATATTTTGTCATAATCCGGTGCCGTCTCTGGGGTGAAGTTTGGATTAGAATGGTTTGTCCTTTCGCCATCTGGGGTATATCCATTCTCCATATTATCTCTTTGTCTGTCATCTCTATCATGACTATCCTGAGTTACAGCAGCAAGCCTAGCATCCCTACCTGTTAGTGTCGCGTTGGTTTCTGATTGGTATTCATATAGACCTTGCCCCTCTACGCTATCAGCAGCATTTTTAGACCAATCGAAAGGTAAAGCTCTAAGAAGACCTGCAAGACCCTTTGATATCATCAGACCTATTGTAGATATAGCAGATTTCAAAATGCCACCTATAGATTTTGCTATAGTTATAGCTATTTGTTCTGCACTAAAATTACCCTCAAGAACTTTATTTACAGAATCTATACCTGTAAGTATCTTCTCTACGATAGGAGCGAATTTTCCCAGCTTTTCATTAAACTGTTTGAAATTAGTCTCCATCAATTTATTAAAATACTGGAATTTCATTCTAAGAATATCAGCAACTAATATAATAGCACCGATCATCATAACAGTTTTAGCTACATTAAGAGCAGAAGTAACAGTAATATCAAAAAGTAGTTTAGCTATAGTGTCTCCATTTTTCTGTAGACTTTTAAAACCTTCTTCGAATATTTTATTTCTATTACCTCTATTAGGGTCATTATCCCTTCTCTCCCTTTTTCTAGGATTCTTCCTTCCTCCCCCCTCTTCTTCATCATCTCCCCTCCTAGGTCTATTGTCATTAATAGGGTCTGGGGGCTGTGGAGGTTCAGGCTGCGGTACTGGAAGAGTACCAGAAACAGATTCTTCTGTGGTGGGTTCTTGTGGCTGGGCCGGTTCGGTATTGTTGTTAGCTTTTTGAGCCATCCCACTACTAAGAACTTTATATATATTTGATAACTTATTACTTATTATATTGCTTGTTTTATTTAATTTTCTACCTTGTATGGAGGTAATGTCTGCTATAAGTTCGCTGCCAGCCACCAAGTCATCTAAAGTGGCTGTATTCTCGGATAACTTATCTCCAACGGTATCATTTAAGGTAGAAAACCCCTTCTCAGATACTTCCGCACCTAGTTCACCTATAGCTTGGATATTATCAAGTTTATTATCTATACTAGATAAAGTTGAGGACTGGTCTTTAACCCCAGCCTCTTGCTTCTTCATATCAGCTATATCTTCTATAGGATTTTTTCTAAATGAATTTCTCTTATTCTTCGCCATCTTTAAATATTTCCATTATCTCGTTGGCACCAGATATAACCCCATTCTTAGTTTTTATAGATAGAGTTTTAGTCATGGATTCAACCCATTTGTAAACAAATGCGGGCATTTCTAAAAAATCTATTTCGCCCTGATTGCCAAGATAACAATCATTAAGTACCATATCAGCAGTACCCGTTATTAATCTATTCGGCTCTTTGAAGGAAAATGTTTTACCTTTATAAGAAAAGTCTAGTTTTTGAGATATATAGATATCGTTTATATTAAGTGTCTCACCGTTATAATTTACAGTGGACTTCAATTTATTATTGAATTCAAGAAGGTGTACTATCATTAAATCATATTCGGCTACTGTCAGCCCTGGCTTTATATCTTTAACTATAGTATCTAGGATGTCTATAGCATTCTCTACATCTTTAACTAAGAGATGGTGCTTTATCCCCAGTTTAGGTATGCTAATATCCTTTCCATTTATTTTAACTTTCTTGATTGGAAGTATCAGTTTTAAGTTCATTTTTAACCTTAATTGGCGAAATAGTTTCTAACTCTTTTGAGTTGGTAAACATATATAAATTAGTTAATGATGTCTCCATAGATATTTCATGTATCACTTCATCTACATAGAAATTACTGAGCATCTGATTTTTTGTATCATAAAATTGAACCTTCATGCCTGGGGTCATATCAAAATTACCATAAATAGTAGCCTTTGCATAACCATCGTATTGGGCCATCGTAAGTATTCTTAGAGTTTCTTCATACCCATTTCTATAAATCATATCCGAGTAAGCACCACTTCTACTAACTAAAATACTATTATTAGCAGAACCATTTGATATCCTAGTTACATTCTGGTCTAACATAGAATGAGAATATATGGTAGAATCCGATACTGGGTTTCTAGTATATGAGTTACTTTTTGTTCTCCACTCAAAATTAAATGCAAGAGGGTATTTTAATCGGTCTGCATATATTCCCACTATGTTAGCAGATCCTACTATAAAATTCACCGGTTCTTGGTTTATCATGGTCTCATAGTCCATGAAATTAATCCCGTTGAAATCCTCCCATAAGAAAGGGAACTGATCCGACTGAACCGCCAGCCCAACGTCCCTAACAAAATTCATATAATCGCTTATGGAAGAAGTCCATGGCATCTTAGGAACATAAACATTTAGAGAGTTTACCTTAGGTATCAGAAGCGGTGCATCCGCATATATAGACTCCAGCATGGTTTCTATAGTTTCTGAAGCATTACTAAAAAAAGTTCTCCCAAATTTTACATTTTTGTTTACGTGGTAGGGGGATAATTGAAAGGTCAATATAGTATCATTTTTATCATCAACAGATACAGAGAAGTGTCTTATAGAGTACACTCTCTGTCTGGAATAATTCTGGTTACTATTTCCAATCTTCACCTCTATTAACTCATCCCCCGACATATGGGTATGCATACTGGTTATATCATATACAGATATCAGACCCTCATTTGTCCCATAAAGGCCGTCCCTAAGGGTCATAGATATAAAGGTTGCTCCCATTTCTATGAAGTTATTCTGCAACCAGTTATCATAATTTTCATAAAGACGTATACTAGCATTTGGGAACCCTAACCTTTGTGTAGTTTTTGTACTCATTTATTTTTTGCCTCTTTAAGGTCTCGTTCTATTAGAGCTAAATATACTGTCCTCTCCATAGGTGTCATGGACATTATTGACTTAATATCGTAGTTCATTGTAGCCATTCTATGGTTTACCATATAAAAATTGTTTATTTCGTCTTTATGGATAAATAACTTAAACATGGTTAACATATCCCGTATTTCTATGTCTATAGGGTTTCCACAACATTTTATAGATATCTTTTTGAATATTGGATTTGACTTGTTTAATATCTCGTTCATAACATCTATATCTATAGCACCAATAACTGCTATTTTTTCTTCGTTGGATAGCTCTTTCCAATCATAAGTTTTTACAGAGTCTTGGACGCTTATTATATTTTTTTGTATATGATCAACTATATTAGAATCGTCCTCTGGATATTTTATCTTTAGCTTTATACCATATTTAGTGTTCACTTCTATATCAGAAATATCCTTAGGTTCGAAATTTACATTAATCTTTATTTCTTTTTTACATGTGGGACATTCCACAACCAAAGGAACATATGTATTACCTAATGACGATAAATATATAGAACAGAATACATATGGTCTATAATTTTTAGGGACATCGGGCAAATATCGCTCCATTACTTCCTCTATGATAGCTTTCTGCTCTTCCTCGCTCCTAGGATCCATATCTGCCCGTATCATAAGTAGATCTCTATAATCAGATACGTCCATCAAAGGGAATCTTTTTACGGTTCCATCTGGATATTTACATCTTACTAAGTTCATTTTAAACACCTTTATATTTTATATAATACTAATATTTATAAATACTCTAATAATAAGAGGAAACCATGAAAAACGAATACAATTTTACTATTGATATTCAGGGTAAAGAGATAGCTGCTAGGGCTTTCACACTCAAAGAATATCTTGGATTAATAGCAGCAAAACAAGCTGGTAAATTCAGAGAAGAGATAACAACCGTGGTAAAAGAATGTACAGGTCTGGATATAAATAAAGATCTACCAAAAGCACAGGCGGAATATGTTGTCTTTATGCTAATGGTTACCTCTATAGGTGAGATAAACCATGACGACGAGTACGTATGTTCCTGCGGCAATGAGATATATACTCCTATAAATTTTAACCATATACAAATAGATAAACCAGTAGAGCATAATGAAGTTATAAATGGTTTGACATTACATTTCAAGCCTGCTAAAATATTTGGTGATTCTGATAAAATTCATACCTTCTTAGATAGGCTAGACTATTTAATAGTTGACGGAGAGCAGATATTCTCAGATAGCTTATCTGATGAAGAGGTCGGGGATTTACAAACCCTTATCACTTACGATCTTGTAGAAAAGGTTTGTGATATTATTCTTAAACCGACAATACACATGGGGGTTCCTATAAAATGCGATAAGTGTGGTTCTTATCACGTAGAGGAATTTAACTCCTTAAATGATTTTATGGGATTGGTAAAATGATAACCATAAACCAACTTTATACAGATGTAGACCCTGATCTAGGAAGGGCTTGGAATAATGATGTTATAAAAACGACTGGATTAACGGCAGTTAAAAACAGTATAATGGGAATTATAACAACAAAAAAAGGTTCTAGGCCATTTATGCCGGACTTTGGATGTGGCCTAACGGATGAATTATTCGAGAACATGAATCCTCTAACAGAGGACACATTAAGTAAAAATATATCCGATGCGGTAAATACATATGAACCTAGGGTTGCCAATATAAATTGCTCTGTTAGCTCAATCTATGATGATAACGCAATTATAGTAACTATATACTTTTCAGTTATAGATAACCCAGATACAATAAATCAATTAAAAATTACAATAGAACAATCTATGTGATAGGAAATAATACTCTATGAAATTGGAAGGCCTTCAGGAAGAATTAAAAAATGATCTAGTCATAGATCCAACAAGACTAGAATATGAATCTGCTAATAATCCGGTTCTTTACGGAAAATGGCTAAATAAATATTCTAGTATTAAAAAAGAGATGTTGGCCCTAGAGAACCAGAAAAAGAAATCTCTTAAGGATAGACTTGATTATTATACTGGAAGGGGCGATGACGTTTGTATGGATTCATATGAACGCTCCGAACTTAAAACCGTTCTCTCTGCCGACCAAGATGTCCTTAGGGCAGATACAAAATTACAATATTACGGTATTCTGTTGGATTTTTGTTCTAACTCTATGGATGTAATTAAGTCAAGAGGATTCGCAATAAAAAATTCAATTGAAATGAGAAAATTCGAGGCTGGTGTATAAATGCAACAACATGTATGTCTGGTTTGTAAAAAACCAATTGATGGTTCTATCTCAGTAGAAGTTAAAGGTGGGTTTGTTCATCCTGGGGAATGTCTCAGATATGTAGAATCTTTACCTCTCACAGAATCTGCTGACGAGGAATCACTAAACGAGGTTCAAATCTTATAATAAAGGGGCGCAAGCCCCTTTTTTTATTATAGGTCTTTTTTCTTTATAGAATAATCGAAGTTTTCAGAGGCGTATCTTTCAATCCTTTCTATAGCATGTTTCAATAGATAATTTTTATATTTATATTTTGAAGGGTCTTTTTTCATTCTTATCCCAGCATCATCTATAATATCCCACAAAGTAGCGACATCCTTACTTGAGTGATTCCTCAAAATCCTACCAATAGATTGTAGAACAGTAATTTTATCTTTAACTCCATGTGCAAATATAACATGATGTAAATTTTTTATAGAAATACCTGTAGAAAACACACCATATGATGCTACCACGATACTGCCATTTTGATTTTCTAGAGCCGTCTTTAAGATATTTCTATCTTTTGTAGAGTTATCTCCACTAACAAGATATACCTTATCCCCATGTATCTTTTTTATTTCCTCATATAATTCTTTACCATGCTCTTTGAATTTAAACATAACAAAAATATTTTCGTCTTTATTCTTTGATATTTTAGAGGCCAAATTGGATATAAACATAGTTCTCTTTTTATAACCGTTTATAGCCTTTACTTCATCAGAGTAATTAAGCTCTTTTATTTTTTGCTTCACTAATTCAGGATAATTAAGGATTATAGCATTTATCTTTAGGTTCGTAGCTTGACCTTCTTCCATCAACTGTTTGGTTGTGGTCGGTTTAAATCTCTGACCGAAAAGACCTTCATATTGCATAATATTTGCCTTCCCGTCTTTAAGAGTACCGGTCAAACCCACTTTGAAAATACAATTTGTGAGACCTTTTATTATAGTGGATATGCTAGGGCCAGTCGCTTTGTGACATTCGTCATTCAATAACATACCAAATTTAGAAAACCATTCTGCTGGTTGCTTAATAGCAGTCTGCCATGTGCTGACATATATCTTAGCCTTTGGGTCATCCCTCCTGGTTCCAGATCTTATTTCAAGAATGTCTTCTTCTTTAAAAAGCCTGTAGTCAATGAAATCTTGCTTCATCTGAACTGTAAGAGAGGTAGTAGGAACCAATATAAGAACCTTGCCAGTATAGTTCTCCAGATAATAGGTTGAGAGCATGGCCTGTATTAGAGACTTACCAGCCGATGTAGGCAGCACTAATAAAGCTCTATGTTTTGACACAGCCTCAAATACAGCGTCTTTCTGATACCAATAAGGGCTAATCTCATTCTCTCCCGAGAAGTATTTTTTAGAATCGACCCATTGGTCAAATTGCTCTCTAGTGATATCTTCCTTTTCAAAAATAGAACTATCTATCTTAAGACTATATCCCATGTTTTTTGCAAACTTAGCTATGTATGGACATAGACCTATAGGCAAGAGACCTGTATTCTCAAGAAGATGAATCTTACCAGACCAAGTACCGTATTTGAATTTAGGATTCCATTGATATCCATCTGCAAAAAATGAGAAATAATCTTTTAGGTCGAACAATACACTATTTTCGCATACTATTCTTACATAGCTGAAGTCATAGAACTCCACTTGTATATCTACCATAAGTTTATTTCCTTTATAAATAATTATACATGTATTTATAAAGGTAAAAATAATTATGTTGGATTTAATAGAAATTAATAAAATTAAAGCCATTAAGCCAGGAAGAAAGGCAAAAGAAGAGTTATATAAATACGCTGTTGAGCTTGGCCTCCAAGAGGGAATCAAACAGACATTTCACATAACAAAAATGATAGAGATTATGGAGAGGAATGATGTTTTACTTAATTCCGATAGCATAATCGACAAAAGTGCTATTTTGACTGCTGGAACAAAGGATATCTTCGAAACATATAACGAGGAGCTTAATAAAGCAATTCCTGAGTTTGTAGATAGATTAAAATCTATAGATCAAAAAGAGCAAGACTCTGAAGATAAAATCAAAGAAGAGGAATTAATCCAAGAGATTTCTCTGAGAAAGAACATACCATCAATATCACCAATAGGTAAATCACCATCTTATATAATTATACCATTTTGGGTCTATGATTACATTATAAATAATTCTACAACATGGTATAAAGTAAAACCACCTTTCAAGGATAAAAATAGTTATGATATAACTTTAAGTTTAATATATTATATCAGAAAGGATGGTGCCATTACAGTGAGAGAGACTAGATTCTCTTCATTTCATACATTCATTAAAGGGTAATTAAATTATGGCATTAACTGTAAATATTACATCGTCTAATAACTCACCTACGGTAGGTACACAGATTGCATTAACTGCAAATCCTAGTGGACAAGCATCAGGTGCAACGTTAGCATATGCGTGGACAGTAAATGGTACTGCGGTATCAGGAACAGGTTCAGGAATTACATACACTCCAAGTTCAGCAGGAAAAACTACATTCGGTGTTACTGTAACTGCTACAACTACTGGCGATACCCCTACCACAGAGACTCAATCTGCTACATTAGATGTTACTGCGGTAAACAAGAAATTCACCGGTATAAATGCAACGGTATCATCTTCTAAGACCAACGGAGTTGTTGGGGATAGCATAACTTATTTGGTTGCTTATACTGGCGCTCCTGAAGGTTCTTCAGCGACATATGCATGGTATGAGAATGACTCTTCTACTCCAGTAGCAGGTCAGACTGATTACCAATATGTTCGACAATATGGAAATGCAGGAACCACTAAAGTACACGCATCAGTAACATTAAGTGCTCCTGGTTATGACAGTGCTACTTTTTTCGCTGATGACATTACCGTGACTATTGCGAACAATACAATGACACCTACTATGACACTCTCTCCTTCAGCAACATCTGTAAAGGAAGGGGTAACATATACTGTCACTGCTAATATTTCTGGAGCGCCTACCGGTTCTACAGCTAAGTTTGCATGGACTAAGAATGGAACTGCAACGTCTGATACTGGAAACTCAGTAACTGATAGTTCTAATAACTCAGGAACTGTTACATGGGCCTGTACCGCTACTGTAAGCGCAAACGGTTATGACGATGCCACCACATCAGCAAATACCTCTGTTACCATTACAGCACCAGATTATGACACAGGAACTGTTGACTATTACCATATTTTACCACAGAGGAATTCAGTTTTCTATCAAGTTGGTTGGTGGGTAATGGATCTTATTCAGGAATGTGTAGCTAATGGTGTTGACTGGACAGATCCAGACACAAATAAACTGAAATGGGCCGAAGAACTCCGTACCGTTGCTAAGCTTGTGAATGAATTCGATAATGTAGAAATTCAGGAATCTAGAAATGGATGGATTTTAGGAAAAGACCGCATCAAATCAGGTAAAATTTATACCTGGTAAAAACTTAAAGCCTCGGGATTGATTTCTCGGGGCTTTTTTGTATCATTACAATAAGTGCTTCGCACAACATGTCTGTAAACTTTTAGTTACACTTTAAAACTACTGTATAAATTTACAGTATTGACAAGATCATAGTGTTTTTTGTACAATGCTCCATACAATGCAATTCCTTTTAAAACCATTACAACCGGGGATAATATATTTATTATTACTCTTCTTATTGTAATTGGAGATGCGTAGCATCGACTTATCAAATCCCTTCATAAAACTGTTGACATAACCACCCTATACCTGCCATACTTAATTTCCAACGAACAAGACAGAGAATAAAAATGTTAGAATCAGTAATGGTACACTTCTTAAAGGAACAAGGTTTATCGTTTTCTCAGATCTCTGAGAAAACTGGATTACCTCTTAATATTTTGCCTTCTTTGTATGTAAAATCTTTAACAGCAAAGAAGAAATTTTTAGTTGAAAAATCCAAAGATCCTGTTATATTTAGAAAGCGAATTAATCTTAAAAAGAAGAACTTATTCACAGAGGATGTTCTTATCCGGTTCAAAAATAAAATAAAAGAGGAAGTTTAAAATGGTAGATATGGTAAAATACCCTTCAATTGAGAATCACTACAATAACAAATTTATTGAACGTGTTCGTCGTGATGTCCCCGAAGACCAAATTTGGGTGGCTCGGGAAAAGATTCACGGAACTAATTTTCAAGTTATCATCCAACCAGATGGAAAAATTAATTTTGCCCGTAGAAGTGCAGTCTTAGGTGATATGGAAGTATTTAACGATTACCAAAATGTTATGCGGAAGTATATGGATACATTTTCTGCTATTCGTCATCTGTCTGATGGTGAAGTTCGTATTTTTGGTGAGTTGGCAGGTAAAGGGATTCAGTCTAATGTTCCTTATGGAGAAAAGGATTTTTGGGTTTTCGATATCACAATCGACGGCGTTCCTCTTGATGATGGAGAGCTGAATAAAATCTGTAAAGAGTTTAAACTCCGTATTGCTCCGTTTGTTAAGGCTGGAAATCTTGAAGAATTGTTGGTAATCAGCCCAGAGTTTATCAGTCTTGCTGATAGCGCAAATGACCCTGTTTATGATTATGAAGAGCCTGATATTACATTTACTGAACCTGGTAAAGGAAATTCAGAGGGGTATGTTTTTAAACCTTTCAAACCTACAGTAATCTCTACTGGGGGTCGGGCCATGATTAAGTCTAAGTCAGTCTCCCATAGAGAGAAAAAGAATGTCGGAAAGGTTCCTAAACCAAAGGCAGAGATGACAGAATCTGACAATGAGATTCTTCAAGATATCTTGCAGTATGTTACTCTTGGCAGGGTAAAAAATGTCTATAGCCATGGTGAAATTGTTTTAACAGATAAAACCTTTGGTAAACTCTCTGGTTTGGTAATTAAAGACATCATTGAAGAATATGGTCGGGAACATGATGGTGTTAATCCTTTCCGGAACTTTGAAAATAGTAAACTTGTTGTTGGAGTCATCAATAAAGCTATCATTGATGAAATTAAAAAATTATGGGATGAGGTGAAATAATGAGTACTGGGACATACAAATATAATGTTCGTAGAGCCAATAGTATTAAAGAACAACTTGAGCAGGTAATGTCTCAAGATATTATTAGCTCTCATGAGGTCATAGACCGAATTATTCTTTTAGACATCGTAAAGATGGGGAAAAGAGAGACTTCTATATCTTTTAAAAGTGATGTTCCTTTGTCTGTTAGAGCACAAAATAGAGCACCTGGTATTTTTATTGACGGTTACAGTAAAGAAAACTTTGAGTTATTAGTGGGGATAATTTTAGGAGAACTTACTTGTGCCGGATGGAATGTCACACCTACACATACAAAAAATGGGATAGTTCTTACATTGACCGTCCCTTCTCACTTACTATGATTTATAAAGAGAGAATAGCACTCATAGGTTCGAGAGAACCTTATGATAATATCGTTAGGCTTTCTGTTGAAATAGGGAAGTTTTTGTCTGATAATGAGTGCTCGGGTTTCTCTGGTGGTGCTTCCGGGATGGATAGTCATTTTATGCAAGAGTTCTCTTTCGAGAACTCTTTTATTATTGTTCCCGAGAGAAAGCCAAAAATACCAAAGAATTTTATAATCTGGGATGAATTAGATGATGACATTAAGATAAGATCATACCTACAAGCAAAAAGAGTTTGTCCTGATATAGATAATAGACCTTTATACCACCAAAAACTTTTTGCTAGAAATTCCTGTCAAGTACTAGGAGTAGATTGTAAGACCCCTGTAGATAGAGTTATTTTTTGGGCCAAGGAATCTAAATCTGGATTAGTGTCTGGTGGTACTAGGATCGCGGTTAGGATAGCTAGGGAGTATGATATACCATGCCATAATCTATTCAAACCTGATGTTAGAAAGCAGTTTGAGGAAATGATTGGATATAAAAACAGACCGACAAATCTTTTTGATTTTATGGAGGTATTATGAAACCATTATTCAGATATATGGGAGGGAAGACGTGGCTTTCCAAACATTTAAAAAAACAGCTTATATGTGCTATTAACAAGAACAAAAATTTAGATTCCTATTGCGAACCTTTTGCTGGTGGGATGGGTAGTTTGATCTCAGCATTAGAAACAATAAGTTGCGAACCATCTTTGTCTAATATAAAGAAGATTTACGTCAATGATATAAATCCACCGTTAATTACTGTATATAAAACCATATACGAAGGTGGGGCTGCGTTAGATTCTCTGCTTAATGATTATAAAATTTTATTGGATGAGTTTAACTCAACCCTCCCCATCAATGGGAATAAGGATAAAGGATCACTAGAGGATTGCAATTTATTCTTTAAAAAGATAAGAGATAAATTTAACTTGACTAAAGAACCCGTTTACCTCATAATCTTACAACAGTTGTCATTCAATGGGATATACAGAGAGAATCTAAAGGGTGATTACAACACCCCATTTGGGTGGAAACATAAACCGTTAGATTACTCAAAATTCGAGGCATCTGTATTATCCATGGCAGAGTTTCTTAAGAATTTTGATATGATATTCACAATTGGTGATTATAAAAATGTTATGGATATAGACAACTGTTTATATTACTTAGATCCACCTTACTTTAACACTGATGGGACTAAGGAGAGTAGCTATTCTAGTGGGGGTTTTGGTATTGATGAACAAAAAGTGCTTATAGAGAAATTAACTGGGAAAAAGTACTTTTATAGCAATCATCTATCTGTTAGTATGTTTGAATTGTTTAAGGATGAGCATAAAGATATGCTGACCTTTGAGAGAGCAAATAGAGTATCCTCTGGGGATAGAAGCTCAGAAAGATACGAAATGTTGGTTTTTAATTATTGAGGTTTAAAAATGACTACTAGTATTATTCGTAAAAATAATGTACAGACCCTTCGTAATGAATATCGTAATGCGAAAACTGAGAGCGTCATCGAGGGTGTAAATAAAAAAATTAGGGAAGATATTATCAGTAAATGTTTGTCTTCTACGAGTTTTTCTTTAGTAGAGCGAGAAACATCTAAACCTGTTTTTATTGATTGGTCTCATGTAAAAGATATTATTGAGTTGATTGAAAGAGGTGGATGGGATGTCCATGTTGTTGGTTATATTGATGAAACCAAAGTCACTACTAACGATCCTTTAGTATTTAATAAGATGGATATCTCTGGGCCTATTTCACATAGACCAAAGCTTCTAATTTCTCAAGACAATTCTTGAAAATGAGAAAAGGGACTCCGAAGAGTCCCTTTTTATTTATTAATCCTCGTCGTCATTAAGAACTTCTGGAAGTAAAACCCCCAAGAACATACTTAAATCAGATCTACCTACCAGATTATCCCAATCATCGCCTTGGGTGATTCTAATTTTATCAAAATCATCCTGTGTAGTTGCATATGGGTTCACAGATAGAGAGTAACGACTCATAACCATAACATTGTTCTGTAAGCTATCTGGGTCAGTTACCACTCTAATCATCCCTGCTTTATCTCCTTCCTGATATGGTGAGAATACTAGGGATCCTACAGTTTCCATTTTATCATCAAACATATCATTGACTTTTACACCAACAATAACATAATCAAATGGGGTGGTTGTATCGACATATAAGTCCATTCCAAGTTTGGTTAAGAATCCTGGAGATTTGGTTCCTGGAGTTTGCTCAATACCAGCTGTTTGTAATATTCCAGCAACCCTTGAGCTAGCTACAACATAATTTGGATTGAAGCCAGTCTTCCTAGTAGCACTAGCAGCCATTTCTGCCACATATCTAGTAAGACGGTAGCTTAGAAGAGAGTCAGTGACCTCTACAGACGATAAATCCAAATAACCATTAGGTGATAGGCCGTCAACTTTAAACCTCTTAGAAACGGTTATGAGCTTCTGTAGGATGTCTTTGTTAATATCCTCGGAGATCATTGTAATCATGAAATCTTTCATGATTTTTTCACCATCAACCGATACTGCTGATAAATCTTCCAAAGTCTCTACGGTAATCTCTGTTTTTAGTTTACGAGTTTTAACTTCCGTTTGCCATTTATCCAATCTGAAGTTAGTATTCTGAATTACTGCATTTGCACCTTCAAACTTAGAAGTTTGTGCTGCCTCTGATACAGTTCTAACCTTTCCTTGCATCACAAACGAATAAACATCTGCTTGTGCTGTAGATGATACTGTGATTGGTGCTAGAACCTTATAAAGAACATTTTCTAAAAGGAACATATCTCCAGCAACATAAGAACCGGCAGCTACCTGTTTAGAAGTTGCATATTGGTCTCCATACTGTCCACCATAGGTAGCCGCAGTGGTATATGACATATCGCCATTGGCGTTCATATATCTAACACCAAAAAGAGCTGATACTGGTTGTGTTGTTGGCTGGAGGGCAACAAGCTCAGTATACACCAGGTTGTTTATAGATCTGGTGAAGTCTAGTAAATCTGGACGACCCGCTGGGTTATCAGCAGATGTAGTAGATTCTTTTAAAATATTTTTTAAAGACATTGTGTATTCCTTGATATTAATAGTAGGTTTGTGTATATTTATAAGTATATTATACACCCAATAAAAAGAGATTCGTATGGACATAACTATAGAAAAATTTAAAGATAAAAATGGAAACCTTAGTAAAGTGTGGAAATCTATTTATAAAAAACACTCGGATTTTGTTGACTCTCTTGGTGATTATGACCCAAAGACCAATATAATACTTTCCATCCGTGGGTTAGACAAACTACCTACATGTAAAATGTGCGGAGCTGAGATTAGTGTTGAAAAAATAGATAATTCTTATTGCTCTAAGAAATGCTCGGCTAATGACCAAGATGTTAAAGATAAAAAGTTGGCTAGTATAGATATAGTTTCTCGTTCTAAGAAAATTTCTTCTGCCTTGAGAGGCTCAACTAACGAGAAGTCTTGGAAGACACGGAAAGAACTATATTCAAATGGATTTTCCCCGAAAGGTATAAAGAAATTGCAGGAGAATATCGTAAAGAATGCAGAAAAGGGTCGTGAGACACTAATGGCAAAATATGGAGTTGATAACCCATTCAAGATTGAATCTGTAAAGAAATCAATCAGAGAATCCCAGAATACAAACAATACATCAAGAAATCATTTACCAGATTGGTTATATGATAAAGAGAAATTCACTAATATTTATAATGAACATGGTATAGAGGGTATTGTCAGTAAGGGAGGATGTGGCTATAACTTGGCATACGTATTATCAAGACAATACGATATCCGAGATACTAATTCATCTTCTGGGGAGCAATCGTTGAGGATGTTTATAAAATCACTTGGTTTTTCTTGTGAGAAAACCAGAGAAATAATCAAGCCATTGGAACTGGACATCTACATCCCAGAGAAGAAGCTAGCTATCGAATATGACGGTCTCTACTGGCATTCCAGTGGATCCAGAGACAGAGACGAAATCATGGAATACCATGTTAATAAAACGTCTATGTGTGAGGCTAAGAATGTCCATTTGCTACATATATTTGAAAACGAGTGGTTGGATGAAACTAAAAGGGAGATATGGAAATCCGTTATACGACACAAACTTGGTTTATCTGAGAAGATTCCCGCAAGGAAATGTGTTATTAAAACCCCACCAAAGAAAGATGTAAAATTATTTCTGGAAGAAAATCATCTACAGGGGTTTGTTGGGTATTCAGAGGCTTCTGGGCTTTATTATAAAGACAATTTGGTGCAGGTCGTTACCTTTGGTAAGGGTAGGTATCAAGACACCACAGAACTTATTAGGATGTGTACGGCGAAGGGGTTTGTTGTTCAGGGGGGTTCTTCGAAATTATTAAAGGGTAGGGAATTTATATCATATGCAAATCGTAGATGGTCTTTTGGGAATGTCTATGATATTTGTGGTATGGTTAAGATTAGGTTTACCCCTCCTTGTCCATATTGGCTGTATCGTGGTAAGTTATATCACAGAAGCTCTTTTATGAAGCATAAGCTTGGTAGTATTTTTAATAATTACGACCCACAAAAAAGTGCTGTCGAAAACTGCTATGCCAATGGACTTAGAAGAATTTGGGACTGTGGGAATATTCTTTATAAGACCCCTGGAATTGAATAAAAGAAAGGGACTCCGAAGAGTCCCTTAAAAAGTCATTTAAAACAAAGACTTAGATTCCTTGCACCCATACACGTCTAAAGTAAGAGTTTTTACCAACTGTTGTTGCGATTGCTGGCATACCAGAGGTAATACGAGCAGCCGGTGCCTGAATATCAGAGTTAGCCAGAGGGTTAACACCAATAGCGTAACGAGTTTTGAACCCCATCTGTGGCTGGAAATTCACTGGGTTGGAACCACGCAGCGGAGTCAGAGCAACGTATGGGCAGTAGTAGATACCTGCGTCCATCTCACTTGAACCTTTCAGTCCGATAGTGAAGTAATCCTGTTTCGCGTACTGGTCGATATAAACTTTGTAACGACCACCCAGAACACCAGCATATACAGCTTTAGTGGTATCAACATTCAGACCTTTACCCAGACCTTGTGCAGCAGGGGTAACGTTGGTATCAACAGCAGCCAGAACGTTAACAACGTTACGAGATGCGATGATGAAGTTGCCAGCACCACGACCAGTCTGACGAGCAATCTCAGCAGCTTCTTTGTCGATCTGGAATAACAGAGCTTTAAAGCTTTCACCAGCCCAACGAGCACCACGGATATCTACTGGGTCTTGGAAGTCAAACACACCAGCTTTAGAACCTTCGGTAGCTGTAAATCCAGTTTTACCAACCTGAGCAGAGTAGTTGATCCAATCAACAACTTCACGGTTGATTTCCAGCATGATTTCAGTAGCCAGAATGTTAGACAGAATTGAATCGGCATCCAGACCGTGAACAGCACGTAAATCCTGAGCAAGTTCAATTGAGTACTGAGCTTTCAGCTGACGAGACTTAGCTTCGATTACTGATTTATCGATACGGAAAGTCATTTCATTCCATGGGTTATCGCTTGAACCGTTGAATTGTTCTTGCAGTTCCGCAACGGAAGTAGCCATACCTTCAGCAATCTCTACCAGAGAACCAGCTTCCATAAGAGAAATTACGGTTTCGTCCAGACTAGAACCATCAGCAACAGTAACTGTTACAGCGGAAGTGGCCTGTAGGAAAGCACGACCAGTTTCGGCAAAATCGTACATCTGAATATCACCAACAGCCAACGTAGCACCAGCAACCAGAGTAGTGAATTTCTGAGCAGCACCCTGACCAGAGAACATTGCATCTGGAGCGAACTTAGGATGGAATGCTTCTTTAGCATTAGCAGCCAGAGGATCAGTACCGTATACGGAACGCATTGCGAAGAACTGACCAGTTGGGCCGTTCATTGGCTGAACACCAGCGATGTCAAATGCAATCAGATTAGGAATAGCACGACGAACAATACCCATAACGGCTGGGCCGATCTGAGTTACAGCACCACTATTCTGACCAGCAGCAATATTGGTTGGATCGTAACCGTGGTCACCATCAATCTCAGCTTCGTTAATCTGGAAAGTTTCGTTCAGCTCTTTATCACGATATACTGAAGAAGTTTTGATATCTTTATCCTGCTCCTCCAGAATTTTAGCTACGATATCTTTTTTAGATGCGGTTGCAATCTCGGGAAGTGCTTCATTTTCCAGAAGACCGTTCCATTTTTCGGTTAATTTGTTTACTCGTTTCATTATTAAATGTACCTTTAGAAATTAAAATTTGTTATTGAATCTGACTCATATATGCATCCATATATGCATCTGGTTTGTCTTCTGGGTCTTTAGCGACCTCTTGAATTGGCTCGAAGTTAGGATTCTCTTCTTCTGTATTTATAACAGTATTTTCTTTGAGATTCTGTTTAGAGCCGTAGCCTTTAACCATTTCTACAATAGCTCCAAGTTTACCTTCGAACGCATTATCGTATTTCATACCCTCGGTAAGGCCAGTTACTTTTTCTACCTGAGATTCGGTAAGTTCTACGGTTGCTTCTCGAATAGCATCTTTTCTTTTCATGCCTAGAATAACAGACTTAAGCTCGACGTTTTCTTCAAACATTCTATTTGCTTCTTGTTTATTCTCCATAGCTTCTGCTTCCATCTCAGCCACTACGTCAACACTTTCCTCAGGAACAACAACGTTATTCTCGATGAAAAGATCTTTCATACCTGATAGCAGAGATTCAAATAAACCTGAGCGAATATCGTTACGGACAGCCACTTTATTTTCGGCAATCCATTCTGAGCCAAGGTGCTCAAGATATTTCTGAGATTCTTCACGAAGGTTAGCTTCAATAGAAGCAGTTTTTTCTGCTACAGCTTCCTCTACCTTTTGATCTGCTGATTCAGCGATAGCCTGAATGTGACTTTCTGCCAGTTTTACAGCGTTTTTCTTTACAGCCGCTTCGAACACAGTGCTGAAGTTTTCTTTTACATCATCAGAAAGTTCAACCGATTCGAAAACGCTGTCTAGTTCAACTGAAGCATCAATGGTCTGAGCTTCTTCGATTAGTTGTTCTTTAAGCATTTTTAATTCCCGTTCAATTAGATATACATATATTTATTAAGCTATTTTTAAAGAGCTTTTAAGTTATTTGCTAATTTTCTGAAAACATTATCATCTTCAGCACCTTTCTCAGCAATTGCTGGTAATTCATCTCTAGATTCTGTGATATATTTAGGGGTGACCAGAGCATCAGGCGCACTCGGCCCCCAAACAGCGTCTACACCTACCGTTAATCTATACCCTTTCTCTACTATGCTATAACCTTTATTTGTGCTTTTAAGTTTGCCCAGACCTCTAGAAGAAACTCCTGGAATCCATCCAGCTCTGATATTTGCAGCTAGTTTATCCCCAGGGCCGTTATCCCCTTCTATGATTCTGGCAATCCCCATCACATTATTTCCTTCCCACCAAAGCTTCTCTATTAAAATAGCTGCTTGCATGGGATCTACTGATGCTCTGTCTGGGTGGTTTAACTCACCTAAAGATTGTTTTGTTACAACTTGCTCATTAATATATTTGGTTACGGCTTCTTGTAATACACTTTTTGGGTAAAGTCTTTTATTTCTATTTACGACTTCTGCCTGCATGAATATTCCGCTAATATATAAACCGGGGGATAAATCCCCCATGTCATTAGTAGCCTCTGTAATCTCAGAAACTGCGGAACCATCACCATGAATACCCAAAGGTGTACCCCAATTTTCTATAAGCAATTGAGGGTCTTTATTCATGGTCAGCAACTCCCATTTCAGAACGTTTTTTTCTGGCCTCTTGGCGTTTAGCTTCAGATTCTCTAGCTTTAGCCGGATTAGCTCTTCTTGTTCTTGCTGCTCTTCGTGCTACTTCCCTTCGTTTGGCAAGAGATACTTTACTATGAGTAGCAGCTTGTCTTGCCCGAGATTTTTTATCCTGACGGTTTGAAACATCTCCATCTGAAGTTACATGTTTAACGATAAATTCATTTATCTGAATATTCTCATTAATAGAACCTAATGCTACTGCGAGTTCTAGGTTCCACGATGCCATGCTCTCCACAACACTATTTATATCATTTTTATCTAACGTTTCTGACAGATTTTTATAGATATCAGTAGCTTCCTGTAGAGATTTTTCAACAAGTTCAGGATTGACCAAACGATTATCTTTTAGTACAATCACGCTTCACCTCGTTATTATGAATCCTGTTTGCTATTATCTTCAGATGAGGTGTCATTAGAATCTACCTTTCCATCTGTAGAATCATCGTCTTCTTCATCGTCTTCTGGCTCGTCGCCTTCTTCTGTTTCGTCTTCAGTCATAACTTTACTGGAAACAAATTTTCTTTCTTCGTCAACCAGTTTTGTTTTTACGTCTTCCATCAAACCATTAAAGATCTTTTTAGCTTTAACAAGATCTTTATTCTTGATGGCTTCAATAAGTTTTTCCATTACATATCACCTTCTAAATTTTCGTCGTCGTCATCTTGGAATCGAGGGTCATTCATCTCTCCCTTGATTAATTTATCTTCCTGTCTTATTTCATCATCTGTCATCTGTAAATATTTTTTCATTACAGTTTCGTGAGAAATATACTTTCCGACATATGGGGCTACCGAATCAAGAAGCTCCAGTCTTCTCGAAATAATGTCAGCCTCTTTCAACTCTTCATAATAAGAGTCTTTGTTAAAAATTAACTTAATATTATTTATATTAGCGTCCCACTCATCTTCTGTGATGATTTTTTTAAGGGTCAAGTTAGTTTTTAGCGGGTCTAAAATTACAGGAGAAAACATTTTAAGAAGGTCTTCAATAATTTTAGCAAAATCCATCTCGTCTCTGCTGATTATAGAACTTGAACTGTCAAATATGTTACTCTGACCGTTCTGGCTATCTGGAATCCTTGATAAAGGCACCTGTAACGCAAGATAGAGGGCTTCTCTGAAATACCTTACATCATCCATCTCGTTCATTCCTGATGCGCCTGGAAGCTGTTGTACTTCGGTTACGGCCTTTCCGTCACGTCTTTGTAGCCAGTAATCTTCTGTCATAGACATTTGATGCTGTTGATTCTTAACCTTGCCTGTAGATGCATCATAAACTACTTTATTTCTCATACCATTCATGATACCTTGCATGAACTGATGAGCCTTTCGGTTTTGCATTTGTCCTGTATCGATATAGAAAACTCTTCTATCTGGTGCTCTTGTCAGACGATAAATTACCATGGCGTCTTCGAGAAGTTTAAGTTGGTTCGCTGGTTTTACAGCTTGGTGTAAATAGCCGATAATTCTACCTTCGCAATCAACCAGACCAGAATGTGCATATGTTATAGCCGAACGAGGAATTTTAATTCTAGTTCCTGGTGCATAAACTTGACCAGAAGAAACGTAATCACTCTTTCCTGTATCATATAAGAAATATTCTTTGTATGACTTTATAACTTTTACGCCATTTTCTTCCTTAGACTCAATCTCCCGCATATATTTAATATTTCTGGGGTCTAAACGTCTAAGTTCCTTTATACCATTTTTAGGATGTTTAGTATCTATTACTTTATGAAAATATAACCTTGAGTCAACATACCATCTTCTGAAATGATCTGTTCCTTTATTATCAAAATCCATAATTGACAGAATATTCTCCAATTCCTCTGCTATTTTAGTTCTAATAGAATCAGAGAAGTTAGTTCTGTCTAAATTTATTTTTACTGTTGGGTTATCAGGTTCATAAACAATAGCGTCTGATATAATAGCTCTTACGGCATTATATACCTCGTAGTTATTCATCAGGCTTCTATATGTATTTATTAACTGTGCTGTATTTCTAAAATCTCCGTCAATATCATAACCAAATGGCTGAATACCAGAATATGAAGAACCAGTACTTGTAGGGGCATCAATCTCTAATGCTCCGTCATCCAATGTTGGAGAGGCAATAGAAAGGAGATTTTCCTTTTCCTGTGAGCGGTAGTCAACGTCATCAATTTTTTGATAAACTCCGAAGAAGCTTAAAACTCTATCTCTTATTGTTGTAGCCATGAAAAAGCCTCTTTAAATTAATAACAGTATTTATTACTAATTTTATTGTCACTTTTTAAATAATAATAAAATTAGTAATAAGTGTAGGAACTTCCTACACTTATATTTATACTACTCCCACCAGTCCATTGCAAAGGTAGTTTCAAATGTCTCTACTGAGTTGTTTTCATCCCAGTCCATTTGAACCTCACCAACGACGGTAGGCCATACACCAGTAAGGGTATATTCTTTTGTAACTGTAGTACCATCACGTCCTAGTTGACGAATAGTTGCAGTTTTTTTATAATCAGATGGTTTAGAACCAGTGATTGTGTTTCCTTGAGCATGGGCCAGATCTTGCCAGTCAATGATAGCTTGACGTGCTAAATGAGCGTCATCATTGTAGATAGTAACAGTCCAATCATCAAATGTTCTATCCCCAGCAACATTGATTTTACGGTTTTGATAGCCAACTGGAACTTTTTCTACGTTACCTGGTGGAAGTGGAGCAGCCTTGCATCGAAACGAAAAATCGCTACCAAGATATGTGATCTCTACTTCAAACAAGTTAGGACGGGCAAAATCACCAGATGCAAAAGCCTTGGTAATATCGGTAAGTTGCATTATAAAAGCCTCTTATAAAATAAATTGTTAATGTTATGTTTTAATCCAGCAAGTCCCACAGATCTTTTACACTCTTATCGTGTTTATCACGATTTTCCTGCCAAGTGATTATTCTTAGATTATTCAATCCGCCAATTATGTGCGGTGGTATTTTGAATTCAAAACCGTATTTTATAGAAACCATATGATCGACTTGGTAACCATCATCCTTACCACACAAACCAATTTTATCGGCATTATCCCATTTAGACCATATATGTTTATGTTTTGCAGTTTCTCTAAAAACCAAATACTGATAGCGTTTGTACTCGGATTTGTTAGGATTCCATCTAGGGTGATTTTCTCCGGTCATATTTGTAAGTTTCTTTCCTTTATTCGCACTTCCATAGTTGTTTCCTTCCATAGAATCAGATTTTCTACAAGGAGAATAACAAATGTCTGTATCCCTTGAGAACCTTTGTGTGTATTGTCTTCCGCACTTATCACAAATACATTCAACTTTACTATTGGAATTTGGGAGTAGATGTTCTACACTAACTTGTATAGTTTCATATTTGAAACCCCAACGAGGAGAACCCAAATCAATAACATCATATCCAAGTTCTTTAAAATATTTGTGGTTGGTGGCATTTACTTTTATTGGTACGGTTTTTGTAATAATCACTATAAGACCTTTGGTAAATTGGCGACGAAAGTCGCCAATTTTGGTTGTTAACTTGAACTAGAAGAGGTTCCGATTAATTCATCGAAATCAGCACCTGTGGATGTTGCAACCATATTTAATGTAATATAATTTATCGACCTAGCGGCTTTAAAGTATATAGTAGCGATGAACTGATCTGCATCAATTACAGCAGCGGTGTTATTTGTTGTATCACAAATAACTCTATAGTCATATACGCCACCAAGAGATTTAATACCATCCATATACTGAGCAACTTCTGTACGGAATTGACTTCTTGTAAATGCATTGTTGATTTCAAACAGTTGGTACTTAGATGAATCTCCAATATCATTTTTAAGCATGATAGAAAGTCTACGAACGTTGACACGGTTGAATGGTGTCGGAGTTGTAATTGACATTTTATCACCAAACAGAATAAAGCCTGAACCAGATTGACCGATTACTGGGTTGACCCCATTCTCATACATAGAATCTCTATGTGCTTGTCTAGGTTCAATTGCTAATTTAATTACATTAGAAATCTGACCACGGTTATAACCAGCAGGAGACATCCAAGTATATGAGACATTATCTGTATTAACAAACAGAGCAGCCATATCACCAGCTAACGGAACCCAGCGGTTAACGTCATTATATTTGTCGTACTGATATTTATAGTTGCCGTCAATGAAAGTATAGCTTGAGCTAACATTCATATTGTTGTCCTGATAAGACCCCGTAGCTGTTCTCCAAGCTACTAGATTTTCAACAGCAGTGGTAAGAGGGATATTAACAATAATCTCTCTAGGAGGCGATATAAGAGCCACACAGTCCTGTCTAGAGTCAGCAATAGCAGAGGCATATTTCTGTACCGTAGAGGCCATTTCAACACCTTCACCAGCTACAGCACCGGCAATTAGCATCTGTACTCGTAGAGATTCTCTATCAGAGAATAGATCCCATCCTTGCATGAAGTCACCAGCGGTAACACTATCATTACCAGCAACACCACCACCTAGATTAATAACTCCAGAAAACCCTACAGGCCAATTCTGAGATGTTGCGTAGATATAGCTAGACGACCCGTTAGAGAAATAGTCATCGATATAAATCGTATTGCCATACACATCTTTATCACCTTTAAGTGTAGACAGAATAGCACTCTCTACAACTACACCAGAACGTCTAACAATAATAGCATACTGGTTTGAGTTTTGAGGCCCATAACCAAATGTAGATTTAGTTGTCGAAGCCTGTGTCCCACCATCAGGATAGATATTAAGAGATGTGATTCCTTTTTGGAAATCTTTGTATGATACAATCTCTAACTGAAGGTCTGAACCCAACTCACCAGGATATATAGCACAAATTGCTGGGATATTGTATTGACTAACCAGCTTCAAGAAGTTAGCATTAGTAATAGACGAGCTAGCTGTAGAAACATCAGTTAGAGTAACACCTGAATCTGTGATAATGTTATTAATTGTAATAGCAGCAGAAACACCAGAAGATGCAGATACCACGTCTACAGACCATGAAGACCCTAAAGATGGGTATTGACCAATAGATGTTGCGTATGCTACAGTCTTTGCTGAAGGGATAAAGAATGATAAGATTTTGCCATCATTATCAACGGCTGTTACCACACCGCCAGACTCAATAACATTCCCTTGGTATTTTACTCTTACTTGGTCATTTACTGCGTAGTTTGAACCTGCATTGGTAATAGTACAATTGATGTTATTTGTTAGACCAGAAGCGTTCCTAGCTGTGTCTAGATCAACAACACGGGCAACACGTAGATCGTTACCATAATTTAAAAAGTTTTGCGCCGAGATAAAATAATCGGCTGTTTCATCATTAGGTTCACCGAAGATGTTTACTAGGTCAACCGCAGATGTAATTTGTGTGGACTGATAAGCTGGCCCCCATTGAAATTTTCCTACAAGTGCCGCACGACCTGTAGAATTAAGAACAACAGTACTTTGAATGCTGCTTTCTTTAGTTTCAATTCCAGGAGAAATTAAAGACATTGTGTAACCTCTTAATTTGGTTTATTATTAAGTATATTTATACAAAAGAAAATCCAGAACCATAATCTAACAGGTCTGAAGACTCGTTTGCATTTTCGAAGAATGCAACAGGGGCATATTCATCTGATAGCTCTTCAAGTTCTTCCCTAAAGATTTCTGATACCAGTCTAATATCCTTCTCAATGTATTCCGAGAATTTATCTTGTGTTGATAACCACCCAAAGATAACTAAAGACATTACTAGGTCGTCGTGAAATCCTTCTTCAGCAGCCCAAGATAGACCTTTTTCAGAAAAGGTTCTTAGTTCTTGGATAGTCTGAGAATAGTTTATTACTAACTTGTCTTTTTCTATTAGATCTTTTAGTGTAGAGCAACCAACAGCTTTAGTTTTCTTGGTTTGTTTCATCCCAAGGTCTTGGTATGAGTCACAGATAACATTTTCATACTCCAGATCCATAAACAAAGATTTTGCTACTGATACCCCGGTAGAGTTCAACTCAATATAAACTGGACACTCGTTATATTCCATCAAATAATTATAAACTATCTCTGGTAACAATAAGTGAGATATTGTATTAGAATGAAGAACTGCTACTTGCTCCCATTCATCATCTGTGACATCTATAATATTTAGTGCGTGGTAATCTTGACCCCTACCTTCTGAACAATCCAAGGTAGCAACATATTTTCTGTCTGGATTAGAGCTTCTAAATCTATAAAATCCATAGTTGTCAGCTTGACATCTTAATCCACGCATAGCACCAAGTTTTAGACCATTAATAAGTGTCCCACTAGTACCTTCAAATCTTGCGCAGTGTTCCTGTAGGAACTGTTCTAGAGAAGATGCGCTTATTGTCTGTGTAGACCATTCCCAGCCGTCATCAAATACTCCCTTATCATTATATAGCCTTTCTTTAACAGAGTGCCATATAGCTTCATACGGAACAAAACCAGAAGACCCAGAAAGGGCACTTTTCCACATATCATGGAAATGGTTTAGGCCATTAGGAGTTGACGTCATCAATATCTTTGAACGTTTAGCAGATGAAATTACTGGCTGGATAGCTAACCAAGATTCTTGGAATTTCTGGATAAACGCGCACTCATCAATATAGATCATCGCAAACGTGTTACCACGAACTGCATCTGGTGAACTTGAATATGCCTGAATTTTACATTTATTATCAAGTTCAATACTTTCTTTGTTCCATTCTACGATACCGGGCTGTAAAAAGTCGGGTAAGAATTCTATTACCTGTTTAATTCTATCCAATACTTCTTTTGACATGGATAGTTTATGAGCTAGAACCCCCACGAATTTATCTTCATTGAAGCAAACAAAGTGAGCCAAAAATATACCAACAACAGTTGTATTGTGCGTAGGTATAAATTCTTCCCCGCAAAGATACAAATGATCCTTACTATCGACTTGGATGCATTTAACTGGTCTAGTTTCCACTTTATTTATTTCTCTTACGTAGATATAATCAGTTCTTGTATCTTCACAAGAAGGTATGAGATTATCTTTCTTTCTAACCATATTTACAGGGATAATCCCTTTATCAGAGTACGCAGAAAATGTTATTCTGTAATATGTAGTTCCATTTACATTTTTTTCCTTCATTTTTGGTTTGAATGAAAGACCACAAAGCAAACTAAACACATCGTCAATCAATTTTTTGGATTTTAGTGTTATCTCACAATTTCCATTTTTATTAACACATCCGTCAGAATCCATTATACCTTGTAAAAGACCAGTCCTTTGTTCTATGGAGCTAAATTTATATTCCTCTGGAATATGTTTATATCCTAGAACCCCTATTTCTCTGAGTTGTTTTGTCATTCCCTTTGGAGAAGAAGTTAAGACATTTGGATTTCTTTTATCTGATACAGTATTTACTTCATAAATATAGGTTAATTTTTCTACAATATCGGTATCATCAATATGATGAGTTATTCTATTCCCGTCTGTATGTCCATCCCCAAGCCAGTATCCTAAAATGTATGGGTCTAAGACTAGATTTCTATTACCAACAGAGAAAGGTTTAGCTTTTTTAATTTTAAAAGATGAATAGCCAGACTTAATAATACCACTATCTAACATTTCTTTAGTTGTGATATCTATGGTTTTTCCATTTTGTTTCTCTACAGTCCATATATGGTCAGCATCAGCAACAATAGTTCTTCCGTTGTCGAAAACTACCTCGTAACAATCTCTATTATATTGATAATCTGTTACATATGTGACATTTACCTGAGACCCATCTGGAGAAAATACTTTATCTCCAACCTTTATATCTCCCATACGGACGAACCCATTTGGGGTAGGAATTGGCGTATCTACATCTAGAGCCTTACCTAACTGACGACTAAGGTTGTTTATCTGTAATCTATTCTCGTGCATAAGCTTAAGCATATCTTTCTGATAATCCCTAAGCTGAACTTTTATTGTACCGTAGTCAGCATGTGTAATATAACAATAGTTTTGTGCAAAGTAAACAATATCATCCCTACATTTTACCCACTCAGAATCAATGGTATCATTAGATGGGGTTAATGTATACGCCCTTTTTATATTTGGGAGACCTTTGTATCTACTCTTATCGTTATTTTTATCTTTAAATGTTTTATATTGATATGGATCTACACTCTGTATATTTACCTTTTCAATCTTATTTATAAGGCGAATATAATCATTAAATTTTTCTGGATACCATTTATCGTCCCATTGGGATTTTACCCAACATACATCATCTTCTACTTTTCTCTCCAGAGTATCTGGTGGCTTTATAGCAAGAGAATTCTTAGTAGCATTATATGGATTGCTATATGGATCAATTACACCTTCCATCTTATCATAATAAGATATAGGATACTCATTAACCAAATCTGTATATTTTTTGTACTCTTGGTGGTGGGTCACAAATTTTCTAACAGCTATCTCTGGGCTTACTTTGTTAGCCAGCATATATTCAACTATTAATTTAACCCTATCCTTAGAGGACATATATCTTTTTATCTCCTGGGGTTTACTCATTACTATTCTCTACTTTCTCTGGAGTCACATCTATAACATCATACGAGCTACCAAATCTTGTCATCCTATCAGTCGGCGAGCTTAGTCTAAATTCTTCTTTTGGGGAGTGTTCGCTTCCTGTGGTTTCATCGGTAATATCCCTCATATCTTTATGTATTTTCATTAACTCTCTATTTGTGGTTGTGGCTTGTCCCATAAGGGCAGCAAATACTTCCATATGTCTAGGAGATTCTGAATTTTTGGCAGATTCTAAAAATATTTTTGCAGCATCCATAATCATCTGATTTTGATAGTACAAATTCTGCCTTACAGAAGAATAATCATTGTCTAGATCTTTTGACCTGTTATCTGGATTTGAATCTATATCCTTAAGAACCAAAGGCTCGTAAGGGGTTATGGTTTCATCCCCAGAATCAAATCCGGGGATCTTAGAAACGTCCATAAGTTCATTAATATCAACCTGTTCCATCTTTATTCTCCCTTAATGTTGGGGTTGTTGGTATTTCAATATCATGAGAATATGACTGTTCGCTAGTACCAGTCCATGTTTCTTCAGTAGTATTTTCTGGCGTTACTATAGAATCTACAGATTCGAAACTCCCATTAGATGATAGTTCTATATTATTTGCAAAAAAATCTATATAAACTGATTTAATTTCGCCTTGCAATTCTGCTACTGGAGGATATAGCCATGCATTAAGTTCAAATGTAAGTAGCCACTCTATTCTTCTCTTAGATAAATGATCTCCCTCTATAGTTTCGTCCGGGGATGTATCTTTGAGTACTATAGGGACATCCCTTTCAAAGGTTATGTCATTTCCATATAGTTCTATTAATTTTGTATTGAAATGTGGCTGAAAATATGGAACTATCTGTTCCAATATTTGGAACATATCATCTTGGTATCTAGTGTATATACCTAATTCAAAAGTTAATGTATATGGAACAGGGTTGTACTGAGTTATAGTCCCAGAGGCTATGTTTCTACCTACGGTACTTAATGACCGATTTGTTATGTTAGTTTTTCTTTTAGAATCATAGACCATAGAGACCATTTGAAGGTTCATTCTAGGAAGAACAGTATCTAATTTTGCTCTATCGTCCTGATTCGTAATTGCGTTTCTTGTTAGTTGCTCCACAAATCTTTCTTTAGAAGCAAAAGTTATAGGAACTTTAATAAAATTAGTTTTACCCTCTCTCATCCTAACTATTTTAATTCGGGAGAACAAGTCTCCCATTAAAACAGAATATCGTCTAAGAGATGAGTTATACCATTCTCCGAACATTTTAACCTCTTATAAGTATTTATCGTTGAAAAAATCATCATCAAAAGGCCCTGGAGATTGCTCACCAGTTCCGTTTATAACGGTATATGGTTCTACAAAATCAGAAGCTTCTTTATTAATTTGATCAACTTCGGCATATTGTTGTTTGAATATATCAGATTCGCCATCAATATTTGAGATAGGCTCAAGATCAAGATCTGAAAACTCTGGTATATTAATCCCATCATTCCTTTGTAGTTCAGGATTGAGTTCTTCACCTGAGTATATAAATTTCTGTGCAGTAATTTTTCTCTGTGCGTTTTGTCCCAACTGATAAAAAGGTGTATATGGTTGAACCCAATTTATCTCAAATAAAGATCTATCCATTGGGAAATAAATCAAATCCCCTATCATAGGCTCAGTATTATTAGTCTGATATTTAAATAAATTTGGATTTATTGCAATATTAATCTCATCATTAACGCTTAAACCAAATTTAGTGAATATAGAATTATCGCCTTGATAGCCGTCAAATGATTCTATATAACCAGCGAATTTCCAAGCTTTTGTGAATTTAGAAGTTGGGTCTTCGCCAAACATCAAATCTAATTTCTGAAATTCTCTAGGGAGATAATATAAATCTATACCTCTCATCTGTATAGATTCGGCTACAAGTGAGTCCGCCAATGTTTGGGTATTAGCAAAATGGTTAAAGTTTACATATTTATTTAAAATATCAGAGGAGTTAGTTTGATTATAACCTGTTCCATCTTCTAATTTAGCAAATAGTTGTGAATTGTATGTATTATTCATAATTCCATTCTTTCCATTTATCTTTAGTGTTTTTAATTCGTGTAACGACACTAGCCCTAGATATATTATAGTATTCAGCACAAGCCTTCCCGGTCTCAAAAACTTTATTTCCTACTTTAACTCTTCTAGCAGCAGGATTTTTTGACCCTGTGAAATCTGGGTGAACAGCGATAGACCACATTTTTGAGGTAGATTCCTTTCTTCTTTCTAATCCTTCCTTAGTCCATTTTCTATTTTTAGCTGCTATAGACATTCTTTCTTTAGTTTCGTCAGTTCTTTTTTGACCTAACATAGGACTAGATTCTTTATGCTTATAGGATTTACCACCAGTGCCACCTCTTACTAAATTTGTACAATTCGGAAAATCCTCTAATAATATATCTACAAGAAGTTCTTCTGCTTCGCATAATAACTCAGGGGTATCAAAAGATTTAGACCAGTAAACAGTTCTTATACATGTATTTCCATATTTTTCTTTTGCCTTTCTAATTATAGTACCTGATCCTGTATAAGGGTCATGATTTGCAATATCATAGGTAGAGTGTCTTTTACCTCCATAGATATAATTACCTGATTCAGTTTCAAATTCAGTTATGTATAATCTATAATATTTCATCTATATTTATCCTATTAAAATACCAACAGGAATATCCATACCAGAAAGTTCATCCCTTAACATTAATTTCTCGTCTTGGGCTTCTTGTATTAGTCTGACACCATCAATAGTAACTCCCCCAGGAAGCATCATACCTTGATGTTTTGCTAAAATCTGACCATTTAATTCTTTTACTAAACAGGTTGCATAATCCTTAACCCATCTGTTATTATATGAACCATTCTTTACAGTAGTATCCTGACCAGCATATTGTTGAGCATTAACATTGTTAGGGTTGTTGTATCGGTCTGTAAGAGACCATGCGTCATTATTTGGCCCAGCATACCCAAACCCAGCTTCATTGTTTATAGCCATGTCTGTGTCTATATATGCCTTTATATAGCACTCTACGACTATGATATCCTTCTCCATAAAGGAGCCTGTAACCTTCAACATTTCTGTATTATCATTATACCAAAAATCTGGTATTGGGCTTACTAGATCTTGTAGCATAGTATTGTACTGCATTAACTGGGTAAAATAACTAAGATCCGCTCCGAATGCATTAGGGCCGTAGAATTTATTGCAGGATGAACCCATCCCTCCATTGATACCAGCCATCCCTAGAAGAAAGTCAGTAAACCAAGGGTATGTCGCTTGACCATCCATGGAAGTAATAGAACCTAAATTAGTTCTTAAGACCTGTGTTATAGCGAACACTCTGTCCCCACTCATATCGAATATACCATTTACATATTCATCATCATTACCTACATAAAATATTTTATATGATTTATGGGTTCCGTTGAAATGGTACTCTCCGAATAACTCTAAAGCCCTTTGGATACAATCATAGATTTGATCTTCTGTTACTTCCACATTGTTTATAGGGGCACCAAGTCTTCTTAATATAACATCTTTTAATTGTTTTGGATTATATGCATTATAGCTTGACATTTTTATGGCCTTTAATTATAAGGGGTTTCCCCCTTATCCAATTATACTAATGGTTTAACTTTAACTCTTAGATAGTCTATGATGGTACTTTGATCTACTGAAGATGTTAATGTTAGTTTTATCTGAGCACCTGCCGATAATCTGGTAACGGTATTCAATTTAATAGTCTGAGAACCTGTATTTGTAATAACACCAGTAGTAGCAGATTCAATAGGGGAGCCATTATTGATGGTTATTACATAGCTTGAACTAGCCTGAGACTTATTAATAGCCAAGTCTACATCTATTTCATAGATACCTGCATCTGCTATTTGAATACCACCAGAAACCTGGGTAGCTCTATTTAAAATCTGACCGGTAGATGATGTTAAGTCTAAATCAACCGCTGTAGATGTAGTAGCAACTGTTCCGGAATATATCATATATGCCACAGAGCTGGATAGTTGTTGCCAAGCCCCTTTGGTTCTAACATATAAAGAACTATCAGTTACATCTACAATTTCATTAGAATTGATATTTTGTACATACTTATAAACCCCAATATCATCAAGGTCACCCTTACCGCTACCACTACCATTCATCTGAGTTTTAAGAGTGGAAATGTTAGAAGTATTAGAATTTACTTCTTGTATAATTCCATTTTTAGAATCCCCTAACTGGACTTGAATATTCTGGATATTAGAAGTGTTATTATAAGTCTCGGTATTGAGTGTTGATAGCTGCCCTAAAATTGAAGTAGATGATGGAGTCTGGTCATCTGCTGTGGCACCTATTTTTGTCTCAATATAATCTACTCTTTTAAGAAGACCAGATGTATTATCAGTACCAACTGAAGTTATCAATTGATTAGTTTCAGATTCTACTGTATTTAATCTAGAGACAATGCTCCCAGACGTAGATGTATCGCCCAGTTCAGTTTCTAAATTTTTAACCCTTACATTCAACCCTTTAGAAGTATCGTTAAGATCAGATAATACTCCGGTCATTTCCCCTTCTAACGTTGTTACTCTAGATGAAATAGTATTTGTATTGGTAATATCAATAGCAGTTTTTATAGTCTGGATATCTGCATTATTTGCTGTTATGCTCTGATTTATTCCAGTGATAGAAGCATATACGCCATTAGAAGGAGCATTAGAGCTTTGACCCAATTCATTTCTTATTGATAAGACATCATTAGAAATGTCTGATATACTATAGGCTTCATTAATATCTTCCAAATTAGTAAGTCTGGTATTTTGAGAACTAACAGCATCCGACAAAGATGTTATTTTACCTTTCATACCAGAGGAACCCAGTTGATCTGATATTTGACCATCTATATCATAACCAGTATAGTTACCAACCTGTTGTTTAATCCAAAGAAGGTCATCTCTAACAGTCCTATATATCGTATCTTCTGGGCCTTGTTTCCCTATATCAGTTTTAATGGATGCGATATCAGTTTTATTTGTAGAAATGTCTGTATCGTTATTAGATACAGCAGTCTGTAGAAGAGCTATATTCTGCTCGTTAACTGTAACCCTTCCAGCAACCGTACTACCAGCTGATGTTCCTAAAGCTTCTCTGATAGAATCTAGGTCATCTGTATTCTGGTTAACTGCACTTACAATATTTCCTTGATTATTCTCTAATGTAATGATATTTTTCTGAAGCTGAACAGGAACTCTATTCAACTGACCGTCATCCCCGGTATTGCTGGTAGAGCCATTTAGCTGCTCACCATTTTTAATCCAGTTTATTGATAACTGGTCTCCCGAAGCATCGGGAAGACCATCAACAAAAGGAATTTTAGTTACATTTATATCTGCCATTTTTTATCCTTATGCTACTCTTATGAATAGAGATGCGTAACCGCCACCCCACCACCAACTAGCTCTACATATTCCTAGACACTTCCAACTACCTTCCGGTCTTTTATCTATGTTTATTACTGCAAAATCTCCCCCGCCGCCAGGGCCAGGCCGTCCAGTATTATCCCAATCTGCCCCTATACCAGAATATGCTAAAGTAGAACCATCTACAACTTGTCCTGGATATATAACATTGGAAGTCATATTAGTAAGAAATGCAACAGAATATAAACTACCAACATTAGTAAAACAGTCTATAAAAAATGTCTGTAGATTTTTTATATTAGTATTTAATGTGTTTAGTTGATCCTGTAACTTAGAATCAATAGTACCAGAATCGTAAGTACCTACATCACTTGATGATATTGTTATATCATTATTAAGTTGATGACCATTTACTTTTCTTGTGTTAAAAACTACACTAGATGCAGATGCGGCTGTTATAGAATCATTTACATATGATGTCGCAATCTGAACCAAACCTGTCCTATTTGATGTAGCAGTTAAGTTAGAAAGAGATGCCGGACTTACAGCAATAGTTGAATCGCTACCAGTTATAACCTCTGCATTTGTAGCAGTTCTTATCACCCCATACTGACTCTGGCTTGCTTTAGTCCCCATTAAAGCCTTCGGAGAGATAGCATAGCCGGTATCAAGAGAACCGGCTGCTACTTGCTGAGAAGTAGCGATATTAACCACACCAAGAACTGAGTTGGCTGCTGGTTGATATGAAATCTGCGTCGGGCTAAAAAGTGCAATCATCTGTTTAACTCTTAGAGGAGTAGCAGCAGTAGTATCATCCGTCCCTGCTTTGGCCTGAGAGTCTGTGGTTAATTTTATTGTTCCGCTTGCAGTTTCTGAAGCAGCTTTATTATTAAAGACATAATTCAAGGCCTCTGGTACTATGGCAGCATCAGTTACGCTGCCCGCTAAAGCCTCAGAATCTGTAGCATATCTAGTTAATCCTGCTACGGTTGTTGTTGCAGCAGGTTTTTGCATTCTTACTGCTAATGTAGCAGGAGTGACCGCTGTAGTATTATCTGTTCCTGCATTTACTTGGTCTTGGGAAGCTATTTTAAGGATTCCTGATGTAGAAGTAGAAGACACCGGCAATCCATGAGATGTCATAGCCCAAGAACCTATTAAACTTAGTGCAGACTGAACATTGTTAATTGATGGATCCCACTGTGTTCCAGTGGGATCAAAAATTTTATATTTTGATAGATCTGATATGTGATTTAAGTTATTATTGTTAGACATTATGACAACCTTTGATAATAGTGGAAAGAAACAGTAGAGCTAGCATCCCCAAAAGTTTTATCTTCTTGACCTATTTTAAACCAATCTCCGTACCCATATTTTGCCGGAGATAATATAGTAAAGGAAATAGTAATTCCATTTATATAAATTGAATCAAAATAATGATTATAATAATCTAAGTGTCTAAAATCTACAATAGTTGGAGTTGTAGTATTTTGCTGAACAGTATCTACCGCTATTCCATTTTGCGAATAGATTTGTAATGCATCTGCGAATTTAGTTGCAACGTGATCAGCAGTCTCTCCTTGATCTAAAGTTATATTAACACCAAGAATATTAATTATTCTGGTAGAAGAACTTGTAGCAGAAACATCACTTAAAGGATCTTCAATGGAGACAGTCCCAGAAAAAGTTGCTCTAGTTGTTTGTTGTACACCGGCAGGAGAAATGCCGGTGGTGTTAATCTGAACACCACCGACGTCCATAAAGCACATTGAAGATAGGTCATCAATTGCGGATTGTACATTAGAGGAGGTGAAACCTCTAGCCATTTGGTCTAATGTAAGCGCACCAACTGGGTTTTTATTAGCAAGGGCTATTACCTTGCTATCAGTTCTATATTCTATAGCATCAGCTGTATTAGAATAGTTATTAGAAAGTCCTAGTGATTTTGACATTTTTAATCCTTATGATACCCGCAACCAACGATAAACTGTTTGTGATGGCTGAACAACACTAATAGGTATTGGTGTGCTTGTGCTTGTATTTACAGAGGTGGTCGCCTCTCTATATTTAGTATAACCTGGGCCAGATGCATCAGGATCTAATTGACACCCACCTACTACAACAGCCCCGTTTTTATCTACTACTAAAACTTCATCGGTAGTAGATAATACTGGGATATTATCTTTCTCTATCGTGATAGAAGCAGAACCTACTGTACCACCTGCTGTATGTGTTGGATTTCCAGATGAATCTAAATCTTGTTGGTTTAGAGAAAAATTAGAATCGGATGTATCACTATTCCAACCCACTGATACTTTACCTTGCCCATATAGAACCCACGTTCCTATACCCATATAGCTTGCAGGATTTGCAGGATTATGTGCGTTTTCGTAAACAGAACCAATTGGATAGAAAATATCAAACATAGATTGTAATGTAGATACTTGAAAACTATATACATCAGCAACTGATCTTTTTGTTTTTTGTGAAGGATTATTATAATCGGTATATTCAATTCTATTTGTTAGATTTAAATATGCTTGTGCATTTATATATCTTCCATCCAAATCACTTGTTATTTCATCTATTGTTAATGTCGTTCCAATATTATTATTGAACCAGCGCACAGTAATAACATCTTTATTACTAAATGCTTCGTCAAATAAAATGGCGGTGATTATATCACTATCATTTGATTCGTATTCTAATCCATAATCTGTATTACTTTGAACCCAAGTTCCTTTATTTTTAGTACACTCGTCAAGGGTTTCTCCATTTGCACCAGAACACCTAAATCCAGGAATAGCTCCTGTCCCAGATTTTTGTAAAAGAACACCATTTTTAGTAACCTCTAATGTGTCTGGGTTAATAGTGGTTCCGGATAAAATCCCTAAATCATCCAATGTAATACTGAATTTTTTAGTAAGATCTGTTATTACATATTGCCCTGCTACAGAGGTTCCTGATGTAGACGATGAATCTAGCATTTGCAATGAAATTCTATTATAAGAGCTTCTCCAAGAACCTATACCATCCAAGAATGTCTCTACTGTGATAACATCCCCTTCATTGGCAGGCAAGCGGAGTCTAATATTTTTACCATCAAGAGCTACAATATCAGAAGAACCAGAACCGGGGGAGCCGTAATCGGATGAATCTGAGAACTGGGAACCATAATAAAGAATATTACCCCTTCTGTATACATTTAATGCTGTTATATTATAGTTAGTTCCGTTAAAGATATTAATAAAGTCAGTTTGTCCTTGAGTAGCGATAAATTCCATTTTAGCCACAGTTGATAAATTGCCATTTGTAATCTGGTCAACTAATTTATTAGTAACGTATTCCCATCTTCCAGGCTGACAATAAACTAATTCCAGATCTTGTCCATTAGTGTTAAAAACTACTGGATTGGGAGAACCTTTCATAGTATCACCTGATGCTGGCGTTACTGTTACTGGATTATTTCTCCATGAGTTCCAAACATCTCTTAATTTAATAACATTATTATAATCAGATGCAGTACCTTTAGGTAAAGTTATAATTACATTGCCATATTGAGAATTTATTGCCCAAGATGAACCCATAACTGGAGTCAGTGTCCCTTCTTTAGCTGTCCAAGTTTTCCACGCACCCGCAGCATGGGGGATTGAACCATCCCCCAAATTGCCATATAATTCGTCAAAGTTATTGTTGATTTTTAAACCACCTGCTCTAAGATAGTCGCCAGTTCCGTCATCAACAACATTGCCGATAGATAAATCTTGTTTCATTGTGCCACTCCGAATTCTTGTGTGGTTAAAGTCTGAATAGCAAACCTAACATTAGCTTGTGTTGTGCTTACGTTTGCTATCAGATTGCTATTATTATCTATAGAATATGCTATAGAGAATAGATTATCTAATCCATTATCTCCGAATTTTAGAACTGCATATTCCGTATCATAAATTTGCTTACCAACGTTATCTATCATTATTAAAACTTCAGAAGTTCTTCTAATCTGACCATCTGAAGTACCTGCCGATAGTAAAAGTTTAATAGCTGCATAGCTATCAGCAGAACATATAGTTATTGTTGTTTGTGTATTATTTATAGAATATGTTTGTTGTATTGGGTTAAAATCATTCCCAAACATAGAACTTACTTTATAATCCCAAACGGCAGTTCCGTCTGCTTTTACTTCTATACACCAACATTCCACTCTACATCTTGGATATGTTACTGTTATATATGCAGAGCCATCTGTGAATGTGTCATCGGCTATGATTTTGAGAGGGTTTGATTTAGAGAAAGAACCGTTTGAATTTACAAAATATACAGCTTCTCCCAATTTACCTTTAGATAGTCTGACTGATATAGCACCAGAAGAAGTGTCCATATCATGACAAGTTCCATTATCTACGGCAGACGCTACGTAGTTTACCGCTGGTAATTTCTGATAATAGCCTGTCGCATAAATTTTTTGGTTTCCAGCACCAGATGCGGCACTATAATACCTTTGGTCTCCAAATGCATTATATACAGCATCGAAATTCCCATTTATTTTAGCACCACCATCATATAGTATATCACCGGTAGACGCATTACCAATCTCACCGATATCTACAACTTGCTTTGCAGTTTGTTCGAACATTTTATTTTCCTTAAGCTATTTATCTATATTTATAACAAAAAAGGAGCCTTTCGGCTCCTTAAAAATCAAAACTCAAATATGATTGAGATTTGTTCTGTTTGATCCATAGCCCTAATGATAGGTTGTCTATTTTCCATATATATAATTTCTCCAGACTGTCTAAACATCTGTGTAGATATATATGAAGATCCTGTGCATTTAACATTTGGATCTGATGCATTGGCCTTTGCTTCTAGTGGATTGGTAATTATAGAAAGCTGCCTAAATCCTTTATTTCCTGGTAGGGAGAACTGAGGGAAATTAATAGAATCCAAATAAGCCGTAAATCTAACCATATTTGCCTTAACTCTATAAATCAAACCATAATCTCCTTGCTGCCAAGAAAGGTTATTACTATACCCCCAAGAATCAGGGTCATCTTGTAGTTGTTCAGGCCACGGTACAACTATATACTCGTTGGTACATTTATTTATAGATATATCGGCAGGGATCTCATACAGATATTCCCATTGATATCCATCACCAGTGTCTATATTTCCGTTAGTATCTCCTGTTCCATGTGGAGCTACTATTGATTGTGTAGAAGCCGTCCATGTACCTCCAAGCTCCATACATTGGGTTTTGTTACTAAGTTCCCCGATTGAACATACACCCTCTGCTGGAACGTCAACACACTTATATACCATCCACCCAGCAGATGAGTCAGTTTTATTATATGAACCTGAGTTTGATACGACAATATCCCCAATATTAAAAGAGTTGGAGTTAGCGTATCTAGAATCTCCCCAATCTTTCCTTGGAAGGACACAATCCAACATTGAATTGGGGACTTTTACAGCCCCCATCATATTAGTCCATATATCCACAATAGAATCTGCATCGTCTGCTGGATATGGAGGGGCAAACCCAACCGCAGATTCATTGTCAGACCATGCGTCACCTTTACCAAAGGCGACATATAATGTAGTTCCGTCTGCATCATCATTTACGGTCTTATAAAATGTGTACATTTTCTCTGTTCTAAATTTAGACGTTACTATAGATCTATATATTACACTAGAATTAGTTGCCATTATTAAATCCCTATTTTAACTTGTGTTGGGTCTGTAGGATCTCTAGGATTTCCTACATCGTCTTTTAATCTTTTATTTACCAAATCTCTCCACTGTGAAAAGGTAACAGCAGATTGGTCAAATATTGGACTATACTCTTTTCTTCTCTGATCTGGGTTTTGACCGTACAATATAGAATTGTTATTGTCGGAGTTATAGTCAGAAGGTAAAGGGAAATCTTTTCCGGAATTTGGTGCTGTGTTATATATAGCCTCCCCCGTGATAGCGTCGAATTCTATATTACCATTAGCATCCAGAACAGCCACCCTATCAGGATATACGGATGGTAGACCGGCATCCCATCTATAATTTTTTAGAATATCAATTATAGTTTCTACCTGCTTCATAGTCAAACCAGAGTTAACAAACATTGTTAGCAACGTTATCCCAACGAACCCAAATCCAACAGGATGTACGAACCTTAATACGTCATCTTTATATCTAGAGGTAGGAAGTGCAGATTTAATCTTCATAACATAATAAGACTTGGAGCGATCTATATAATTTATATTATTCTCAAGCATCTGTTTCCCTTTAACACCTTGAGTAATAGTCCCAACAAAATCAGAATCTGTAGATTTTATTGTTTGACCAGATAAGAAGTTACCTGATAAATTATGTATAGTGATATTCCAATAAATTATGCCATTTATATATTCCCTCTCGATATAGGTGACACTACACTCACCAGTCGGGGTATATACCGTTCTACCAACTATATCATTAGAGATATTATCAGACTGAACTACTATTCCATACTCTGTTGTATTTTTAGACTCGATATCAATATCAACATCCTCATTATATAGGAGCTTAAACAGGAATTTATAGCTAGCTTCTGTGCCTTTAGTGGAATAAAAATCAGTAGCTCTCGACTCGAAGAATTTAACAACAGTATCTCTCATATCCTGACTTAAGTAGATATTTCTCTTATACATTTCAGACCACAAATACTCCCAAGCATGTTCTTCTCTAGGGTATCTATTCTTTATAAGATTAAGCATATTATTATAGAAAGTACCGTATCCTGTTGATACATATTGTAGATAATAATTGCAGAATGCTTCGAAATTGCTATCCTCTAGAAGGTAACTGTCTGGCATCATAGTCTGTATTAAAGGTCTAAGATCCGGGTCTTGGTATATCGAAGTATTCTCCGGAGTCCAAGGGACTGTCCTAGTTTGATTGACCATGGTTGCTGTAAAGAAAACCTCTTTAGGTTTCCATATAATACTAGCGGTATCCCTTACCCTATAACTAAATTCATAGTAGCCAATTAGGGTTCCATCTGGTTGGTGGAACATAACCCCGTCTGCTAGTTTATTAAATCCAGTAAATGTTATATCTGGTATTTTTACCGTCAAATCCCCATCAACCCAAATCTCTTTCAATATCCTATCCGAAGACGCCTGGCTATTGGTATCCACAACCTGAGTATAAGTAGACTCCGCATATATAACTGCCACATGATCTGAACTTGTTATCCAAGATCTATTACCAGAAATTTTCATCCAGTTAAAAAATGGCTCTCCGTAATAAGTCATCCTCCCTGGAACAAAAGTCTCCCAATTGCTGTTAGCATTGGATCTAAATGACATCATATTGTAATGTTTATCATGATGAAATTGTTGAGGGGTGGAGTATTTAACACCAGAGGTAGCACCGGCTGGTATTTCATTAGCACTCAAAGGAAGCATTGAATATTCATAGTCTGATGAACTAAAGAATAAATCTGTCCCATCCGTAGACATCATTGTCCACATATGTTCAATTCTTCTAATTTCATCTGCTGTATTACCGAATACACGTTTAAATGTAGTCAGATCATCATTTAATACATAAATCCCTTTTGTAGTAGAATCTATTACGTTTGCAGGAACAGTAGGATCTAAACCTTCTGATTTTACTTCACCTGTAATTAATGCAAAAATTCTTCCACCTATAGAATCCATTTTAGAACAAACTGATTTTGTATTTCCTGTAATAGAAAGCACGGGAGTTTCAAATAGTTTTTCACCAAATGTAGGACTTGATGTGTCAGTATCAACAGGAGCCTGTGATAATTTAATATATCTTACAGTATCCCTAGAAACTACATAAAGATAATTATCATTACAGCAAAATGCTTCTGCATATTTTGCTACATCCCCGGGAAGAGTTGCATAAGTTGCAAACAATTCAGTATTAAATCCAAGATTTAATTGATCTCCTAATTTAGTGAAGGTAACTTCATCATTTGAAAACTTATAATCATCAGATGACCATCTAATATCATTAGACTGTCTACCATAGAAAATCTTATAATACCCAAGAGCATAAGTGGTGGTAGAACTCTGATATATACAGGTTCTTGATACTGGATTTCCTATAATATCATTCAGGAGTTTTACATATTTCCAAGTTTGTCCTTTATCATTAGATACCTTAACCATATACTGATATCTTTCAAATAAGTATAAAATTCCACTAATTTCAGCAACCATATCTCTGTTTTCACTAACACAAACGGCACTGACAGAACCTTGTATTTCGTGATACTGATCCTCAGTAAGAACGTAATTTGATATCTCTGAAAGATCGCTGAATGCAGATGCAAACTGGAAACCATCTGTCATTAATGAGGCTTCTAGAGAAGCTGTATTAAAGTTAATGATGTTATTGCCAGATGGGTTTGTTAATTTTTTATTTATGAAATTATCTGTTAGAGTAAGATTTTTTGACAGATCTATAGTATATGCATTTGTTGTAAAGGATTGAAATTCATCAGTTACTACATATTCAGATGGACTAAAACCTTCTCCAGCTGTTTGCACTCTCATTTTATAGTATGAGTTTTGGCTTATATTTGTGTCATTGAACCATTCCGGGTCTGCTGTAAATCCTAAGTTATTCCAGTCTAGTTTAGAATCCGGAATTACATTATTGTTAGAATCCCTAGTCTGGGCTATATCTACAAAATAGTAAAAGTTAGAACCTACATCATCCCAGGCAATCATTACCTGAGATGATGACAATTTAGTGATTCTAAGACTTGTTACTTGCGGGGCACTAATTGCCATCATCAATTCCTTATTGTGTAATAGGTTCCAGAGTTATAGTTGTATATTGAGGTCTTAAATCATTCTCAAATACAATCAGAGAACCATCCTTAGTGAATATATTATCATCACTAGGTGTTGCATATAACTCTATAGATGGGTTATCAAACATACTAGATGTGAGTCCAATAGACCCTAGATTCCAGTATATGAAATCAGAGAAATAATTAATATTTCCGATAACATAATAATGTCCATTACCCTTATTAAAATCAGTTCCTGTATATTCAGTCCCTGTGGTGATGTCACCACTATTAAAAGGGCCGCACACCATTGTTCCTGTTCCATCACTCTTCTGTTGAGTTGCCTGTATATTTACAGAGTAAGAAGTACTGCTATTAGGAGCAAATGTGAAATCTGAAGTAATAATAGAACCAGAGTTTACTGTATTGTTGAAATTCAAACCAGATTCTGGTGTACTAAAGAAATTAGATATCTCCCTTACCAACTGTATAGTAGCAGATGAACCTATAATGGAATGGTCTGTATTATCTACATATGTAAGCATTTTAGATTTACTAAAAGATGCATTGAATATTTCCACATCATCTGTATAGTAGTCAGTTATAGAATCGATAATCTGACCAGATAACCACTGTTCCGAATCTTGTAATTTATTAAGAGCATAAGCCACTTTAATATTATGTTTTATAAACAAATAATTTGGTGACATAATAGAAGGGGTTATGGTTGCTAAATTATAATCACTTAGATATGTCTCCATATCTTCCCTTTCTACCGATGTTAACTCAAGGCCATTTTTAGGTTTTATTGAAATAAACGCATATCCTGGTTTGTCGCTATCTGTATAACATTGAACAGCTTGAATGATAGAACCAAATCTTGCTGATAAGAAAGACTCGTAATCTGATTTAGTAACACATCTCATCTGTGCTTCCCTTTTAACCACAGCAAGATTTCTAATTCTTTCTATAGTCTCTGGATCACCACCACCTTCAGCTCCAATATAATCTGTGTCGTTAGTATAGTTCTCTGTTATTTTATTGATGGTTATGTATTGCAGTGTATCAGCATATGAGAACTGGGTAGCTCCGTTAGCAACCTCACCATCTGTTCTTAGATATTCTATAACAATAGTAGCTCCGGTTGTAGGCTTAAGACCACCAATGTAATCAGAAGAAGTTTCCCCGTCATCAGTAGTTGTAGCAACCCCTTCACCAAAATAAAACTCAGTGAACCCATCTACAGTTTCTCTCTGGTAATAGACAGTTGATGTGGCCCCTGTATTTACCATAGAACCATCAGTCCAATCAACCCATTCTGTACCATTTACAGTAAGAACTACTTGATTTCTATCTATCCCGGTATCCCTAATAATAATCTGAGAATTTGGATCAAATGTCAGCTCTGTCCTAACTATAGAACCCTGCGCCAGAGTAACAATAGGTGAATATGTATTTGATGTGGATTTTACAGCAATAACATCCTCAAGTACAATAAATCCATATGGATCTGCCGAAGTTTCTTTTGCATATGCTAAAAATTTTGTACCTCTGGGAATCCTAATAGATGTTGGGTTCAGAGAATGGGTACAAGATAGCAGAATAGATGTCTGGGCTGCTGTTTTTCCGGAAGGGTAATAACCAGCATCTTGCGCCCCTTGAACCACAGAAGACCTTAGGTTGGCAGTCCCTATAAAGGATTCATAGATGGCAGAGTTTGCGAATTGTTGCATATATAAAGTATTATAAGCAAGAAGATCGACAAGCACCTGCAATCTAGAACCAGTAAAGTCATAATCTTGGAACTCGGTCTGGCCCTTTAGCCAGTTTATTAAATCTTTCTTAATCTCTTCAAATGTCGCACCCTTGAAGATATCGGGTATAGCATTTACTGTTTTTGTTAATTGGTAATTAACAGGAGTTGAAGTAGCCATTTTGCCTCTCGTTAAGTTTTTAATACTGGTATACAAAGACTAATAGAAGGAAACTCTATTTTAAGACCAAATATTTGAAGGAGCATATTTATCCACTGAGTTACTTTGCTTAGCGATAATGTGCTAATCTGGCTATATATGAATTTACATGTGTCCTTTATTTGTCTAAGAGAATCTGAGTAATTTTTGTACATTGAATTTACATTTGCTTCGACCTGTAGGAACATATCATCTATGGTTATACCGACCAGACCAAGAAATGTATTTATATTACTCATAAGTGGATAATCTTTAATCTTCTGTAAACCTGTTGTATATAAATCAGATATACTTTCTAATCCGCTATTAATATTATTATTTATCGTATCCAATTGTGTGTTTAAATTGTTTAACTGTGTCTGAACGTCGTCTATAGCTTGTTGTTTCTCTTTTGTCAGCTCATCTATAATCTTCTCTCCCATACCAGATATGTATTGATTGTACTTAAATTTCAAATCAGATAAATTATTTTTTGTGGCTATGGCAGATTTTTTTATAGTTTCCTGAGTCCCTCTCAGAACAGATATCTCTGCGTATGCGGAGTTTCTGATAGAATTTATCTCACCCTTAACATAATTGTAAATATCCGTGGCTGTAAATCCAGGGAAATCTCCTGATAATATAATGCTTAGGGGTTCTACTTGGGATAATATATTTTCCACCTCTTTAGCTATTGCCCAGAGAGGATTTGGTGTTTTTGGAGGTTCTGTCCACTTAACAGTTAGATCGGCAAAAAATTTACATAGGGCTACACACCCTTGAAACATTTGTCCCCAACACCAGTCATATAATTCGGTTACTGAATCTACAAGATCTCTATATTCCATTTTAACAAAATCGGTGGCGTAGTCATATTCTACCCCGATAGCGGTGTAGATATTTGTTATTGTTGTGCTAAGATCTAAAGACTTTAATTGTTGTACTAAACTATTAACTCCATTTGTACAGAACTGCTCAATGTCTATGCTTATCCCTGATATGGATATCGTTGGTAGAAAAGATTTTATCACATCCCAACCACTACCTACTATACCAAGAGCTTGAGAAATTATTTCTTTAAATGCGTTCAGTGCTGCTATTTGTCCTTCATGGGCTATAGCTAAAGCCCCATTCCCAAGCTCTTCCATTTTAGAAGATAGGTGTTGATATATAGTACCCAAATTCCAATCAGAAAAATTTGGCAAAGATGATAATTTACTAAAATCTAATTTCGCATTTTTAACACTGACATTCCAAGAATTTATAATAGCTGTATAGATACCAGAGTAAGGGAATTGTAAAGTTACTGGTATGCATGTAAGAGACATATCTAAAGCTGATATTGTAGGAACAACTACATCAGGTATACCAGGGACAGTCACGGAAACATTAGTATTGGTATGAAGACCCACAAATGTACAAGGTTTTGTATCATAATGCTTTAAATAAGCAACCCTATGGTCTTCTAAGCAATTAAAATTGATAGATAGGGTGTTTGTATCATCCACACTCAACATGGTCTTAGGATTGATTCTAGGAGAGTTATTAGTCCAAGTACCTCCAGCGTTCTCTATAAGATACATGTTTTTTTCAAATGTGGTTTTGTATAGAGGGGACTTTGATATATCAGCACCATACCAATCATTATTTGATAAAAGTGTAGCACCTATGGATGATACATATTGTGTTAAAGCAGTTTGTGTTTCAAAATATATTCCAAGTTTTGAACACCAAATCCCAGAAGAAGTAGAACCTTCTGTGTTAGTGGGTTCAGAAAATGGAGTAGATTGCTCACCAAAAGGGGAACTAGTCCATATATGAGTATTTCTATCAATAACCTCAGTATCCCATTCAACACCATTTCCAGGTTCAATATTTCCAGACCCTCCCGGATTATATAATTCCCATTTAACCCTTCTATAATAACCCGTAGGAACAGCTGACCCACAAGGGTCAGCTACATTATTAAGTTGGTTAGTTATTTCATCGTTATAGTTCATATTATCCTACCTGTACGTCACCGCCTGAAATTTTACTTATTCCAGTTGAATCAATAGTTGTATTGCCTTTAGAAGTTAAATTAATTTCCCCAGCATTAAGATTAAATGTATCAGATACATTAATATCCATATCTTGAGAATTTATAGTTGCCTTTTCTTGAACAGTGACATCAGCATTTTGGTTACATACTATGGTTGCATCTTTATCTATAGTGACCATGGCTTCTTGTTGTATATGAACCTGAGCTTGCCCCTTTATAACAACATTTACATTCCCATCTATATAAACCGTGCCATTCCCTTCAATGGTCTTTGTTTCATCTCCACGAACATAGATAATCTCATTCCCATCAACTTGTCTACGAGCAGAACCCATAATATAATAGATCTCGTCACCACGGACATTTGTTCTATTATTTCCATTGATATTAGTATTTCTACTATCTGATAGACTGTATAATATTTTAGATTTATCTATTTTAGTCCCATCCGGCTGTATTTCTACCAACGGGCCTGCTGGATGTATCAACCTATATCTTTCATAACCAGGAGTATCATCAAATTCCTGAATATGACCAGATTCGGTCTCGTATGTGTGTACATATGGATATTGACCATTATAAGATGACTTTGGCTCTTGAAATAAAATCCTAGTATCTGTTGGTGTGTATGGATCTGCCGGATCGTCATTAGCTATTGATGTAGCAGAAGCAGATAAAGTTTTAGCCTGTACAGTTGGTGGCATTACACCATAAGCTTCCATATTACCAACAAGAACACAATAAGAAACTGCCGATGCCCTTCCTGGAGTTTGGTTAAACCATAAAGAATCTCTTAGTGCATTATATGCTCCAGCCCAATTTTCCTCATACATATATTGTAGAGCATTTGTAAACTTAGCAAGACCTCCTACCCCGAGCTGGAACGCCATATTTTCTAATGCAAGTTGTCTGGACTTATTGACCTTTTTGTATACAGGTGCTATATTTGAATTAGAAAGCATACCAGATTGCATAGTAGAAATATCCTGATTGAATAAAGTTGTTACTTCATCCATTGTTATAGATCCAGGATTTCCCGTTACCGTTCTACCTACTTGATTACTAAGGATCTTATTAATTACTGCCATATCAGTAATAGGTTGACCAATTATTAGATGGCCTATTCCTATTGTGGGATAATTATATTGATCGAAATATACTTTTAATCTGACTCCTTCGTCATGACGAAGCATTTGCTGAATAGTAATAGCAGGGTCGTTATCTTCTGGAATATCTGCTAGACTTTGATCTGAAGGATTTATACCAGTGACCAAATTAGAGTTTTGAATTATATTAGCAGATGCATTTTGTCCAGTTGAACCACCTTGAGCCAAACTATTCATGTCATTACCGACATATCTAGGAAATTGTTGTGTTGGGTCAGAGAAACCTTCTGTATAGTTGGGAAGAGTGGCTCTATTGGCACCATAAGTTCCTAATATAATACCAGCCATTTTATAATTATCAAGCCAATGACCATAGACACTTGTACCTTCGACTATCCCTGTATTAGAATGTCCGACCCCACTAATAGATGCTGCATTTGTAGGTTGCAATACATCCATCCAAAGTAGTTCTTCTGTAGACACCCCACTGACAGCACCTTGGGTTTTTTGATATGGATGTTCGCCATAAACCCTTACTCTAACTCTTCCCTGCATAAGAGGATCTTGTCTATCCTCAACTACCCCAAAAAAATACTTTACTCCGTCGCTAATTATCTGCATAATAAACTACCTTATGATTGTGTTGATGGTGCTTTTTCCATTTCTCTAATTAAAGCAGATATAAAACTTTCAATATCGTCTGGACTTATGATCTTAATCTGTCTAAGTGCTTCATTTCTTTCGGAAAAATCTTCATAAATATCTACAGGGACTAAAGCACCGGTATATTGTGGGTAATAATGGTTGACATCCCCTTTATCATACCAATTTCCAGAACCTACTGGATATTCTACTAAATTATAATACTTGTTTCTATCCGAGTCAATATGATACAATACTTGCTCGCCTCCTATATTGGCATAAGCTTGGTCAGCCGAATCGAATGTGGCTTGTTGTGATTGAATCCAGCCATGGAATGGGTCGTATACATTGTTACACATTAAAAGAACCCAATAGTATTGGGTATTTCCATATAATTCGTATGATAAATATTCTGGTCTAGGTGCCCCTTGAATATAGTAACTCTGTAGTGTAAAATCTGTTATTACCCTGTCAAAGTACCCTTTATAGTGACGAAATACATCTGTCATTGTTACAGTACTTGCTGTATTAGAGACAGTACTTGCTGTGTATGCTATTGGGTCAAAAAATGAGAATATCATGATATTTCCTTTATAAATATTTTATCAATATAGTATTTATAAAGTGGTGAATAAAATGGCATATAAAGGGTCTTGGTTCCCGAAAAATATTGAGAAATATAAAGGAGACCCAAGAAAAATAACATATCGTTCCAATTGGGAAAAGTTTATGTTCAACTGGATCGATAATAATCCAGATATTGTGAAATGGGGTAGTGAGACTGTTATAATCCCATACTTTTCTAATGCTGACGGTAAAAAAAGAAAATATTACATGGATATCTGGTGTAGGTACGCATCCGGTCAAGAGTTCTTTTTCGAAATTAAACCAGAAAAGGAAACCAGACCTCCGTCCCCACCGGCTAAGATGACCACAGCTTCCAAAAAGAGATTTATTAACGAGGTATATACCTGGAATGTAAATTTAGATAAATGGAAAGCGGCAAAAATCCTATCTGAGCAGCGTGGGATAAAATTCAGACTCATAACAGAAAAGGCTCTTAAGAAATTAGGATTCAAAGGAGTTTAAAAGAATGGCTATTTTTGAAGATATGAATATGGTCGAGGATGCTGATAAAATCCACGTACCAACAAAAGAAGCTAAATGGGTTGCATTGGGAATAGAATTCCTTGAGGCTAAAAAGAAAGATGGTATAAAGGCATCTGATTTTGCAAAATCCAAAGGGATTAATTATAGTACATTTACAGCATCTATGAGTAGGTACTCATCTCAAATAGATCTTGCTATCAGTGCAAATAAGCTAAAAAATAAAAACCCAAAATCTTTAACTAAAAAAGAGCGTGCTGCTGTTATGATAAATGCATACAGGGCATCTCTTAGAAATAATATAAAAACTGGTGGGGGTGCCAAAGGAAACAACAAAAGTATAAAGTGGTTCTCTGATACTATGAAAAGTGTGAGAACTCATAAAGTCACCACGCCAGTACCTGGGAAGATATATGCATTCATCTATGATGCAAAATACAAAGACACCCTCCCATATTGGGATAGATACCCTTTGATTATTTTTCTAGGTGCTAATAAGAACTTATTCCATGGTTTGAATATGCACTATATTCCACCAAAGGCTAGACAGCAAATGTTAGAGGAGCTTTTAGTTAGATATTCTTCCACTCCAACACTGTCTAATAAAACCAAATTAAAAGTTAAGTGGACTGACGTAAAGGGATTCTTTGGTGCAGACCAAATGATAAAGGCATATTTACCCCAGAATGTTAAAGGCACATTTATAGAAATAAAACCTGCTGACTGGGCTAATGTAACTACACTTCCTCTACAACAGTTCGTTTCTAAAGGTAAACGTTATTCTGCAAGCAAAGTATGGGGTCAAGCAAGATGACAAATGGAATTTTCAATTTAACGAATTCTACAAATTTTTTATTCAGTATAGCTGATAGTAAACTGACAGACGCTTTTACTCTTAGTCTACAAAATGTAAATACGCCATCAGTTTCTATACCAGTAACAAAAGCCCCCGGCCAAAGCCAGGGGATTTCTACCGGGGATTTTCCCGGTAGTGGGTTCGAGTTCGAGCCTTTGAGAATTCAGTTCATAGTAGACGCAGAGCTTCAATCATGGGTTCAGATGTATAAGTGGATGTTATCAGTTAGTAATTATATGGACAGAGGACAATCAGGCTGGGATAACAATGATACACAGAAACCAGCCGTGCTAAATATCTTAAACAATGATAAAACTGATGTTATTCTGGCCTTTAGATTCCACGGGGCGTTCTGCTCAGAACTATCCGACATAGAGTGGGATTATACAGTCCAATCCAATCCAGCTATGATATGTACTGCGATTATAAATTATAGAAAACTGGATGTGGAGTATAAAGGGGAAGTAATCACAGGTCGTGTAGGGGATATAGCAGAGAATAGCTCTAAATATACCACAGCGGCTATATCTAAATTAGCTATGCATCCATCTTTGAGAGGGTAGAAATGACTAAACTTGTTTGTGTTTTAGGTAAAAAGAGAAGTGGAAAAGATACTATAGCGGATTATATAAACAAAAGAAATGATGCTAAAATATACAAACTAGCGTATCCTATAAAAGAGGCTCTAGCAGCCTCTTGTGATGAACTAAGTTTCGAAGATATGGATGGTTTGGGTGTTGACAGGGAGATGCCACTAGGGTATAATTCTTCTCGTGTTGTGGAGATACTTAAAAAGTGCCTAGCACATAATGGACTAGAATATGAAGATATCGAAGGATTCGTATCTCAATATGATGAGTCTTCTTGGTCAATAAGAACACTTATGCAGAGATACGGTACTGATTTGGTTTGTAATAAAATAGACCATCTGTTCTGGACAAAGCTTGCATTTAAGTTCTATTATGATACAATAAAACATGACTATAAAACTAGGGCTATTATAATCCCTGATGTTAGACAACCTTGGGAAATAGAAAGCCTAAAAATGCTAAATTGTGTTGTAATTCATGTACAAAGAGACATGATAAATAATACAAAGGATATTCACTCCACAGAAAAAGGGTTACCTGTATCAAAGGGTGATTTTGTAGTAAAAAATGATGGCTCTATAGATGAGCTATATGAAAAAGTAAATAAAATATTAAAGGAAACTAATCTATGAACGAGTTAGAACAGAAACTGAAAGACCTTAAAGTTCGCATTTTTGATGGAGCTGAAGCACTAGAAACCGCACTAAAAGAAAAAGAGCAGGTTTTTGAAGTTCTGGTTAAAATTGCAAAAGCTGTTGGTTTTGATCCAGAGAAAGAGCAGGTAACATACGATCAGATTGTAGCTAAGGTTGTAGATGCAGCTGCTGCTCTGAAAGCCGCTGGAGATGAAGAAAAAGCCTCCGAAGATGTTGCAACTAAACCAGCAGATGTCGTAGCTACTCCGGCAGCTACGACAGAAGATAAAGCGGTTACCACTGCTGAAACCCCGGTTCAGTAATGAATGTCGGAGATATTGATAAAGGGACATATGTTTCTGTAAAATTCTCCGAAGATACTTTGAGTGCCATTGATGATTTCATTGGCACTCATAAAATACCAAATGCAGTACCAAGAGATAAAATTCACTGTACTGTTGTTTACTCTCGTGTTAAGATACCCTATATCTGTTGTGCTATTAATGAATTGGTTTCTACTAAGGCACATACTAAGGTGTTTAAAACTCAAGAGGGTAAAAGAGCTTTGGTATTAGCGTTAGAAGATGCTGATTGTCTTAAAATGAAGCATGATTATGCAAGTATCTTGGGAGCGACATATGATTTCCCAGACTATATCCCACACGTAACTGTGTCATATGATATAGGTAGTCTTGATTTTCCAGAAGGAAAAGAAGTTGACATTCCTTTTGTAGTTGTGAAAGAATGTTGCGAAGACTTAAATTTAAACTGGAAAGATACTCTTAAGGACTGAATTATGAAAATTGAATCTGGCTGTTTAGATAAAGAAATCGACTTAGGTATTCTCTAAGTGTTGACATAGATTTAAAAATCTGTATAATACATAGTATGAAGGGAACAAACTTCATACCAAAGATAAGTTCTGAGTAGTTTAACTTTTCTTTGCTATGAAATGTTCATTTTGGACTCATATTCCGTGTATAATCGGGAGTTGAAACTATAGTTTGATACGTAATATGGCAGACTGTTTTGACTAAAAGAAATAATTATATAAGAATGCGCCTCCTTCTCTCTTACGAGAGTTTTGTTTTCCTCTGCTTATGGGATGCATCGAAATAAGCTGACACTCAGGAAGAGACTGAGACCTTATAAAAGGTAGTTTAAGAATTAGTTTTTATAAGGTGTTGACATAGATTTAAAAATCTGTATAATACTAAAGTATATCGGCCCCGTAGCATAGTGGTTCAATGCAGACGACTCATATTTACAATGTGACTTCTATCAGTAATGGTAGTCGAAAATTGGATGAATTCAGGGAAACCTTAACGTGTAATGACGATGGCAATCCTGAGCCAAGCTCTATAGGCGTATAGAGAAGGTGCAGAGACTAAGTGGTTCGGTACGTTCTTACCGTGTAATACACTATTAGCGTCCAACATCCTAACTATTATAGTGGATGATGATATAGTCCGAGCCATAATGAAAACTATGGATTTCTCGAATCGTTTGATTGGTGTTCAATTCACCACGGGGCCACCAAATTTTAAATTAATTATTTAGTTCATACAAATCTACGGATTTTATAAGCTCTTCGTATGTTATAGATGAGTTACTTCCTTTGGATTGGTTCTCGCTATGGAGCATAAGCTGACAATTTAAAGGGTGTTTTATATAATATGGGTCATAATTATTCTTAATGGCATCACTGACCGACAATCTATGGTCTCTGGATACTCCATTTACATTTTTATGCAAACCCTTTGTTTTTCGCCATCCGTGTCTATCTATGATAGACAAATCAAATAAATCTGGATAATTATAAACATTAAAGGTAAATATAAACTTAGATCTACCGGATTCACTATACATATGAGAACAGTTGTCACAATATAACTTCTGATTTCTATATACACCAGTAAAACCACAAGATTTACATTTACAGGTTTTTATCTTTGATAATGGCAGTTTACAAGTTCTATAATCATATGTAGTTAATACTGCATCACCAAGTTCATACACTTTAGAAATTTTTCTATCGGTCAATGCTCTTGATATTTTGCTCTTAGTCTCATCACTAATTTTTCTGTTACTACTTGAGTATGAACAAGAACACGAACGACTACAGAATTTTCTACCTTTAAAATTTATAGTGAAAGTATTTCCACAATAAAGGCAATTACCATTTTCGCGTTTATTTTGAAGTTTTGTTTGACAAGAACGACTACATACTATAAAATTGGTATTACTTTTTATAGAGTTTCTTATATCTTTAACTTTTCTATAAATAATTGATTGACAGTTATCGCAATATAATATATAATTGTCTGTAGATTTAAGAGATTTCAAAGATTCAAGTTTTATTTTTTCATAGCCCATTTTAGATATCCTTATGATTTGATAGTTATAATGTATTTATAGTGGTCTATGAAAATAAAGCCTGATTAGTTCAGTGGTAGAACGCTCGTTTTGTAATCGAGATGTCGGCGGTTCGAGTCCGTCATTAGGCATAAATTAATGCGCCCTTAGCTCAGTTGGATAGAGCACCGGCCTTCTAAGCCGTAGGTCATAGGT